>Ga0209025_1002707_pt1 | contig 18037 bp, 14 predicted proteins | sample AraplaMF_Col_mLB_FD_184256 | JGI IMG/M metagenome (GOLD analysis project Ga0209025, IMG submission 184256) | Arabidopsis root microbial communities from the University of North Carolina, USA - plate scrape MF_Col_mLB (SPAdes) (version 2) | ecosystem: Host-associated > Plants > Roots > Endosphere... | reverse complement strand
ACAACCGCAATTCACTTTCCATGTATACCAAACACTTGAATAATTACTTTACAAATTTCTTAATCTTAATCGAAAAGAGAAGCATTGAGGAATTACAATCGCTTTCCACTAGTTTCTATAATCTATCAAAAGATCCTTTCAATATTACCCATATAAATACACTGCTATACAAAACAACCAATGTAAACTATGAATGATCAATTATTTCACATAAGCTATGAGCCATAGACAAAACACAAAGAAAAACCCGCCAACTATGCGTACTTTCGTACGTACCGTTAGCGGGTCTATCTTATCTTTATTCCTTGCTCAGCTCGCAACCCCAATGGATCGAAGACGCTGAACTAGCAAATCAGTGAAGTGCGCAGCATGATCAGCAGCAACATCCAGATTATCATCGAAGCTGTTCGCCGTGACATCGCCATACCCAGCAATGTCCGATACAGCCTTGACGGATAATACCGGTATCCCGTATTGCGCTGCTGACTGTACGATTGCCAGCACTTCCATATCAGATACCTTCACGAGGGGGAATGTGGATTTAATCCCCTCTACACGCTCAGCCTCGCTCATGAACGAATCCAATGTCAGCACTAATCCAAAATCAAGAGCGTATGGAAGCTCTGCTGATGCCGCAGTTTGCCGCGCCAATTTCAGCCACTCTGCATCCGCCTCGTACTTGGCCGGCATTTGCGGAACCTGACCGGGTTCATACCCAAAGCAGGTGGCATCGACGTCGCCATACACATACTGAGTAGCGATAATGACGTCGCCAACGTCCAATCCTGCGCCAAATGCGCCCGACGATCCGGAATTGATGATGACATCCGGCTTATAACGCTCAATCACAAGCGTCGCCGCCACTGCTGCATTGACCTTGCCAATCCCGCTCTCCACTAGAATCAAGGATTGACCTTGGTACATCGCTTCTTCGATAATAACTTTGCCAACCTGTGTTCTTGCTGTAATTTGGGACTGGCTTCGAAAAGGAGCCATTTCTTCTTCCATCGCTGTAATAATCGCAATCCGCATGAAGCCAGCCTCACTATTCTTTTAGATAGGAGATCGGTTTCTCAACAGGAACTTTTGTGCCTCCGAACTCTTTCTCTATATATTTTTGCGTATCTTCGTTGTGGTATAATTCACCTAATTTCAAAATGCCTGGGTCGTTCTGCTTATCAGAGGTCGTCACGAGCACGTTGATATTATGCTTGGTATCCACAGAGATCTCCTCATGGAACAACGAATCCTTCAATACGTTCAATCCGCCTTCCATCGCAACCGTATTCCCGATCAATACCAAATCCACATCTTGAATGACCCGCGGGCCTGTCGTATCGTCAATTAGCTTGAATTTCAGATGCTTCGGATTTTCTACAACATCACTTTCTGAACCCGTTCCAAGGTCGAACCCATCCTTCAACTTGATGAGCCCTGCTGCCTGCAGCAAGCTTAATCCTCTTGCCGTGTTGGCTGGGTTATCCGCCAGAGCAACAAGAGCGCCGTCTGGAACATCCTTAATATCCTTGATCTTCTGCGAATAGATTCCCATCGGCTCTAGATAGGTTGTCGCTACTGCTGCAAGATTAGCTTTGCTGTCTTTATTGTAGCTGACCAGGTACGCCCAAGATTGAAATGCGTTGACGTCCACTTCTCCGTCTTTGGTTGCGTTATTCAGCTCTACGCCGCCATTGATCTCCTTGACTTCGATATCGAGCTTGGCGTCCTTCGCCGCCTGAGATTGCGCGATATGCTTCCAAATCTGAGCGTCCGATCCCTGAGAACCGATCACGATTTTCCCAGCATCGCCTGATGATTTGCCTCCACAGCCGGCCAGCACCAGTGTCAAAGCCAACCCAACCGCTAATCCGCCCCATACTCTCTTTTTAGTCATACGATTTACTCCCCCCTATATGTAAAATAAAGATAAGAGCTTTCTTGCTTAATGCATCGTCATCCCGCCTGTTACATTAATCGCCTGGCCGGTCATATATGAAGACAACGGACTTGCCAGGAACAGCACGACATTGGCCACATCCTGAACTTCAGCGGTTCTTCCGAGCGGAATCTGGGAACAATCCTCCGCATAGATTTCCTCTGCGGTCATGCCGCGGATGACTCCACCTTCAATCCGCTCCCGATGCTTCATCGGTGTCTCCACAATTCCCGGACATACCGCATTCACAAGAATGTTATGCCGCGCCAGCTCGATCGCCATCACCTTCGTCAAGCCAAGAACAGCATGCTTGGATGCGCAATACCCGCCCATAGCCCGGTAGCCGTTCTTGCCTGCTTGGGAAGCAATTTGAATGATTCTGCCCGGCTTCCCGGCATCGACCATTGCTTTGGCAAATATTTTGGAGACTAGGTACAGCCCCGTAGCGTTAATGGAAAATACCTTATCCCAGTCCTCCAGCTTGCTGTCAATCACATAATCCATTGTGGATGTACCCGCACAGTTCACGACGATATCGGGAACCCCTGCATTCTCTACAACCAATCTGGACCAGCGAGCAATATCCTCGGACTTGGATAAGTCCAATTTCGTCTCGATGAGCTGACCGTTAACCTCTAGATAATCAGCTTCGTACGCCAGATCAGCAGAGATGACCGTAGCTCCGCTTTCCAGCAAGATTTGCACGATACCTTGCCCTATGCCTGACTTCCCGCCTGTGACAATCGCTGTCTGATGCGATAGATTGAGCGTAATCATCGCAATTACAGCACTCTTTCAAACGGATCCCTGCTAATTCCCGCTTCCAGCACAATCTTCGCATATTCTTGCGCGGAGAAGAGAGAATGATCTTTGTAGTTGCCGCACTCCAGTGCGGATACAGCAGGTACCTCTGTTGTCTCTAATACACGCTTCAGTGTTCTCTCCAAAGCGGAAGCAATCTCTTCCGGACTGTGCTCATTCCACAGAATCAGATAGTATCCCGTTCTGCAACCCATCGGAGAAATATCGATAATCCCTTGAATCTCGTCTCTCATATATGTAGCGAGCAGATGCTCCAGCGTGTGAAGCGCTGCCGTTGGAATTGCGTCTTTATTTGGCTGCAAAAAGCGCAGATCGTATTTTTGCACGGTGCTGCCTTTCTCATCATGTTCAACTCCTGCTGCTCTTACATAAGGAGCCTTTACGATTGTGTGATCCAGTTGGAAGCTTTCTACTTTTGCCATTGTTCTTCAGTCCTTTGTCTGTAGTTTGTATTTAATCCAGTACGCACCTGAGGAGCATACTGCATAAATCGAGTTCACTAATCCGATGCTAATGCATCGTCTTCTTCGTAAAATAGTCGCCAATGAATTGGCACACAAACACCAGAATTAAGATCAAAATAGTAGCAACTATGGTGATATCATTTTGGAACCGGTTATACCCCTTGCTAATTGCGAGACTGCCCAAGCCGCCCGAGCCTATCGCACCCGCCATCGTCGTCAGCCCGATCAGGTTAATAACCGTCACGGAGGAAGCCCGGATAATCGCATTCAAACCTTCCTTCAAATAGACACGGAACACGATCTCAATCGGCCCTGATCCCATCGACTGAGCTGCTTCCGCAATCCCAGGATCTACTTCCACCAGCGCATTTTGAATCTGTCTCGCATAAAAAGGAACAATTCCGATAACTAACGGTACAATTGCTGCTTGCATGCCAATCGATGTCCCCGCAATCAGGCGGGTAAGCGGAACGACAACCGCAATAAGAATAATGAACGGAATAGAGCGAAATAGATTAATGACTTTGTCCAAGACACTGTAAACGAGCTTGTTTTCTAAAATCCCGCCCTTATCAACTACAATCAAGGTTACACCTAGCAGAAGGCCGAAAAGTACCGAGAATAAAGAAGTTACGACCACCATGTATATCGTTTCATAGATGCTGATCAGAATCTCTTCTCTTAAGTTCCAAATGTTTGGGAAATTGTTCATCAAAAACTCACTCATACCGTTTCACCTACCTTAACGTTCTGCACAAGACGAGAATCAATCATTTCCACCGCAACTTGAATCGACTGCAAATATTCGAGCGCTGCTTCCAAATCACTAGTTGATCCCGACATGACCACAATCAAATTGCCGATAGGCGTCTGCTGTAGAATCTCCACATTCGCATATAAGATATTGGTCGTTACCCGATAACGAGCGGTAAGCGCTGAGATAATCGGCTCGCTTGTGCTATCGCCAATGTAGGATATCTTGCACAAAATATCGTTGTTCTTCAGCTGCACCAATGACGGATGCTGGGAGAGCTTCTCCAGCGTTTGTTCAATGTGAGTAGCCGTATTAATAAAATCTCGGGTTAACGCATTTTGCGGACGGCTGAAGATCGACACGATATCGCCCTGCTCGATAATCCGACCGTCTTCCATTACGGCAACCTTATTGCAAATTTCTTTAACCACTTGCATTTCATGCGTAATGAGCACGATCGTTAACCCTAAGGTTTGGTTCAATTTCTTCAATAATTCCAATATGGATAGTGTGGTTTTGGGGTCTAAGGCGCTCGTCGCTTCATCACATAATAGGATTTCTGGATCATTAGCCAGCGCTCTAGCAATGGCAACCCTTTGCTTCTGCCCCCCTGACAATTGAGAAGGATATGCGTCCAATTTATCTGATAACCCTACTAATTCGAGCAAATCCTTCACCTTCTGCGATCGTTCACGCTTCGAAAGCTTGGAGCTCTTTAACGGATAATCTACATTGTCATAGATCGTTCTGGAATTCATCAGGTTGAAGTGCTGAAAGATCATCCCGATCTTCTTCCTAGCTGCCCGCAGTTCCTTGGGGCTCAGAGCCAGCAAGTCCTGACCGTTCACCTCTACAATTCCTGATGCAGGCCGCTGCAGCAAGTTAATGACACGCACCAAGGTACTCTTCCCCGCTCCGCTGTACCCAACAATGCCGTATACGTCACCCGCATCTACGTGCAGGCTGACATCCTGTACAGCAGCAACCGATTGAGTACCCGTGTCAAATGTTACCCTAATATTCGATAATGAGATCATGATGTCCAACCCTTCCTGTTCGTTCTATGTACTGCCGAATTACCGAAAAATTTATTTCCGTAATTATACACCAGAATAGTCGGAATTACTATATGTAAGTATCATCATACCTTCAATTATATTTTTTCGCTGCTTGTTGAGGTCGGTCTTCCAATTTCGCCTCTTTTACTTGTCATATTCCAAAATGAAAGCGATATAAATATGTATCAATAAAACTTGCACTTATTCGATTATAAAGGGGATGTATTGATGTCCAACGTTTCGTATCCGCTTTCAAAGAAATGGATTCGGTGCACACTGCTGCTGACGCTCTGCTCCACGCTGCTTCTCACCTCACTCGGCACAACTGCCTCTGCCTCGGCTGCTGACGTTACTTCCATTTCAGGCAAAGCTGATATTGTATACCTGCTTGATGACAGCTTGTCCGTTGGCGACAGCCGCATTCTGACCAGACAACAGATTGAATCCCAGTGGGATGGAATCGATCCTGACTATACCGCAGACAAGGCGGTTGAGGCCGTCCGATCCGCACTCCCTGAGAAGGAATACGAAGCGTTATTCCCAATGCGCCTTGGTTCGAAAGAATGGCATGCCTTCAACAAAGATAAGAAAGACTATAATCCCAATCAGACCGACTATTACTCCTATCAAAATCTCATCAATGCCGTCAGCCTTGTAGCCAATGTGAAATACAAAGTTTCGTATCGGGAAGGCAACTATTCTGCTCAAGAAATTTATCGTTTAGAGAAAAAGGGCAAAACCGAAACGCTCATTGTACGCTCCGATGACTTCAATACACCAGAAAACAAGACTAAGCGCATCATCACGCAAATCGTCGATTACGGCGCCTTCTTGAATGAAGGATTGGAGAAGGATCGCAAACGCGATCTCGCGGCGCTGCTTGCCAATCTGTCTCATGAGACTGGCGGAGGTTGGGACACCGCTCCGGGAGGTATGCTGCGCTGGGGGCTCTATTGGAATGAGAACATCGCTGGCAGAACGGGGCAGAATAAATCGGAGTTCGTGGACCCTGCCAGCAGCAAGGAATATCCGGGTGTTCCAGGCAAGAGATACTATGGCCGTGGGCCAATCATGCTGAGCTGGAATTTCAATTACGGGTTAATGAGTGCCATTATATACGGAGATAAACATGTGCTGCTTCGAAATCCGGAATGGATTGCGGCCGACGGCAAGCTTGGTTTTGCAACCGCTATCTTATTCTGGATGACGCCGCAAGCCCCGAAACCTTCCGCCCATGATGTTATGATTGGCAGATGGAAGCCCGCTACGGAGGAAAAAGAAAAAGGATTAGGTTCTGCAGGATTCGGGGTTAGCATCATGGTACTGAATGGACTGGAAGCTAATCTGGATGAATCGAACGGCGCCATCAAGCGCCGCACAGGTCATTATTTGGACATTACAAGTAAAATGGGTGTGGATGTTACAGGCGAGAAGCTCAACACGCTTGGGATGCAGCCTTTTTGATCGTATGGAGAAGCAAGATAATAGCCAACTTACCAACAACAAGATCGAGGAGCATTCACATTCAGGCATATAATCATTCAAACATCAAATCAATTCAATCATTTAATCGACATCCATTTTACCAAAAAGCAACATATAGATCAGAAACTATCAGTTCAGCTACCATGTAAAGCATGAACAGCCTTCCCTATTAAGAGGAGAAGGCTGTTGTCATGATCATCTTCTGTACTTACTTCTGCAATACCATCGGAATCATGCGATACAAAACTAACGCGGCTTCGGCACGACTCGTTGTTTTTTTCGGCAAAAGCTGCTGATTGGATCCTTCGATCAATTTCAGCTTCACAAGTGCTGCTGCACTCCGCCGCGAATAATCTGCAATTTGCTCACGATCCGTAAATGTATTCAATGCATCTTCATTTTCCGACCCATTAATGACCTTCATTTGCAGCAGCGCACGCTCGATGATGGTCATCCACTGCTCCCGCGTCACTTTTGCCTCAGGCTGAAACTCTTTATCCGTAACCCCCTGAATAAGCCCAGCTTTTTTGGCTATCGCGATGTCATGGTAGTAGGATGCGGATGGATCAACGTCAGCAAAATTCGAATCCGCTTCCGCAGTAAGGCCGAGCATACGAACGAGCATGACAACGAGCTCAGCACGTGTTATCTCTTGTTCTGGCGCAAATCGATAGGACGATACGCCATCCAGCACACCGCGTGAGGCAAGTGCTTCAATAGCCTCTTTCGCCCAAGCCTGCTTCTGCAAATCCGTGAACTTTGCTAACTTGTATACAACTTTGTAGTCCTCGTCGTCGTAACCAAGGAACTTCACTTTAAGTACTGAAGGATCATAGTAGCTGAATACAACCGGTGTGGTGCTCCCATCTCCATTCACCCGGACGACAGTTAAATAGTGTGGATGCTGCAGTTGTTCAGTTGTCGGTTCATATGGCAGCTCCATAAGTTGTATCTCTTCGTGCTCCTTGTCAGGCTTAGGCTTCTCCGGTTCTATCACTGATGGCGGTGATGAGGAATTACTGTTGGAACTGTTTCCGCTTCCTGAGCCCTTTCCATTTCCATTTACTTTGTCTGACCCCTGATCCACCTTCACCGTAACCGTGGCCTCTGCCTTTAATAGCGTCCCTTCAACAGCTCCCTTCACCGTATTGCTGCCAACCTTGCTGTAAAGACTAGCATCAATCTAATCCCACACAACTGACACCTGCGCTATCGATAAGTCTGAATACGTCGCCGTTACGACAGAAGGCATCGCTGGCGGTGTTCCGACTACTGTCTCTACGAATACTGGTGATAGACTCGTAATATATGGTGTCTGTGCAGGTGACTCCTTGACATGAACCGTCGCGATCGCTTGAAGATCCGTACCTGCAACTGATCCCGTCACCGTAAATGTTCCAACCTTCGCATACTGTTCAGCCTCAATTGGATTCCATTTGACAGATATCTCCGCTACCGTTAAATCCGAATACGTCGCTGTCACGACTGTCGGCAGCACTGGAAGCTTCCCGACTTCCGTATTCACAACTACCGGAGCAACACTGATAATGTGAGGCTCTCCAGCTATAACGACAGGGATTGCTGCAGTCTCGGCCGTTACGCCATCATAATTTCGTGTCACTTGCAAAATAAGATGAACGATCTGATCCGCAGCTGGACGAACAATCGTACTATCCGGCCGAATAACCGTCTCGTTGTCCGACGATTTGATCGAGACTGTGAAGCCCTGCGGTACAGAAGGAAGCGTTACGTACTTGTCGTTTTTCCCAGGTGGTTGAATAGAAGTAATCCAGTCTGCAATCGAATTTGGAGTGATGGACTTCACAATAATCGATCCCATATCAGGGGCATATTCCGTCGGATTATATAAGGTAATGGAGTTCGAGCCTTTCTTCAGCATAATCTGAATGGTTTTGAGCTGTGCTTTATTCCAATCCGTCCCCGTCAGTGGCACTTCGATCCCTTGCTCCTCATTCGCCCGCACGAACACCGAACGAGGCACGGCGGTTGCATACTCGATCTGCAATTCATAGATGCCATCCCCAGGCACGGTGACTTGTTGAAAGGTAACGGTGTTGTAGTTTCCAACAGGCCCGCCGACAAATCCAACCACACTCCCGGTCATAAACGCGCCATTGCTTCGCAGTACCGCATTTCCTGTCAATACGGCATTCTTCGCATCATACACATCGTTGATATTCACAACGCTTCCTGGCGGCACGATAACAGGGATTGCAGTCGTATGGGTACTCACACCGTCAACCCTCCGCTTTACTTGGAAAATAAGAAGAACTTCTTCCTCTTGGCTCGTTGGCGATATGAGCCCCGTGTGGTCAATGATATCCGGACGCTTGGATTCAAGCAGCTCGATCTCATAGCCCTCCGGCACTGGTGGCAGCGTTAAACGAGTCGCATTCTTCGCAGGCGCTGGAACTGACTTCAATCCCGCAGCGATTGTCTGTATCGGATCCAATGGTTCCTGATTCGCTGGCGTAATGGAAACCGCTGACCCCGCAGCTATCGATAAAGTGACGGTGTCCCCAGCAGTCGGCAGTCCTCGCTCAATCGATCTCGGCAGTCCCAAGCCGATCTCGAATACGTCAACCGCCTGCACGCCCGCCCATCCAGCAGGCAGCTTCCAGCTTCTATCCTTGTAGCCATCCTGGCTGAATGCGATAATCTCCAGCTTATCCTTACGCCATAAGGCAGGTACGAACATCTCTGTACCATCTGCAATCGTTACATCACCGTGCTTCACGACGCGTTTGCCGTTCTGCTTAGAGCTCGTCACTCCATCTGAAAATTGCACAGTGTCCGTTGCGCCATCGTAACTTAGGCGTTCGTACTGATTGAGATACTGCCAGAGCAATGTTGTCGTACTGAATTCCTGCAAAAATCCCGTCAGCCTCACCTTGTCTTTTTTGACAATGTCTTCGCCATGCATGCTCGTGCCGAACAACTCATTGCCACCCTTTCCACCGACAGCAAGCGCTGCTGGCAGCTTCATCTGACTGTCGAACGAACGCCAATCCGCCCACCACGCCATCGGCTGCAGACCGAATAACGGATCACCGCGGTAGCCATGGAAATACTCGCTCGTAACGTCCATTCCTTTATCACGCCAGTATCGCATAATCTTTTTCTGCGTGTCGCTCTCCTGACGATACGTTGTCTTATGATACGGATCCGCATATCCGACGGAAGGCACCCATTCCGTTGGACTCGTTACGAATGCATCGATATGGATCGTCTTCCCTCGAAGCAGCTGAGGGATCTTGACAAGCAAGTCATCGATATTGCGTTGGAATACTCCTGCTCCCCAAGCACGTGTTAGATTAATTTTATAACTCTGGCCACTTACCCAATGGCCTCCCTTTATAAGCTCACCGTTCTCTTCCTTGCGAATGAGATCCTTATTGACGAATTCCTCCCATTGCGGGCTATCTTGATAGGCGTCCGTCATATTGATGTGGAAGCTGATCGTCGTATTGTACTTCTCCGCCTCATCCATGAACCATTTCAGGCTGTCCAGCGCCGTAGCATCACCTGGTCGCTTCAGCTTCGGATTGACGACATTCCAATCTGGATATTTCGAATCGTGGCCATCATGCTGCCAGCCAACCAAATAGATGATTTTCGGCATGCCGCGCGTCATGTGATCCACCTTCTTGATCGCTTCCAGCGCTTCATCCAGCGTTAATTCTATTTTCCCGTTGTCTCCCAAATATAGCTTCATCGTTAAAGTGCCAGTGTAATCTCGCAAAAATGGCCGCGCAGGCTCAGGCTTGATCGTCAGCTTCAATGTATCTGTCAAGCGAATACCGTCTCTAACTACTTCCACGCCGATCTGGACTTCACCAACATCCTGTGTCCCTGCCCTTGCTAGTCCATCATCCCCAATGGTAAACATGTCGATAGGAGCGCTATATGCAATTGTCGTCTTTGCATCATGCCGCAAGTCAATCTCACTGCCATCCTTCAACCAACCCGTCACCTGCAGCTGCGTCACACCGTCCAAAGGCACTGCCATATCGTCGGCGGACAGCTTAACCGATACAAGTGGATTGTCATTATCGGCTGCCCCTTGGGCTTGAATCGTACCGCCGCTAGTGAATAAGCCGAACACCATAGCAAGAACAAGCGCTAATGAAGTGATCCTTGCACTCGATTTCTTCCTGAACATGATTAACCCCCTTCGCATTCCTAGTTGTTGTAGCCCCGTCCTTGTTGCCTTGATCTTGGTTTCTTTGTAACTTGTTTACCTTGACCATACCACTTTTCCTTGCTGTTGCTGCTACCCTTTAATCGCCCCGTCTACCATCCCTTTCACGAAATATTTTTGCAGAAACAAATACACGACCGTGAGCGGCAGCATCCCAATAAAGCAGCCCGCAGCGACCCAACTAATATTGCTATGGAACTGCGAGACGAAGCCCGACAGGGCAACCGGAATCGTCATCATCTCTTTCTTCTGCAAGAAGAATACGGAGAATTGATAGTCATTCCACACCTGCACACCGATCAAAATGACCACTGTAGCCGTGATTGGCTTCAGCAAAGGGAAAATAATTCGCAGAAAAATTCCGTACCGGCTGCAGCCGTCGATCAGCCCCGCCTCGTCCATCTCTCGCGGAACCGTACTGATAAACCCGGTAAACAAAAATATCGTCATCGGCAGCGCAAAAGTGACTTGTGTCAGAATAATCGCCCAGTATGTATTGATTCCGCCTACGTCTACGATGAATTTGTACAAAGGTACGAGAATCGTCAATGCTGGGACAATTAAGCATGAGATGCACAGCGTGTACACGAATTGATTCCACTTGGTCTGATGGCGAGCAAGCGGATACGAAGCACACGCACCGATGAACACGACGAGAATAACCGCAGTAACCGTGATAATCCCATTGTTCATAACAGCTCTTCCTAGCTGAGCATCCTGCCATGCATGAATGAAATTATCCACTTGGAGCTGCTGCAAAGGCATCCATTTGCTGCTTGTATCTTCTATTGGTTTGAAGGACAGATTGACTAAAATGTAAAAAGGGATGCTGTGAATCAGCACGATGAGTACTAGCGCAATATATTTAGCAATCTTCACACATCCACTTCCTTCCGACGAAGCAGTACAAGTGATGAAATACTGATGACCGCGATGATGATGAACATCAGATTCCCGAGCGCTGCCGCGTATCCCGCATCCTGACGGGCGAAATACAGATTGTACATCATCGTGGACAAAGACTGCGTCGCATAGCCTGGTCCGCCGTTCGTCATCGCTACTATGACGTCAAACAGCTTCAAGCCCCCAATGAGATTAAGCACAATATTGATCGTAATTGCCGGCATAAGCAGCGGAAGCGTAATCCGCATGAATCGGCTCCACCAGCCAGCGCCATCGATATTGGCCGCTTCGTGATACTCTTTCGAAACAGACTGTAAGCCTGCCAAAAAAATAATCATCGCAATGCCCATATACTGATACGTGTTAACCAGGACAATCATCCATACCGCACGTGAGCCGTTCGACAGCCAATCCACGGCCTCTCCGCCAAATAAACGGATTGCATCGTTCAGCGCCCCGCCGTCGTACTGAAAGAAGAAGTAGCTGATATAACCCATTATTAATGGGCTGATGATTACGGGAAGGTACACGATCATTCGGACGATCCCTTTCCCTCTTAGCTTCTGATCCAGAAACAAGGCGTAAGCAAGACCCATCACATTTTGAAATACCGTGCTTCCGAAGCCGTAAATAAACGTGTTCAGAATCGTCTGGACAATCTTCTTGTCCGACAGCATTAGCCGATATTTGTCGAAGCCTACCCATGCGTATTGCTGCGAATAGCCGTCCCAATTGGTGAAGGAGATTTTAACTCCCTGGATTAGAGGATAGAAAATGAACACGGCAAACAGCACTAGCGCCGGGACGTACATCAGATTGAGTATTCCAGCAGAATGAACCCATCTGACCATGAAGCCCGAACGCAGCTGCACTCGTCCTTCATGCGTGGCTTCCATCTTCGACGGACTTCTAGCCATATGCATCCCCCTAGATGTGAAAATAGACCCGCAGCAAGACAGATGCAGCCGCGGGTCGATGAATTGCCTATCTGTTATTTAGCAGCACGTAATCTTTCATATTCCTTTTTCATATTTTCCGAGAATTCTCGAGGCGTAATGCCGCCAGCCAGCAGATCCTGGCCGTTCTTGCACATGACGTCCCACATCCCGTTCGGCAAATACACTCTGTCAAAGTACGGGAACACGCGCAAATCTTTGAACTTCTCAAAGTCAGCAGTCAAGCTGCCCGCGTTGGTGGCTACTCCATCAAGTCCAGGAGGGAGTACATTTGCAGCGGCGACCAAGGCTATATTCTCCGGCTTGGCGTAATAGGCCACGAATTTACGAGCCGCCTCGCTGTTCGGGGAATCCTTCCACACGCCCCATGTCGTCTTCTCTCCACCTACAAGCGTTGGCGCATCGCCAGCTGCTACCGAATGAATCGGCATCAAGCCTGCTTTCAGATCAGGATTCAACTTCTTTGCTTCTTCGATAAGGAACGGACCATATATCCCGAATGCAGCTTTTCCTTCTGCGAAGGCTTTAGCGGAATCGCTATATTTCGCAGTCAACACATCCTTGTTCAAATATCCTTTCTCTTGCAAGGATAGGAACATTTGCGGCAGTGCGTCGAATCGGTTCCAATCAAAGGTTCCGTCGAGCAGTTGTGCTCCATCATTCTTCTCAGGGCTTATAAAGACGGACGTCGCATAGAAATCGAAAAATTGTCCGATCGGCCATGAATCCGCGCCTCCGATATGAATTGGCACGACTTCTCCATTACTCTTCGTCTTGATTTCTTCCGCGGCCTTCATCAATTCATCCCATGTCATCGGAACCTGTATGCCATACTTCTCCAGCACTGATGAATTGTACACAGGCCCGCCTTTATCTTGATCCATAGGGAGCACGAACACTTTCCCCTGATCGTCGGTTACAGCAGGTTTGATGGAGGCGTTAAGCTTGCTTGCCCATTCTTCGTCCTTCAGGTCAGCTAAGTACGCTCCGTAACGTACCTTGGCCCATCCGTGAGTCGCGAATACATCTGGCAGTTCATTGGATGCCATTTTCATTTTCATAATGTTCTCATACTCCGCTCCTGGAGCACTGAAATCCACTTTAATGTCTGGATTGTCTTTCATAAATTGATTGGCGATCTCCTGGAGCACCTTCGCTGGCTCGCCAACCACGTTCGTCATAACCGTAAGATTGACCCCGGTTCCTCCCTTGCTTCCTGCACTCTGACCGGGGGCGCTGCTTGATGCCTTCCCTCCAGCTGCATCCCCGCCCGTACTTGCTGTTCCGCATGCCGCAAGCAGACATGCTGCGATAACAAGCAGTGTGAGCATCTTGAACCAATTGTCCCGTTTCATCTGTATCCCCCTTGCCGACGATATGGTCGTTGATTCCGTTTTCTGTATAGAAGATACCATTTATGATTGCGCTTTCATATGCTATAAACCTACAATTACTCCGCTCATTTCTACACTGTCGATTTTCGTATTGACGAACCTGCAAGGAGTACCTATCCTTTAACTTAAGTGAAGGAGGCTGGCGATTATGGCTGCATTCAAGTCACTACGATCCAAGCTGACGCTCGTATATGGCCTGACCATTGTCACTCCATTTGTCATATTGGCATTTGTTCTTCCCATCTACGCCCAGCACGTGCTCATCAGAGAGACGGAGAAGCTGACGGCAGGAACTCTGCGCGCTATGGCCGGCAATATCGAGACCTATCTGGATGATTTGGAACGGCTGACGGCTTCCCCTTATCTGAATGACAATGTCATACAGGCGCTGAAAATTATTGCCGACAATGTATATGAACATGCAAGCGCATACACGAAGCTTCAGACGGATCGCGCCTTAACAGGCACATTGCCCAATTACTTAATCAATACCCGCAAAGATATTCTCAGCACGCTCATCATTACGATGAACGGGAAAGCCTACCTCACAACCAAGAACAGCAGCATTGACCTCGTTCCCGACTTTCCGTTCCAGTACGAATTATGGTATCAAAAAGCAGTGAAAAGAGATGGGAAAGCTGCATTCATCAGTTCTCATTCGCAGACCTACTTAACGAACCCGTCCAACATTCAGGTATTCTCCGTATCCCGATTAATTAAAAATCCAGAATCCGGCCAGCCGCTCGCGGTCATATCTGCCGATGCAGATACGAATGTACTCGATCAGATCACGAAGGACATTCCATTTAACGTTAGTTCTGTCGTCGCAATTACGGATGACATGGGAAATGTAATCTATTCAGGCAAGCCGCTGACCGAGGAAATGCTCAAACAACTTCAGACTCGAGGGAATGAAGACGTACGGAACACCGGATTCGTGACCGTAACCCAGACTATCAAGCCAGCAAATTGGGAAATCACCGTATTCTTATCCAATGACGAGCTTAAGCAGAAGGTGCATTGGATTTACATTACGGCAGCACTCATTTCGATTGGCGGCCTCATTGTCACTTTTTTCGTATTCCGCTACTCATCGCAATGGATCGTTAAACCGATCACGCAGATGAAAGAAGTGATGATAAAAGTGCGCAATGGAAATTTGCAGGCACGTTATGAAGGGGCAGGATCAGACGAGCTGTCTTACCTTGGGCATTCGTTAAATAAAATGGTCATCCAGCTCGATGAGCTCATTAATCGCGAGTATAAAGCGGTTCTGGCACAGCAGCATGCAGAATATCGAGCCTTGCAATCGCAAATTCAGCCCCATTTTCTATACAACGTGCTGTCTGGATTCATCGGGTTGAACCGCATCGGCGATACGAAGAGTCTGGAAACGGCCATTCTTTCACTGAGCGGCATGCTGCGCTACATTCTAGAGGATAATCAATGGACAACGGTCGAACACGAATTCAAGTTTCTAACCAAATATGCGCTGCTGCAGCAGCTTCGCTTCCAAGACAGGCTGACGATTCATATTCACTATGATGATGAAGCTGCTGAGTGCCGTATTCCAAAACTGCTCATCCAGCCTCTATTGGAGAACGCCGTCATCCATGGCATTGAACCCGATGATCAAGATCACACCATTCACGTGTCCGCTTCCATCAAGCAGCAAGACAACGACCCGCTTATCTGTATCGAAGTGCGTGACGACGGTGTTGGATTCGATGCGAAGGCGATGCAATCTCAAGCACATGTTGGTCTTGCCAATGTAAATTCGCGATTGAAGCTCGTCTACCCGAACGCACAACTGAGCATTGTAAGCGAGCCTCATATCGGTACTTGCGTAACGATTCAGATTTCGAAGGAGGACAGCTTATCATGAGGATTTTAGTGGCAGACGACGAGGCCTTGGTAAGAGCCAGTTTGCGAAGTATGCTGGCTGAATTGAACTTGCCTGTCCACGTCATCGGAGAAGCCCGTAACGGAGAAGAAGCCCTTCGGTATGTGGCAGAGCGGCAGCCAGACCTTGTGTTCGTCGATATTCGGATGCCGAAGTTGAATGGTCTGGAGGTCATCGCGCAGAGTCGGGATAACTCCCCTCATACGAAGTGGATTATTGTAAGCGGCCATTCGGAATTCCAATATGCGAAGGAAGCGCTGCGTCTTGGCGCATGCAATTATTTATTGAAGCCATTCAGTCTCGATGAGCTTCAGGATAGCCTAATCCGTGCGCAGGAAATCCATGATGCACATATCTTGGATCTCAATCGCCAGCTTGAACATGCCATTCTTTCTTGTATGCATGGCAGCAGCGGCAATCAAGCAAACCTATGTCAGCTTGGGGCACGGCGATACAAAGTCAACGTGTTCTATTTCGACGGCTGTCTCTCAGAGCAAGAGACGCTTTTGCGGCAGCAGCAGTTCCATGAGCAATTGCAATTGCTGATCCGTAATCAATCTCTAACCACCAGTCTCCATGCCGTCGCATTACCTTTCACTGACGGAAATCCTGCAATCGTATGGTCATGGCCAGTTGCACACCAGCAACATGCGGCGGAGTTTCAAAAGGAGATGGAGGATGCTATGCAGCAAATGTTACAACATGAGCCTACTTCCGATCCCACTCCTATCATTACTACCGTTCAGATCGAAGAATGCGTGAGCCTCCAAGAAGTAGCACAGAAGGTGGAAGAACTTCAGCGAATCGCTCCCCTTCGCATGCTGTTCCCGATGGAGCACACGTTGGCACTTCACGCCCTACTCGAATTGGATCAGCAGCATGAATGGCTCTCTATAAGTCATCTCGGGGAGAGGGTATGCCGATCATTCCGTCAGCAAGACTATCACGGTTATTCTAAAGCCATCGTGTGCATGGAAAAAGAACTTCGCAGATTGTGTGGAACACACTTGGCAGATCTAGCCCTTGTTCATCGGATTCAAGAATCCATATCCTATTCGATTGGAATATCGATAGACAAGATAGAAGATCAAGAATGCTGGTTTGTGCAATTGAAAAGTCTCGGGGATCAGATGATAATCCAGCCTCCACGTCATGAAAGCATGAACAAAGATATCGTGCAGCAAGTCGTTGCTTTTGTTGACGAGCACTATATGCATAACATTGGAATGAAGCAAATCGCGGATATGTTCCATGTGACGCCGAATTATTTAAGCAGCTTATTCCATAAGAAGCATGGCACACCATTTCTGAAATATGTAACGGAAACAAGAATGTTGAAAGCGAAGGATCTGCTGCTCAAGGAGCCTCATCTTAAAGTGCAGGAGGTTGCCGAAGCCGTCGGTTATTACAGTGCACGCCATTTTGCAAAGCTGTTCCGGGACTATTATGAGTGCTATCCATCAGAGCTTAAAGAACAGGGAAAATGAAGAAGAGACGAGTTAAGTTTATGAAAATAAAACTGACGGAGAAAAAATTCCATGTTAACAATAACAAATTGGCAACTTTATACGAATTTGGATCGTTAATATATTGATCTACTATATTACTAAATCCCTCTTACTAGGAAGGAGAAAACGTATGCAACCATCCATTACACGCGACTCTCTTACTCACACGACCTCATCACGACACATACATACCTTTCGATTGCTGTCTGTCGTTCTCACATTTATGATTCTCTTCACCGCATCGTTATCATCGACTGCTAGTGCTGCCTCAGCAGCCAATTCCACAAAAGAATCGCTGCCAAAATTCATACAAGTCGAGGGAGGATATTATTATTCCATCGCGCTGCGCAGTGACGGCTCTGTATGGGCTTGGGGACGCAATCTCAATGGGGAAATGGGCATCCAAGAAACAGTGACCATATACGACTCCTATCCGATTCGACTATTTGAACTGACAGACATCCGTCATATCTCAACAAGCGGAGAAGGTTATCACTTGGCCACAAAAGCCGATGGAACCGTATGGACATGGGGTGCCTCAGGAGACTCTAAAGACGGCCGCCAGCATTCCATTCTGCCACATCAGATTCAAGGAATAAAGCATGCCGTTTCCACAACCGCAACATCCAATA
>Ga0209025_1002704_pt1 | contig 18049 bp, 14 predicted proteins | sample AraplaMF_Col_mLB_FD_184256 | JGI IMG/M metagenome (GOLD analysis project Ga0209025, IMG submission 184256) | Arabidopsis root microbial communities from the University of North Carolina, USA - plate scrape MF_Col_mLB (SPAdes) (version 2) | ecosystem: Host-associated > Plants > Roots > Endosphere... | reverse complement strand
CGGCGGGGATACGATTGCCTTTACCGCCTCGATGCGTTTCAACATGGACAATCTGCATCCCCTGCTCCAGATGATGCCAGATGTGATGTTGACCAGCGACCTCGCCAAGAGCGATCCAGCCATTCCACACCTGCTCGAAGCCATGACGCGCGAGGTGGAGTTGAACCGCGTCGGTGCGGGTGGCATTCTGGCAAGGCTTGCCGACGTGCTGACGGCAACGTTGATCCGCACATGGGTGGAACATGGCTGCGGCGATTCGAGCGGCTGGCTTGCTGCCGTGCGCAATCCGGAACTCGGACGGGTGCTGGCGGCCATCCACCTCAACCCCGAAAAAGACTGGAACGTCGAGGAACTTGCGTCCCTGATGGGCGCATCCCGTTCCAGCTTTGCTGAACGTTTCACACGTATCGTCGGTGAAAGCCCCGCCCGCTATGTCGTGCGCGTACGCATGCATCAGGCACGCCTGTGGCTGCGCGAGGGAATGCGTGTGACAGTGGCGGCGGAAAAGCTCGGTTATGACTCCGAAGCTTCGTTCAGCCGCGCGTTCAAACGTGTGATCGGCGCGCCGCCCAGCCAGTTCCGCAGGAAAGACGCGGTGGCGCTGGAGGATGCCGCCGCCTGAACGGCTCAATGAAAATCGCGGGATTTCACGCGGATTTCCTCTCTTTCATATTCTTCCAGATCCGGCGAAGGACGTTTCTTGAGATCGCGCCTGTCCAGATGGGATATGCCGCGATGAAACTCGTCGCCACGCCCATGGGGCAGCGGAAAAGCATGATTTCGCTCCCCGACGCTCGCCAGTTCTCCCGAAAGATCGGTCAGCCGGTGGGCGACCAGATGCACAACCTCGCCTTCGCGCTGAATCTTGCCGTAAATGCCGACCATGCTGCCCGTTAACACCACGCGGCGGTACTTTTCGAAGGTTTTCACCCATAGCACCGCATTGGCAATGCCCGTCTCGTCCTCCAGCGTCATAAAGATCACGCCCTTTGCCGAACCGGGACGCTGGCGCACCAGCACCAGGCCCGCTGTTTCCAGCCACGCGCCATCCCTTGATCGATAGGCTTCAGCGCAGGTGACGATGCGACGGCTCGAAAGATCACGACGCAGGAATGTCATGGGATGCTCCCGAAGGGTCAGCCCCACATGGCCATAATCCTGCACGACCTCGCCGCCATCAGTCATGGCGCGAAGCGCCACTGAAGGCTCCTGAAGCTCTTCGATAACGGCGTTTTCCCTAATGGCGGCAGCGGCAAAAAGCGGCAGAGGCTCATCCCGCAAGGCCTTGATGGCCCAGAGTGCTTCGCGTCTGGCAAGGCGAAGCGACGGCAAAAAGCCATCGGCTTCGGCAAGGCACACGAGGGCAGCGACCGGAACACCTGCCCGTCGCCACAGATCATCCACAGAGGCAAAAGGCCGATCCTGCCGCGCCGCGACGATTTTTGCGGCGTGATCATTGGCCAGACCCTTCACAAGACGCATGCCAAGCCGCACGGCATAACGTTCTTTGCCCTCCGCATTCATCTCGCCTGTCGGCTCAAGTGTGCAGTCAAACCGGCTTTCATTGACACAGACCGGGCGGACCTCCACCCCATGATCGCGCGCATCGCGCACGATCTGCGCCGGGGCGTAAAAGCCCATAGGCTGCGAATTCAAAAGCGAGGCACAGAAAATATCCGGATGATGGCACTTCAGCCATGCGGAGGCATAGGCAATCAGCGCGAAGGACGCCGCGTGGCTTTCCGGGAAACCATAACTGCCGAACCCTTCGAGCTGTTTGAAGATGCGTTCAGCGAAGTCCTTGTCATAGCCGCGTCCGACCATGCCATCGATCAAATCCTGCTGGAACTTGGAGATGGTGCCGACATTCTTGAAAGTCGCCATGGCACGGCGCAACTGGTCCGCCTTGCCCGGCGAAAAACCGGCGCATTCGATAGCAACACGCATCGCCTGCTCCTGAAACAGCGGTACGCCCAGCGTCTTGCCCAGAACGCGTCGCAATTCTTCCTTGGGGTAATGGACCGGCTCCTTTCCCTGTCTTCGACGGAGATAGGGATGAACCATATCGCCCTGAATGGGACCGGGACGAACGATAGCCACCTGGATAACGAGATCATAAAATTCTTTCGGCTGTAGGCGAGGCAGCATGGACATCTGCGCCCGGCTTTCAATCTGAAAGGTGCCAAGCGTATCGGCCTTCTGGATCATTGCGAACGTCGCGAGGTCCTTGGCTGGCATTGACGTGAGGTCGTATTTCTTGCCTGTCCGCTCCTCCAGCATGTTGAAGCCGCGCTTCATGCAGGAAAGCATGCCGAGCGCCAGGCAATCCATCTTCATGAATTTGACGATATCGATATCGTCCTTGTCCCACTCGATGATCTGTCGATCATCCATGGCGGCAGGTTCAATCGGCACCAATTCATCGAGCCTATCGTGCGTGAGAACGAAGCCGCCGGGATGCTGGCTATGATGTCGCGGCGTGCCGACGAGCTGGTTGGCAAGCTCGAAGGCGAGTTGCAGGCGGCGGTCCTCCATATTGAGGTTCAACTCCTTCACCTGCTTTTCGCCAACGCCCTCGCTCCAGCGCCAAACCTGCGATGAAAGCAGTTTCGTCAGGTCTTCGGGCAGGCCCAAAACCTTGCCGACATCCCGCAACGCCCCTCGCCCACGGTAGCGTGTCACGACTGAACAGAGTGCTGCCTTATCCCGCCCATAGGTATCATAGACCCACTGGATGACTTCCTCACGCCGCTGATGCTCGAAATCCACGTCGATATCAGGCGGTTCCCGGCGTTCTTCAGACACGAAACGCTCAAAAAGAAGATCGACTTTCAAAGGATCGATCGACGTAATCCCGAGCACGAAACAGACGACGGAATTGGCTGCGGATCCTCGTCCCTGACATAAAATATCCAGCTTGCGGGCATGCTGCACGATGGCGTTGACCGTCAGAAAATAGGGGGCGTATTCCAGCCTGCCGATAAGACCGAGCTCATGACACAGCGCCTTCTCCACCTTCTCCGGCAAACCATCCGGGTAACGGGTCGGCACCGCTTCCCAGACCATCTTCTCCAGCGCCTGCTGCGCCGTCAGCCCCGGCAGACTGCGCTCCTCGGGATATTGATAGACCAACTCCTCCAGCGAGAACTTGCAGCGTTTGGCAATTTCGAGGCTGCGGGCCAGCGCCTCGGGGTAACGGGCAAACAGCCGGTGCATTTCCTGCGGCGGCTTCATGTAGCGGTCGGCATGGCGCTCACGTCGGAAACCCGCCTCGTCGATGGTGCAATTATGCCGGATACAGGTGACGACGTCCTGCAACATACGCCGCTCGGGCACATGGAACAGCACATCATTGGTCACCACAGTCGGCACGCCAGCGGCCTGCGCCATATCAGACAATTCGAAAAGCCGCATTTGGTCGTTGGGGCGTCTTCGAAGACTGAGCGCCATATAGGCCCGGTCGGCAAAGGCGGCCTTCAGTCGCCGCAAACGAAGAGCGCAGAGATCGTCGGCCAGATCGGCCAACAGAACGACGATCTGGCCTTCGCCATAGGTGACCAGATCATCCCATGCCAGTCGGCATTTGCCCTTGCCGCCCCTTTTCTTGCCCACGGAAAGAAGCCGGCAGAGCCGCCCATAGGCCGCACGATCCATGGGATAGACGAGAACCGAGAGATCGTCGTCCAGATCGAGCCGGCAGCCGATCACAAGCCGGATATTGTGATTATTGGCGGCCTCATAGGCGCGGGGAATGGCGGCAAGGCTGTTGCGATCAACAATGCCCAGCGCCTCGATGCCGAGATTTTTAGCCTGCTCGAAAAGCTCGTCGCAGGAGCTTGCACCGCGCAGAAAGGAAAAATGCGTGGTGACCTGCAACTCGGCATAACGCGGCGCGCTCATGCGAAGAACCCATGGATGAACCAGCCCTGCGACCCTGTCTCGGCATGTTCGCCATCACCGGAGCGGAAGATCCAGAACCGTTCCCCGCTCTGGTTTTCAACCGTGAAATAATCGCGCACGGCAGCCTTTTCTCGGTCACGTTTCCACCATTCACCAAACACCCGCTCGGGTCCATCGGCGCGCCGCACGAGATGGCGCACGCCCTTCCAGATGAAATAGCGCGGCGGATGGTCTGGCAGAAGCGCCATGGTTTCGACGGGTTCAGGCCTTGCCAGCAGCCGCACGGGACGTGGCCAATGACCGGGCCAGCCAAGCTGGTCCTCGGGGGATAGGGCCGCAACTGAAGTAACGGACCGTTCCGGCACATCACTTGCCACCGCTGCATAGCGATAAACGCGATGGCCGCGGTTGAGGATCACATCCACAGTGCCAGCGATGTCGGCACGCTCCTCGTCCAGCAAGGAAGAGCGGGCCTGGGCGGCGAGAAGCGGTTCCGCATGGGTGGCGGTCAGCACCATCATCTCGATGCCGAAACCGGGATCGATCGTGTCGATGCGGTCGGTGAGAAGCCGAACCAGCTGTTTGACGTCGCGCACCGGTCTTGATGTGCCCGCTCTTATGGCCTGCAGACCGCTATCGACCCTGTGCAAAACCAGATCGACCCGGCGCGCGCCAAGGCCACGTTTTTCCAGCGCGACACAAAGGCCGGTAACCAGCTTCTGGGTATAGCGGGCTATCGTCTCCGCCGCCGCGATCGGTTCGGGAAAGGCGCGGCGTATTTCCACCAGATCGGCCACACGCACCGGTTCGATGGGTTCGCCGATCTCCCCGAAAGCCTGCGACAGACGACGGACGACCTCCGGGCCGAAACGCAGGGTGAGCGGTGCGCGCGGGGCTTCGGCAAGATCGCCGATGGTGCGAAAGCCGAGCACCTTCAACCCGGAAACGACACGGTCTTCCAACCTCAGCGCGGCCAATGGCAGAGCACTGATCGCCGCCCGCTGCCCGTCTGGCGGCACGATGCTGATTTCCTCTCGGCTGAAACGTGCAAGCGCATGAGCGGCCCCCCAGCTATCGGCAATGGCCGCGCGGGCGGCAAAGCCTGCGGCATGCAGACGGTTGACCATGCCGCTCAACATCAGCGTCTCATTGCCGTGCAGATGGTCCGCACCCGCCGTGTCCAGCACCAGCCCATCAGGCGCATCGGCGGCGACGATAGGGGCATAAATGCGCAGGAAATGAAATGCGAGCTGTTGAAGCGCACGGGCATCTCCCGCCGCATCCAGATCTTCCACAAGAAGACCCGGCACCAGCGCCTGCGCCTTGCTGACCGGTGTGCCTGCCCGGATGCCTGCCGCCTTTGCGGCCTTGTCGAGCGCCAGTACCAGCCGGCGGCTGCCCTGGCGACCGATCATGACCAGCGGCTCTTCAGCCGGCGGCGCGTTCTGTCCCAAAAGACGCCGGAAACGATCCGTCGGCCATGTCGGCAGGTAGAGCGAGACGACCCTTTGCATCACAGGCTTCCACTTCAAATTCGGCGCTTTCGCCGCCGCGACATCGCAAGAGTTCAAGAAACCAGCGCGGCCTGCCCACACCCGGCACCGGCAAGGGCGTAGAAGGCCGCACGGAGATACGCCAGCGGGTGACGGCTGCTGTCGGTTCACCAAACAGCTTGGCATCATCCGCACGCCGGAAACGACGAATGGCAAGGCCGGTCACGCCTGATGTTTCCGCCGCCAATTGCAGTCGCCGGGAAGCATTCATCGGCAATTTCGCCATTTCACCCATCACCACGCCGAAACCGTTGCAGCGCAGCCCTTCTTCGAAACAGTCGAGCACGCCTTTTTCATCACGACATTCAACGATGATGAGCCGGTTCTGCGACAGACCCGCCTGCGTCAGACCCGGCATGAACAGATCCCGACGGGTGACGCACCATAAAACCTTGCCGGAAAGCCTTGCCGCGACACCAGCCGCAAAGAGCGCGGCGGCCGCACCATCGGCAGCGCCATTGCCGGCGCCGCTCAGCTCATGCAGGCAACCGAGCTTGAGCCCGCCTCCCGGCAGGTGATGGTCGATGGCATCCACACCGAAAGGCAAGGTCTCGTGCAGGCGCTGAGCGCCGTTACCGATCCTTTCCAGCCTTTCACGCAGCTCTTCGACAACGAGCAACTGATCCGCGCGCTTTTGCATGGCATGACAGGTTTCAACTTGGGTTATTCATCTTATTGTTCATGTTTTGTTCCTATTTCAGCAAAGAGTCAAGCAATAGGCTGACGCTCATCAACAGTTTACATGGGAGGACGGGATTCTGCCCTTGCAGCCCTTCGTCCCAACGTTAAAACGGAAGTGTCCGCTAGCCCCGTGTTTACCCCGACAACGGCAACGGACATCACGGTTTGGAGGAACCACCGATGATCGCCAGCATCTTGATTGCCGTGGTTGCGGCCATCCATATCTACATCGTCATTCTGGAAATGCTGCTGTGGGAGAAGCCAGCCGGCCGAAAAGCCTTCGGTCTCTCGGCAGATTTCGCCCGGCAGACAAAGGTACTTGCCGCCAATCAGGGACTTTATAACGGCTTTCTCGCAGCCGGGCTGATCTATGGGCTCACACAGGGCGATGAAGGGTTGAGCTTCAAGCTCTTCTTCCTGACCTGTGTGCTGGTGGCCGGTATTTTTGGCGCGATCACTGCCAATATGAAGATCCTGTTCATCCAGGCATTGCCGGCATTGTTTGCCCTTGGCTTCCTCTGGCTTGGAGCATGAATCGATGACCGCCTGGAACGACACCTCCGCAAGGGACGCACTCAACCGCATCTTCATGGCCGCCGTCGCCAGCGCCGATCCGGCAAAGGTGTTGCAACACCACCTGCCCTCCCCGCCCAAAGGCCGTTGCGTGGTGGTTGGCGCGGGCAAGGCCTCCGCCGCCATGGCCGCAGCGCTTGAAGCGGCATGGCCAGATGTCGACCTTTCAGGTGTGGTGGTGACACGTTACGGCCATGCCGTGCCGACTGCGCGTATCGAGATCATCGAAGCCTCGCATCCGGTGCCGGACGACAGGGGCGCCGAAGCGGCAAAACGCATTCTCGCCGCCGTTAAAGGGTTGACTGCAGACGACATGGTCATTGCATTGATTTCCGGCGGTGGTTCGGCGCTGATGGTCGCACCCGCCGAGGGAATGACGCTTGCAGACAAGATGGCGGTCAACCGCGCGTTACTCGCCAGCGGCGCGACGATTTCCGAAATGAACGCCGTGCGCAAGCACCTCTCGCGTATCAAGGGCGGGCGGCTGGCACTAGCTGCCAGACCGGCAAAGGTTGTTTCTCTGCTGATTTCCGATGTGCCTGGTGATGACCCCTCGGAAATCGCCTCCGGTCCGACGGTTGCCGATCCGAGCGATATCGAAACCGTGCGGGAAATCGTCGCGCGCTATGCCCTCGATCTCCCCGAAACCGTGCGTCAGGTGCTGGAAAAAGGTGAGGAAACCCCGAAGGCCGGCGATATCGACGAGGATATCCGGCTCATCGCGGCTCCATCGCTCGCCCTGCAGGCGGCAGCGGACGAGGCGGTGATGCTAGGGCTAACGCCTCTTATCCTCGGGGATTCGCTGGAGGGCGAGTCGAAAGATGTCGGTGCGGTCATGGCCGGTATTGCGGTTTCCGCCAGCCGCAAGGGCCTGCCGATCAAAGGCCCGGCCGTCCTGCTTTCCGGTGGCGAAACCACAGTCACGCTGAACAGGGGAGTTGGCGGCAAAGGGCCGGCCGGTAAGGGCGGCCGCAACACGGAATTCCTTCTGAGCCTTGCGCTGACCCTCAAGGGAGCCCATGGCATCTGGGCTATTGCTGGCGATAGCGATGGCATCGATGGCGTCGAAGATGCTGCGGGGGCCGTGATTACACCGGATACGTTAAACCGCATGCGCGAGGCGGGGGTCGATCCGCGCCAGTCACTGGTGAGCCATGACAGCTATACAGCCTTCAAGGCGACCGGCGATCTCGTCGTAACGGGTCCAACGCTCACCAATGTGAATGATATCAGGGCGATCTTGATCGCGTAGGCTTGATAGCAACCACCGTGTGACGGCGTTTTTGATGCGGCCTGTTCCGATAGGCAACAGGCCGCAAAAGGTCTTCATTATTAGAGCTTTACCCAGCCGCCATTGTTCTTGCCGGACTCGATGCAGGCCGTGACGAAAGCGACGCCTTTGACCCCGTCATCCACGGTCGGATAAATCACCGCCTTGTCCAGCGCCGATCCGTCGCGGCGTGCCTCGATGGCATGGGCCGCTTCAGTATAGATGGTGGCGAAGGCTTCGAGATAACCTTCCGGGTGGCCCGATGGAATGCGGGTGACGCGCGCCGCCGCAGCCCCTGCGCCTGCACCGCCGCGGGTGATCAACTGCTTGGGCTCGCCAAGCTTCGTGAACCAGAGATAGTTCGGGTCGGCCTGCGTCCATTCAAGGCCGGCCTTGTCACCATACACACGAACTTTCAGCCCGTTTTCGTGACCGACCGCAACCTGGCTGCACCAGAGCAGCCCCTTCGCCGCCTGCTTGCCGTCCTTCGCCTTGAAGCGCAGCATCACATGCGCGTTGTCGTCCAGCCGGCGGCCTTCAACGAAGGTGTGTACATCGGCTGCCAGTTCGTCGACTTCCAGACCGGAAATGAAGCAGCCGAGATTATAGGCGTGGGTGCCGATATCGCCTGTGGAACCGCCTGCACCCGATTGTGCCGGGTCGGTGCGCCAGACCGCCTGTTTGGCACCCGTCTGCTCAATGGGCTCCGCCAGCCAGTCCTGCGGATATTCCATCTGTACCAGACGGATATTGCCAAGGGCACCTGACTCCACCAGCTCGCGCGCATGCCGTACCATGGGGTAGCCGGTATAGTTATGCGTCAGGATAAACAGGGCGTCCGCCTTGTCGGCCACGTCTTTCAGCTTCTTCGCGTCTTCCAGATTGGAGGTCAGCGGCTTGTCGCAGATGACATGGATGCCACGTTCCAGAAACGCCTTCGCCGCCGGATAATGCACATGATTGGGCGTGACGATCGCAACCGCCTCGACACCATCCTCGCGCAGCGCTTCCTTCTCGGCCATTTCCTCGAACGAGCCGTAGCAACGCTCGGCGTCCAGTCCCAATTCACGGCCGGAAGCCAAGGATTTTTCCGGCGTCGAGGACAGCGCCCCCGCCACGAGATCGAAGCGATTGTCGAGCCGGGCTGCCATGCGATGAACGCCGCCGATAAAGGCGCCCGAACCACCGCCCACCATGCCGAGACGAATCCGCTTGTTCGCCGCGTCGGTTGTCTTTCCTTCAATAGCCATAATGTTTCCCCTGCAATGCTTTCAAAGCCCAAGCATACGGCGGTTTGCCGCATCGTCGGTGCCGCTGGATGCGAAGTCGTCAAAGGCCTTTTCCGTGACGCGGATGATATGCGCCTTGACGAATTCCGCCCCTTCGCGGGCGCCGTCTTCCGGATGTTTCAGTGCGCATTCCCACTCAACCACAGCCCAGCCGTCGAAGTCATTGGCAGCCATTTTCGAGAAAACCGCGCCAAAATCCACCTGCCCATCGCCTAGCGAGCGGAAGCGGCCGGCGCGCTCCACCCAGCCCTGATAACCGCCGTAGACGCCCTGCCGTCCGGTTGGGTTGAACTCCGCATCCTTGACGTGGAACATCTTGATACGATCTTTGTAGATATCGATATTGTCGAGATAATCCAGGCATTGCAGCACATAATGCGAGGGATCGTAGAGCATGTTGGCGCGGGGATGGTTCTTGACCCGCTCCAGGAACATCTCGAAGGTTATGCCATCATGCAGATCTTCACCCGGGTGGATTTCATAGCAGACGTCCACACCCTGCTCATCGGCATAATCGAGGATCGGCGTCCAGCGTTTTGCCAGTTCATCAAAAGCGGTTTCCACCAGCCCTGCCGGGCGCTGAGGCCAAGGATAGATGAAAGGCCAGGCGAGTGCGCCGGAGAATGTTGCGTGCGCCTTGATGCCGAGATTCTTCGATGCTTTCAGTGCAAGCTTCACCTGCTCGACCGCCCATTGCTGGCGCGCTTTCGGATTACCGCGCACTTCCGGCGCGGCAAAACCGTCAAATGCCTCATCGTAAGCGGGGTGAACGGCGACGAGTTGTCCTTGCAAGTGGGTGGAAAGCTCCGTGACCTCCACGCCGTTCTGGCGCGCGATACCGGCAAACTCGTCGCAATAATCTTTTGATTCCGCCGCTTTTTTGAGATCGATCAGCTGGCCTGCCCAGCTTGGCACCTGCACACCGGCATAGCCTTTTTCCGCTGCCCATTTGGTAATGCCGTCCCAGCTGTTGAAGGGCGCTGCATCACCGGCAAACTGACCGAGAAAAAGACCCGGTCCTTTGATCGTTCTCATAAAAATCTCCTCCTGCATCGATACAGTTGCGCGGTAACCCGCTCTTTCTCCAGCGCCAAGCTAACCGCTCGTGATTTTCAAACAAGCCCCAAAAGCGGGGGGCAAGAAAATTTCCGTATTTCATTCAAAAGACGGGAGCCTCTTAAAGCGCCAACCCACTTGCTCTGTCGAATACATGCACGCGCTCATGATGAACGCTTGCGGCAAAGGGCGTGTTGACCTTCACCAGTTGCTCGCCATCAACCACCGCCGTCACTTGATCCCCTGCCAGCTCGAAGACCACATGGGTCTGTGCTCCCGTCGGCTCCACCAGCACCGTTCTGCCGGTGAGCGAGATGTCTCCGCCGATCGCCGAGCCGATATGTTCAGGACGAAGCCCGATCGTTACCGGCTGGCCGCGCGTGACCTTGCGCGAGGCGCCAATGCGGATTGCGGTTCCATCCTTTAGCCGGGCAGCGGGCTGGTCACCCTCGCCATCGACCACGCCTTCGATGAGGTTCATGGCGGGTGAACCGATGAAGGCGGCGACGAAGAGATTCGCCGGCGTCTTGTAGAGCTCAAGCGGCGTGCCCTGCTGCTCGATCCGGCCGTGATTGAGCACCACCACCCGGTCAGCCAGCGTCATCGCCTCGATCTGATCATGGGTGACATAGATGGAGGTGGTGCCGACCTTCTGGTGCAGCGCCTTGATTTCGCTGCGCATCTGCACGCGCAGCTTGGCATCGAGGTTGGAGAGCGGCTCATCGAACAGGAAGACGGCGGGGTTGCGCACCACGGCGCGGCCCATGGCCACGCGCTGGCGCTGGCCGCCGGAGAGCTGCGAGGGCTTGCGGTCGAGAAGCTTGCCGAGATCGAGCATGCGGGCGGCTTCCGCCACGCGCTCCTCGATGACGTTTTTCGGCTGGCCGGCGAGCTTCAAATTGAAGCCCATGTTTTCGGCCACCGTCATATGCGGATAAAGCGCATAGGACTGGAACACCATGGCGATGTTGCGTTCACGCGGGGTCATGCCGTTCACCACCTTGTCACCGATGAGAATATCGCCATCGGTGATTTCCTCCAGCCCGGCGATCATGCGCAAAAGCGTAGACTTGCCGCAGCCAGAAGGCCCGACCAGCGCGATGAACTCCCCATCGGCAATATCGAGCGAGATGCCATGAATGACATCGAGCGCGGCATAGGACTTGCGGATATCCCTAAGTTCGACGGAAGCCATGTTTTGCTCCTTTCAAGTCACGATTTGACGGCACCGGCCGTCAGGCCCGCGATGATGTGTTTCTGTGCGAGGAAGAAGACGATGACGGTCGGCAGGATCGTGAGCGTGATGAAGGCGAGCACCAGCTGCCATTCCGTGCCGAACTCACCGCGATAGACCATGATGCCGAGCGGCCAGGGATATTTCGATTCCGAATTCAACATGATCAGCGGCAGGATGTAGCTGTTCCAGCTGCCGACGAAAGAGACAATGCCAACGGTCGCCACGATCGGCCGCGAAAGCGGCACGGAAATGTGCCAGAAAAAGCGCAGGTAGCCGCAACCATCCACAAAAGCCGCCTGAAACAACTCATCCGGCAGGTTACGGAAATAGTTGCGGAACAACAGAATGCTCATGCCGAGGCCAAAGGCCACCTGGGGCAGCACCACGCCCCAATAGGTATCGAGCAGTCCAAGGTCGCGAATACGAATGAAGAGCGGCAGAATGGCGGTCGCCGCCGGGAACATCAGACCCAGAAGGAAGTAGTTGAGCAGGAAGGACGAGCCGAAAAACTTCACATGCGCGAAAGTGAACGCCGCCATGGCCGAGACGGTCAGCGTCAGGAATACCGTCAGCAGTGCGATGACGAGCGAATTGAAGATTTGCAGCCAGTAACGTTTACCGAAGAGAATATCGCCGTAATTGGCCCATTGCCACTCGGCCGGAATGCCGAACGGATTGACGCGCAGGTCTCCCAGCGTCTTGAAGCCGCCAAGGGCAGTCGTCAGAAGCGGGATGAGGACGATGGCTGCAATCAGGCTCAGCGAGATATAAAGATAAAGCTTGGTTTGCAGCGGCATGCGGACGGAAGTGGATGTGTCAGTCATGGCGCATGAAAATCCTTTTGTAACCGAAGGCGAGCGTCACGCAGATGACAAAGAGAACGACGCCGACCGCACTGCCAAGCCCAACCTGCATGCGCATGACGCCGTAGGTGTAGAGGAAGGTGACCATGGTCTGTGTCGAGTTGGACGGACCACCGCCCGTCAGCGGCATGATCATGTCGAACAGTTGCAGCGAGCCGATGACCGCAAAGAAGACGGAAAGGCGCACCGTGGAGCCGAGCATCGGCAGCGTGACGTAACGGAATTTCTGCCAGCCGGACGCGCCGTCGATTTCGGCCGCTTCCAGCACGTTCTTGTCGACCGATTGAAGGCCGGCGATGAACAGCATCATGTGGAAACCGAAATACTTCCAGACGATGACGCCGAGCACGGCGTAAATCGCCACATCCTTGTCTGCCAGCACGTAGGGATTGGCAAACCCAAGGAAATTGGAGATGGCGGCAAAGAGACCATAATCGCCATCATAAACGAAACGCCAGATCAGGCCCGCAGCAACATCCGCCAGAACATAGGGCAGGAAGAAAACCAGCCGGAAGGCGACGACGCCGGGGATGCGGTGCGCCAGCATCATGGCGAGCCAGATGGCCAGCGGGATCTGGATCAGGATCGAAATGAGGATGATGAGGCCGTTATTGATCAGGGCCTGCGAGAATGCGGCATTGCCGAACAGGACCTGGAAATTCTTCAAACCGACGAAATCGGTCGGTGTGCCGTAACCGTTCCAGCGGTAAAGGCTGTACCAAGCCGCCTCGCCCATGGGCAGAATGACGAAGAGGGTAAAGAGCAGAAGTGCGGGCGGCAGGAAGACCAGGAGGGTCAACGCCCGGTCATGCGCGACCGAACTTTGCTTGCGCTTAGCCTTTGTCGCACCGCGCGCCGGTATGGACGCAGAAGTCATGGAGATATCCGTCATCTTTATCCGCTTTCATGGAGGCAGATAAGCGGCGCCGCATATTCAGCGACGCCACCATGGAAATCGTCAGATCAGCGCAGTTCGAATGCGTCCTGAATCTGCTGGGCGCCTTCCTCTGCCGTCATCTGGCCGGAAACGATTTCGACCGAGATATCGTTGACGACACGACCGACGGCAGCGCCGAGCGTCTGGTCGAAGAAGTTCTGGTGCCAGGTAGAGGCGGCAAGCTGCTTGGCGGAATCCGCGAGTAGCGGGTTTTTCACCGCGCCGGCAGCGCCCGTCGCAACCGGCAGGATCATGCCGGCGGTCGCCATTTTCTCCTCGCTTTCCTTGCTGGTCAGGAAGGTGGCGAAATCAATCGCTTCCTTGGACGCGTTTTTGGTAAGCGCCCAGCCGTTCAGGCCGCCCAGAGTGTCGGTGGCCTTGCCTGCGCCGCCCTCGACAACTGGGAAAGCGAAGCGGCCGATATTTTCAGGGGCCAGCCCCTTGCCGTCGCCAGCATTCTTGCGCTGGTTCGCTTCGGTATTGTCAAAGCCGAGAATGATGGCTGCCTTGCCATCGCCAAAGACTCCAAGAGCCTGCGGCCATGTCGCGCCGAGATAGCCGGGCTGGAAGGGTTCGAGCTTGCCGAATTCGGCCAGTTGCTCACCGGCCTTGATGATCGTCGGGTCCATGAAGCCTTCGCCTTCACCCTTGCGGGCTGCGTCAAACACGGCCTGGCCGCCATTGCGCATCACGAGATAGCTCCAGTAGAAATGGATCGGCCATTTCTCACCACCGCCACCGGCGATCGGCACGATGCCCGCATCCTTGATCTTCTTGACCGTGGCGCTGAAATCAGCCCAGGTCTTGATGTCCTCAGCCTTCACACCGGCCTTGGCGAACAGTTCCTTGTTATAAAAGAAGCTGACGAGGCTCACGCGGTAGGGTACGGCCCAGACCTTGCCATCAAAAGAAAGACCATCAATGGCGGACGCGTTATAGGCCTGACGCAGCTTGCCGCCATCGGCATCGAAAACCTCCGTCAAGTCCTTCAATGCGCCGGTCTTGGACTGCTCTTCGAGAACCCCGCCACCCCAGCTGTAGAAGAAATCAGGCACGTCGTTGGATTGCAGCAGCGTCGGCAATTTTGCCTTGAAGGCCTCGTTTTCGAGGAACTGCAACTGAACATCGACATCGGGGTGCTTGGCCTCATACTCATTGGCGATCTCCTCCCAGACGGCCACGGATTTGGGATCCAATTCTACGTGCATCCATTTTACGACCGTCGCGGCCGAAGCGCTCGCTGCACCGAGCATGAGAGCAATACTTGTCGTTGTGGCAAAGCTTACGAGCCTGCCGCTCAGGCTTGCGCCTGCGTGCCAAATCGTCATGATGGTGATCCTCCCTGGGGATATCCTCATTTATTCCCCGATGCGGATTAATTCATATCAGGGTTCGCTCATTGTCAAGGCACGATGCCGATTTTTTGCGCTTAGCGCTTGACACACCCCTCCCCCGCGCCGTTATTTAATCCGTATTCCGATATAAATCGGGAGACGACATTGATCGCAGCAGGACCCCATGAAGACCGCAGACCCAGAATTGATGCGCGCGATCAACAGGCTGAGCGTGCTCGACAGTATCCGCCGGCACGGACCCATCTCCCGAGTAGAGATCAGCGAACGCACCCAGCTCTCCACCACGACGGTTTCCGCCATCACCGCCTCGCTGCTGGATGACGGCCTCATTCTGACCCGCCACCTCGGCGACATCAGGACGGAAGGTGGGCGCGGAAGACCGCGCGTGATGCTGGAGCTGAACCCGGATGCTGCCCGCGTCGTGGGGGCAAAGATTGCCGCCAACCGCATGGTGTTCGTTGTTACCGATTTCTGCGGAAATGTCCTTTCTACTCTCGCTTTGCCAATTCGTGTCGATCGCCAGCCGATCGGCGTTATCGCCGATCTTGTCGAGGACGGCGTTCGCCGATGCGTGGTTGACGCGGGCTTTTCGCTTGAGGATGTGGACATGGTCTGTCTCGGGCTGCCCGGCGTCATCGAGCATCGCACCGGCAAGATCCGCAGCAGCCCTATTCTCCGGGAAGTGAACGTCAATTTCGCCGAGGAAATGACGGCAAGGCTGAATTCGCCGACCATTATCGAAAGCGATGCCCATGCCATCACGCTGGCGCACCACTGGTTCGGCCATGCGCGTGATCTCGAAGACATGGTGTTGATTTCACTGGAACAAACCCTCGGGCTCGGCGTGCTGCATCAAAACCAGCTCTTCCGCGGCGCGGGCGGCCTTAGCCACAATCTCGGTGACCTCGTCATCGGCCTTGCCGATGAGGGCACGGTGCGGCTGGCAAGCCAGGCGGGCGAAAACGCAATTCTGGGCTCGCGCCCGGCCGACGGACGCTTCGCCGAAGCGATCCGGCTCGGCCGCGGCATGCAGCATGCCCATGCGCTCATTGCCGCTGAAGACCACGACCTCATCACGGCCGCCTTGCGCGCCGGCGCCGCCCTCGGCCTGACACTAGCCAATATCGTGACGCTGTTTGCGCCGCCACGGGTCATCATTACCGGCTCCAGCCTCGAACTTGGCGATCCTTTCATCGCCAGCATCCGCAACAGCTACAACGCCGCCGTGCCGCCATCTCTGGCCGGTGTGGCGGAGCTGGTTTTCGATGTTGCGAGCGACGAATTGTGGGCGCAGGGGGCTGCGGCCGTTGCGCTTTACGAACTTTACGAATCGCCATGGAACACAACCGGGCCGGCGCTCTAGCCCGCAGGGCGAGCACAGGCCGAGGCATTTCTGATTTACGGGAGGAATTACATGAACAAGGTCGGTATCGGCATCATCGGCTGCGGCAACATCTCCAGCGCCTATCTCAAGGCCATGGCGTCGTTTCCCATTCTCGAGATTCGCGGTCTTGCGGATATGAACGAGGAGGCCGCAAGAGCGCGGGCGGACGAATTTGGCCTCGAGGCGAAAAGCATCGACGCACTTCTCTCCGATCCGTCAGTTGAGATCATCGTCAATCTGACGATCCCCAAGGCGCATGTCGAAGTCGGTCTGCGGGCGCTGGACGCCGGCAAACATGCTTATTCCGAAAAGCCGCTTGGCATCAATTTCGCGGAAGGCAAACGCCTTGCGGATGCGGCAAAGGCCAAGGGCCTGCGCATCGGCTCTGCCCCGGACACCTTCCTCGGCGGCGGCCACCAGACGGCGCGTCGCCTGATCGATGAGGGCGTTTTGGGTCAGCCGGTGGGCGGAACGGCAACCTTCATGTGCCCCGGTCATGAGCGCTGGCACCCCAATCCCGCCTTTTATTACGAGGTCGGCGGCGGTCCGATGCTCGATATGGGCCCCTATTACATCACCGATCTCGTCAATCTGTTCGGCCCGGTGGCCAAGGTGGCAGGTTTTGCCATAGCGCCGCGCAATGAGCGTCTCATCACGAGCGAGCCGAAGAATGGTGAGAAAATTCCCGTTCATGTCGCCACCCACGTCTCCGGCGTTCTTGCCTTCGAGAACGGTGCCGTGGTTCAGATGGGAATGAGCTTCGATGTGGCGGGCCACAAACACGTGCCGCTGGAACTCTACGGCACCGAGGGCACGCTAATCGTGCCTGATCCCAACCATTTCGGCGGTGAGGTGCAACTTCTGAAAAAGGGCGGTCAATTCGAGCCGCAGCCGCTGTCTTCGCCCTATGCGGACGGAAATTACCGTTCGATTGGCGTCGCCGACATGGCCCACGCCATCTGCGAAAACCGACCGCACCGCGCCAATGGCGATCTCGCGCTGCATGTGCTGGAAGTCATGGAAGCCTTCCAGACCGCATCGGACAGCGGCACCACCGTTTCCATCACCACCAAGGCGGAGCGCCCTGCCCCGCTCGAAACATCGCTGGTCGACGGCCAGCTTGGCAAATAATCCCGAGGAGGAAATAAATGCGCGAAGCACTCATCGTCTGGGGCGGCTGGAGCGGGCACGAACCGCAGGAATGCGCCACCATCGTCAAGGACATCCTCGAAGAGGACGGCTTCAAGGTCTATGTGGAGCACTCAACGGAGGCTTTTGCAGATCCTTCGGTGCATGATCTTAGCCTTGTCGTGCCTATCGTCACCATGTCAAAGATCGAAAAGGAAGAGATCAAGAACCTGACGGCTGCGGTCGAAAACGGCGTCGGCATTGCCGGTTTCCATGGTGGTGCGGGCGACAGTTTCCGCGAATGCGTCGAATACCAGTTCATGATCGGCGGGCAATGGGTCGCCCATCCCGGCAATATCATCGACTACACGGTCAATATCACCCGCCCAGACGATCCGTTGATGGAGGGGATTTCCGATTTTCCGTATACGTCGGAGCAATATTACATGCATGTCGACCCCTCCAACGAGGTGCTGGCGACGACGACGTTCACCGGTGACCACGCCTGGTGGATCGACGGAGTTGTGATGCCGGTGGTCTGGAAACGCAAATACGGCAAGGGCCGGGTTTTCTATTCGGCACTCGGCCACCAGGCCAAGGAGTTCTCCGTCCCGCAAATGAAAACCATGTTCCGCCGCGGTGCCAACTGGGCGGCTCGCTGAGGTATAGGTGGAGAGGCGGCCAAACAAGGCCGCCTCAGACTGCTGACAAACCCCTGGCGTGAGCTGGGGGTTTGTGATTCATTGGGACATGTTGAAGAAACCTGCTCCCGAACAGACTGCTCTCGAGATGGTGACGCTCGATAGCCTGGTCCCGCAAGATC
>Ga0209025_1002703_pt1 | contig 18049 bp, 15 predicted proteins | sample AraplaMF_Col_mLB_FD_184256 | JGI IMG/M metagenome (GOLD analysis project Ga0209025, IMG submission 184256) | Arabidopsis root microbial communities from the University of North Carolina, USA - plate scrape MF_Col_mLB (SPAdes) (version 2) | ecosystem: Host-associated > Plants > Roots > Endosphere... | reverse complement strand
GTTAAAGCAAATTGTGACAAGACAAATGATGATCCTATTTTTCTTACCGATTGTAGTGGCTATGGTTCACAGCAGTTTTGCATTTCTAACTTTTCACCAATTAGGACAAACAGTAAGTAGGGAAATGTCCGTTATTCAAAGCTCAATTGTTGTATTAGTAAGCTTTATTTGTATGCAAATTATTTATTTCCTTATTATTAGAAATCACTATATAAAACGCATGTGTACAAAAATATAATTATAAAAAAGATAACAAAAAAATTGAAGTTGCATATTCAATCACTAATTATGGTTGGATATGCACCTTGAAAGCAAGTTTAATCCAAATGCAGTTGGAGATCAGGGCACATCCCTTGGACTGTTTCAACTCCATCGAGGTGGATTAGCACCCAGAGATTTAACGAACGAAGATTTGAAAAATGCAGAAACCAATACTCGAATTGCAATATCTAATATGACAAGTGCATATAACCGTGGTTTACAGAAAAGTTTAAAAGGACCAGATCTATTAAAACATGTTGCTAATACCTCAGGTTGGCCTGGAAATAAGGGTGTTCAATGGACAGAGAAATAGACAAACTATAACAAGGGTTTAGAAAACAGTTTTAAAATGTTTTCTAAACGACAATACGATTTTCTAGAATGAAATTTTTAACGATTATTATTATATAATTTATGCTTAAATACGAAAATTCCCTTCAAAAGATACACAGATTGACTTTGTACTGCTTATATCAGGAATTTAAAGAAACATAAGCACAATATGTATAATTCTCCCACTGCACTAGTATAGTGGTCTTTATTAACAGCAAAAACTACAATTTACAAGGAGAACACTTTATGAGTAAGAGAATAAACGAATTAGATTCAATACGAGGACTAGCGGCTATCACAGTGGTATTTGGACATTTTTGTTTAATGCTACCATCATTGCCTAATTCTATAAAACTATCCCCTCTTAGGTTTTTATGGGCTGGTGGGGAAGCTGTAATCATTTTTTTTGTACTCAGTGGTTTTGTGCTATCTATGGCACTTTATCATTCAAAAACAAATTATTGGGGATATTTAATTAAGCGATTTGTACGAATCTATATCCCTTATTATTTCTGGATATTCATCACCTTTGCTTTATTTATTTTATTTTCACCATATGAAGTTACGGGACTACGAGATTGGTTCTATGATAAGTGGCAAGGGCCTATAACAAAATTAGATATTATTAATCACTTTGTACTTCTTAATAACTTTTTTACGGATAATTATAATCCGGTTATCTGGTCATTAGCTCAAGAAATGCGTATATCTATCGTGTTTCCCTTGTTATTCCTTCTGTTTTATAAACAGAGTTGGAAGAAAACGATACTGTTTGCTATGAGCTTTTCTTTAATTAGTATTTTCCTTAATATGTTGCATATTGGGAAAGCTGAGGGGTTTTATAATGGTTATGCCGATACACTGCATTTCACATCTATGTTTATGGTCGGAATGTTACTTTTTAAGCATCAGGAAGAACTTACCCACTTATATAGAAATATGAAAAACTTAAAAAGAAATCTTCTTATCACACTAGGAATCTTTCTATATGTATACTCTACTGGAATTTTGTTGATTTCTCGTAGTGATACTGCTTTCCTATTAAAAGATTGGGGTGTCGTAATTGGCGTTAGTATACTGATTATAATGGCCATGAATAATCTAAAGGTAAAAGCAATTTTAAATAAGAGTGTATTTGTATACTTAGGAGAAATTTCATATAGTATCTATTTATGTCATTTTCCAATCATGATGGTACTATTTAAACTTTTGTATGCAAAGATACCTATCCTGTTCCTTCTTATCTTATGTATTGCAATGACAATACTTTGTTCTATATTATCGTATCATTTAATTGAAAAGAAATGTATCAATTGGGCAAAACAAAGAACAACAAAGTTTCAAAAAAAGGTTTGATACTTGGAGGGATTTTATTTCTTTAGTAAGTATACGAATATTACCGGTTCCTTAACGTATAAGGTACCGGTTAATTTGTGTTCAAATTTTGTCTAAACGTACAATTTTTTTGTCTCTTAGGATTCTGATCAACAGAACTTACACGTACATAACCTATTTTTCTCATATTCTACTCTCCTATTTTGAAACAAGTCATACGGGACACTCCGAAGTACCATTGTAACTTTAAGAGATAATTTGCGTAGTTTTTAAATGATAAATTGCATATAAAACAGCTTTATTTTGGATGAAAAATACTTCACCGAACGAAAAAAATAAGATAAAGTCGTTAAAAAATCTTACGCCCTTTAATTGAAGAAAAAACTCTAGACATTTATCCAAAAACAACGTTTGTAGCATACTTTGGACTAAACTTTACTTTAGTCCAAAAAAGTTATTATCTAACTAGTATGTTTTACAAACTAGTTATTGTATGATACAGTATATTCAACTAATATGTTTTGCAAACTAGTGAGGTGAGTAAATGAAGGAAACACAACTACTAAAGGGTGTACTTGAAGGTTGTGTGCTATCTATTATTAAACAACAACAAGTATACGGTTATGAACTTGTACAAATAATGCGTAATTATGGGTTTACAACAATAGTAGGTGGAACGATTTATCCTCTATTACAAAAGTTAGAAAAACAAGGGTTAATTAAAAGTAAGGAGCTCGCTTCACCAGATGGACCGAATAGGAAATACTTCATTATTACAAATGAAGGAGAAGAACAATTAGAGGGTTTTGAAGAACAATGGAGTTCATTGATTGTAAAAGTGAATCGGATCTTGAAAAAAAGTGGGGAGTGAATCGGATGAAAAATAATTCAGCTAAACAATTAGTGGAGCAAAATAATGAGCTTAGAGAACAGTTATCTCCAGAAAATAAAACGTATTATGAAGATATCTTACTGTATATGCGAACATTTGGCTTTTTCTATGAAGAATTAGAAACAGAACGACATTTAATGGCGATATTACAAGATATTTTAGAAGCGCAAAAGCATGGTGAATCTGCAGAAGAGTATTTCGGTAAAAATCCGAAAGAAGTCGTAGATCAACTAACAAAGCAATTTGATAAACCTTCATGGAAATCGATTTTTAAAATAAGTGGTTGGCTTTTTTTAATCAGTACGTTTTACGTCATTGTCGGTAGTTTTACAGCTCCATCATTACAAATAAATGTTTTTGTTATATTGTTGAATGGGATATTCTCAGTTGCATTCATTTATGGTGTTTTTAAATTGTTACATCTGAGTATTTATATAAAAACGCAATTACCAAGGTTAATTAGATTTTTCGTAGTATGGATAATGGCAATGATTGCATTTGGTGTATTTTTCATTATTCATCTTTATACACCGAAACAGGGAATTGTAAAAATTGGTACCCCATTTGATTGGATTGCTATTCTTGTTATTTTAATCGTATCTATCGTTTATGTTATATTCAAAAAGAAACGAGAATTCTTTGGAGGTCTTACTTTCGTTATCACTTTAGGAATCTTCGGTTTATTATTAAGGATTCCACAAACGAAAGAATTTTTCCAGGATGGTAAAAACCCAACTTTTGTCGTTCTTAGCATTATTTTGCCTGTTGCGCTCTATGTACTAGTTGAATGGTTACTATTTCGAAAAATGGAAGGTGAAAATTAGTTATGAACAAATAGTGATTATAATACAGAGGTATCATTTTAACACCCTTTAAATGAACGATATTACTTCAAATTAACCTTTTTCAAATCGTAACATCCATATAAAAGATAATCCCTGCATTTTTCTCAAATATTTTTCAAAGTGCAGGGATTATTTTATTGAAAAATCAACATTTTTAGTTTTGATTAAACTTTATTGGGTTCTGTTGCAAAGTTACCCAAAACATAGAGAATCTAGGGTTGCATCGTTAAATGGTTATGCAACCATTAATAATTCCTGTAATTCGTTATACACCGAAAAGGCGGAGCCTATTTGAAGACTTCGCCTTTGTTTGTATAGGGCATGAATGGTTTCAATGCCTTTTATTGTACGAGAAGCATGCCGGAGATTTTGAAATCCCGATGAACTAGCAAAACGACGTTTCACATGTCGGTGGTCTTGTTCTATACGATTATTCATATGTTTAACGGTACAATGAACGGTACTTTTGTAAAATCCTTTCTCCTTTAACTTTTTAAATGCACAAAGTAACGCTGGCGCCTTATCTGTTGTCAGAACCGTTGGTTCCCAAAAAGTTTTAATCAATCTTTTCATAAAAGCATATGCCGCCTGATTATCTCGCTTTTTACGAAGTTGAATATCAAGCGTATGGCCTTCTTTATCAATCGCACGATATCAATAACGCCATTTTCCTTTGACTTTTATATAGGTTTCATCCAGTTTCCAAGATAAGTGTACGTTCTTCTTTTTCTTCTTCCATATTTGATAGATCAAGTTACCATATTCATGAACCCAGCGCATGGTGGTTGTTGGGTGAACAGACACCCCACGTTCCTTCAGCATTTCAGTTACATCACGATAGCTTAAAGAAAAACGACAATAGTAGCCGACGGCTACTAAAATAATAGCTTGTTTGAATTGTTTTCCTTTAAAATATCCCATTTGTTACGCTCCCGTTCATCTTTTTCCAAAGTGTACTTGAGTTTCAAAAACTTTGCAACAGAACCGTAGCATCTATCCTGTAGGGAATAATTCTTTTTTGTGGTGATTAAATCTTTAAATGAAATACATCTAAACTGCATTTCATATTTATATAACGGATATATCCTATAAATACATCCAATGTGATGTGAAAAAATATAAGAAGAGGGGAGAGGAATGAAAAAACTATTACCAATTTGTGCGATAGCACTTTTTCAATAGGTTATTCTTCAGCAGCAAGTGCGTCTACTGGAACAATAACAAAGGAAGAAGTAGCAATTCAAGAATAACAAAATTAAGGTGAATTGACAAAATCAGGCTCTGGCTCGAAAAATATTTTCATTGTGTACACTGATAATATTTATAAATAAAGGACGTGTATGACGATGACAAAGGCAGCTAAGCGCTTTTTTAACAAAGCCTTTGCTGCCTTTCATACTATAAACTTCGTATGATAACTGCGCAGATGACGATAAAGCCCATCTTGTTGTTAAAACAAGTAAATAGCATACCTCAAGATATGCCACTTCGTGTAAAAAATTTTAAACAATATCATTGGTATATTAAAAAATGGAATTGGAACATGTTATGGTTAAAATCGTTTTAAACTGCTAAAAAGATAATCACTGGGATAGAAACCATGAATATGGTCAAAATGGGACAGATAGATTTAGGGGACTAGTCTGTTCAAAATCAAAATATCTGCATCAACCACTTGTTTGGACTCATTGCATAAGATAAGATCCCGTTAGAAATTTACAACCCATTTGTTCTTTTTATTCATATTTGTACTAGAACCAATAAGACAAATGCTCTTCAACGTGATTAGGAGTAATGAATAAGATATAAGTGGTTAGTTTGTCCTACACTGCAATATATGTAAAGGGTACAGTATGTATTAAACTCCCCTTATACCATAAGGAGGAATACTATGTTTAATTTTCGTACAATACTAATCATTTTGTTTTTCATGTTAGTTATTTATTTTTTTATGGTAGACTACTCTTCTCGGCAGAAGGATAATTCATATATAACAAATAAAAAATCACTGTTATGGATGCTTCTTTCTTTCCCTAGGGGTATCGCCACATGCCCATCAAGCTAACAATTTATAGTACCCCCAGAATGAAATTTTGTGCTAACCTGTAACAAAAAAGCTCACTTTTTCGTTTTGGGGAACAAAGAATTTCTTAATTTGCTGAACATAGGGTCACGTTACATACCCATCAAATTAAGAAAATGAAGTATCCCTTATTGTATAGAAAGATCAGGAAACGAGGAAGGATAATAGTTCTTCAGATTCAAAGGGAAAAAAATAATATTTTGAGTGTTAGGGCTTCCTCGTACGTTACGGAAGCTTTTTTAGTTGTATATTTCCTGTTTTTGAGAAAAAATAGAGAGGAATAGAGAGGAAGGAGAAGAAAAAATGAAAATATGTATATTTGGATCAACAGGAAGAGTTGGATCAGAGCTACTGAAACTAGCATTACAAGATTTAAATGATATTACAGTATTAGTACGTGATCAGAATAAGCTTGCAGTTTCGCATAGGAATCTACATATCATCGAAGGAAATGTATTAGATGAAAATGATGTGAAGAAGGTGTTAAAGGAAGTTGATATCGTTATAAGTGCTATTGGAACAGATGGGAATGGCACGTTGTCGGAAAGTATGCCAAACATTATTAAACATATGAAAGAAGAGGGGATAGGACGAATCGTTACAATTGGAACAGCGGGTATTTTACAAGCTCGCACAAATCCGAAGATCTATCGGTTTCAATCGGAAGAATCAAAAAGAAGAAGTACCACAGCTGCCGAAGATCATTTAGCTGCTTATCTAGCCTTAAAAAATAGTGGGCTATGCTGGACGATTATTTGTCCTACCCATTTAATCGATGGCGAAGAAACGGGTATGTACCGAACGGAGGCAGATATGTTACCATTGAACGGATCGAAAATTACAGTGGGGGATACTGCTCATTTTTCCTGGTCTTTGATAAATAAAGAAGTATATGAGAATAGCCGTGTGGGCATCGCTTATTAAAAAACCATCCCTGAAAAGGGATCGTTAAAAAAGGTGTACCGCCACATCTCCATCAACTTAAGATCACATAATACCCCCAAAACGAAAATTTTGTGCCTTTTATAGCAACAAAGTTCATTTTTTTCGTTTTGGGGTTAACCTGCTCTGTTAGGTTGATGGGCATGTGGTGCTTACCCCATGTAAAATAACCCCCGCCCCTTTAGAAAGGAGCTTACATCACTGCTTATGTACAACACAGTGTAGCATCGCTAAAGGCATCTTCGGGAATATATACTTTACCATCTTTTATTTCATACGGAATGTTATTTCTTTTTAGTTTAGCTGTATCGACAGTGTCAACAGTGCTACCCCATTGTTCTAACTTACCGTTGTACTTTTGACAAGCAGATAACACTAAAAGAGCTGTAAAGCAGAAAAATAGATTTCTAAAACGATGTTTCTTCATAATACCCCTCCTCTTCCTTGATTGTACCATTCGGAAGAAACGATTTGTCATAAAAATTGGATGTATATTCCATACATGTAAGGTTTACATAAAACCACTTATCAGCAGTCAATCTATCTAAAATCCTATTAAAGTCCCTTTAGATATCTGAAGGGACTTTTCGTTTACATAATCAAACGTTATTACTAATTTGTAATTGCTCTAAAAGATAATCACAGACATCCACAAAAATACATTGTTTTTTTAAATTTAATAACAAGTATTTCAATTCAAATTCTTGATAAAAAATCTTAGTGATATATAGTTTAAACTCATCTAAATTAGGTTTTTCTGAGCTGTATAGCATATCTAAAGGAAGTTTAAATTTAGAAAATAAATGATCATTTTGGGCAAAAATCGAAACTTCTTCTCTAGTTAATCGATCATGAAATGTAATTAAAATTTTTGTTAAAGCCTTTACTTGTTCTTCTTCAAATTCATAATCTATAACAAATCCATAAAACGGGAATTCGCCTGACTGAATCATGCGTTGCATAAGTCTAAATTGATATCTTAATAAAGTCACTTCTTTGATTAAATCCATGTTCCTCCCCCTTTATTTTCCTAAATTAACCAGGTTATCATAACAATATATAACTTGAAATACAAATACTTATGATATATCACTCATACAATTTTAATTAACATAACGTCTCATTATCAGTAGTAAAACAAAAAACTCATTCTTTCTAGGGTTAGTACCAATGTCCATCAAGCTAATACTTTGAAGTCTCCAAAAAACGTAAAATTTTATTATTTTACAGTTATTTATGAGAATTTAACTTATTTTTTTCGTTTTGGGGAACAACCAATTTCTTAAGTTGATGGGCATGGGCTGTACCCCTATTTACCACAAAATAAGGGCTTGGTAAGTACTTTTGAACAAACTTTTATTTAAAGCAACACGTTGACCTTATTCTAATATGTAATATTGTATATAAAAATATATTGATATAATTATAAGCGCTTACTATAATGAAAGCATAAAGATAAATCACATCTTAGCAACAATATAAGAGGAGGAAATAATATGACAATCGCAATGGCAGTTTTATCATTCTTAGGTGGAGTACTTCCATTAGTAACAGAGCTTTTAAAAGCAGTAATGTAAGTTTATTATTCAGCAATTATTTATAAAAATTATCGTACCTTAATACGAAAAAATGAGGAGGAAATAATATGGCAATCGCAATGGCAGTTTTATCATTCTTAGGTGGAGTACTTCCATTAGTAACAGAGCTTTTAAAAGCAGTAATGTAAGTTCATTATTCAGCAATTATTTATAAAAATTATCATACAAATGATCTGTTTATCAAAAGTAATTTGATATGCAGATCATTTGTGTGAGTCTACATATGATAAAAAGACTTTATCCCCCATAAGGATTAAGTCTTTTTTTTGTTATTTACGAAACACGACAAAACAATAAGATAAAATAGCAAGAAAAAATTCAATATAATAATTAGAATTATATTGTGATATATGTCAACGGTAGATTCCAAAGAGATTTCCGTGTCTCTTCCCCCTACTTTTTCCCTTGTTATATAAAATCTATATAATAAATATGAAATTGAACAAATTAGACGTAACATCCTTTTAGAGCCGAATATCTTAAACAAACGTTTGTTTAATTTCCTCACAATTAATTGCTACATAATATAGGGTCCCACCACATCGCTATCAAGCTAAAATTTTATAGTACCCCCAGAACGAAATTTTGTGCTAACTTGTAACAAAAAAGCTCATTTTTTCGTTTTGGGGTAATTCTGAATTCTTAAGTTGATGGGCATGGGGTGTTTACTTCTCTTAAGTTGATGGATATGTATAGTGACCCCTATTAGAGGTACAGCCAACGCACTAACATAAAACCCACGTTAAGGTATTTGTACCGTAACAATAATGAACGTTTATGTTACAAATATCACCGAAAAACAAAGTTTGGTAAAAAATGTATTACTATGACCTAGTTTTACACGTATCTCGGCTGAACCCCTAATAGAGATGTGCTGTTATTCCTATTAAATGATTTTCACAGCAGAACCGGATTTGGGATGTATTTTTCTGAAAAATCAGATAAAAAATGATAAATATAAAGAACATTTAATTATAGATATAGTTTTTCAGTGAGTGAAATATAATTTTCATTATCAAATATTTACATAGGAGGCAATTATATGAATTAAAATCCCTGCCCTGCGTAAGTTTTATTAAAAAGTAAAATAATAGTTATTATTCTATTTGTTATAGAAAGGACGAAGAGAATGTCAATAGTTCAGCGTTATACAACGACTACAAATGGTGCGATGACGTTTACAGGTAATACACTAGGATTTGGTTCGAATAATCCTAGCTATAACGACATTGGAGCATTCATTACGTTGGATCTTACCCAACAAGTTCCAGGTTATCCAATAGGTAGTACATTGAATTGGAAATTGAATGCTTCTCAGGCAGTTCTGAAATTTCCTGTAGCTAGTGAAGTGCTGTATGCAGAGTTGATTTGGGGAGGTACCTCAAAATTTAACGCAGTGGATGTTACTAAAGATATTAACGTTCCCATTTCCTTAACTAACCCACAAGGTTCAATACAAACAATATCTCCTGATGCTACAACGGCCCAAGTAGTAGTGCATGAAAATCACACATTTTATATTCGTACAGCTGATGTTACTAAATTAGTAAAGGCGAGTGGAGCAGGTTCTTATACTGTAAGTGGGGTACCTGCCATAATCCAACGACCAAGTAAAAGTAATGCAGCAGGATGGACGCTTGCTGTTATATATAAAAATCCTTCTTTACCTTCACGCAATATGAACTTATATGTTGGTTTGGCATCTGTTGAAAGAGGGAATGTAGTGGATCAAAAAATCAAAGGTTTTGGGACACCTGGATCCAAACCGTTTCAGGCAAGAGCTTTATTGACTGCTATCGAAGGCGACAGTTTCATTTCTAAGGATCAATTTTTATTTGGTCCATCCCCAAGCCAATTACAAGCCATTTCTGGACCGAATAACTTAGTGGATAACTTTTTCGCTTCACAGATCAATGATGATGGTGGAAATTTAGATACTAGTGGGACAGTGGGAAATAGTAATGTATCCCCAGGGCAAAAACAGTCTACACAGCGTTATGGTTGGGATATTACGAATGTGGATATTTCAAACGCCATGGAAATCTCACAAACTGAAGCGACTGCTCGGTTCAAAACGGATATGGACGGATTCATCCTTTCTGAATTAGGGATTCAAATTGATGTGAATAGTCCGGAAATCAAGATGGACAAACAAGTGGATAAAGATATAGCAATAGTCGGAGACGAGTTAACTTACACGATTTTAGTAGAAAATAGTGGCCTAGTGGAAGCACAGAATTCCATTTTTAAAGATATTCTTCCAGATGAGTTGGAATTTGTGCAGAATAGCTTAACTATCGATGGGCAAGCCAAACCCGGAGAAAATCCAGCTAAAGGAGTCAATATAGGATCTGTAAGCATAGAAGGGCCCGTCGAGATCATATTTAAAGTGAAAGTGATCGCAGTCCCTCCAGGTGGAAAGGTAACTAATACGGGTAAGCTGGATTACGAGTTCCAAAGTGCAGCGGGTTTGCCTCTCACATCAGGATCTAGTAGCTCAAATGAAGTAAATACTATCATTAAGCATGTACAAGTCGATCTGGTGAAAAGTGAAGATCGCTCGGTTTACGATAAAAAGGGAGACATCATCACCTACACGCTCGATATTACCAATAATGGAGATACTTCAGTAAATGCACTTTCTATTAAAGACGTCATCCCTATAGGAACTGTACTTGTTCCAGGGAGTGTAAAAGTAAATGGTGCACCGGTGTTTGATGATTTAACAACAGGAATTCCTCTTGGTGCATTAATTCCTGACCAAACAGCTGTGATTACATTTCAAGTAGCGGTGCAAAGTCCGTTGTCAGTGAAAGTAGATAACCAAGCAGAGGCAACTTATCAATTTCAGTTGAAACCGGGTAGCGATGTGCGTGAGGAAATAGTAACAAGTAACCTAATTACGGCGTGGTTGGAGACCGAATGTCAAAAAGCACAAAATCAGATTTTTGAATCAGTAGCACAACAAGAGCTAGGTTTGATGAAAATCCTTCAAGCAGAAAGTGTAAAGGTACAAGAAGCGGTAACCGCGTTTGAAGAAGAGAAAATCTCTGCCCAAGAACTCGCTAGGATTAATCAGAGTGTCGAAAAAGTAGTCCAAAAAGCTGCACAGTTAGAGAAATTATTAAAAGATAAATTAGAAATTGCTAAGCAAATTTGTTGTTAGTAGATTAGTGAGAAAGAAGCACAAGAATTTTTAGCTTTATTTAGATTGAAAAGGGGGAAGAATATGCCATTTATTCATCGTTTCACCCAAACAACCAATGGTGCAATTACATTTACAGGAAATACATTAGGTTATGCAGATGGAAGTACAGATATCGGGGCTTTTTTGACAACTGATAGCTCTAAACAAGTTTCAGGATATCCAGCTGGAAGTACATTGAACTGGCAAGAAAATTCCTCTTTGGCGATGCTGAAAATCCCTACAGACAGTGAAGTACTGTATGCCGAGTTGATCTGGGGTGGATCGACTAAAGATCAATATACTGATGTTCGTTCAGCTATCAATAATTCGATCTCTTTTACCACGCCAGCTGCTACTGTATCCATCGCACCAGATGCCCTCACTGCACGAGAAGAGTCTGTCTTTGGCGGTCAAGTTTTCTATGTTCGCTCTGCGAATGTAACTGACTTTGTACAAAAAGGTGGAGCCGGAACTTATATAGTAGGTGGTGTTCCCGGAACGGTAAGAGATTGTACTTTTCTAGCTTCTACTAATACGGTGGGATGGACGTTGGCCGTTGCTTATAAACATCCATTATTTAAAATTCGAAATATGAATATTTATGTTGGGTCTCAAGTGATTTCTATGTCTAATCCTCCAGTGGATGAGTTGATTTATAATTTTAAAACCCCAGAAGGTGGGGATATCCAGGGACGTGTCATGCTTACCGCGCTGGAAGGAAACTCTAATCTTCCTGGCGATCGCTTTGAATTTGGTCCCGATCGTTCGTCGCTTTCGGTGATATCTGGGCCGAATAATCCTGGAAATAATTTTTTTGCGTCGCAGATTAACGATGATTTAGGAAATTTAGATACTAGTGGAACTGCTGGAACGCTCAATAAGCCTCTTGGATCAGACGGATTTGGCGTACGATCTGGTTGGGATATCACAAATGTAGATATTTCTCACACGTTGCATCATAGTCAAACCGAAGCGATCGCCCGTATTGGGACAGCACAAGATACCTATTTGGTGAGTGGATATGGGGTACAGATTGACGCCAATAGCCCGATCATAAAAATGAATAAGTCGGCGGATAAAAAACAAGCTGTAGTAGGTGAAATAGTAACTTACACCTTGGAAGTAAAAAATGATGGCTATGTAGATGCGACTAATGTGATTTTTCAGGACTACTTAGATCCAGAGCTTGAATATTTACCAGATAGTTTACGAATTAGAGGTGCGGCATGGCCAGGGCAAGATATTGCTAAGGGTGTGAACATTGGTACTTTGGCTGTAGGAGAAACAGTCCTCATCACGTATCAAGCAAAAATCATGAAAGAACCTGAAGATAAAGTGGTGCATAATCAAGCATCGATGATTTTTGATTTTCAGAGTAGACCAGACTTACCTATTTCGACGGCGACGAGTATTAGTAATAAACCTGGGATAGAAGTGATTGAGCCACCTACCTGTGAAGAAGGGAAAAATCAGATCATCCAAACAATTGCTGAGGCGGAACAAAGCATTGCTAGGATTATGCGGGCAGAAGCAGAAAAAATTGAAGTAGCTGCTCGTGCGTTTGGGGATAAGAAAATAGAAGCCCAAGATCTCATCGCTGTCAATGAAAGTGTAGCGGATATGTTAGACAGTCTAATCATACTAGAATCGGTGCTTAAAGATAAACTCGCTGTTACCCAAGAAATTTGTGATTTTTGCTCATAACATCCATATATAATTTGATTCGATGACGGAAAGGGTGATGAAATATGTCTCAAGTTCGAGGGTATGTAAATATGAAAACTGAGGCGAATAGATTAACGGGGGATAGTCTGAAGATAGAAATCAATAAAAAAGTAAACAAAACTGAGGCAAAAGTGAAAGATAATTTGACCTATACCGTCCTTGTAACAAATATGGATCCAGTTGACGCACAAAACACTATCTTGAAAGATATCCTCCCCAAAGAGTTGAAGTTTGTTCCAGGCAGTGTCTTTGTGGATGGTGTGCCTCAATCTAGTGTGAATGTAAATCATGGGATCAAGCTAGGAATGGTAGGAACGGGAGAGCTGATTGAAGTGACATTCCAAGCGCAAGTAATCAATATTCCTCCAGATGAGCTAGTGAAAAATAAAGCAACCTTAAATTATGAATTTGAGAGTGCTCCTGGATTACCTATCAAAAAAGGAGAAGTAGCTAGTAATATAACAGAGACAAAAGTGATTGTGCGCCCTCCTACTAACTGTGAGAACAACCAAAGTAACATTGAATTTTCAATTAAACAGGAAGAGAAGGCCATTGCGGAGTTACTGGATGCAGAAGCAGAAAAAATACAGGCGGCTAATCAAGCCTTAAATAATGGCAGAATTACAAAAGATGAACATAATTTGATTATTCAGAGTGAAAATGGTGTTTCTCAAGCATTATCTACATTGAAACAAGAACTACAGAACAAGAGAAATACAATTCAGGATTTATGTAGTGGTTGTAAGTAGAGAAGAAGGGGAAGAGGATGTCTCACTTTTCCTCAGATGTTCTTGAAAAATAGGGAATCTGATTCATCACTAATAAGGTATGAATTACAGAAAAGAAAGGAAGAGGCACATGTCTAATGTTCCGAAAGTGAGTATAGAAAAGGAAGTAGATAAAATTGATGCGGTGGTAGGAGATATTCTAACATATACGTTTACCATTTCCAATGATAGTCTAATTGATGTTACTAATTGTCATTTTAAAGACTTTCTATCAGAAGAGTTGAAGTTTGTTCCGAATAGTGTGGAAATTGACGGCGAATCAAAACCTGGTGAAGATCCAACGAAAACGATTGTACTTGATAATCTATCCATTGAAGGGCCTATCATTATTACATTTAAAGTTGAAGTGATTAAACCTCCTTCTAGTGGAGTGATTAGGAATAAAGCTTACATGGGCTCTCAGTATTCAGGTGGTTATGTAGATACCGTCAGTAACGAAGTACAAACCAATGTGCCAGCAGGACGAACAACCTGTGAATGGTCACGTGACTTGATCATTCATTCCATCGGACAAGAGGAAAAAGGCCTGGCTACGATTCTTCATATGGAAGGTGAAAAGATTCAAGCAGCGATTAATTCATTCCGAGGTGGGCGGATTAAAGTGACGAATTTGCTAGAAATTAACAAGAGTGCAAAGGAAGCAGTTCAGCAGATTGCTAATCTGGAAAAAGAGTTGAAGAAAAAGTTAGATCAAGTTAAAGACCTATGTTGTGGTTGTAAGTAGGGATAGAAATAGATAAATAGAGAAAGGGTGAGAATCATGGCGTTTATTCAGCGGTATTCAACCACGACTAACGGAGCAATTACTTTTACTGGCAACACATTGGGTCTAAGTAATACCAATATCAGTTATACAGATATTGGTGCATTTATCACATTAGATTTATCTAAGCAGGTACCAGGATATCCTGCAGGTACCACACTGGATTGGAAAGAAAATGCTTCTGCTGCACAGCTTCGCTTACCAACGGGAAGCATAGTATTATATGCAGAGCTAATTTGGGGTGGATCAACAAAAACGAGTACCGAGGATGTGACGAGTGAAATAGATCGGGCCATAACGTTAATCTCGCCAAAAGGGAGCACCCTCATTACACCAGATCCGACTACGAGTCAGCAAGTAGCCCAGGCGAACCAAATATTTTATGTTCGCTCTGCCAATGTTACTAATCTTATAGATGCAGGTGGGACTGGTAAGTATACTGTTAGTGGTGTACCAGCGACAGTACAAAGATATAAAGGGAACAACGTGGCTGGGTGGACTTTATCTGTGGTTTATAAAGATCCTACACTGCCTCTTCGAAATATGAATGTTCATGTCGGAACTGCATCGATTGAGAAGACTGGATCAATAAGTCAGAAAATTGCTGGCTTCTCTACGCCTCAACTTGGAGATGTCAAAGCAAGATTGTTGCTAACCGCAATGGAAGGAGATTCTAAGATTCCAGGGGATCAGTTACTTTTTGGAAAAGATGTCTCTTCTTTGAATCCCATCTCAGGTCCCAATAATCCGATTGACAACTTCTTTGCTTCACAAATTAATGATGATGCAGGGAATCTAGATACGAGTGGTACCTATGGGAATGTAAATGTCACACCAGGAAGTGCCGAACCAGCAGTTCGTTATAATTGGGATATTACCAATGTGGACGCTTCTACAGCTATGGAGAATTCACAAACGGAGGCATTGGTTCAATTGACTTCGAAATCAGATGGTTATATCGTGACAGGTCTGGGTGTCCAAATTGATGTGAATAGTCCAGAAATCAAAATTAATAAAGAAGTAGATAAAGAAGCAGCTATCGTGGGTGAAATTCTTACTTACACTCTATTGATTGAAAACAGTGGAATGACTGAAGCACAAAAAACTATTTTAAAAGACACTCTTCCACCAGAATTAAAGTTTGTTGAAAACAGCTTACAGGTTGATGGCGTGCCTATACCTGGTGGGGATCCGACAAAAGGAGTTGACATTGGTTCCATATCTATCGAAGGCCCGACGGAAGTTACCTTTCAAGCTTTAGTATTAAAAGTGCCACCAGACAATCAAGCGGTGAATAAAGCTACTGTCGTGTATGATTTCCAAAGTGCCCCAGGTTTACCGGTCTCGGCAGGTACGGCAAATAGTAATGAAGCCATTACGGTCATTCGAAAAGTAGAGGTAGAGGTAGTTAAACAGCAAGACATGTCGGTTTATGTCAAGGCAGGTAACATTATAACTTATACCATTGAAGTTGCTAATACAGGTGATACACCACTGACCGATGTCGTAATTGAGGATCAAGTTCCAAATGGAACGAAGTTGGTTCCAGGTAGTTTACAGATAGATGGGCGCCCACTCTCAGGCAATATAGAAAGTGGTGTGAATATTGGTACGGTAGGGCCTGGGACGACGACAAGAGTCACCTTCCAAGTGTTGATTGGTGACCCAGTTCCTAAGAAAGTGACAAACAAAGCAAAAGTTAATTATAAATATAAGCTTATTCCTGATGGGCAAATTTATCGTAAAGAAGAAATGACGAATGAAGTCACAGCTATTCACGAAAGCAATTGTGAAGAAGCACAGAAGAAAATCGTGACTGGTATTGGAGAAGCTGAGTTAGTGGCTGCAGGAGTAATCGTAGCAGAAAAATTAAAAATACAAGATGCAATTCGGGCCTTCAACGAAGGGAAGCAGACCGCAGAGGAATTACTCAATGTGAATAAACAGTTGACCCACAAACTAACAAAAATCATTTTAGACGAAAAGCTGCAACAAGACACATTGCAAAAAGCCAAAATACTTTGTTGCGATGGTATTGTTGGACTTGACTACAGTGGTGTCTATATCATCAAAAATAGAGGAAGTCAAAAAGTATTAGATATATCTAGCGCCTCAAAGGATAATAGTGCAAACGTGCAACAATGGGATTATAACGGTGGAGATCATCAAAAATGGGAACTAGAGAAGCTGGCAGATGGATATTATAAAATCAAAGCAGTTCATAGTGGAAAACTGCTTACTGTGTCTGGAGTTTCAAACAGTGATGGTGCGAATGTAGAGCAATGGGAAGACATTGGTGGTGACAATCAAAAATGGAAAATCGAAAAAAATTCGGATGGAACGTTTAAATTGATTGCTAAGCATAGCGGCCAATTACTCGATCTGAAGAGTAGTATGCAAAACAATGGTGCTAATATTCAACAATGGCCAGATAATGGTACAGATGCCCAACGTTGGGAATTGACAAAATTAAAATAATACTTTTTATAAATTAAAGTATGTGTTTCGCTATAATAGCACAAAGTAGAAGTATTTGCTTTTAATAAAAACGATAGAATTAACTTTAAAAAGAAAAGACATGAGTCATTGAGAAGTATAGACTCATGTCTTTTTTGTGTTATGGTATAAAAAGTTATTTAATAGAGACATAGAGCCAAAACAATCTGTTCAATTGTTACTTTGAAATAACGTTAGGATGTTTGTAAACATTTTGTTCTCTTTTGTGGAAAAGGAACGGCAGGCTGACGGGATTGCTCCTACCCAAAAACAGGGGGAAACGTTTAGGGTGTCCTCTAGTTGAAATTACAAGGGAATTTATAACGATTGGAAATCGAGTGTTTTTGCCCATTCCCTCGAAAAGGGGGAATAACAAAAATATACAATCGAGTGATTGAAATGTTAAATGATGGCAAAGCCATTTCTCATATTGTAAAAGAAATGGTATAACTAGGCAAACCGTCTAAAGAATAAAGCATGCCATATCTAGTTAAGACAGTTATATGATTATTTTATCCTGGTTCTCATTTGTCACGTAAACGTTTGTTTACGTGACAAATGAAAATGAAAGTTTAGACGCATGAAGGAGTTTTATAAACAACAAAAAATTCGATTTAAAATCAGATTGGAAATAAAAGTAAGCCTATGACCTATTTTTACACGTATCTCGGCTGGACCCCATACCCATCAAGCTAAGTTTGGATTTTCTATGTGCTTCCGTTTATGTCCCTATATGCTTGATGTCTTATTTATTTGTTTTTAAAAATACGCATACCAAATAAACCTTGATAAGGTGTATTT
>Ga0209025_1002702_pt1 | contig 18064 bp, 23 predicted proteins | sample AraplaMF_Col_mLB_FD_184256 | JGI IMG/M metagenome (GOLD analysis project Ga0209025, IMG submission 184256) | Arabidopsis root microbial communities from the University of North Carolina, USA - plate scrape MF_Col_mLB (SPAdes) (version 2) | ecosystem: Host-associated > Plants > Roots > Endosphere... | reverse complement strand
CGTTGATTTCAACGACACGTACGCCGTGGTGGTAGTCAGATGGCATGCAGTCCTCCGGGAGTGATCCTGACGATGGTTTGGATCGTCCCGGTAGGATGCTGCGCACGCGCGAGGCTGTCTCCCTAATGATGTTGTACGCCAGCGGCGCACAACATCAGGCGTGCAGCGGCAGGATGATTGGCGCTGCTGGTGGCAGCATCCAGAGGTGTTGCGGGTACACACGGCGGCGGAATTCCGGCCGCACGAGAGGTTGGCCGGCTGCATCGAATGCCCACGCTACCAGCTCGGAACAGAACCACGCATCGTCGGCTTGCCAGTCCCTGCGCAGCGCGAGACCTGCGAGCGCCGAGTAGTCGTAGGGCTTGCCCAACTGCGATGCCGCAGCGTCGATGACGGTTTGCGGATTTCGCGCTGGCAAATCCGCTATCGCAAAGTCTGCACTGCGCGACAGCGCATCGGCTAGCGGCGCGCGGCGTACGCCGTGCAGCGCCACCGCTTCGATCACGCTGTCGCCGTCGACCAGGGCAACGTGTGACCACCGCGACCACGTCGCCATGCGAATCGCTGCAGACAGTGGCCAGTGCGTCGTAGAGAACAGCAGCCGGACGGTCGACATGATCAGCCCTCGAAGGTGGCCGGCCAGCCTGCGGCCGTGTCGTACGAGGCAGGGTCGGCGGATGCCTCCACCTCCAGTCGCTTTTGCTCGGCGATGGCGAACAGGCGGGCGTCCAGCTCCTTGGTCGCGGTGACCACATCGAGTGCCATCTGCACCGTCACGGCAACGAATTCGCCACCGAGCGTCTTCCATTGGAGCGGCTGGCCCAGTACCGGTACCGGCTCGGTCCCGGCCTTTCCAGCAGCGAGCAGATCGCGCGCTGTGTCCTTGATGCCGAGCCACTGGATGCGACTGTCCGCGTCGGAATGGAACCATTGGTCCGAGACCGCGACCCCGGATGCCTTGCGACGGTCCCGCTGGGCCTTGATTGCTTCCCACTTCCGGGCGCGAATCTCATCCAGAGACGCCGCCGCAGGGGCGGTGAACTTTACGCCGTCGTATGCCCAGCCGATCTGCACGTCATCGGGGGCGGAAACACCGGCCACGTCGCCGATCAGCACGCCGGCGACGAGACCTTTATCGATAATGACTTTCTTCATGGTTATGCCACTCCCAAGGCATTGAGTTGTGCATAGACGCCGCCGACCATGGACACGTTGCAGTCAAACTGCGCATCCCATGAGAGTCGGTATCGGGTAACGGATTGCCCGTTGAGCAACATGCGATCCAGCGCCCCGGTGGTCGTAATGGTGGTGATGTCGTAACCAAGGGAGGCGACGACCTTCGGCGTGCGCGCCCAATTGACGTTGACTCCGTAGGAAATGAAGAATCCGCCGGTTCCGTCGGTGGTTACCGGTGTGGTGTACTGGAGCTGGAAAGACAGCGTGGCCTTGTTTGCAAGCACGGTCACGGTCGGCAAAGAACCTGCGGCGCCCGTGACGACCTTCGCAATCAGCATGTCAAGCGGCGTGCTATCAAAGCCGCCGCCGTTCGCTGCGTTAGGGGTGCCTTTCAGCGACGCCGGAATTGTGTCTGCGTCGGTTCCCTTCTGTACGTAGAACATGAGCGCGCCATTAGCGAATTGAGCGCGCAGGTAGTAGGTGCTATTGACGTCGAGGTTAGGCGAGGCCCACGCTACGGTGCCTGCCATGACTTGCCGTGCTGTCTTGCCGGCGACGACTTCCTTGCCGAGAGCGAAGGCATAGCCGGCAGGAATCGAGACCGTGCCGCCAGTGCCTCCGACCGTTGCGCCGGAGGCAGGGATGACATTGCTTGCCGTGTCGATCGTGGGGAAGGGCAGCGCGGAAAGCGGCAAGGCGAGGTCGGCAGACAGGCCATAGTCGTCGGCCGTGCCAGTATTGACGCCGCCGATGACCTGGCCTCGGGCGTTCACGGTCACGCGGCTATACGTGCCGGCCGCTACGCCGGTCTTTCCGCCCAGCATCTCGAAAGCCAAGGCCGTGGTGCCGAGCGTGATGGGGCCGTCCGTGACCAGCTGCCAGACGGAATCCGCGTTGGTGTTGCCCTGCTCGACCGTGACGAAGAGACCCGGCGTCATCTCGATGCTGGCATCGGCGTCGGCCGCGCGAGTCCAGGCGGCCGCCGCTGCAACGTAAATCCCGTTGTCCTTGCCTACGGCCTGGTCCTTGACCAGAAGCCGCGCGCCGGCGTTCAGTACAACGCCGTCGACGGTCTGCAAGCCAGAGAGAGCGGCAAGAGGTGCTGTCGTGGCCACGAGCACCGATTGCTTCGTGTCAAGCTTGGCCAATTCCGCGGCGATCTGTGTATCGGAATAGGTGCGCGCCAGCGCAACCTGCGCGTCAGCATATGCACGGGCAAGGGTTGCCTGTGCGTCAGCATAGGCGCGCGTGGCGAGCACGATGGCGGGGTCAATCTTCAGCTCGACCGTGGCGCCGCTCGTTACGAGACAGACCAGGCGGACGATCTGTTGGCGGCCCGAACCCTCCGCGAGCTGCGGCTTGTAGGTCTCGGGAATGTTGCTGTAGTAGATCATCGTGCCGCCTTCATCGAACAGGCCGGCCTCGCGGATCCACCACCCGCCTACATCTTCGGGGATGACCTGCTCGGCAATGATCTGGCTCGCGTTGGCGGGATCTTGCGTCAGCGAATTGATTGGCGCGCGACGCTTCTCATTGACCAGCGTTTTACGGTCCCGGCTTGGCGCGGGTAGCGCACCATTGCCGTCGCCCACAGCCATGTGCGTGAGCTTCAGGGGAATGCCGAGTGCCTGTGCATTCGCGAGTTTCGCCTCGCCGTCAGCGGTAGGGAGCAGGAAATAGATTTGGGCCATGGCTTACAGAGGGTTGACGGTGATCGTGTCGACCAGGTGCGCGGCGCCGGCATAGAACGAAGCGCCACCGACCTCGACGGGTTCCGGGGAATATGGATAGACGGTGATGACGTCGCCGAGCAGCGGCAGGCCGGCGTAACGCAGCGCACCGCGTGTCTCGACACTGATGGCCAGTCCGGTCAGGTGTCGGGACAGTGGCTTGGCGTCGTCAATCAGCCGCTCCAGTTCGGCATACATCTCTTCGGTAATGCCGGTGTCCAGCACGCCGACATCGAGGTGGAAGGTTCCGCGCGGGCCTTCCGGATTCATGTCGTACCAGGGCACGACGCGAATCAGGTAACCGAGCGGCTCGATGGCGCGACGGATGGCGCCAACCGTTCCCTTGCGCTGATGCACAAAGAACGAAGCGTCGATCACGGCACGCTTCGTGCCTTCTGGCCAATTTGCATCCCAACGATCCACGGACCGTTCCCATGCAAGGAATGGCAGCACGCTGGCAGGGCACTTATCCGCATCGCCCAGATCGCGGATCGGGACAGGCACGCGCTCGATGGCGGCGCCGGCCGTGGCAAGGTTTCGCTCGATGGGCGTGGCGTTTGGTGGCAGGAGCCTACTCACGCGCGCCTCCGTCCACGATGTTCACGGCGGTGCAGTAGGCCGCTTGCGTCTCGTCCAGTACGGCGTCCACTGCAGGCTGCCGGATCTCGACACGCGACACGCCCTCGGCGAACAGCGCACTATTGATGGCCGAGCGATCGATATCGCGGCCGAGCCGGCGGCTGTCCTTCCGGTAAGTGTCCAGGCGCTTCGCGGCCTCGGCCAAAACCAGCTCGCGCTCCGGCCCGTTCGTCTTCGTGTAGACCGTAGCGTCGATTTCATAGTGTGTGATCAGGGCCGACTGAACGTCCAGCCTGTCTGCCAGCGGCCTCACGTCTTCGTCGCTGAGTGCCGCTTTCACGTTGTCCAGCACGTCCTGACCCACACTGCCGTCGCCATCCCGGCCAAGCACCGTGATGACCACTTCGCAGGGCACAGGGCTGATCGCGCTGACATCGGCAATTCGACCGTCTGCACTGCGAGCGTGAAACTTGTAGCCTTCTCTCGGTCCGGCAGTGGACAGTCCTTCGAAGGCGAGCTGCGTGCGCTCCGTCAGCGAATCGTCCTCTTCCATCACGGCGGCCGTGGGCGGATCGGTGCTGTCGTCTTCGGGCGTCACGACCAGGCGTTCCACGTTGTAGTTCGCTGCGACGTGTTCGAGGTCATTACCCTTGGCATAGGCCAACATGCGCGCACGCGATGCGTCATTGACGCGCTGACGCAGAACGGTCTCGCGGTAGGCGTTCTCCTCGATCAGCTTCACGATGGGCTCGGATTCGAGCTGCAGCGTTTGTGCCACATCGGCCTGCTGGGCGACGGGAAAGAGACTGACGTAGTAAGCCTTGCGTTCGGCAACGATGGTCTCGTAGTCGATGTTCTCGACAACGTCCGGTACCGGCAGGCGGGAAAGATCAATGGGCGTTGTCATGCCTTTGCCTCCCGCAGGGGAATGGAAAGCGTGCCGAGCGGCGTGCTACGGGCACCGTCGACGCGATCCGCATCCAGATCGACGGTCATGGCGCCTTCGCCGTCGATCACGAACGATGCGGAGTTGACCTGCACGCGAGGCTCCCACTTCACGATGGCCGCCACGGAGGCGGACATCACGCGCAGCTGGGTGACATCGTTTAGCGGCTGGTCGATCAGCATCGGCACTTGGGAGCCGTATGTGCGCCGCATAGGGCGCGTACCCTCGGGGGTAGTGAGAATGTCGCGGATGGACTGCCAGATGTGATCCAGATCCGTGATGGCGCGGCCTGTCGCACTGTTGAGGCCGAGGTAGGTCATCGCGTGCCCTCCGTCCAGACGCCACCGCGCTGCACCCCGCCGTGGCCGTGGTCATCGAGCACCACGCCGTTCGACGACAGCTTGCCGTCCTCGTGGTTGAAGTCGCCGGTGATGACGTTGCCGTTCGCGCCGCCCTTACCCGCGATGCCGTTCTGATAGGAGAGCAGGCCCTTTACGGTCAAGTTACCGTCGATGGTCGTATCCGGGCACTTCACCAGGACACTGGTGGCGGCCTCTACGATGACCTTCTGAATGCCGGTGACCGACAGGGTGCCGGCGACGTGGTTGTAAGTCGTCATCGCGCCATCTGCGTACAGCGTGACGGTTTCGTCCGGACTATGGCTGGGCGTATCGTTGGCGTCGGAGGGGATGCCGCAAAGCACGATGCCATTGCGCGGTTCGCCGCTGGGGCAGAAGAGAAGCACCTGCTCACCGATGGTCGGCGGGCTCCATGTCCGTGTGCCCCCGGCGCGGCGTTCTGCCCACGGCAGCCAGTCCGTGTCCAGGCCGCCTGACGTCACGCGGACGCGCGGTGGCTTGCCGTGCTGGATCTCGGCAACGGTGCCGGTACGCAGCAGGTTCTCGATCAGTCGGAGGATTTCAGCGGTGTCCATACCCACCAGCGTGCCTTGCGCGCGCGTGGCGGTCATGCGATCGCTGTTGTGTGGTCACGAGCTACAACACGTGCCTGGTGGTTCGTGGTCCGGCAATTGAATAGCTATCGGATCCGACAAAATTTTCGCGCTCTTTTAGGCAATGGGCGGTTGCCGACATGACAGTTCAAGTCATTTAGGCAAGGGCAAAAAAAAAAATCCGCCGGTGGGGCCTAACAGGCGCACACTGGAAGCCTGACGTAAGGAGCTGCCATGGCACTAACCAACCTTCTCCGATTTAGGCGCTCCCGCGTTGTGGAACTCGAAGCGAGCATCCAATACGCCACTTGGCAGATCGAAGCACAAGTGGCGCGAATCGCAGCGATTCGGGGGTATGGTGGCGACGAGACCCTCGCCGCTCGCGTATTGACGTGTATGCAAAGTCATGTGGAGGCGCTAAAGGCTTTGTTGTCCTACACCAATACTGCATACCAGTATGATCTGGCCCGGAGCGACGAGAGGAAGTGGCGGTAGGGTAGAGAAGACAGGGACTCGTCGAATGGTTCAAACACCGATGTCGGGTGTTAGAGCGAAGGATTGGCGAGAACTAACGTGGTGATCGCCTCTACATCACCATCGGTAAAGCCGAGTAGTTGTCGCTGTGCATACTTCACTTCCAACCCGCCCTTGCTCACGCGGTCGCGCAGGCCGAACTGGTGGACTGCCGCAATCCGCTCGGCACGGCCAATGAAACTCACCACCGCGCTATTCGGGTCCGACTGTGCCTTCATAAAGCGGGAAGTGCGCAGACGCATGAACATCGCACGGCGGACGCGGCCAGCGCGTTGCCTGAGGCGCGGCTTGCGCGGCTGATAGGCAGAGCCATCGGGATTGCGCTGCTCTGCAATGCGAACCGTCTGCCGGCGCCGCAGCTCATTGGCCACGGCACGCAGCAGAGTACGGCGTTCGCCCGCATCGAGCTTGTGCAGCAAGGCAGCTGCCCAGGCGGTCAGGTCTTCGAGACTGTTCACGGCGCTGGCAGCTTCCAGCCGGAAGGATCGTCGTATTCGTTCACGGGTTCCGGGGCGTGTGTGATTTCGTAGCGCCCATCGACCACCTTGACGATCACCCGTTCGGTCAGCGGGATCCGCATGAGCAGGTCGACGCAGTCGTGATTCAGGATGTCGGTCTCGAACTTGAAACCATCGGGCCGCTTGTCCGGGTTCGTGAACAGCTCTGGCTGGTGTTCGCGCAGCCAAGCCATCACCGGCACTGTGATCCTGTCCGCGCTCTCCGCAAAGTCCGTCACGAGCAGCGTCAGCGTGTACTGATATTCGAACGAGATCGTCTTCGCGCCAGTGGCCACCACCCGGCCTTCTTCCACGAACAGATGCAGCTTGTCCGGGTTTCGCTTCAGGTCCGCCACGGCGGCGGTGATCGCCGCGCGCAGCTCCACGGGCTTTCTCATTGCGCTGGCTCCCCGATGATCGCCACGCCTTGGGCGCGCAGGGTGTCCTGCAGCGCCGTCAGCCGAGCGGCGTTGACGCGGCCGGTGGTGTAATTCTTGGCGACGGTGCCGGCGACGGCAGAGAGTGGAACCCCTGAGGGGGCCGCATCAGCGCCTCCGGGATCCGAATCGAGCACGCCACCGGTGGCGGCGGCGTCGTGCAGGCGGACAAAGCCACCAGGCACAGTACAAGCGGCATCAGCTTCGAGGGTGACATAACGGGGAATCTCCTTGACGATGGTGTCGCCCTTCACGCGGATGGTCTGCACGCGGTCGACGTACTTGGTGACTTCGACAACACCAGCATCGGTGCTGTCGAGCTGGGCGCGCAGCGACGCCACCATGGCTTCCGATGCGTCGGCACGGCGCACGGCTTCCCGGTACCGGTCGGTGAACCAGGCACCGGCACCGGCCGCCGCCAACAGGGTGACGACGGTGCCCAGGGCGATAGCAAGAGGCCGGTTCATGCTGGCACCTGTTCCTCGGCCTCGTACCGCGTGAAGGCGCGGGCCAGCTTCACGTCGTAGAGGTTTTCCTTGTACGCCGCGCCGTTGTAGCCGGAGGCAAACGCTGCCCACTTCAGACCCGTCAGCGCCTTGTGAAGCGTGGGATCCGTTGCAATGAACTGTACGAAGGCGTCAAGCTGCTGGGATTCGCCGCTGCGCATGGCGTCGGCAAAGGCATGCACGTTGGCATAGCCAAGGCGTTCCCAGTGGTAGCCCATGATCTGAAACAGGCCCCAGCTCGCCGAGGCGAGCGCGCATACCTGGTCAAGCCCGGCGGCCTGCGCCAGTCGCATATGCTCCGCGGCCTTGCCCATGTATCCGCCGCGTGCCGGGTTGACGATGTTCGGATACTGGCGGGCGAGCTGGTCCGCGTCATGGCCGGCGGCGCGAAGTTGCCGGTACATGATGTGGCGCTCGAAGAGGATCACCGGCCGACCGTCAGGCAGGAAGCCCGAGCCTTGGCTCTCCACTTCATTGACCGCACGGACGGCGGCCAGCTTCACGTTCAGCGTTCTCGCCGCTCTGCGCAGATCCTCGGCGCCGAGGTGGCCGGGGATGCGCCCGTCGAGCTGCAGCGCCAGCAGCGTCTTGTTGCCGACTGCCCCATCCACGACCAGACCGTAGCGCGCCTGCGCCACCACAACGGCCGCTGCAGTCGCGTCATCGAATGCACCCGTCAGGTCGATGCGAGCGCCACGCACGCGCAGCAGGCGCTGCAGCTCGCGTACCTCGGCGCCTACGTCACCGCGTCGCAGTAGCGTCATGACTGGATCTCCGAAGCAGGCGCAGCAGCAGGGACTCGCCATCACCATCCGGATCGAGACCGGTGATGCGGAACAGCTCGACCACGTTACCGCGCACGGCATAGATGGCAATGCAGAGGATGGCGGTGATGCCGTTGAGCGCCAGTAGCGCCCATTCATACCGTTCGAACGTGACGCCGATGGCGACGGCGCCGGCCATGACGATCAGGGCGTAGGCCAGCCGCGCGGCCCATGGGCGATGGGCCGCGCCATTGCGGCGGAAGAACAGCAGCCGGATGGCGATCAGGGCGCACAGCAGCGCCTGAAACACGTAGAGCGTCTTCACTTGGCACCTCCGTCGCTGTTGCCCCGAAAGAGCGCCACCAGACGGTCGCCGTTGTCGGCAAGTCGGATCAGCGCCAACAGCAGCTTCACCAGCACGGCGGATGCGACCAGCGCGCCCACGCCGTGGCTGACTTCGGTGTCAGCCGGCAGGATCCGGGCGATCAGCGATGCGGCCAGCGGCGCGGCAAGCCAGCCCATCACGATGGACAGCATGAGGAAGGCAATCTTCTTGCCGGTGGTCAACTCGTCCGAGTTCAGGGCGAAGACTGCGGCGCCCGCGAACGCGCCCAGCACTGTGGCCGCGTCGACGCCTGGCACCAGCGTGATCGCGCCGACGCCCGTCACGGCGAGGGCGGCGGTCGAGCTGGCGGAGATGGGTTCAGCCATGATTCATTCCTTGGGGTCAGTCCCAGAGCTGGACGCGCTGCACGTCAGCCTGCTGGGGTAGGTCGGGCAGGTCTACGACCGTGCCGTGGGGAAGAACCGGGCCGAAATCGGCCAGGCCCCTGTTTGCTTCGAGAACCGCCTCGGTGATGCCGGCGGTCTGGCCGTAGATGCGATGACAGATCGCATCTACGGTGTCGCCCTGCATGGCTATCACGCGCATCAGATCAGCTCCACCGTACTGCGCGGCCGGCCCACGATGTCGCTTGTGGCCCAGCGCGCATCGCGGCGCAGATCCTCGACCGCCTGCATGAGCGCCTCCGCCTTGCGGTCGCCGGCCGCGGTGGCATCGTAGTCGCGGTACCGCTCGATCAGGCCGGCGCGTGCCTCGCAGTACACCGCCCGCAGGTAGCGATGCACGTGCGCGGACTTGCCGTCGATCTGCACCGCCGGCACGGCCTCCAGCGTCGCGTAGCCGGCCGCCTGCTGCTCGGCCCGCCACATGGCCAGATCCGCATTCACGGACAGCGCCGCTTCGACCAGGGCGCCCCGCAGGCGCTCGGCCGTCACCGTGCCGTCTTGCCGCATGGCTTCGGTCGCCGTGTCGACATCGATGTCGGGGAAGAATCCATCGTTGGCGATCAGGTTCTGACCGGCTGCGGCCGGCTCGGATGCGAAGAATGAGGACATGGGTACGCGATCAGTAAGTGGAGGCGGTGGACGGGGTGACCGTTCGGTTTGGCCTTGCGGCGCGTCCTTGGGACACCCCGTGCCGCCTGATGCGCGGGGTCACGCTCGGTGTCAGCCCGAGCCTTCCTCCTGAGAGGCGGCGGGGCCAGCATTCTTGATGTCACGCTCCAGGCGCTCGATGTCCTTCTTCACGCCCACCTTGTCGTGGAGCTGCAGGGCACGTTGCAGCTGGTCGAGTGCGAAGCGCCGGCACGACTGCTGCTGCGCCGCCGACTGCAGGCCGTCGACCTGAGCCAGCGCCACATAGCCCAGCGCCTTGTGGAGCTTGGCGCGCACTTCGTCAGGCATGTCTTGGCCTTCCACGAGCTGCGTCACCTCGGCCAGCGCTTCGGCGTCGACCGGCTGGCCGGCCTCGGCCGCCTTGATGGCCATCGCGGCGTATTCCTCCGCGATCAGGCACGCCGTAGTGCGCTGGTACTGGTCGGGCATGACCAGGCCGTGGCGGATGCCGTAGCGCGCGAGGGGCAGGGCGCCGGCAAAATCGCCGACATCGATGTGCCAGACCATGATGGTCATGAACACTTCATCCTGCACGCCCGTATCCGCGTCCAGCGTGCCCTGCACCCAATCGGAGTACTCGGGCAGCATCTTGCGCTTCGCATCGGCCTTGCGTTCGATGGACTGGATCTGTTTCAGGGCGCGCTTGTGCTCGGCGAGCTGCGCGAGCATCAGCTCGTGGCCGGTGGCATGACGGAGCGGATTGGCTGCGGCCGAAGCCGCCGCCACCGAGGCCGCCGTCGCGCGCAGGAAATGCTTGCGGGCGGGGCTCGTCATTCCTGCACCACGATGTTTTCGGCCATGGCCGCGCAGGCAAGGTCTTCGATCACGTACGCATCGTTGCTCGACTCGTAGTTCTCGATGCGGTCACGCTTGGCGTTGTCGAGGATGGTGCGACGGCGCGCGCCCTCCTGCCAGTAGATGGACAGGTTGTCCAGGCGCGTGACCATCAGCGCATTGGGCGGGAAGTACGGCACCCGGACGGCCGGCAGGTTGCCGATGCGCTTCTGGCTGATGATCATGTCCGCAGCGATCTTCTGGGTGGGATCGCGGTCCTTGTTCAGCAGCGGGAAATACTTGTCGGCGAGCAACTGGCGGCCGCAGATCACCACGAGATCCGGATCTTCCGCGTACCACGGGGCGATGAGGTGGTTGACCACATCGAACACCAAGGCGTCGAGGCTCGCATAGTCACGGGTGGCGTCGGTGTCGCTGCCACCGACCACGATCTTGTCGGCGGCCTTTCCTTCAGCCATCACGCGCTCTGCGGCTTCTTCGCGCAAATGTTGCAGCCAGCCCTTGTTGACGTCCTGCAGCATCGGGTTGGCTGCACGGTCGGACGTCGCGGCGCGGGCGATGCCGTTGAAGCCGATCATGATGCGGTCCAGTGCTTGGCGACGCAGGATGGCGTCACGAATGCGCGTCTGGAAGTCGGCGAACTTCGCCCACGCGTCCAGGCGCTGGTAGGTGATGTGCGTGTCCGAGTTGGTCTGCTCGCAACGATACTTGCGACCGTCCAGCGTCGCGATATCGCTGGTCTGCCGGTCCTTGACCGTCGTGTCAGTGGTGCCAGCAACCGGGCCGGACACGCCGAGGCCGATCTTCTCGCCTTCCTGTTCGACCACGCCATGAACGTTGATCTGCTGGAGGAATTCGCTGGATTCCTGCACCTTGGTTTCCAGTCGCTGCTGGACGCTCGGCTGCACGCTGAACTTGCGGTCAACGCGTTCAACGCCGTTCAGTTGGGCGATTTCGCCTTCATACGCCGTGTACAGGCGGCGGGTATCGTTACGCATAGAGTTGGCTCCGGGTATGGGTTATGGAGTCGCTGTCCGGGTGCCGGCTCAGCAGTCGGTCTTGATTGCGGCGTCGCCGCTGCCGCCCGTGGCCGGCGGTCGCTTCGTGAACGTCTCGGTCTTCTCCAGCTCGCCCTTGAGCGTGGAGAATTCCTTGCTCGTAGTGGTCTGGTTCTCCTGCAGCTTGTCCACCTGTCCGGCCACGGTCTCAACGACCGTCAGCAACTTGCTGAAGTTGTCGCTGATGCCCTTCACTTCAGCGGCCAGTGCCGTCACCGCTTCGTTGGTGTCAGCGTGCTTCGCTTCGTTGGTGGCGTCGCTCTTGTCCTGACGCGAGAAGATGCGCTTGATGGATGCCGAAAGGCTGGGGGAATCTTTACCTTTCTCCACAGGCTTTTCTTCGCTGAAGTCGAGCGTGACTTCCACGGCTTCGGTGAACAGGTTCTGCGGATCCTGTTTGCGCTCGGCCAGCGGATTGACCTTGGCTTTGGCGCTGAAGGCCAGCATCTCGCAGCCCAGGCTTGCCGGGTTGTCGGTCACTGCCAGACCGGTCAGATATGCCTCGCCAGTGTCGGCAAAGTCCGGGTTCACCTCCATCGAGCAGAACACCTTCTGCCGTGCCTTGTTGAAGGCCACCAGCTCGGCCGTGGGATCGAGCTGCGCGAAGAGGCGCATCTTGCCGTCCTGTTCCTCGGCCTTGAGCGCGATCACGTCGCCGTAAGCCTTGAACAGGCCCGTCGGGTCGTAGCCGCGAATGTGTTCCATGTTGATGCGTGCGCCATACGTCGCGGGGTCGTAGCTGGCGGCCATCTGCACGATCATTTGACGATCGATCACGCGCCCGTCGCTGGTCGCGCCTTCGGTGGCGATGCGGAAAAACTTCGTGTTCTTGCCGGCCATGGGTTCCTCTTCGGTGGTGGTTCGGTGTGGTGTGTTCGTGCTGCCATGTTCGGCGGGCCGCCGCGCGCGGGCAACGCAATCGTGTTGTGCATGCGGCAGTGACAACACGCGATGCGTGGCACGCGCGCGCGCGGACGGTAGCGTTGCGGCATGACTACGCTTCCGCCCATCACCTCGCTTCCGCTGGACCCCGAGATGGAGCCGCGTCGCATTGCGCGCGCGCTCTACTGGCAGGGCTATCGCGTGGCGCGCATCGCCGAGATGCTCGGCAAGAAGCCGACCACGATCCACAGCTGGAAGCAGCGCGAGCAGTGGGACCGGGCCGACGCCGTGACGCGCGTGGGTTCGAATCTCGAAACGCGCATGGCGCAGCTGATTGCGAAAGAGAACAAGGAGGGGAAGGACTTCAAGGAGATCGATCTGCTCGGGCGCCAGATCGAGCGACTGGCGCGGGTACGCCGGTATGAGGACAGCGGCAACGAAGCGGACCTGAACCCGAAGGTGGCCAATCGGAACAAGGGGCCACGGCGCGCACCCGAACGCAATGCGATCAGCGAAGAAGAACAGGAGCAACTGGTCGACGCGTTCAAGGATTCGATGTTCGACTACCAGCGTGCCTGGTACGAAGCGGGCTTGACCGAGCGGATCCGCAACATCCTGAAGAGCCGCCAGATCGGCGCCACGTGGTACTTCGCGCGGGAAGCCTTCATTGATGCGCTGACCACGGGGCGCAATCAGATTTTCCTATCCGCCAGCAAGGCGCAGGCCCACGTCTTCAAGCAGTACATCATCCAGTTCGCGAAGGATGCGGCCGGCGTGGAGCTGAAGGGCGATCCGATGGTGTTGCCAAACGGGGCCACGCTCTACTTCCTCGGCACGAACGCACGTACCGCGCAGAGTTATCACGGCAACCTGTATCTGGACGAGTACTTCTGGATTCAGCGCTTCCAAGAGCTGCGCAAGGTTGCCTCCGGGATGGCCATCCACTCGAAGTGGCGGCAGACGTATTTCTCGACGCCTTCGAGCCTCGCCCACGAGGCGTACCCGTTCTGGTCTGGCGCGCTGTTCAATCGCGGCCGGAAGAAGGAAGACCACATCCGTGTGGACGTGAGCCACGCGAACCTGCAGCGCGGTCGGCGCTGCGCGGACGGTCAGTGGAAGCAGATCGTCACGGTGGAAGACGCCATCGCCGGCGGCTGCAACCTGTTCGACCTCGACCAGTTGCGGCTGGAGTACAGCGATGCGGACTTCGAGAACCTGCTGATGTGTGGCTTCATCGATGACACGGCATCCGTCTTCCCGCTCTCCATGCTCATGCGCGGCATGGTCGACAGTTGGGAGGTGTGGGAAGACTTCCGCCACTGGTCGCCTCGGCCCTTCGGTAATCGTGAGGTGTGGGTGGGATACGACCCGAACGGCGGCGGCGGCGACAGTGCCGCGCTGGTGGTTGTGGCGCCCCCGCTCGTACCGGGTGGCAAGTTCCGCGTGCTGGAGAAACACCAGTTCCGCGGCATCGACTACGAAGAGCAGGCAACCGCCATCAAGCGCGTGACCGAGCGCTACAACGTGGCGTACATCGGCATCGACCGCACCGGCATTGGCGATGCCGTCTACCAGCTCGTGATCAAGTTCCGGCCCGATGCCGAGGGCTTCACCTACTCCGTCGACGTGAAGACCGGCCTCGTGCTGAAGGCGCACGACGTGATCAGCAAGGGGCGGCTGGAGTTCGACGCGGGCTGGACCGACTTCGCCGCCTCGTTCATGTCGATCAGGAAGACCACCACCGCAGCTGGCGGCCGTGTCACGTACCAGGCCGGCCGATCCGAAGAGACAAGCCACGCGGACCTCGCGTGGGCATGCATGCACGCCATCGCACACGAACCACTCGAAGGCGTCACCACCACCAATACCAGCATCATGGAGCTGTCATGACCCGTAAGAAACGAGGCCGCGAGCCGAATGTGAACCAGCACACGGCGCAGCCCAGCGAGCCGCCCGCGACCACACCGGCCTCGGCGGCAATGGAGGCATTCAGCTTTGGCGATCCCGTGGCCGTGCTCGACCGTCGCGAGCTGCTCGACTACATCGAATGCCAGCGCGTCGGCGAATGGTTCGAGCCGCCGATGCCGTGGGACGGGCTGGCTCGGACGTTTCGCGCGGCCGTGCATAACAGCTCGCCCATCTACGTGAAGCGCAACATCCTCGTGTCGACATTCATCCCGCACAAGCTGCTGTCGCGCACCGCGTTTGCGCGCTGGGTGCAAGACTTCCTTGTGTTCGGCAACGGGTATCTGGAGCGCCGCGACAATGCGCTAGGGCGGCCGATGGCATTGGAGCCAGCGCTCGCGAAGTACATGCGGCGCGGCACGGACCTCGCGCGGTATTTCTTCGTGCAGAACTGGCAGGACAAGCACGAATTCAAACCGGACAGCATCTTTCATCTGATGGAGCCGGACATCAACCAGGAGGTGTATGGCCTGCCCGAATACCTGTCGGCGTTGAATGCGACCTGGCTGAATGAGTCGGCCACGCTGTTCCGCAGGCGCTACTACAAGAACGGCAGTCACGCCGGTTTCATCCTGTACATGACCGATGCCGCGCAGAAACAGGAAGACGTCGACAACCTGCGCGAGGCGCTCAAGAACAGCAAGGGGCCGGGCAATTTCCGCAATCTGTTCATGTACGCGCCCAACGGCAAGAAAGAAGGCATCCAGCTGATCCCGGTGTCCGAAGTCGCAGCCAAGGACGAGTTCTGGAACATCAAGAATGTGACGCGCGACGACCAGCTGGCCGCGCATCGCGTGCCGCCGCAGCTGATGGGCATCATTCCCAATAACACGGGCGGCTTCGGTGACGCAGGCAAGGCCGCGCTGGTGTTCGCACGCAACGAGGTGAAGCCGCTGCAGGACCGGCTGATGGAAGTCAACGAATGGCTGGGGCAGCAGGTGGTACGGTTCGAACCCTATACGTTGGGCGCGGAAGCGGCCTTGGCATAGGTAGAAGGCCCCAACAGCTCGACTGGTAACAGTTCCCGACTTGGCCGCCGGCTGATCGTGCCGGCATTCCCTTAGAGGCGCGCACAGCGCCTCTATTCGTTTCCGCCTCCTACGCCACCTCCCACATCCACGCGCGCGCCTGCGGGGCGCCACGGGGCCGCCTCGCGCTTGCCAGCGGCATCGACGCCGGGGGCCGGGTGCCGATTTTTCCGGCCCACCGCGACCTTGGACCCTCAGCGCGCGGTTGAGACCCCGCCTCACCCGGGCGCTTCATCAAGTGGTTTTTATGCACCGACGCAACCCGCCGCCAGCCGCGACAGGGCTGGGGCCGCAGGCGATTTGCACCGTGCATCCACTTACGCAGATTTACGCACCTGCCGCAGTGGTTCTGAACGCGCCGACACCAGATGTCGTGGCCTCTTCTGATCAAGCCTGTCAGCTCCGTGGAACGCTATGGATCGGGGGCGGGTCAGGAAAAAGGTAACCTCGGTAATCCACCCCCAAAAACGAAGCTAACCCATTGATTTATAAGGAGTGAACTGGTTACCCACAAAAGGTAATCTGAGGTAACACAAAAGGTAACCTGCCGATAAGCCATTGATTTTATTAGGGATGATGAACCTAGGAAGTTACCAAGACTATAGGTAATCTGGTTACCCTAAAGTTACCCCAATGTTACCTTTGCACCGAAACCCGCAATGCCTTATCTGGCAACGCTTTCCGGTCGATTCTCTTCCACAGGTTACCGAAGTTACCTTTTTCCCGACCCCCCACGGACTTTCGCCGGACCCTCGATTTATACTGTACATATATACAGTAGTAGGTCAAAACGTGCATGAGCAACCGGAAGCACACGAGCCACGCCCTCACAGAGACGCGCGATGGCTGATCACCTTGCTGGCCAGCGGAACGATCCGCGGTATCCCGGCCCGTTGTCGGCCATCGAGCTGCGCGCGATGTACCGGCGCAACCGGTCGCCCGAGGTGCGCGCACTGCTGTGGGAAATAGCCCGGCTGCACAGCATCGTTCGGCGCGCAGATCAGTTGCTCTCGTGTTTCCCCGCGTCCGCCGGCACGTCGACAGCCACGGCGCTGGACATCGTGATTGGCGCGCTGCGCCGCGAATTGCAGGGGGAGCCGTGCCTGGCGGAAGTGCGGCGCCTAAGGGAGGAGGAAGCGTGGTCGACCAAACGGGCGGCAGAAGATCCGTGGGCGATGCAGCGAGAAGCGCGGCGGCGCCGCAACACCTGATGCTCTCAGGATGGAACATGCTTCACATGGACGTTGCGTCTCGCCCCCCTGATGTGGGGATGCCGGCGTACAGCGAGTAGAAATTACCGGTCTGTTGTAACACCTTCGATACAATCGGCGCAGCCAACAACAACAGAGCTATCGAAGATGTCTAATACGCCGGAAAGGCTAACTGCGGTCGACGCCCTCCGGGGCATCGCCGTTTTGATGGTGGTCGCTGTCCACACTTCGGGATTCATAGCACCAGGGTCTGAATGGCTCGCGCAAATGACGCGGCTCGGCCCGCGTGGCGTGCAACTGTTCTACGTGATCAGTGCGTTCTCGCTTTTCCTCTCGTTTGCGAACAGGCGCGCAGCCTCGGGGTTCTCCTACCGGGACTATTTCATCCGGCGCGTGGCGCGCGTTGCTCCAATGTTCTGGCTTTCGATGATGCTGTACTTGTTTGCGTTCGGCATGGGGCCAAACTATTGGTCGCCCGCAGGTATCACCTTTAAGGACGTGGCGTTGACCGGCCTCTTTCTGAACGGATGGTCTCCAACACGCATCAACTCGATAGTGCCGGGGGGCTGGAGTGTCGCCATCGAGACAATGTTCTACCTGATCCTGCCATTCTGCTTCATTTGGATCCGAAGCTTACGCGCGGCAATCGTTGTGACAGCGCTGTCACTGGCATTCCGCTACTTCGTCTGTTCATGGATGTTCAATGCCCAGGTATCGGGCTTTCCCGACAACCAGCGCTATTTGCCTTTCACTTTCGCGTGGGAGTTCTGGCTGCCGGCACAGCTCCCCGTGTTCATGCTGGGGATCGTGCTCTTCTTTGTGCGGGAAAAGTTGGTGTCTGTACAACAGCAGGGGCTTGGATTGTTCTGGTTGGGGGGCGCAGTCGCCTTGATTGCGGCATCGCAGTGGATGCCCGTGGAAGGTGTTATACCGCCGGCCTTCATGGCTGGCTCCGGCTTTGTTCTGCTGGCGCTGGGCCTCTTCGATCGAGACCTACGCCTTCTTGACAACGTGGTGTTGCGCAGAATCGGCGAGGCCAGCTTCAGTATCTATCTGCTGCATCACCTGGTCATGCATTTCGGCGCTGGGCACATCGTGAGATTGTTGACCGCGCTGGGACTGCAGACCTCTGGGGATTGGGCGTATCTACTGACCCTAGCGATAGTCGTCCTTGTATCGACGGCGGCTTCATTGATCACGTATCGATTCGTCGAATTGCCGAGCATCGCGCTTGGCGCCCGACTTGCGAAGTGGACGAAGCCACGCGCGTCGGCCACCTTCGATCCTCGGGTCGAGGCCGCGAGCTGACTGCACCTAAAATGCACCTAGGCCACACTGGAGTGGCCTTGCGTGACCTTGATTAGCCTTGGTTTTGCAATTTGCGAGTTGCGCAAGGCTTTGATTTACAACGAAAACAGGCGCGTCACCAAAACTCCGAAGGCAGGGGTTGCTGGTTCGATCCCAGCCGGGCGCGCCAAGAAATCAAGGACTTACCTCCAGCGCATGCCTCGCCTTGAGGTGCTTCCAGCCACGGCTGGCGGTCCGA
>Ga0209025_1002698_pt1 | contig 18079 bp, 12 predicted proteins | sample AraplaMF_Col_mLB_FD_184256 | JGI IMG/M metagenome (GOLD analysis project Ga0209025, IMG submission 184256) | Arabidopsis root microbial communities from the University of North Carolina, USA - plate scrape MF_Col_mLB (SPAdes) (version 2) | ecosystem: Host-associated > Plants > Roots > Endosphere... | reverse complement strand
ACATAGCATTGCACAACTGGGTAATCTCTGTTAATAATGGATTCTATTAAATATCTACCGAGTCCTGGCCAACTAAAGACCTGCTCCACAATTACTGCACCACCTAGTAAATTACCAAGCGTCATACCTAACAAAGTAGATAGCGGAATAACAGCATTTCTTAAAACATGACGTACGAGGATAACAGAGTTTTTTATTCCTCTAAGCTGTGCATATTGAACATAATGCTGTTGTAATTCTTCAATGATAGCTGAACAGATAAACTGAACGAACAGTCCAATTGTTGGTAAAGCTAATGCGAATGCAGGTAAAACTAGATGAGCTAGTGTACCTTTCCCATTTGTCGGGAAGATTCCTAATTTCAAGCTAAATAAATATAGTAGTAAAAAACCTAACCAAAATGTTGGAATCGATACACTCATGACCGTAAATAGTCTAATTACTTTATCGATGATGGAATGCTTATACAATGCACTTATTATTCCTAATGGCATACTTATTCCTAAAATCAACACAAATGCAGCAACTGCTAATTCAATGGTTGCGGGTAATTTAGAGAATAGCTCATGTGCTACGGGTAATTTACTAACAAAAGATGTACCAAAATCTAAATGCAAAACGCCTTTTATCCACAGCAAATATTGAATAAGAAAAGGTTTGTCTGTCCCAAGTTCTTCACGTAATGCTTGAACGGCTTCTGCTGTTGGTGCAACTCTTGCCAATCTAAGAATAACCTCAGCAGGTTCTACTGGGACGAAACGAATAAATACAAAGGTCAAGATGGATACACCCAATAGTACAAACGGTAATGTTAAAATTCTTTTTAAACAAAACATCCATGTTGATTCATACATGCTGTCACTTCCTAATCAATCCTATGATAAAGAGAGAGATGTCTTTGATCGACATACTCTCTCTTTTACAGTTATTTTTCTTTATCCATTTGTGCAAATGGAATATCATATTCAGATGCACGTGGTGCAAAATCCTTCATATATGGCTGATAAATTACGCTATTTGTTTCGTAAGATATAGGATAGAATAGTGCTTGCTCATGGAACATTGTTAATATATCCGTATAAAGTTGCACTCGCTCTTTTTCATCTGTACCTACTAATAATTGATGAATTTTGTTATCGATTTCTTTGGCATTTGGTAAGCCTAATTTCGCTTCATAGACACCATTAGCATTTGGTGTAGCTGATTCATTAGCAAAGCTATGTGGATCTGTTGGGGGTCCATTTGTACGCCAGAAATTAATATCGACTTGATCATCCATCAATTTTTGAAGACCTACCATCACATCTGCGCCTTCTAAATTCAACTGTACCCCTATTTTTGCTAGTTCACCTTGCATTAATTCCGCCATTGGTTTTTGAATCGCATCTGTAGCAATGTAGATTAAATCTAATGTTAGTGGCTGTCCGTTTTTAGAGCGAATTTTTTCACCCTTCTGTAGCGTCCAACCCGCTTCATCTAGCAATTGCTGCGCTTTTTTCGGGTTATATAAAATTGGGGATAAATCAATATTGGCATATGGTATAGCATCCCAAAATAGTGTATGGGCAACTTTTTCTGTACCATGTGTAATACTGTCAACCATTTGCTCCTTATTGATTGCATATTGAATCGCTTGACGTACCTTTAATTCTGCTAATGGACCTGACTGTGTATTAAAAAGCAGCGCTCGCGTAGACAAAGGTTCAGACGTAGCGGTTTTATATTTTCCACTATCTTTTAAATACGTATAGTTATCTAAACTAATGATGCCACGACCATATATTAAATCTAATTCTTCATTTTCAAACGCTAACGAAATAGATTCTGAATCAGGGATAATTTTTACTTTTATTTTATCTACAAGAGGTTTTTCATCCCAGTAGTTTTCGTTTCGACTAAATAAAGCATATTCATCCTTTTTGTATTCTGTTAATACCCATGGGCCTGTCCCAATTGGTGCTTTGATTGAATCTTGTGTCGTATCACCTTTAGGGAATCCATTATCCCCTAAAAAACGGAACGGTCTTACGAAGGCAAGTTCGTTTAATACAGGGTAATAGGGTTCATCCAATTGCAAACGAATTGTAAAGTCATCCACTTTCACAACGTCTTTAATATGATTGACCATGCCCATCCAAGAATGCATATCACGATTAGCTAAAACTGCATTAAAGTTACGAATCACATTGTCTGCATTAAAAGCCGTTCCATCAGAATACTTAACATCTTTTCTCAAATGGAAAACATAAGAGGTTTTATCCTCTGAGATGTCCCAACTTTCCGCTAGTTTCGGCGTAATTGTTCCGTCATCGTTATATTCAACTAAAGATTCATAGACCATTGCTTGTGCTGTCATTTGATTTGGTAAATATGTATGGGGATTTAATGGACCTACATCTAATGGCCATCCAATCGTTATCATTTTTTCGTCTGTCTGTTGTTTCGATGCTGTCTCTCCCTTTTTATGATCAGTGCTTGTACAGCCAGTGAGTAAACTGAAGATCAAAACAAGCATGAAAGGAAGTAAATACTTAGTCAATCTCATTTTCTGTCTCCTATCGTTGTTTACGGTGCACGAATCTACTTATTAAAAGAAGGCATAAAAAAAACCTTATTTCAAAAGAATAAGGACAGAATAACTTACTATGAGTAAACTCCATCCATCTCCCTATCTTTCGTAGATCATCAATGAATCTCTTTACAAGCAGGCATTCTGGCTCATGAATCATGATTTTGCTTCACCTTCCCAAGTAATCACTCAGTGGTAATAGAAACAAAACTCCTCATTTACAGCTGCGGGACAGCATGGGATTTACACCCATTTTCCTTTTAATTGAATGAAAGTTATCTCACTCAAACTTGTAATGATTGCTATGAAATTAGTATTAAACATAACATGCTCTAATGTTCGCGTCAATTTTATTTTCTGAATATAATATAATTCTCAAAATAATACTAACATAAAAAGGCCAGGTAGCTTCAGCCTGGCCTTGTTTAACTTCATCACGCTTTCTTCAATGAAAACAGAATATAGATCGTACCAATTTCATAGGATTCTTCTAACCAACATAAATATCCAATAAAAAATCACCACTTAGAAAAAACTAATGAGATGATTTTTTATCAAACTTTATTCCCTGCGCCATTTCTAAATAAAAGCTCCTTTTTTCATTGCAATGTAATAGTTATTAGTCAATATTAATTTGAAACGATCCTGTTTCATCAGGAAAGTCACTTCTGGATAAAGTTCGGCCAGAAATCAATTGGCGATATGCAGTGATAGTACCATCGTGTGAAACTATAAAAATCTTATCCTTTTTCAACAACTTCAAATTTGCAATAAATTGTTGTGCAATGTTATTGAAATCACTATCTGGCATAGTATTTATACCAACTAACCACAAATTAGGAGGCACATTCATATGGATTTCTAGATTCGGATAATCCTTTTTAATTGTTTCTAAATTAATCATTTTATCACAAGGCAAAGTTTTTCCATTTTCGCGGAAAGGAAATATTCGTGGGGATACTAATGGGCTTACTATCTTACGACAATCAACATGCGAAGTCCAAATTTGTGCAGTTTCCAGCGTTCTTTTAAGAGGACTAATAAATACAATATCTTCATCCGTTAAGGTGAACTTTTTCCTTAACAACTTCGCTTGACTTATTCCTAATGCAGTTAATGAAGGATTTTTTACTTGCAAGCTATTTGGAATTGTTAGAGTGTGTTCACCTTGGCCATGACGAATGAATATCAACTCCACTTTATCACCACTCTTCTTCTTAACAAATAAAATGCCATTAGATTGATTAAAATAACCTATTCTTTTTGATTACATCTAATACCATACAGACCAGGCAGTGTCATTTATCTCGATAATCTAATCTTTAATAAACATGAACCACCAGTACCACCGATATTAAAAATTTGATAATGTTTTCACCATATTCAATAAGTCCACCAGGAAAGTCACTTACTAATGACGGTGGTTTATTTTCTTTATTATTAAGGTTTCGTCATCTTTAAATAAAGTTACACTCACTACTTAATTTGATAAATTCATCCACATCTTTAATGCATAATTCAATTCCTTTTATCCAAAATGCTTCCGAAGTGATATCTTCACCTAAATGTTTCATCACTAAATCTTCTGTGCACATACTCCCTGAATCGCGAAGCAAATTCAAATAACATCTTTCGAATTCCTTACCTTTTTCTTTTGCCTTTGCAAATAAACTCATTGCAAACAAATATCCGAATGAATATGGAAAATTATAAAAAGGAGATTGTGTAATATAATAATGTGGTGTCCATATCCATGAATGCAGTGAAGGATTATCAAGGGAACCTTCATATCCATCATCTATTGCTTCTTGCATAATTTCGTTTAAACGTGATGATGAAACAATTCCTTCTTTACGTTCTTCATAAAATTTCTTTTCAAATAAAAACCTAGAATGAATATTCATGAAATTCATGACACTACGCTTTAATTTCTCATCAAGTAAAAATAATTTTTCGTTAGTAGATTTAGCTTTTTGCATTGCCGCATCTAATAAAATCATCTCTGAAAACGTTGAAGCAGTTTCAGCAATGCTCATCGGATATTGTTTATTCACTCCATTAATAGATTTCATTGCATCGTTATGGAAGGCATGTCCTAATTCATGAGCAAGTGTTAATACATCTGTAATTGTACCGCTAAATGTCATGAAAACTCTTGATTCCTTTGAAAGTGGAAATCCTGAACAAAATGCAACAGCTGACTTATTTGCACGATCTTCAGCTTCTATCCATCCTTTACTAAATGCCTTTCTAGAGAAATTTTCTAATTCTGTTCCGAATTCACTGAAATACTCCAAAATAAAATTAACAGCATCTTCGTACTCTATCTTTTGATTTTTTGTTGTTATAGGTGCCCAAAAGTTAAATGATTGCATCTTTTTATAGCCATTTATTTTTGCTTTTTGATTTAGGTAGTCAGTGAAGGGTTCTTTAAATTTACTAACTACAGACCACATCGCATCAAGCGTTTCCTGCTTCATACGATTTTTAATTAAAGATTCTTGTATTACATTACCCAAGCCACGCTTCTTGTAAACTTGTAATCGAAAGCCTGCAATATGATTTAATATTTTCGCAAATAGTTCTTCATTCTCTTTCCACGTATCTTCTAAAGCAATATGGGATTCTTTACGAACATCTTCATTAGGATGTGAACGTAAGTTGATAGCTTGACCTACTGATAAATTCTTTTGTTCTCCATTTATTTGAACTTTAATCGTAATAGTATTCATAAAAGAATTATAAAATTGGCCCCAAGCATGATATCCATCTACCATAAGGTCTGATATTAAATTTTGTTCTCCATCTGAAAGGGTTGTCTCACCATCTTCACGCCATTCATTTAGTATAAACTTAAAATTTGCTAAAACATCAGTTTTCAATAAACCCTGCCACAAATGAAGATTAATTTTTACCAGAGTATTTTTCACTTTTTTCAATGCAGATTCAAAACGAGTATTTATGATCGTAATTTTCCCTTGCAGAATTATAGCATTCTGATCTTTAGAATTTTGAGCAAGAAGGCAAGTTATAAAAGAACTTGCTTGAGATATATTAGTTCGAATATCTCCTATGTATTCAACTAAAACAGCAACATTAATTGATTCATTTATGCTTTGTGGAACATTCAAGGAATTTGTTTTTTCTTCAAATTCAGAAATTTCTTTTTCTAAATATCTTATATGTTCATGTAATTGAGATGATTGACTTCCACCTTGGAACAGACTATCTAAGTTCCATACTTGCCTATACTGTGTTTCGCCCAATTATTTCTCCCCCTTAAATTTTACTTCACACTAATAATCAAACATACATTCCCATTTTATCACATCAAGCAACATTAATGAGTGTTATTTAACTATCTTGCGCAATTGCATCAGCATTTTGCTAATTTACTAATATAATCAAAAATTCAAATGGTCAATATATACATTAATTACCCTTTTTGGTATAAAGAAAGGAGGTTCAGGTGTGAGCGTGTAAATACGCAAAATCAGTCGTTATCACTTCAGATTGATGCATTTGTCGAAGTACTAAGCGTTTAATTGAAATCATGGAAGATTTTGAAGTAAAAAATATTCATTTTGTATGCCTAATTGACAGAACAACTGCTATGGAATGATTTTTTTAAAATATAAATTCAATGAGTAGTTAAATATCGCAATTCCTTTTAACAACTAATCATATTATAGATTGTAGAAAGGAGGTAATAACTATGTCTGAATACTGCGGTAGTGGCGGCGGTTATGGTAATGGCTCAGCTTTTGCGCTAATCGTTGTTCTATTCATTCTATTGATTATTGTCGGCACTAGCTTCATCGGCTTCTATTAATACCCAATACCGCCACCAATGCTCATAATTTTTAGGATAATATAAAGTTATCCTTTCCCTTCAAATATATACAAAGGGTCACACTCCTCCGGTGACCCTTTATTTAGTTTATTATTAATTCGCATCTGATAAGGGACTGAGTGACATTTATGAGATAGGTAGAAAACACTTTAGTAGAAAATAATACCGCAACTAAAATGTTAGTGATTTATTCAATTAAAGCAGGATTTAGCATATGTTCGTCGGCGACACGTAGGATAACGAAGAATCCTAACTACATATTCTTTGCAAGAAGACAAAAAATAACATGAGACCTCACTTCAAATAGATAGATGATGCCCCATGTATTCTCCTTATTTTTTATTCCACTATTTAGCGATACTCTTCAGCACTTTGATCTAGTTCTAATGGTAAAAAAGCATATTCTCCATTTCTAATAATCTCACATTTTCGAACTTGAATAGGTTGTTTGAACATTGGCCCATCTAATACTGTAGTATGGAACTCTCCACCTTCTCCGCAAGGGTCAATACCGCGAGCTTCAAGCTCCTTTATGTATTCGTGGGTTAACGTCCGCCCTAAATCTTCCTCGCGCATGCCCAAAGATAAATTAACAGTTACAATGATTGTAACAAATCCTAGATTAATAAATTCTTCAACTGCTTCACGATGATCCATTTCCCATAAAGGCATGCCTAGTTTTAATCCTGCATTCTTCGTAACCTTGTCATGCCAGCAGCCATGTTCAGGCATATCTAAGTCTCCTGTTACTAAAACTTCTGCACCTTGATTTTTAGCTTTTTCTAAAAGGCTCATAAATACTTTTTCATATTCCGACCAGCTTGCTGCTGCAGTATAAACCGGTAAACCTATAGATTTCGCTTGAGCACGTATGAGGTCCGGAGGCATTCCGTGAGATCTGGACCGTTCTCCTTCTTCCTCCAGCATAACGATTAATCCAACCGCTTCTCCAACCTTCATTGCTTTATATAATGCTAAGACACTATCCTTACCTCCACTAAATGAAGCTATAAATTTATGCCCTTGAGCATTATTTTTCCAATCCAATAATTCCGACATTCAAATCTTTCCCCTTTTTAATGACTTTTCTAAGCTCCTCCTTAGAATAACAATCAATTATGCCTCGGCATAATTGCGTCCGGAATCGGCTTTGTGCTTGCACAAAGAACTCCTTTCCGATTATGTGACATCCGCCGGAGGCTTTAACATCTTTCAGCGGATGTCTTTTGTACCAAAAGCATAGCGACAGGTACAGATGTTATTTGCGCGAAAGCGTAGCGTCAGCAGCAGATGTTTGGACTCCTGCTGAAAGATGTTAAAACTCATTTGCAATTTTATATTGCAAATGAGTCTGTCAGAGGTAGCTTACATATGGCTTGCTTTAATTATTTTGTTCAAGGCATTGATAAATTGCCATCATATCTCGTTTATTCAACTCTCGGATACGGTTGAAAATTGGAATATCTGCAACAGCCTCCGTAAGTAAGCTTTCATCTACAACGTCGCTTACTTTGCCAGTTAGCCATGTTTGCACGTCTACGCCTTCGACAATTTCCTTACGTCCTTCATCATTTATGCCACTTGCAGAGCAACTAACACATGGTACGGATAATTTATAGACGCCATCATGGAGATTGTCCTCTGAAATGACTTTCTTTCCATTACAGAATGGACATTTATGGCTTGCTTTAATTTTATTAATTTGTGTCACTATTTTTTTGTAGCCAAATGCTTCATAGACGTATGTTAACTTTTTGTATTTTCCATTAGTGAAATACTTATCAATAATAGATTCTCTCGTTTCGTCAATGTTGGCAAAATCACAAATTGTAATTAGATTTTTGCTACTTATTACTTCGATATTATCTTTAATTTTGTCCCAGAATGGTAATACATTATTTAGTACTATTTCATAACCCGCAAAGCTTGCTAGATCTAATTCAAACATTTTTAAAGACACTTGTGTTTCTCTAGGAAGTAATGAGACATCTTCCGTAAGAGTCATATCGCCACCAACAATTGCTTTTAGTTTTTCAAGCTGTGGTAGGTTTCCTACTGTTTTTATGACCTGGTCGAGAGGTTGATGAATAAGCTCACGAATATCAGAGTCCCCAAATGTTAGTTTTTTCTTATGATTTAGCACGGCTCCTTGACAGATTGGACAGCCAATCATTTTTTTGGATTCTTTCATTTGCTCTTTAATAATTGATTTTGAAATAACCATATAACGTCCAAGGATAAAATTAAAACCTTCCCATTTTTTCGAAGATTTACTTGCTTTATCATAAAATGATTTTTCCCAATAACCATATAGGAATGTATGTCTTTCTTCTTCTGTCATCTCATTGAAACTTTTGCTAATATCTTGACCTAGTTCATTCTTGATCTCATCAAAAAGGAATTGTAATTTCTGATATTGATAATATTTTAATACTTCCATCACGTCTGGATGTAATAAACCATCCCAGAATGGCACTGTTTTGTCTTGAATGACTAAATCAATATCAAATTCTTCAATTTGCAAGCGGCCAGAACAGCTAGGGCAATGATTTTCCTGACTAAAGAAATCGAAGCTTCTTGTATCTTTATTCGTCGGATGTGCAGCCACTATATGGTTGATTAGGCCACCGATTTCATATAAAAAACTAAACTGACTATACAAGTGTCTTTCTAGATCAATGGCGACGACTGGTGCAATTGTTGCGGATTCATACTCTCCATATATCAAACGGGCCATTGATGATAAGCTTTTTAAAATACCGCCTTTATAGATGTTTTCGGCATTTTTAAAATAGCTAATATGATTATCTTCTAAGTAATGGATGCCGTTTTTTGAAGCTAGTGTTGAAGATATATGCAATGGAGCATCACTGTTTGTACTGATAAGTTGACTAAAATAATCATCATGACTAATAACATCAAGATGTCGAATAGGTTCTTGCTGTCTTTTTCCAAAATCAACGATAAAATCAGAGCTATCTATCATATAAGCATTATGTTCAATCATCATAATAGAGACAGATTCATCTTGTAGAATATCCCTCACACTATCAATGAATTGATTTAGTATGTTTTGTGATAAACCTTTTGAAGGCTCGTCAAAAATAAACAGCGTATGTGGGTTTCTTGAGTTCGAAAACAGCTCAGAAACTAAATGAACACATTGAAATTCACCTGTCGATAAAGATTGTGTTTTTCTTTCCAACGTTAAATAACCGAGCCCAAGTTTAATCAATAAACTTAAGCGTTTATGAGCGATATCTTCATTTGGAAGCTCCTCAATAATGTCTTCAATAGAACGTTGGAAAATATCGTCAATATCGTCACTGTATTTCGTCATTTTCTTTTTGATATCAAGAAACGTTGCAACAGTTGATCGACTAGTAATCGATTGGTTTCGGTCTTGTCCTACCATGACCAGTTTATCTTTTGGATATCGTTTTAAGAAATCCTTGGAGATCACTCATTGACAAGGGTCGATTTCCCACAGCCAGACTCACCTGTAACGGTTACTAGTCTATTTTTAGGAATCTGAATTTCAGCCATTTCAATATTACGACAGTACAGCTCATGAAATTGATAATATTCTGTAGGCACTGCCTTATTTCGTTCGCTATGGATTGGCTCTGGACGTGGTGATTCTTCAACGATTTTTCCGCCGTATTTCCCACTGCCAGGCCCAAAGAATAGTTGCTCATCCGATGTATCGAGCACCGTATCAGAATGATCAATAAGCCAAATTTGATTTTTATAGCCCAATTGTTTAATCTGTTCTAAAATTTTCAAAAGTGTTTGATGATCAAGACCTACAGAAATTTCATCAATAATAATCACGGTATTTTCACTAGCGGCCATAAATTCTGCCAAGTACAGTCGAGTTAATTCCCCTCCAGACAAGGTCCCCATGATCCGATTTAAAGTTAAGTAACCAATATTCATATCGATAATATTTTTAAGAATATGTTGTCTCTCTTCACTAATATTTAATTCCTCAGAAAGGGAATAAATCGCCTCAATACTTAAGTTGTTCATATCGGAAATACTGTGTGGTTGATTCCATAATTCTAGCTTATATTGTTCAACTTCCGGACTATAACGCTTGCCCTCACACTTTTTACATTCGACATTTTTGGTTGTGCCACGTCCTTTACAAGCAGTACACCATCCTAATGCATTATTAAAGGAAAAAACCTCTGGCGAAAGATCAAATTTTTCAGCAAGCTTTTCACGAACCTCTTTAAAAACGCCGGTATGAGTACCAACTGTTGAACGTGGATTAGTAGAAATTGAAGACTTTCCGAGAAAAAGAACTAAAGGCATTTGTTCCATCTTGATGGCACTGAAATTCGTTTCCATAATATTTGGGAACAAATACTGATATTCAGCCTTTGGCAATAAAGACACGAGACGCTTCTTAGATTCTTCACCAATTGTTTGACAAAATGTAGTTTTACCAGATCCAGACAATCCAGCAATTCCTAAAGATAAATCTTCCGGCAACTCGACATCTAAACGATTTATATTGTTAGCAATTAATTGATTTATTTTCATCGGATAATCTCTCCATTCCATCTATTACTGCCATGTTAGCACAACTTCAACTGTATTAGTTGTGTTTATGACATGCGCCTCGGCATAATTACGTTCGGAATCGGCTTTGTGCAAGCACAAAGTACTTCTTCCCGATTTCGTGACATCCGCCGAAGGCTTTAGGCCAACAGATGTTTTTTGTGCGAAAGCGTAGTGCTAACGCAGCGACAGCAACATGATGTTGGTCACTCAGTCGTTGCCACAGGATGTGGCGCACTTAGACTGAGTTCCTCTATTTCAGCCTTTGCTGAAGAAAATTAAAAAAATGACGCTTTCCGTGTTCCGAAAAGCGTCCAACGATTAATGTAAATTCTGTGTTACCTGCTTAAAAGGTTCATATTGAAAAGTAGTTATCATAGAAAATGAAGAAATCATTTTTACAGCTCTGCTAACACTTTTTCGAGCTGTTTACCATTATTAATCCAAGCGTATTTAGCTCCTTCGATTGCTCCTTGACGAGCTTTCGTCGCTTCACTAAATCCGCTTTGATCAAGATGTAAATGTGTAGTTCCATCTGAACCTTCTGTCAACGTCCATGTAACAGTAGTAGTTTCTCCGGCACTTGCCCAAATGTAAGATAATGTATGAGGTTCTTCCACTTTAAGTACCTCACAATTGACAATTCCATCCCACCATTCATTTGGCTCAGCTCGGAATTGGAATTTATGTCCTACGATTGGTTTAAAGTCATTTTTCCATATCCATTTTGCAAGAGTGTCTGAATCCGTTAATGCGTTCCAAACTTTCTCAATTGAACTTGTAAATTGATAATCTAAACTTACATCTGCTTTCATTTTTCTTCCTCCAATATAAGATTTAATATAGCCATTCTTGCTTTCCAGAATCCTTCGTAATACGATACCCAATCTTGAATTTCCTTCAACGGACCGGCATTCAACCGATACCTTGTTTCTCTACCAACCCTTCGAGCAATTACGAGATCAGCATCTTTAAGGATAGCTAAATGCTTAGAAACTGCTGTACGCCCCATTTCAAACTGAGACGTTAATTCATGAAGAGGTAATTCTTCCGCATCTGCCAACAAGCGTATTAATTGACGTCTTGTTGGATCAGCAATAGCTGCATAAACATCACGCTCTTGAGTCTTGTCGCTCAAATCCCCCTCCCCCTTTTGAATTGGACACTGATTGGTGTCTTAATTATATGACACCATTTAGTGTCCAGTCAATTTTTTTATTTTGAGATATTTGCATTAATTTTATTCTCCGATTATTAATACGAATATAATTTGCTGAGCTTCTCCTCCCCATACTTGTAGTATCAAGAAGTCAAAGCCTTAATGACATTCATGAAGCTTTCCATCTGATTACCCGATTTTTTTGATAACATCTAAAAAAGACAAACCGAAACGGTCCTGCGCCCTAAAGTTAGAGTTAAAAATCTAACTTTAGGGCGCAGGACCAACTAGACTAATCGGGTTTGTCTTTTATAATCCTCAACAGCTACCATACTAAGAGTCTCTAACAAATATTTTTGATAATCTTCATCTTCATCAATTACTTCCGTCACATATGACGGTTCGGTATCTCGTTACTTCAAACACTGGTCAATCTTGCTATAATCCGTTTATTTCTTGTTGACTTACGCTGGCACATTCTCTCCAGAGCCATTTGGTCCAGTAAGATTTCCCCATACTGCATTCGTCAATTCAAGCAAAACGTACACCTCCCTCTAATTACCACTCACGCCAATCATCTGTTAACTCATAACGTCCAAGGTTCTGGCTTTTAGTAAGGTCATCAATATCAAATCCCCAATGAATCAACACTTGATCAAAATAGTCGCAAAGCTCCTCTCGTTCTTCAGTTTCAATTAATCCTCCTCCACCTACCTCATTAATCTCATTTAGGGCAAGTACCGCTGTTTCAATAGATTTCATAATTGCAGGATAGCTATCTGGGTGATTTGGCAGTTTCGCAATGGATGCTGCATACTGCTCTAGCACCATTTCCGTCTGATGAATAAAACTATTTGGAAACAATTCCGCGTAAATACAGTCATCTTTGTCAATCAATCCAGCAGAAAATTCTTCCTCTTCTTTTCTTTTAGCCTTGCGCCAGCGTGACGTCGGTCGAATATCTTGCATAGGCCATCCCCCTTTATCTAGAGTTCTAATTAATAAAAAACCTCTTTGAAAAACTTTTTTTATATATTGTATTGGCTAGCAGTGTAACTTTTATTTTAAACATAACACACTACCATTCACGTTCTCTTAATGCGTCTTCAATATCCAGCTTCACGTTGTATACATCCAATATATCTATAACAGTTAATGCAATACTATCTCGTGCAACCGTTTCAATTTCACTGTCATGTTCTAAGAACTCGTCTTCTAAATCATTTATCGCACGTGTAATTTCATCAAATTTTACTTGTATATCTTCAAATGGATGGGGACCTTGCTCTAAATAGCGGACAATTTGCTCCAACAAATCTTTAATTTTATCAACTAAAAATTTAGGATAATAACTATCTTGATACATTCCCTTTAAAAAAATAATTTCTTTCATCTTACACTCCTCCAATAAATCTACTATTCTTCAATAATATCCAAATAAAACCTGTTACTTTTCCCTCTATTAATCCAATATCGCCCTAGAAAATAAATCATGAATCAGTTCATCATTTTCACATGCTTGTTTAAATCCAACAGCGAATCGCAAAAATGCGTCCTTTTTGTCGGCATACGCACAGAACATATCTGCTTCTGGGTCGAAACGCACAATGCCTTCTAGCTCTGGTAACTTCTCTTGCAAATACACATCCGCAAGCGAGCACCAATCGTAGCCGTTACCTTGGAATCCTTCGTCTGCACGTGTCTCAAACAACTCCTGTTTATAAATGCCTGCTTCTAATAGGAATGAAATATTTCCAGTATCATGTTCTAACCATCTAAATGGTTTTAGTTCTTCATTCATTATTTGAGCATGTAGATTAGCTACCTTATCCGCTGTAAAACTTAATATCCCCTCTTCACTTACAATTTCACCCTGCTCTATGCGTTCATTTAACCAACTTGAAACAAAGTCCGGGGCATACCCGCCTGTACTGAAACCTTGTGCAAGTGCAATGATATTCTCGTAATCCGCTAAATATTGCGCTTGTGTCACTTTCGAATTAGCAGCAGTGTACAACCAAAACTGGATATCATACATCAGCATGGATAGCTCATCAGCATGTAAAGCAAAATAGCCTTTGTCCTCTACAATTTGCGTACAAATACCTCGAATAACTGTTTCTATCCAATTGCTTTCTCCAGCTTTCTCACATAACGACTGTAACAAAGGAGAGAATGGTACATGTTTTACCATATCCAAATCCTCAAGCCTATCTTGTTCTGATGTATCAAACACTTCCTCATTCACCAATCCGACAATAAAAGTCGCAAAGTTTGGCGCAAGGAAAGTAATGTAGTAATCTGCATCTTGGTCTACATGTACAACAGCAGGTTCACCATCCGTACCACATGCACGATAATCAAGCATAATGACATCATGGCCTGCTGACGGGCAATCGGCTATGACAACGCCAATATTTGGGTAGCCCCATTCCTCCAACATAAATTTGCTTCCCAAACTGCCACACAAGCTATAAGTCTTTTCGCGACCAATGCCCATAATTCCTGTAATCGCCACATGATCATCCGCCCATGAAGTCGGCATAGCCGTTGGAAAACAAGTGTTTACTGGTATACCGCCGTTCTGTTGTTGCATAAACCAAATATAATCTGCTGGCAATTTATAGCCAAGTTCCTCTTCTATAGAGGCAATCATTTCAGTAGTGGGGGATACTTCTATATAATTTTTATCCGCATAATCGCTTTTTTCCCAAAATTGACTGAAATCACGCTCATGAAAAGGTACAAGCTTAATATCATCTAGCGCTTCCACTGACTTTTTCATAATATTTCGACAGGCTATTATATATTCTTCAGTTATAGTATCTAACTGTAATTCCTTCGCTTTTACAAATGCAGCAAGTGCTTCTTGCCATTCCTGGCTATAGAAATAAGCATAGCCTACGCGCCAATGCCAATTCCCATCTTGTTGTCCCTGTTTTTTTACTGTGAATAACTCGGACAACGCTTCGTGATAACGCCCTAAATTATTAAGTGCACGACCATAATGTCCTACTATCTCATAATCTCGCTCTGACTTAGACAATTGTTCAATTGCTTCTACAATTTTGTCATGTTGATTTTCCTCATACCATTTTTCTAACATATTCAATAATTTTTTTGGCATAATCTCACTTCCTCTCAATCAACTTTTTTTCAGCTAAACAAGTATCTTGTATCTTTTGTGATGTTTGGTTAATAATATTGCTTTCCTCATGAATCACTAAATCAATCAACTCTTCTGCTTCCTTTTAAGAACATCCCGATAAGTCTACAATTCTTTCATAAAAGGCAGATAATAACGTTTTGCAAATTTTTCTCTATATGTATCAGAATCTATTGTTGTGTTGCCAATCGGAGAAAACATACTTTCACTTCCTTAGATATTAGCTCCAAAGTGAACCGTTAGCTGTAAGTCCATTATTATATATAAATGATATTAAGTATTCGTAGTAATCATCTTTGCTATCTTCAACAAGAGTTAGATCAACATTGTACAATCTAACTCTTGTTCCTACCCAAATCTTTTCTTCATCTCAGATGTTAATTAAAGGAATCCATTTAGATGTTTCCATCGTGACACCTTTAGCCATTTATAAATTACTTTTATTAATTGAAATTTAGACCAAACGCAAACTATATTAAGTATTTGTCATTTCAAATACATATGATGTTGATAAAAAGAACCTTATAGTTTCGTAGATTTTCCCTATAAAAACTACCAGTACAGAGGTTGTTGAGTATCCCAGAAGATCCAGCGGTATGATTCACGTATTGAACTTGTGCTAATCTCATACGGACTTGGCTCTGTACTAGTCAAATCAAGTACATGTAGCGTTCCATTGTACGTACCCACAAGTAATATTGTCTCGTCAGAGTTTAATGCCATACCACTGATTGTCCCAGATACGAAGTAACGCCAAAGTTCATTCCCCTCCAAATCAATCATTCGTAAATAACCATATGCGTCACCCATGATGTTGCCCCCTTGCACTGCAACACCGGCATATACACGCATACTTTCATCTATTGAAAGGGGCTCTTCATTATTGTCCGGTTCAAGATCATGGAGTGAAATACCTAGCGTACATCCATTGTAAAAATGACATGCATTGAACCAAACATGCTCATCACTGGCACTGAACAAGCTGTAATGCGGATAACTCGACATCGGTTCAAACGAGTGCGTAGCATACTTTTCCATATCTAACAACAAATGATCGCTGTCTTGACTTCCATAAGCCAGCCATCTGCCACTTCGCGAAACAGCTCCATGTGGCATCGCTATACTTGCTGTGAAGTCATCATCTTCCCCTGCCCACTCCCTTATATTTTCCACTGACGGGTGCAACAAGAGGGCACCTTTTTCCTCAATCAAATAGATGCCATCATGCGATACCATCAACAACTTCGTGCCATCAGCGAATGGTATGACATCTGCGCTTCGATAGCTTTCTGGCTGTAATGTCTCAATGTCGGGGTATTTTTCACGCAATTGGTCAATGATTGTTGCCCATTTGTATGTAGCCAGCAGAGAGCCGTTCAACTCTCGATCAGGCTTGCGTACGATACGAACTCCTTGCTCATCCATCAAAGCAATGTCGCGCCCATCCATAGAACAACTTGCCGCTTGTACATGCTCGATACGGTTTGCTTCGTGTTTATCCATCACATAGACAGTGCGTGATAAATCTTCATTTTGCGCTGCAACAAGTAATGCACCATCACGTAGAAGCGCAATTGGATAAACAGCTCGCATCAGTTGGCTGTGCGTTTCCTGAAATGGCCAAGAAGCAGCTGGAAACTGTTCACGGAGCATTTCCAGTTCCTTTGTTCTATTCGCCTGTTTAATAAACTTGTACACTTGCGAAGCTAATTGTCCACGTGAATCTTCAGACGGCTCCTCTCCAAGTGCCTCCCAGTTGCTTTCTAATCCTCTGCGCACGTAAGCATTAATCTCACTTGCATAACGTAACCCCTCTTCTCGCCATTTCTGGGATAATTGTAAAGTATCATTTGTCATTGTAGTAGTCTCCTTGTAAATTAACTAATCTGATCATGTTTTACGGTTTACTCTTTATTCTAAAAACATCCTAACCGAAGCTATCCGCAAATAACCATCACATTAAAACCGGAGTTAAATGCCCCAGTGCTAAGGAGCATAAGCTTTATTCTTCTGGAATATTTTCATATAGAAAGATGCCTCTCAGAAATAGGGATTGCTTTCGAACTTGCTTTTAAAGTTCAATCGTTTCAATGTGTTTAACAGGTTGTATAGTTGGTTCAATAATTGAACGATATTTCTCGAATTTTTGTGGGAACGTAATGTCATAAATCGAGCTCCTCGATTCAAGTTAAGTCTGTTATAGAACGAACGTTCTTGTTTAAGTTAGTCTAAAATACAAAAGGAGATGTCTGAAAAACTCTTTTGAAACATCTCCTCCTGCAATTATTCGTCGTATGAAACATCTATTGTAACTACCGCAATAGCGGTGTTTTCCTGTACCGAAAGGACAGTGAAAGGTACAATGGTTCTTGGCGAATATTTTAGATACATGAATAAGGCTCCTTTTCTAAAAGACACAAGATTCCATTTCGCGTCCATTACTTAGGTCAAGAGCCCATAGTCGCAATGCGGCAAACGCTACACCCCAACCATCACTGACAAGCACACATTCTTTCTCTAAATCAAGCCACAAACCTAGATTGCCGGATATCACTGCGCGCCCAGCGGATTGAAACATCTGCAGGCACGGTTTTTCTCATGAAAAAGGACTCTTTTCAACATTGGGTAAATCGCCTCGTTCGTAACTTTCCTTCATTTCAAGAACAAAACTGTTAATTTGGCCCGTCACAAGGAAGCCAACAATCAGCCTTACATCATCGGTTGCATAGGCGGCTAGGTCAGAGTGACTAATCTGTCCAATGA
>Ga0209025_1002697_pt1 | contig 18081 bp, 14 predicted proteins | sample AraplaMF_Col_mLB_FD_184256 | JGI IMG/M metagenome (GOLD analysis project Ga0209025, IMG submission 184256) | Arabidopsis root microbial communities from the University of North Carolina, USA - plate scrape MF_Col_mLB (SPAdes) (version 2) | ecosystem: Host-associated > Plants > Roots > Endosphere... | reverse complement strand
TTGCTGAACTTTTCAATCCAGCCGGGGCCGCCCTGGGTGTCAGGGGGATTGGAAGCCTGCCGCCCTGTAAGTGAGCACCAGCGTGTCTCGAAAGCTCGCGCCCGGCGCATCGTCCGCCGGCAGGATGGGCGTGGTCTCGTGGATCACCCGGGCGTCGTCCAGCAGCAGCGCCGTCAGCGGCTCGCGCATCACAAAACGCACGCCGTGCGGGCCGTTGGCGTCAAACACCCGCGTCTCGCCGCCCTTCACGCCGTGGCGGCCCACCATCATCACCACCACAAAGTCCACACCGTCGCGGTGCGCGCCTTCGGGTGTGGGCCGGCCCACGCCGCCCGCCGTGTCGATGCGGAACTGGTGCGCCTCAATATGCCAGCGCCCGGCCGGCTGCACCTGGGCAAACAGCCGGCCCAGGCCGCTGATCAAATCCGTCCAGGCCGCGGCGCCCGCCACCGCCGGCTCCACCGGCTCAAACCAGCGCTCAAAACCGCCGTGCAGCGCGTTGTAGTCCGTCGGCTGCCAGTGCGCGCGGTGCGGCGTTTGCGTGAGCGTGCCCGCGGCCAGCTCCTGCACAAAGCAGGAATGCCGGCGCCTGCGGTAATGCCCGCCGTCCTTCAGGTGGGCATCCGGCGGCAGCCTGTCCCACGAAGGCACCAGCGCCTGCCAGGCCGGCGCCCAGGCCGCGCCCAGCTCCAGCGTGGCCGTCAGCTCGGCCGGGTTCAACAAACTCAGGCCATCCTGGCTGAGCGCCTGGCGGGCCGACTTGGGGACAGTGGCGATATTGAACATAGGCCGCTATTTTGCTTGAGCCGCGCCACCCGCCCGCCCCAGGCCCGCGCAAACCCCTCAGGCGCCAAAATGGTGAAACTTGCCTACACAAAAGTCACTCAAAACTTTCCATAATGGTCTGTCTGCACAACTTGAGGAGCCATCCATGCTTTACAAATTCAAATCCAAAGACGCCGGCGATGTGATCATGCTCGAAGCCAACGGCCGCAAGGTCCTCGAAATCATCGGCAAAGACCCATCCCCCAAAGGCATCATCCTGCCCGAGCAGATGCCCGCCGCCATCGCCGCCCTGCAGGCCGCCATCGCCCATGAAGAAGCCCACGACGCCAATGCCGAAGACGGCGTCGTCCCCGGCGACGGCCTCGGCCTGCGCCAGCGCGCTGTTCCCTTTATCGACATGCTGCAGCGCAACCTCAAGGCTGGGCATGAGGTGGTCTGGGGGGTGTAGCGCCTCCGCCGCTGCGGCGGCTTGTCGCTCTCTATATGTAGAGAGGATTAAAAAAAAGCCCTGGTGACAGGGCTTTTGCGTTTCAGCGGACGAGAAGTTTTTCAAAGAGCGCTCCTCCAATTAGAGGAGATCAAGAACACATAAGGGATGTGGCAACATGCAAACAGAAGCATCCGCATGTTTGACACAATTTCACACTCCATCAAAACGGTTGCGCGTATTGCTTTTGCAAAAGGCGCTTTCACTTTTCTGATGTTGATCGGAGCGCAATCTAGCGCACAACAGCTCATCCAGTCGCCCGAGGCTAAGCTCCAAGCAATCCGAAAGATTCTCGAATTGCCGGAAGAGAAGATTGATCTTGCAAGCGTCAAGGTGTCCATTGACCACATGATCGATCCCTCGATCAATGTCGAAAACACTCTCAAGCAGCTTGAGGCCATGACGGAGGCAATCAGGGCAGGGTTTCCAACGAATGCCTCCAGCCGGGACAAGCTTGAAGTACTGCGCAGCTATGTCTACAAGGCCGGCCCCTGGAATGGCCATCGGCCTTTTCAATACGACTTGTCTGATCCGTATGGAAGCGATATCCGGAACAAGCTGCTCTCGACCTATCTGGCTACGCGAAAGGGAAACTGCATCTCCATGCCTTTTCTCTTCATCGTCCTCGGGCAAAAGCTGGGCATCGACCTTACCGCCTCAACGGCGCCCTTGCATGTCTTCGTTAAGTACCGAGATGAGGCGGGCACCCATTACAACCTTGAAGCGACGAGCGGCGCCGGCTTTACACGAGATGCATGGATTCAAAAGCAATTGCCCATGACAGAGCAGGCGTTGGCAAATGGCATCTACATGCAGCCCCTCACAAAGAAAGAAACCGTGGCGTTGATGGCGGGAACTTTGTTAGAGCTTTATAGCGATCAGGGCAAAGATGAATCTGCTGTTGCATTGGAAAAGTTAACACTGCAGTACTACCCCAAGGATGTATCCGCCATGCTGAATGCCAGCACGTCGTATTCCCGACTGCGAACGCGGCACTTTGTCAGTAAGTACGCGCGCAAAGCGGACATCCCTGGGGAAAAATTGCCATATTTCGAAGAACTCGAACATGGGATGCTGTTCTGGCGGAATCGTGCGGAGGCTCTAGGGTGGCATGAGCCCGACAGTGCAACCGAAAACGCTTATCAAGAAAGCGTCCACCGGGCAAAATCAATTAACAGATAACAAATGAGGGAATGGAAATGAAGCTTACCGAGTTCGTTAGAGCTGCCGGGTTGGCATTGATCTTTCTTGGCTACGGGGGTGGTGCATCGGCAAGGTATATGCAGGCGGATCCCATCGGGCTGGGAGGAGGAATCAATCCTTACGGATATGTTGATGCTGATCCCCTGAGCTATGTAGATGCTGAAGGGCTAATGGGAAATGGTGCTTCGTCAAGGCCTAGCAACGCAACGACGGGGCGAACAGGACCGTATAAGCAACGTGAACCTATTACAGAGTGTATGAAAGCTTGGATCCTCGACCATTACGGACCGAAGGGGCTATACGTTATTACAGAAGCTAGTCTTTTTAGCTTGGTCCCGGATTCTGGGAATTTAATGGAAGGTGGCCCATTACACGGAGTTCTGGCTACTGTGGGGTGGGGCGGCGCTAAGGTAGGTGGAGTTAAAGTCGCGGCGAAGACCGGGGAAATTATTTCCTGGGCTGCGGCCGATGCCGCATCCGCAGCGCTCGGACGTACAGTGACTGGAGGAACCGCTGGCTTCGTAAAGTTCGCAGGTAGAGTTGGTCCCGTCCTTGTTCTCTCCGCGACAGCTATCAATGAGATGGCTAAACAGGAATGCGAATGCAAAAGGTGAGGTCCACTTTGAATAATCTCCAAAGAACATCCACTCGAAAATGGCTTGGCAATTTTGGTGGAGTTCTGCTGCTGCTGCTAGCGGCTGCGATCATTGGGCATTCTTTTGAGAGCTTCATTCCGGTTACTTTAGGTGTCTGGTTACTGCTCGTTTTAGGGGCTATGGCTGTTTGGGAGAAAACAGATGACCGAGGTCCCGGGGAGTGGTTGCTGATAACAGCAGTTGCTGTGGTGCTGACGGCTATCTCGTTTTTTCTGGACTGCTTGGTTGGCGGCCTGCTCAATCCGGAAAAAGGGTGGATTGAGGCTGGTACTCAAACGCTAGGATTTCTGTTTACGCTATTTGGCATAGGCACAGTAATTTGCTGTCTTGCCGGAGCACTTAGGGCTTGGATTTTGCTGACCGGCAGTGAGCCTGCTAAACACGAGTTGTAGTTTGCTGAACTACCTCCTGGTAGCCCAAGTTTTTTTCCGCATCCCCGCTTAACGCAGTAATTTTCATCCAAAACTGACCCATGTAGGCGTTACTCTGTTTGTTTTAAACGCAGAGGAAAATTAGGGGTGATAGACGTGGCGACATTGGATGCTTCCGTTGGGTATACGGATGCTGATCCCATTGGGCTGGCAGATGGCATTAGCGGCTACGCGTATGTGGAAGGCGACCCGCTCGGTAACGCCGATCCAAGTGGCCTATGCTCCACCAAGTTCAATGGTGGGACCACCAACCCGAATATGTGCGAACGATGAGTATGACTGAACGTGTGACGGTTGGTGCCTTCATGGCTCAAAATCCCGACCTGTTCTGGATTCTGATTCACGTTGGATGGGGAGCAGTTTATGGAGCTGTAACTTGCTCTCTTGTATTTATGACCGCAATCAGTTCGCAATACCTTAAGCGGCAACCAGATGCCAAGCTTCTAGTTGTCTGCATGCAAACTATCTGGGCCGCCGGCCAGCTGCTCGGGATCTTTTGCATCCCTCTGCTTATAGGGGCCATTGATAGAGAGGCGTTGATTGCGGGCCGCTACGTGATCTATTGGCTGGCTTCATGGGCGATTACTGTTTTGATCTTGTGGTGGGTGTTTAAGACGAAATTCAGCTTTAAAGATATTAGTTGACTCGGTTTCGCTAGTAGATGTTCTAAACATCATCGGAAAGTCTCCGCGCGCCATCGGGCGCACCAAACCGCACTAATATTGGCAACAAGTCATTTGATATATCCCCTGCTTGGCCGGTGATAGACGGCATTCCTCGTGGCGTTGGGGGCAGAGACCAATGATGCGAGCGATTTATTTGTTGATCTCGATTGCGGTGCTCTGCGGCTGTTCTGATTCTGATTCGACATCAGAAGTCATCGTACTGGTAGCCTCCGAAGATGTTCGATTGGTAGAGCCTGACTCAGTTGTTGGTGGTGCAGCCCAATACGTAGGGGTTGTTCCGGCTGGTCAATCTGTGCATGTGGTCGAGTGCAGGCCGAGAAAAAGCGATATCGACGTGATTGTTGCTGTCAACAACAAACAATCGGTTGCATGGGAAGGGAAGTATCAACTTAGTCGGCGGGCATTCGATGCAAAGCGAGACTCGCCGACTCTCAAGACGAAATCTTGCCGGGGCTTGCTAGGCTGCTAAGTCGGCCGCGTGAAGAAGAACCTTAAAAATCGCTTACACCCAGCCGCTTCAGCGCATCCTTGGCTGGCTCCAGGCCCTGCAGCGCCGCCTTTTTGTACCACTCCGTCGCGGCCGCCTTGTCTTGCGAGCCGCCCCAGCCGTACTCATAGGCATGGCCCACCTTGTACTGCGACTGCGCAAACCCCGCCGTCGCCGCAGACAGGTAATAGGCAAAAGCCTTGCGCGGGTCCGCCGGCTGGCCGTTGCCGCTTTCAAGCTGCGAAGCCACGTTGTGCGCGCCGCGTGCCAAGCCCGCCTCCGCCGCCCGCATAAACCAGTCAAACGAGGCCTTCACATCCGGCCGCGTGCCCTGGCCCCGGTAATACATCACCGCCACGTTGTTCATCGCATAGGGGTGGCCCTGCTCCGCCGCGCGCCGGTAGTTTTCAAACGCCAGCGCCGCGTCCGCAGGCGTGCCAATGCCGTTGTGCTGGTTCCACGCCAGGCTGGCCTGCGCCAGAACAAAGCCCGCCTCCGCCGACTTGCGGTACCAGGTGTTCGCCAGCTCGTGGTTCACCTCCACGCCGCCCAGGCCGTTGTTGTAAATCATCGCCACCGCATGCTGCGCACGGGCATTGCCCGCATTGGCCATGCGCAGCAATTCTTCACGCGTGCCCGCGTTGCCCTTGGAAGCCGCCTGGAACAGCGCCGCCACTTCAGGGTTCGGCAACTGCGACAGCAGCCGCGCAAACGGGTTCGCCAGCGACACCGGCGCCGCCTTGGCCGCATCGGCAGTAGTCGCCGCCGCTGGCGCGCGAACAGCAGGGGCTGTTGCGGCAGCCGGAGCGCCCGCGGCCGCCGCCATCTCGGTCTGCGCAGCCGCATTGCGCTCAGCCGCCGTGCCCGCCAGTGGCTGCGCAGCACCACCCGCAGCGCCGGCCGCACCGGCAGTCGGGAACAAGCGCGAAAGCGCCTGCGCCGCACCCTGCCTCAGCCCTGGGGCGTCCGTCGTCGATGCGGCAAATTTCTCAATGTATTGCCGCGTCGTATCCGGGTTGCGTGAAAAGCGATGCGACACCACAAATGCATCCGCCGCCCGCTGCACCTGCCCCTGCGCCCCAAACACTTCCGCCAAATTGGCCCACGCGGCAGCCCGCGCCGGCGCCAGCGCCAGCGTGTAGCGCAACTGCGCCTCCGCCTCAGGCAGCTTGCCCACCCGGTACAGCACATAACCATAGTTGTTGGCGATCTCTTGATCGGAAGGGTCGGCCCGCCGCGCCTTTTCAAAGTCGGCCATGGAATCGGGAATCTGGTCAGCCTTGAACTTCTCCAGCGCCGTGGTGTTCAGCCGCCGCGCAAGCTTGCGGTCTCCGCGCGCGGGGTAGGGTAGCTCTTCAATCTCCGTCTTTGCATCCCACACCGCATTGGAGTCGCGGGAGGCGGCGCCTGCGAGCATCTTGGTGACCTGGTCTAGGCGCGAAGCGAGCTGGGCGTTGGCTGTTGTGCTTGTTTGCGCGAATGCAGGCAGGCAACTTGCCTGAAGTACTGCGGCCAGAACGCAGGCCGAAATATAGCTGGCACGTTGACGTGTTGCTCTTGTGTACATAAACCGGTCCTCCCTTTTGTGTGGGGGAGTTTATCTGTAAGGAGACGAGCAGCTCAAGAAACTTCCGAATTAATGACTAAACATGAAAACGCTCGATACGACGACATGAACATGTTCTCGTTCCAACCGTAGAGCATGCCTGGGTTCGTCGTCATCGAGCAAAGATTAGTTCCGCGCAAAAGTATTTTCAACAATCAATATCCGGCTGCGGACAATTCGTCGAAGAACTCGTCGCCCGTCCAAGTATGGTTCGTGATTGAAAAAAATGACGGGGAGGTCGGCGTGAAGTTGCAGCAGCAAACGGCAACTCGCGTGTTTGTGGAACTCCGGTCGTCTTCAATGATGTATGACACAGAAGTGGACCATGGCGATGCGATCAGAGCTAAAGGAAAAACCAAAGAATATCAATATGGCTGTAGTCATGTTGATACTGGTGGTCAGTGGATTGGCCTGTGTTGCAGTACTGCAGCGCGTCCTGGAGATGAGGGCCTCCTCTCAGGCTGTATCGCGAGCAGCCGAATGGGTTGAGGGGCCTACGTGGCACTTGGAGTTGGACGATGTCCCAGAGGAGAAGATATTCATCGGGTTCAAGTACGACGGCCACATATATATGGACGCCTCCGTACTTTGCCGGCAACCGGGTTTCAGAAGACATGCCGAAAGCGGCGCCGAAAAGCCGCTCGACCAGAATTGGCTCTTCGAAGCGCCAGACATCAAGCTCCCCAGCGAGCTAGTCAACGAGAACTGGTGGGTTATCAGCGGTGGCGTTCCGCCTGAAAGCCATGAATTCGCGGGAGCTTACCAATGGTTTGGTCACGATGCCGCTCCGCCAAATCGGGCTTGCCTGTTTCTGGGTCAAAAGGAGCAGGAAAGAATCCCTCAGGAATTCCGGATGGATAGAGCCGAACCTGTCATTGGGCTGATGGGGTTTTCGTACCCCCTTAACCAGTATCTTCAGGTGCACGAAGGTGCGATTAAGGTCACGCCAAAGAACCGTCTCGAAACGCTGCGGAAATTCCCATGGCTCCTGGCCTGGCTACATCAATTCAGCAGCGACGGCGCCAAGCAATGCGGTTCTTCGGACGGCTTCATGCCATCAAGCCTCGTGTTGCCAATCAAAGTCAAGATTCTGCCCGGCGCCCAACAAACCATGCATTGGTTCGCCGCGACAGGATGTGAACACCTTGATCGCTGGGCATTGGTAATGGCGAATGAAGATGGGACCACATCATTCATTACCTTGAACGAGTCGATGGGAGCAGGCCAGCGGCGCTGAAGACACGCGTCTGCATTTTCTTGAAACCGTGCTGCTGGTCCATGACAGCACCGTCAATGCCGCGGCCCAGCTCGATGAGCCCAGCCTGCGCATCAGTTCGGTGTTTGCCCCGGTGCACGGCAGCGTGTCCTTGCAGACCAATGCCCAGGGCGTGGTGGAGGTGGTGTTCCTGCCCGAAGAAAATTATCACGGCCCCGCATCTTTTGACTACACGGTGACTGACCAGTACGGACTGTCCAGCAACGCTCGCATGAAACTGCAAGTCGAAGCCGCCAACGACGCGCCGGTCACGCAGGACAGTGATGTGTCCAGCACCGAGGACACGGTGCTTTATTTTGCGCCCGCCGACCTGCTGGCCGGCGCCAGCGATGTTGATATTGCCACCGACGGCCAACAGCTGTCGATCAGCGCCATTACGGCGGCGCAGCATGGCGTCGCGGTGTTCATGCCCGACGGCCGGATTCGCTTCACCCCCGATGCGGATTACAACCAAGCCATAGGCGGGCTCGCCAGCTTCACCTATGAGGTCAGTGATGGCGCTGGCGGCGTGACACCGGCCACGGTATGGATATCGCTGGCGGCGGCCAACGATGCGCCGCGCCTGCAGGATGAATCCACGAATGCGCTGGAAGACCAGGTGCTGAGCATTGATCCGGCCGACCTGCTGGCCAATGACTTTGATGTCGACAACCCGCATACCGACCTGCGTATCGCAGCCGTCAGTGATGCGGGCCATGGCAATGTGGCCCTGCAGGCCCAGCCTGATGGCAGCAGCCTCATCGTGTTTAGCCCTGATGCCAACTACCACGGTATCGCCACTTTCAGCTACACCGTGACAGACCCCGACGGCGCCAGCAGCATGGCGACCGCGCAAGTCGTGTTGGCGGCTGTCAATGACGCGCCCGTTACGCAGGATGGGCATGTCTCCAGCGCGGAAGACACGGTGCTGTATTTCGCGCCCACCGACCTGCTGGCCGGCGCCAGCGACGTGGACGTGGCGACGGACGGCCGGCAGCTGTCCATCAGTGCCATCACGGCGGCTCAGCACGGGGTGGCGGTTCTCATGCCTGACGGTCGTATCCGCTTTACCCCCGATGCGGATTACAACGAAAGCATCGACGGGCCGGCGAGCTTTACATATGACGTCAGTGACGGGGCGGGCGGGGTGACGCCGGCCACGGTGTGGGTGTCTCTGGCCGCCGTCAATGATGCGCCGCGCCTGCAGGACGAAACAACGAACGCGATGGAAGACCGGGTGCTAAGCATTGATCCGGCCGCTCTGCTTGCCAATGACTTTGATGTGGATAACCCGCACGCCGACCTGCGCATCAGTGCGGTCAGCGATGCGGTGCATGGCAGTGTGGCCCTGCAGGCCCAGCCCGACGGCAGCAGCCGGATTGTTTTTACGCCTGAGGGCAATTACCACGGTGTCGCATCTTTTCGCTACACCGTCACCGACCCCGATGGTGCCAGCAGTATGGCCACCGCTCAAGTTGTGCTGGCTGCCGTCAACGATGCGCCTGTCACGCAGGGCGAAACCGCCAGCGGCAATGAGGACAACACCTTGCTTTTCACGTCCGCCAGCCTCCTGGCCAATGACTCCGACGTTGATACCGCCATGGATGGGGATTTGCTGCGCATCACGCGGGTGGGCATGGCAGAGCATGGCCAGGTATTCCTGCAGCCGGATGGAACGGTGCGTTTTGAACCTGATGCGGACTACAACGGCCCGGCAAGGTTCAATTACTGGGTGGGTGACCGTGATCGGGCGCAGATCGCGGCTGGCGAAGGGTATGAAACCGCTGCTGCCGTCAATCTCACCGTTCTCGCAGTCAATGACCTGCCGGTGGTGAAAGGCGAAACCATAGATAGTGACGAGGACGTCATCCTGAACATCGATCCGGCCCTGCTACTGGCGAACGACACCGACGTGGACACGGCCACCACCAATGCCGAGCCGGCCCAGGTGCTGTCCATTACCGCAGTGGGAAATGCCCAGCACGGCAGCGTCACGCTGCTGGCGGACGGCACCCTGCAATTCGCGCCTGAGTTTAATTACTTTGGTGTGGCCGGCTTCAGCTACACGGTGGATGACGGCCATGGCGGTCAGGTACAAGCCCAGGTGGCGTTGACCCTGGCACCGGTCAACGATGCACCCGAGGTGCAGGGCGAAGCGGTGAGTCTTAACGAGGATGAAGTCCAGACTCTGGCGCAAGCCCAGTTTCTCGCCAACGACAGCGATGTAGACAACGTCCACGATGACTTGCGAATCGCCTCCGTGGACCACGCTACGCACGGTGCTGTATCACTAAACCCGGACGGAACCATCCGCTTTGTACCTGACGCGGATTACTTCGGCCTCGCACAGTTCACCTACACCGTCTCGGACGGATCGGGCGGCTTTACGGTTGGCCTTGCAAGCCTGGACATTGCCGCCGTCAATGATGCGCCGCGCTTGATTGGAGAAATGGCTGCGCTGGACGAGGACACGCAAGCGCGGTTCGCGATAGCCGCGTTGCTGGGCAACGATACAGATATCGACAATCCGCACCCAGATCTCACCGTCACCGCCACTGGCAATGCCACTCACGGCAGTGTGCAAATCGTCGCAGGTGAAGTCGTCTTCACGCCCGATCTCAATTACAACGGCACGTCCAGCTTTAGCTACACCGTAAGCGACGGCGCGGGCGGAACAAGCCAGGCCAGGGTGAACCTGACCTTCAACCCGATCAATGACGCGCCGGTTGCCAACGACGAGCTGATTTGGGGCAAGCAAGGCGTGAGCTATACCCTCACGCAAGCCGCGCTGCTGGCGAACGATACGGATGTCGAATCGCCCGCACTTTTGCGCATCAGCGCGGTTAGCAATGTGCAGCACGGCGCAGCAGTGTTGAATGCCGACGGCAGTGTGCGCTTCACGCCGGAGGGCGGTTACGCCGGACGCGGCGGCTTCGACTACCTTGTGCAGGATCCCGATGGCGCAACTACCACCGCCACGGCGCAGATTGATTTCTCTCGCGCCAATCTCAACCCAGCTGCCACCGATGACAGCTTCGCGGGCTATGAGGATATCCCTTTCAGCATCACACAAGCCCAATTGCTGCTCAATGACAGCGATAGTGACAACACTATTTCTGATCTGCTTGTGACCTCGGTGGGGGGAGCCTCGAACGGAACAGTGAGCTTACAGGTTGATGGGACAGTGCGGTTTGTACCGACGGCGGACTTCAATGGCACGGCGAGTTTTGCCTACCAGGTCAGCGATGGCGATGGCGGTCAGACCTGGGCCACGGCCCGGCTCACTGTGCAATCCGTTAACGATGCCCCTGTGATCGACGAGATTGTCTTTGGCCGGCCGGTCTATGGCTACCGGCCCGGCGCGAACGCTACGGAGGATGTTGCGATCTATGACGAGGTTCAGGCGCTGGCCTTGGCAGGCAATGGGTCACTGTATAGCCGAACCTATGGAAGCAGTATTCAGGACGGCGAAGGTTATGGGGTGCCCGTCTACGACTATGCGATGGTGAGCCCCGCCTATTATCGCAACGGCCATATGCGGCCCGTGTTCATTGAAACCGTGGATGCAACGTACCAGGACCCTAACAACTATGAAAAATGGATGTACCCTGGAGATGGCACTCGCCCGGTAGACGACCCCTACCGCCAGAACGGCTATATCGTCGCCTATGACCCTGATGGCAACTCTGGGGCCATCAATTTTGCGATCGCGGGTAGCCCTCAGCATGGCCACGCCTGGGTCAACCAATTCACAGCTCTGAGCACCCCGCGGGACTATAGCTATACGGTGGCCCAAAGGTATGCCGTGGAACAAACCGGCGCCTGGCAGTATTACAGCCAACGCGGAGATCCCTATACCGGCGCCGATCCATTCACCATTGCAGTGACCGACGGCGACGGCGCTACAAGCTACCTCACCGTCAACACCGCGCAGGTGGGTTCCATCGCACCGGTAGCCTTGGACCTGGATGGCGGCGGTTTGCAGTACCTGGGACTGGACACCTCCAAGGCCAGCTTCGATGTGGATCATTCTGGCGGGCGCGAACACCTGGCATGGGTCGCGCCTGGCGATGCGCTGCTGGCGCGCGACATAGGTGGCGACAAGCTCATCAACCGGCTCGACGAAATCTCTTTCACCGGATACCTGCCCGGCGCTAAAACCGATCTCGAGGGCCTGGGGGCCTTTGACAGCAATGCCAATCGTCTGTTGGACCCGGGAGATGCCAATTGGCGTGAATTCGGCGCCTGGCAAGATAGAAACGGCAATGGCATCAACGACGCCGGGGAGTTTCACAGTCTCGACGAATTCGGTATCACGCAGATCGATCTGCAAAGCGACGGAAAGTCTCGGCAGCCCGCGCAGGGGGTGACCGAGGTAGGGCAGTCCCGTTTTACCTTGTCCGACGGTCGCACAGGTGCGGTGGGGGATGTGATGCTCGCGGTGGAAGAGATGGACCACTTCCCTGTACCTGTGCAGCCCGCCAGCGTGATAGCCGTCGCGGTACCCCCGCCAACTCCAGAACACATGGCCTTGTTGATGGTACAGGTGATCAGCACCGCGACTGCCGCGTGGGAGGCTATTCGCGAAGATGGTCCGCTGGCCTGTATTGATGCGTCGGGCACACCGGATGCTCACCAGTCCCTGGCGGCCGTGCAAGCCGAATGGGCGCAAGCCGCACAAGCGCAAGCTGTTCAGCTTCACGCTCTCACATCCTGACGGTTCCGCTTCGGCCTTGGCGGCATCCATTACCTGGTCTTCTTTCCTTCTTTCTTTCACTCATCTTCTGTCTTCTTTTCCTTTTCTCCGCGCGAGCCTATGCCCAACCCCCACACATTTCCTCAAAACACGCTTCCACCAGATCCGGATCTTCTTGCCTCGAAGGTAGCCGCGTCGGATGTTCCTCTGTCAAACGCCTGCGGCTTGATCGCGGTGTTCTTGCATTTGGTGGGAACCCATGCAGATGTGGCACGCCTTGCCAGGCACCATGCCTGGTCTGCTGATGGACCCGACAGCGCGGAAGTGGTTCATGCCCTGCAAGATTTAGGGCTTAGGGTGGAGTGCCGTCGCACACATCTGAGCCAACTGGAGCAAGGCCCCTGGCCTATGCTCGCACGAGGTCCGGCAGGTTGGTTATTGATCGGCCATGGCAGCAAGGAAGGTGTGGTCATCCAGGCCGATCCCGCCGCTCAGGCACAGCCGCTTTTTTGGTCTCAATTTTCAGAACAGATGTCTCCGCTGGATGAGCTCGAGTGGATCACGGCCCGGCCTCAGCGCGGCGCGGTGGACTCCGATCCCTCGGATGCGTCGAGCCCGGGCTTCGGTGTGGGCTGGTTCTGGAAATCACTGAGCCAGTACAAGCAGATGCTTGGAGAGGTTCTGGTCGCTTCCTTCTTCGTGCAAGTCTTTGCGCTGCTCACGCCGCTGATTTTCCAGGTAGTGATCGACAAGGTGCTTACGCACCGTTCGATGAGTACGCTGGACGTGATGGTGATCGCGTTACTGGGCGTAGGCCTTTTCGAGGTGGTGCTCAGTGCCATGCGGCATTACTTGCTGAGCCACACTACCAACCGCGTGGATGTGGAGCTGGGCGCAAAGCTGTTCCGGCACCTGCTGCATTTGCCCTTGCCTTACTTCGAGTCGCGGCGCAGCGGAGAGACGGTGGCGCGGGTACGGGAGCTTGAGAACGCGCGCAATTTCATGACGGGAGCAGCCCTCACGAGCTGGCTGGACCTGCTGTTTGCGGCAGTGTTTCTGGGTGTGATGTTTTATTACAGCGCGACGCTCACCTTGATCGTGATTGCCGCCTTGCCGCTGCTGTTCGCCGTGTCATGGCTCATCACGCCGCTGATGCGCAAAAAACTGGAAGACAAGTTTGCACTGGGCGCCGAGAACCAGACCTTTCTGGTGGAAACCGTCACTTCGATGGAAACCATCAAAAGCCATGCGGTGGAAGGCGCCTGGCAGCGCGATTGGGAGCGGCGCCTGTGTGACTACGTGACGGCCGCTTTCGAATCCGGCCACCTGGGAAACGCTACCAACCAGTTCATAGGCCTGGCCAGCAAGCTCCTGACCGTGCTCCTGCTCTACTTTGGCGCCCGGCTGGTGATTGACGGCGACCTGACGGTAGGTGGGCTGATTGCCTTCAACATGCTCGCGGGCAGGGTCAATGCGCCTATTCTCAAGCTGGCATCCCTGTGGCAGGAATTCACGCAGATGAAGGTCAGCGTCAAGCGCCTGGCCGACATCATGAACGCCACGCCTGAGCCGGCCTTCCGGCCGGGGCGCAGCACGCCGCCAGCCCTGGAAGGCCGGGTGACCTTTGAGCATGTCACGTTTCAATATGCCCCGAACGCACCCGAGGTGATCAGCGATCTGAGCCTGGACATCCTGCCCGGCGAGGTCATTGGTATCACAGGGATTTCCGGCGCGGGCAAGACTACCTTGATGCGGCTGATGCAGCGCCTCTATCTCCCCGTCAAAGGCCGCATTCTGATCGACGGCATGGACGTGAGCATGGTGGATACCTCTTGGCTGCGCCGCCAGATCGGGGTGGTTGGGCAGGACACGGCCCTGTTCAACCGTTCGGTACGCGACAACATCGCACTAGGCAATCCGGCCATGGGCATAGACACGGTGATGGACAGCGCCAGGCTGGCTGGTGCGCACGATTTCATTCTGCAACTGCCTGACGGCTACGACACATTGATCGGCGAGCGCGGCAGCAAGCTCTCGGGCGGGCAGCGTGCGCGCATTGCGATCGCCCGGGCGCTGGCCACCAATCCGCAAATCCTGCTGCTGGATGAAGCCACGGCTTCGCTGGACTATGAAGGTGAGCGGGCCATTCACGACAACATGGCCTACATCTGTGAAGGCCGCACCGTGTTTGTCGTGGCGCATCGCCTGTCGACCTTGCGCATGGCTGACCGCATTCTGGTGCTGGACCATGGCCGGGTGATCGAAACCGGGAATCACCGCGAGCTTATGGATAACAGGGGCCGTTATGCCTCGCTCTATCAGGCGCACCGCGTTCTGGAGGAGGCATGGTGAGCAAGGCCGGCCTTCCAATTAGCACCAAATCCGCTGTCCAAGCCGAGCACTCGATGTTCAGCAGCGCTGCGATCGCGCTACGACGGAAGCCCCCGGCCCGGATCGCGCGCATGGTCACCGTGGCGATCTGCGTCATGACTGTAGCCGCGCTCAGCTATGCCGCTCTCGCGTCCATGGATATCGTGGTCTCGGCGCAGGGGCGCGTCAGTGCTTCAGGCAAAAGCAAGGTGATCCAGCCCTTGGAGGCCGGGGTGGTCAAGGCCATCGCGGTGCGCGATGGCCAGGCGGTAAAAGCGGGTGATGTGCTTGTCGAACTGGACGCTACCGCCACCCTGGCCGATCGCGAACGAATTCGCCGCGAAGCCCAGGAAACCCAGGCCGACGTGTTGCGGATTCGGGCCTTGCTGTCAGGCAAGGATGAATGGGGGCAGGCGCCCGAATTGCCCGCCGCCATGGTTGCCAATCAACAGGCTGTTCTGGCCGGGCGGCGCACCGAGCAGGATTCCCGCATCGCGGCCCTGGATGCCGACATCGCGCGGCGTTCCGCGGACCGCGACGCGATTGCCGCCAGTATTGCCCAACTGCGCGCCAGCCTTCCGCTGGTGCGGCAAAAGCATGCGATGCGAGAAGAGCTGGCGAGCACCGGTCACGTCTCACAGGCCGGATTGATCGAAACCCAGCTGGAACTGCTCAATATGGAGAAAGAGCTTTCCGTGCAAGGAAACCGGCTCAATGAATCTGCGGCCAGCCTCGGTGCGGCCGTCCAGCAACGCAAGCAGGCGCAGGCGGAGTTCCGCGCCAAGGCCAGTGCGGAGCTGGTGGATGCCATGCGCAAACATGATGCGGCGCACCAGGAGCTGGTCAAGGCAACCCAGCGCCGGGATTTGCAGACCTTGCACAGCCCGATCGACGGCGTTGTACAGCAATTGGCCGTGACGACCGTGGGCGGCGTGGTAACCCAGGCACAACCTTTGATGACAGTTGTTCCGCACAACGCAGTGCTGGAGGTCGAGGCCCAGGTCATGAACCGCGACATAGGCCACGTCAAGGTCGGCCAGCGCGTCATCAACAAAGTGGAGACCTTTGACTTCACGCGCTTTGGCTATATCGAGGGGACGGTCCAATGGGTAGGCACTGACGCGATCAACGATCCCAAGCTCGGACCGGTCTACCCGGTGCGCATCCAGTTGAGCAAGCCGCAAACGCCGAATGTGGTGAACGGCCAGCATGGCGTCGTGACGGCAGGCATGAGCGTGACCTCGGACATCCGTACCGGCGAGCGGCGCATGATCGAGTACTTCATTGCCCCCTTGCTGCGTTACAAGCAGGAGGCTTTGCGTGAACGCTGATGCCTTTGGGATGCGTGCCAAATCGTGGTTGGCCGGCATTGCTTTGGTGGTCTTGCTGCCCTTGGGCGCGTCGGCCGACACCCTGCTCGATGTCTACCGCAAGGCACAAGAACGCGACGCAACCTATCGCGGCGCAATCAACACGCTGCGGGCCGCGCGTGAACGCGTGCCCCAGGCGCGGGCCGGATTGCTTCCCGCGGTCAGCCTGGTCGGTGCCGCCAGCCAGCAATCGGGGCAGGCCTCGTTCAGCGAGGCACCGTATGTGGACCGAAATGTGCTCAACCGCAGCTGGAACCTGCAATTGACTCAGCCCTTGTGGCGCGGGGCGAGCTGGGCGGGGCTGGACCAGGCTGAACAGCAGGAGTTGCTCGCCGAGGCGCAGTTCCGGCAAGCCGAGCAGGAGCTGATCTTGCGCACTGCCCAAGCCTACCTGGATGTACTGGTGGCGCAAGAGGCCCAGCGCGTGGCGCGCCTGCAGGTCGGCGCCGTCATACAGCAACTGGAGTTGGCCCGACGAAATTTTGAAGTGGGCACCGGGATTGTGACCGACGTGCACGAAGCCCAGGCCCGGCTGGATCTGGCGCGCTCCCAGGCGGTGGCGGCAGGCGGTGAGCTGAAGAACAAGCGTGCCGAGCTGACGCGCATTCTCGGTGAGCCCCCGCGCAAACTCGAAAACCTGCGCGCCGATAGTCCCTTGCCGACGATTCAGCCCGACGACGAGCAGCCTTGGCTGGACAGCGCCCGTGAGCAATCCATCACGGTGCGCATTGCCCAGGCAACACTTGAAGTGGCGGACCGCGAAATTGCCAAAAGCCGTTCGGCCCATTCGCCGACCCTGGACTTGACGGCAGGCTACGGCAGAAATTACACCTCCGGCAGCATCACCTCGCCGGCGGACATTCCGGTGCGCTCACGTTCTCGCCAGGTCGGTTTGAACCTCAACATTCCGCTCTTTGCAGGCGGTGGTGCGCAGTCGCGCGTGCGCGAGGCCCTGGCCTTGAAAGACAAGGCGGCGGACGACCTGGAAGCGGCGCGCCGGCAAGCAGTCGCGCAGGCGAGCCAAGCCTTTACCGGGGTGATCAGTGGCGCTGCGCAGGTTCAGGCCCTGACCTCGGCCATGGTTTCCAGCAAAAGTTCAGTTGATTCCAACAAGATTGGCTTTCGTGTCGGCTCGCGCATCAACATCGACGTGCTCAATGCCGAGCAACAGCTCTACACGGCCGAGCGCGACTGGCACAAGGCGAGGGCTGAGACCCTGATGCAGGGCCTACGCCTCAAAGCCGCAAATGCCACGCTGGCCGAAGCGGATTTAAGCGCTATCAACAACATGCTGGAAACAGGACAACCATGACAGAACCCACCTCGATCCCCACGTCCAAAACGCCTCAGCCATCCAAACCGGCGGATCCGAGTCCACTGGACGGAGCCTTGCCGCCAGAGGAATTGGCGGAACTCGCCACCTTGGCCAAGGAGCAGGCTCGCAAGGTTCTGGGCAAGATTCCCATGCTTGGGGCCGTGGCCTGGCTGATGATGCAGCAGGCTGCTAACCGGCACACATTGCTCAGCGAACTGGAATGGCGCGTGATGCCAGCGCTGGTTTTGAACCAGGCCAAGCTGTATCTGAAGGAGGAGGCCCCCATGGCATTTGTCTCCTGGGCCAAGCTCAGCGAGGACGCGGCGCAGCGCTACCAGGCTGCACCGCACCAGCTCAGCATGGCCGATTGGGCCTCAGGCGACCAGATCTGGTTGATAGACGTGTTCACGCCCTACGGCGGCGCGCAGGAGGTGCTCAAGAGCTTGCGCGAGAAGGTATTTGCGGGGAAGGTTGTACGCCAGCTGATACCCGCCGGGGCGGCCACCGCTAAGGTGGTGACCTGGCCTGCCATCGCTGAGACTAGCTAGTTAATCCACCTTCGCCCCCGAAGCCCTCACCACCTGCGCCCACTTCTTGTGCTCGGCATTGATAAAGGCGGTGAACTGCGCCGGCGTGTTGCCGGAGGGGATCGCGCCCTGGGCGAGTAGTTTTTCTTTCATCGCCGGCGTGCCCAGCGCTTTGGATGCTTCTTGCTGGATGCGGTTCACGATGT
>Ga0209025_1002694_pt1 | contig 18090 bp, 23 predicted proteins | sample AraplaMF_Col_mLB_FD_184256 | JGI IMG/M metagenome (GOLD analysis project Ga0209025, IMG submission 184256) | Arabidopsis root microbial communities from the University of North Carolina, USA - plate scrape MF_Col_mLB (SPAdes) (version 2) | ecosystem: Host-associated > Plants > Roots > Endosphere... | reverse complement strand
TTACTTTACTGTCTTCTTGTTCAAGTACTTCTGGAATTGCTACTCTTTCTTCAAGCGCCTTTAATACATCTACCTTTGTAATTCTTCCACCTGGACCTGTACCAAGTAACAATCTAATATCAAGATTTTCAGTTTTCGCAATTTTCTTCGCTACTGGAGATATTTTAACTCTTTGCTTCGTCACATCTATCACATATGGTTCTGGATGTTGGACCTTTTTAGGTTCTGGATTAGATGTTTTTTCTTCTTCAACATTTGTACTTTCATAGACTTCTACTTTTTCGTTCGGTTTACCGATATAGCAAATTACAGTGCCAGGTGGAACTTCTTCATCTTCACTTACAGCTATATCAAGAACAGTTCCATCAGCTGGTGCTTCTATTTCAGTTTCGATTTTTTCCGAGTTAATACTAGCAATTAGTTCACCTTTTGCTACATGATCACCCGCTTTAATATTCCAGCTCGTAATACTACCTTCTTTCATCGCCATACCTAACTTCGGCATTACAACTTCTACAGCCATGTTTCTCTCTCCCTTCTCATCGTTTTATTACACATGTAATACAGATTGGTCTCCGATCATTTCTGATACAGTTTCGATTACTTTCTCCGGCGTTGGTAAATATAACTTTTCAAGTGGTGGTGAGAACGGAACTGGTGTATGTGGTGCTGTAATTCGTTTAATAGGTGCATCTAACAAATCGAATCCTTTATCCGCTACAATTGCCGCAATATCTGTTGCAATACTACATCTTGGATTTGCTTCATCAATGACGATAAGACGGTTTGTTTTTTCAACAGATGCTAAAATCGTATCTTCATCAAGCGGTGATAAAGAACGTGGATCGATTACTTCTACTTCAAGTCCTTTTTTCGATAATTGCTCAGCCGCTGCAAGTGCTGTATGAACTTGTTTTCCAATTGCGACGATTGTTACGTCAGAACCTTCACGTTTCATATCTGCTTTTCCTAAAGGAATTGTATAGTACCCTTCTGGCACTTCACCTTTCATATTGTAAAGTGTTTTATCTTCAAAGAAGATTACTGGGTCATCATCTTCAATTGCCGCTAATAATAAGCCTTTTGCGTCATACGGAGTAGAAGGAACGACAACTTTTATACCTGGAATGCTCGTAAATAACGCGTATAAACTTTGCGAATGTTGTGCTGCTGCGCTAAAACCAGCACCGTGCATCGTACGTACTGTAACTGGCACTTTCGCTTTACCACCAAACATATAACGGAACTTTGCACCTTGGTTTAATACTTGATCAAGACAACTACCGATAAAGTCATTAAACATTAATTCAGCTATCGGACGTAAACCAGTTGCCGCCGCTGCCATCGCTGCTCCCATATAACCTGCTTCTGAAATTGGTGTGTCTAAAATACGATTTCGACCAAATTCTTGTACAAGTCCTTTCGTCACGCCAAGTACACCGCCCCATGCTTCATCATCTTGCAAGTGATCAACTTGTGCACCGCCTGCAACGTCTTCACCTATTAAAATTACATTTTCATCACGACGCATTGAAATTTTCATCGCTTCATTAATTGCAGTTGACATACTTACTGTTCTAGTCATTATTTTTCACCCTCCTCTTATTTGTAAGAAACATATACATCTTTTAATAATTCTTCATCCTCTGGATATGGACTATTTTCACTAAATTCAATTGATCTTTGCACTGCTTCATCTACTGCCTTTTCCATATCGACAAGTTCAGATTCAGTTAATAAAGCTTCATGAATTAAATGCTTACGGAAATTCACAATTGCATCTTTTTCATTTAAATGTTCTTCTTTTTCTTCTGAAGTTTTATACGTTTGTGCTTCACCTTCGAAATGACCGTAATTGCGATATGTCATACATTCAATTATTGTTGGACCACCGCCATTACGTGCGCGCTCCACCGCCTCTTCAGCTGCTTTATATACTGCAAGTAGATCTTTTCCATCCACTTGAATACCAGGAATATTGTAAGCTTTCGCTCGATCTGCAATGGAATCACAACTTGAAGCATATTCAAATGTCGTTGCTTCGCCATAACCATTATTTTCTGCGATAAAAATAACTGGTAACTTCCAAATCGCTGCTAAATTAACTCCTTCATGGAATGTTCCTTCATTGTTTGCTCCGTCACCGAAGAAGCAAACACTCACATCTTTCGTTCCTTTATATTTAGCTGTTAATGCTGAGCCGCAAGCAAGTGGAAATCCTCCGCCTACAATCCCATTTGCACCAAGCATTCCTTTATCTAAATCGGCAATATGCATGGAACCGCCCTTCCCTTTACATAACCCAGTCGCTTTCCCAAAAAGTTCAGCCATCATACCATTTAAATCACAACCTTTTGCGATACAATGACCGTGCCCTCTATGCGTACTTGTAATACTGTCACTATCTGTTAAGTGGGCACATACACCAACTGCTACCGCTTCTTCACCTGCGTATAAATGAACGAAACCTGGCAGAACGCCTTGCGCGAACAATTCATGTACCTTATCTTCAAACTTACGAATCTCTAACATTTTTTCATACATCCAACGAGCTTGTTCTTTCGTAATTTCATTTCCTTTACTTTCAGTTGTTTTTAACATGTCCAGCCCTCCTATTTTCTTGTTCATCTTTTATATTGCAAGTACTGTGCCAAATTCTAATCCCTGATTTAATAGGTTTTCTCTTTTCTTTCATAATAAAAAAGTGGACAAAATGAGACATATGTCTCGTTTTGTCCACTTTTGTTCACCAAATTTGAGAATTATTATCTTATTCATTATCAAAACTCTTCTGTAACTTCCGGATGTAAATAATTTGACCAATATGATAAGCATTATGAGTTGTTACATTTGCTAACACTTCCCACCACTTAGCAGAGACAGGAAATCCCACTACATCACTTTCAACCTTCTCTTCATTTATAAGCTTTTGCCATTGTAATAGTTTCTCTAGTAGTTTTTCTCGTAATTCATCAAAAGTTTGATTATCTGAAAGCATAAAACTTTTGTTATTATCTCCAATAGCGGGTACGGCATTCACATTTGATTCTTTGTACCTAGTTTGCCACGTTGAGTTCCAGTACAGTAAATGTTGTACAATTTCAGCTATACTATTACTCTCTTCATTCGGTTTCCAAAAAGCTTCCCTCTCAGATAGATCTTTAACTGCATCTGAAAATGGAATATACCAACTAGGATCGTTTGCATTCGCTAATAATTGATCTGCTATTAGATCTTTCACATGTACCACTTTACGTCTCCCCTTTAAAAAGATTCATTTCATGACAATACTCACTTCTCTAAATACGCTGAATTTGTAAGATTTCCTCTTTTTAAACGCAATCCCATACATATACACATAAAAAAACCGAAAGCACCTAATCCATAAGCTGCTGTATAACCACTTGTCCCAATAATCCAGCCAGCGAGTCCTGGTCCAATCATTTGACCAACTGCATAAAAAACAGATATAAAACTAATTGCCATCGATACATACTTTTGGGATACTTGCTTTGATGCTGCAACTTGAATTAATAAAAGGATACCACCGAGGCTAGAACCCCAAATTATTGCCGATACGATAAAACCCATTATATTTCCAAAAAGGATTGGCGCCACATCACCTATTACAGCTAATAAAAGTGCAATACATAACGTTTTCTTTATGCCAATCCGATCTGAAATCAATCCCCAGATAGGAGCTCCTACTATTGAAAACATACCAGCAATTGCATAAATCGTTCCTGACATTGCTGCCGAAATACCACTATCAATCATAAAACTAGTTTGATATAAATTCGGAATTAAGTAAACAATTCCCACAATAAAATACATCCATGCAATAACATATAGTTCTTTTGTTTTCCATAAAAACGATTTATGATTCCTTTTTTCCTCATCGTCTGTTACATCTGGATTTTTCAAAATAATTGAAGCAATACATACTACGCTACAAGTAATAACGCCAAACAAAAACCATACACCACGCCAACTATACTCAGGCAATGTACGTACTACATAAGGAACAATTATTCCACTAAATAACATACCTATGCCAGCACCGCTTAATAACAGCCCCATTACAGTTCCTCTTTTGTCCGGAAACCATCCTACCGTTATTGACATGAGTGGTGTATATACTAAAGCACTACCAGCTCCAGTACATAGCATACAAATAGCGACTAACCAAAATAAAGAAACAAAAGCTAATCCCAATAAACTTACAACAACAAGCCAACTCCCTATTAATAAAACTGATTTCGCGCCAAAACGGATAGTAAATATTCCAGATGTTCCTACAGTTAATAAATAGCCTAAAAAAAGTATAGTTCCTAACATACCTGATTGAGCTGTAGATAAGTGAAGCCCCTCTTGCATAAATGGCAATATAATTCCATATGCCATACGTGCAAAACCGGTTGTTGTTATAATCAGGAACATTCCTATTAATACAAATACCCAAAAGTGATGTTCATTCCGTTCGTTCATTTACATTCCCCCATAAAAAGTTATTTTCAATTGGATGTTGATTGTAATTATAATGACCATTACAAAAAGCAACTACCAAATGACGGAGGAGTTTACGGTATAACGGATTTTTAATACATACGTAAAATTTCAGAAGGATTTATTCCATATTTCTTTTTAAATGACTCTGAAAAGTGACTAATATTTTTGTACCCAACAGCGACTGCTGTTTCAGTTACATTATTAGTTCCCAAACGTAATAAAAACATCGCCCGTTCCATTCGCTGTTCTCTTAAATATGCAAATGCAGATGTACCAAATACCTCTTTAAATCCCAGTTTTAATTTATAATCATTTAAACCTACTAACTGAGCTAATTCTAATAATGATGGTGGTAATTCCATCCGTTGCACTAATATTTCTTCAGCACGTTTTATTTTATTTATATCACTTTTTGATAAAACTCTTCTTTTTATTTCATTACGATTCTTTAACAAAAACCTCCCAAAATGTATGGAGAGTAATTCAAGCACTTTACTTTCAATTTCTAGTTGATATATACGATCTTGATGTGGAAAGTCTATCATTTTTGAAATAATATTAGCTGATAGAGAGTCAATTGGACTTTGCAACTTTTTAAAGGAGTGATTACCTAATAGGGCGTGAAAATTAAGCATTCCTTCATCCGTATAATCCAGCATAAAATGATTAAACAATGGTACAGGGATTCCAATAGCTAATGAATATAGAGGCTTCTCTTTTTCATATTCAAATAACACATCAAAATCATTCATAAAATATAAATAGCTATTTCCAGGCTTTAATTCATGCGAAGAATGACCTACTTGTACCTCCCCAGAACCTTGAAAACAAAAATTAAGCTCCACCATTGCTGCATCTGATGCAAATTGAATATGGTGATTATTACAGAATTGAAAATTTGAAAACACAATTTCCATTCCAGAAAACGAGGTCCACCTTCGTACTTCACCTTTACCTAATATTTTTGGTACATTCATATATCTTTCATCTGCCATTTGTAATCCATGAAAATATTTATGAAAAATATCATGAAAACCGTTAGTCCTCATGAAATTCACACTCCTTTAATAAATAAATCATTAGTTAATTGATAATTATTTTCAATTATAACAAATATCTTTATACAATAAATAGCTTTTCGCAATATAACTCGTTATGATAAAAGAAAAAGAAAGTGAGCAAAAAATGAATAAAAAAATCGCAGTTATAACAGGGGCTTCAAGTGGATTCGGACTATTAACTACACTTGAGCTTGTGAAAAAAGACTATTTAGTCATTGCTACAATACGAAACCTTAATAAACAAGAAAATCTAATATCTCAAGCTACTCAACTCAACTTGCAGCAAAACATAAAAATTCAACAATTAGATGTAACCGATCAAAACTCAATACATAACTTCCAATTATTTTTAAAAGAAATAAACAGAGTAGACCTTCTTATTAATAATGCAGGATATGCAAATGGGGGCTTTGTAGAAGAAATTCCAGTACCGGAATACCGTAAACAATTTGAAACGAACCTTTTTGGTGCTATTTCAATCACTCAGCTTGTTTTACCTTATATGAGAGAACAAAAAAATGGAAAAATCATTAATATAAGCAGTATTAGTGGCCAAGTTGGCTTTCCTGGTCTATCCCCTTACGTCTCTTCAAAATATGCATTAGAAGGCTGGAGTGAATCCCTTCGTTTAGAAGTACAACCTTTCGGAATAGATGTTGCTTTAGTTGAACCAGGTTCTTATAACACAAACATTTGGGAAGTTGGTAAACAACTAGCTACAAACCAATCTGATACAATTTCTCCTTACAAAGATTATATGGATAAAATACAAAAACATATGAATAGCGGTAGTGATACATTTGGTAATCCAATAGATGTTGCTCATAAAATCGTAAAAATTGCTGAATCGAAGCATACGAATTTACGATATCCAATTGGAAAAGGTGTAAAATTTATGATCTTAGCGAAGAAGATTCTTCCTTGGAGATTGTGGGAGTACCTTGTTTTGAGAAGCTTTAAGAAAATGTAATTAACTTTTCCAAATAAATTTTGAAAGAGGTGCTAATTAAATGTTAGGTTTACCGTATGGGAAAGTGTTTTTAGTTCCGTGGTCTGAAGAATGGGAGTTTGAGTTTTTAAAAGAGAAACAATTCATTGAGGAACAAATTGGCGAACATATTTTAGCGATACACCATATTGGTAGTACTTCTATTCCACATTTAAGTGCAAAGCCAATAATTGATATCGCGATCGAATTAGAAGATTATAAGTACGGTTTAACATGTATTAAAAAGTTAGAACTACTAAATTATAAGTATAGAAAAGATGTACTGCCTGAAAGATACTATTTTAATAAAGGCGAGCCACGAACTCATCAAATTCATATGTATGAACACAGGAACAAATATTTAATAGAACAATTACAATTCAGAGATTACTTAATAGACAACAAAACTTCTCGTATTCAGTATGAACAGTTAAAGATTCAACTTTCACGAGCTAATCCTAATGATAAACATCAATATGCAGAGGACAAAACAAATTTTGTTACATCGATATTAGCCAAAATAAATGATTAATTTAAATAAGAAACCATTTAGTAGTAAATGGTTTCTTATTTATTAGTTATCTCATGATTTGTACCATCAATAATAAAATCTGCCAATTTATGTGGCTTATGACTTTCTACATACATATCTTCAGCAACCATCCAATTGTTTTCCCACATATCGCGCGCTGCTTCCCCGTCTCTAGCAATCCCTCTTTTTATCCGTGTTTCACGAGGGCAATTCACCCATATTTTCAAATCATACACTTCAGCCAGCTCCTGACGTGTTGCATATACACCTTCTATAATAACAATTCCGTTTGCAGGGACATTATGAGATTCGGCTAAAGAATCCGTTTCCCAATCATAACGTTTATAACAGCCTTCAACGCCATTACTAATCGGATCTAAAACTTCTTGTAAAAGGCGTTTCCAATCAAAATCTGCACCAATCGATTTATTCGTAGGATGTTCATTTACAATTTGTGCAGATGGTAAATAAAAATCGTCCATATGTACAACTGTTACAGTGGAAAACTTACTTTTTATTTTATCAGCTATCGTACTTTTTCCTGCGCCACCACAACCATCAATACCTATTATTTGTAGTGATTGCTCTACAGACTTCACTCGAATTTGTTCTAATATGTTATTTAACCCCAAACCATTTCATCCCCTCGTTTTATATCTATAGACTTACTTTTACGCTGAAATCGGATCGAAGTAAAGTAGCAATGAAATCATAACTACAAATGCAAGTAAACCTATTGTAGAAAGGATGTATTCTTTCGATTCTCTATCAAATTTCCACTCCATCCATGCGCGTAACGTCCATAACGTTGCAAAAAAAATGAAAAAGGCATACCCTATGTTTGCATTTTCATCTCTATTAACATAAATAATAATACTTACAAAATAAATAATAAACAATACAATTTCCAATTTTACATGCAAGCTATTTACATGCTTATATCCAAAGAAACCCCTCTTCTCCATATTCAACTTTCTTCTTAAAAATTGCTCTAAAAAATATCCGCCTATAGCAATTCCTATAATTATTATCCAAACAGAAGAATTCCACATGTTCAATCCCCTCCTATTACTACGTTGCATTATTTAAAATAAAGTGGATTACATGACAGTTATCCTTTTGTGAATAACTTACCCTCTCTTCAATTCATCTCATTATATATACCACCAACAATCATTTTTTTATGCGGCAGTTGGAAAGAAGTAGAAAAGCATCGAAGTCATAAAAGCAAATGTAAATACTCCGATCATCGAAAATATATATTCTTTCGATTCTCTATCAAATTTCCATTCCATCATTGCTCTTAATACTAACGTTCCGCCTAAATAAGTAAAAATGACATAAGCAATATTAACACTTTCGAATTTAAAGATAAAAATAAAACTAGTTATTAAATAAATAAAAAGAAGTCCTATTTCCAATTTTTTATGTAAACTATTTACATGTTTTTTATATCCCCAAAAACCACTCTTTGGCATATTCAATTTTTTTCTTAAAAACTTATCAAAAAAATAAACAGCTATACAAAAAACAATACTTATAATCCAAAAAGTAGAAGTTCCCATTACTCCACCTCCTATAACTTTATTTATTTTTAGAAATAAAGTGGACTATATTATGGTTATCCTTTTCTAAATAACTTACAATCCCTTCAGGATATGTTAGCTTCGTTTTTAATCCTTCTATACTTTTCCATATTATTATAATATCCGCATGTTATTTATGTCTTATTTCATTGGTAATTATCTCTTCAACAGTTCCCCCATGTATCAATGTACAGTGATGTCCTTTTTCATTCTTCCACTCAAAAATATGCTCACTCATAATTGCTAACTTTTGAACATCAACTTTCAAATCATATTCTTCCATCAACTCCCGCATTATTGCTTCTTGTGCCGTCTCACCAAATTCAATAGAACCTCCTGGAAAACGGTAAAATGATTCATTCTCATCACATTGAACAAGCACTTTAGAATGATCTTTATTTAAAATCATTACTTCAGCACGTAATTTAGGATTTTTCATTTGTCTCCCCATTCATTCCACATATGATTAAATCCAATAGTTATAAAAGAAACGATTAAGCATAATTCCTGTTATTATTAATAATGGGACCGTTCCTAAAGAAATGACATATTCCCTTGATTCTTTATCATATTTCCACTCCATATATGATTGAAAGCAGTATAAAGTTATTAAAAATAAAATGGGTAAATTACTAATATAAATAGGATTTAAAGTGGCACATATCATCGTAATAACTATATAAGAAATGATAAGAGCCCTAATGCCCCATTTATGAGCGTTGTTTACATATTTACTATTCCAGTCAATTTGTTTCGGTATATTTAATTTTTTTCTCACTACTTTTTCCAAAACAACTAAGAAAATGATCCATAATACTAATAAAATTCCTTTAACTAAAAACAGTGATGTCTCCTCCTTTACCTTTTATCCGGTTGATCACTCGGGTATGTAGCATTCTCTTTGTTTTCAACGTCCCAACTAATAATTGTCGCACTATCTCGTCCGAATTGATGATGAACGTGCTCTAATACATGATGAACACTTTCTTCAAGTTCTACATTATTTCTATTCATATCATTATACAGATTCAATGGTGTTTCATATTGACGTTCCCCGCATTCTAATACTCCATCTGTAACCATTACAATTCGATTCTTTCCAGTACGTAATTCACGAATGCCTGTTGAATAGCAAGGAACAGGTAAATCAAATGTGTTTACATTTCCAACCCATTCGTAAAAATGACGTTGATTTAATGCATATTGTCCTAACTTATGTAACTCTTCATGAAATACATAAATGAGGCAATCGCCAATAGATAACCACCATATATAATTTTCTTTTCTTACACCTATTAAGCAAGCTGTTTCACCTTTAATGCTTTGGCACTTTTCTTTAAATGAAGAGGATTGAAAGATTGTAAGTAGATGATTTTCAACAGATCGAAATACTGTATCAATTGATTCATTCATCATTACTTTTATATGTTCATATTCCTTTTGGATTGTATTTACTACTAAATCAACACTTTCCGCACTATTATGTCCATCTAAAATAGCTGCAAATTCCCAATCACCATTTGACCAAACTAACGCACCATCTTCATTCTTTTTTGCTCCGGCGCTTATATTCCCGCCATATTTACCGAGCATGATGTCACCATATTGTTTTACTGAAATTTCGTCTAAACACATTTCCCTATTTCCAATCCATGAATTATGTCTATTATTTGTTTTATGCATACTCATTCACCATATACTTTCGTATTCTTTCGCATAGTTTTTTGATTTTCTCTGCGTCTCCATATGGCGCACCAGTCCATTTCGCTACTTCAGTTGGTGACCAAAACTCTTTAGGTGTATTTGGATAACGCGGTATGATGTGCATATGCATATGTGGTACACCATTCCCTGAAACAAAAATGTAAATATGCTCTGCACCTTCATTTTCCTTTAGTGCTTTACTTACTCTACTTGTTATTAGCCCGAACGCTTTCGCTTCTTCATCTGTTAGTTCAGCAAGGCCAGGTACATGTCTTTTTATATCTATCATTACATAACCAAGGTATGTTTCTTCGCTATCCCAATGGACATGTCCAACGTAAACGAGTTCATCTTCATAAATAGCTCCACCTGGAACTGTAATGTTTCCTTTATGTTTTTTGCAAATAAAGCAGTTTCGTTCTACTTGATTGTTTGTTGACATATTTATCACCATCCTTTTTATATATAATATCATAAAAAAAGGAAAAACAGGATTTATATTCCGAAAATTCATTCTTTTAACGAGGCGATTTTTTAAATAAATTTACAACTCATTATTTCTTCAAAAACGCAATCCCAATTACAATCCCAATCACAATACCGATTACTAAATTATTTGTAAAGTACCCTTGAAATACACCAATTACAACCCCTATACCAACACCTATCGCCAAAGCATCATTTTTATTATTTTTAGCCAAAATTACATCTCCTCCCATCATTTCTCGCTAAACAACATACATTTAATGGAATGTATTCATACATTCACTATCTCACTTGAACATTCCCAAAAAATGTACTTGAACTTCATATATAACATTTTCCATTTTCTGTACATACTCCTTTTACAATGGAAAAATTTCAAGTAACCATTAAATATATATAGGCATTTACTATAAGAAAGATCAGTAATTTATTTAAGGAGGAACGATTCAAATGCATCCTCATTGGAATCCAAATATAAATCAACAATATGTTTATTCCCCTCATCCTGTAAGGAATACATTGCATCATGATTCACAATATATGATGCAGCGTATTGCAAGTCTTGAAAGTCAATTAGCGAAACTAATCTCATTAATTGAAGAAAATAATCATTTAATTAAATCAATGGAACAACAGCAAAACCAAGTTTGTGCACCAGCTGGCGGTTCTGTTATTGTTCGTATGTAATCTTTTCAAACAAAAAAACACACTTTGTATAATAAAGTGTGTTTTCTTTTTATCTTCTTTTTTGATGAAATCCTTGTGTAATACGGTCTAATATAATCGCAATGACAACAATAGCTAGTCCGGCTTCAAATCCCATTCCGATATTTACTTGTGTTACAGAGCGGTATACATCAACCCCAAGACCTGGTGCTCCTACAAGAGATGCTGTTACTACCATAGATAAAGAAAGCATAATACTTTGGTTCACTCCAGCCATGATCGTTCCAGTTGCGAGTGGTAATTGTACTTTAAATAGTTTTTGTGATGCTGTGGATCCAAATGCATTCGCTGCTTCAATTAAATCTTCTGGAACTTGTCTAATTCCTAAGTCTGTAAAGCGAATTGTCGGCGGCATTGCAAAGATTACCGATGCAATAATCCCAGGCACTACACCTACTCCAAAAAATGTAATCGCAGGAATAAGATAGACGAACGCTGGCATTGTTTGCATAAAATCTAATGTCGGTTTTAAAAATTTTGAAAAACGTTCATTTTGAGAAGCTAAAATTCCGATTGGGATTCCTACAATGATTGAAATAATAACAGATGTAAGTACAAGTGCTAATGTTTGCATCGTTTGTGCCCAGTAGTTAATATTTAAAATAAATAATAATCCGATGAGCGTAAAAATGACTAAAGATACTTTCCTCGTTGTGTACCAAATGAGGAAACATAAGATAATAATCATCAATATGGCAGGTATTATTGTTAAAAAATTAGTGAGTAAATCAACGAATCCGCCAATAATATAAGAGAATCCTCGGAATAACCCCTCAAAGTGTTCATATAAACTTGCAACAAATAAGTCGACCCATTCCCCTAAAGGAATACGTGGTATACTATTCATCGTCTTTCACCTCTTCCTCAATGTTTCCTGCAAGAGCTTGAATGACACTTTCACGTTTAATGATTCCTCTAAGTCTTTTCTTCTCATCAATTACTGGTAACGGATATTTCATCTCCGCCATTTTTGCATATGTTTCCTCAAGTAAAGTATCCAAATAAACATGCGGAATATCATTAAGTAATAAATCAGCAATCGGCCACTGTTTTTGTACTGCTTTACTCGCATCATCCGCGGTTAATATACCTAAAAATTCATACTTTTTGTTGACAACATACACAGTAGAAACACCGGCGTTCCTCATGATTTGAAGTGCTACACGTGGTCCACGATCAATTAATAAAGTCTCCGGTCGTTTTAATATAGATTCCGCCGTAATTACTTTTCCTAAATTCACGTCCGCCACGAACTTCTCTACAAATTCATTGGCAGGACTCATCATAATTTCTTCCGGCGTTCCAATTTGAACGATTTCGCCATCCTTCATTAATGCAATACGATCCCCAATTCGCAGTGCTTCATCTAAATCGTGTGTAATAAATATAATTGTTTTTTCCATTTTATCTTGTAGCTCTAACAATTCATCTTGCATTTCTTTTCGAATTAGTGGATCTAATGCACTGAATGACTCGTCCATTAGTAATACATCTGGATTATTTGTTAATGCCCTTGCGATTCCAACACGTTGCTGCATACCGCCACTAAGTTGACTTGGATAATTATCTTTATGATGATCGAGTCCTACTAGCTTCAATGATTCTAGTGCCTTATTTTCTCGCTCTTCTACTGGCACTCCTTGAATTTCTAACCCGTACGCAACATTTTGTATCACTGTACGGTGAGGAAATAAAGCGAACTTTTGAAATACCATGCTCATCTTCGTTCTCCTCACTCTTCGCAACTCTTCTTTTCCCATCGTTGCGATGTCTTCACCGTCTATGTATATATGCCCTGCTGTTGGTTTGATTAATTGATTAAGCATTCGAACTAGTGTTGATTTTCCGCTACCAGACAAACCCATAATAACGAAAATTTCTCCGGTGTATACTTCAAACGTTGCCTTCTTTACGCCAACATTCATTCCTGTCTCTTTTAAAATTTCCGATTTGCTTTTTCCTTCTTTTAATAAGGTAAGCGCTCTTTGCGGGTGTTTCCCAAATACTTTTGTTACGTTTTCAACACGCACCTTTGTATTATCCATGTCACTACTCCTTTTCTACCCATCTACTCATATAGTGTTGCGATTTTGCAAAGAAATATTACATAAAAATGACATTCATAAGATTTCTTTAAAATTCTCGTTTCCGTTCATAATAAGAATGCTTACTTATACATTTATTTAAAGAGGCAAACGTTTCTTAGGAGGTTTTCGATGCGAAAGAAAATTTGGTTTATATGCCTTGTATTATTTATTACTATGATTTTCACTTCATGTAATGCAACAAATGCAAATTCGAAAGGAAAAATTAAACTTGGTGTAACAAGTTGGAAAGAAAATATTGCAACTGCAAACATGTGGAAAGTATTACTAGAACAAAAAGGCTATAAAGTTGAACTCATGTATTTAGAAAAAGCTGCGATTTGGACTGGAGTCGCTCGCGGTGATGTGGATGCTAATTTAGAAGTATGGCTACCAGTTACGGATAAACCACTAAACAATCGTTATAAAGATGACATTGTCTTAAAATCAAAATGGTATGAGGGTACTGGTCTAGGTTTAGTCGTGCCTTCTTATGTGAAAAACATAAGCAGTATCGAAGATTTAAATGCTCATAAAGATGAACTAGACAATAAAATTATCGGTATCGAACCCGGTAGTAGTCTTATGAATTTAACGAATAAAGCAATGAAAGAATATAATATTAAACTAAAACTTGTCCAATCCTCTGAAGCTGCGATGATGAGTGAGTTAAAGAAAGCCTATACGAAAAAGAAACCAATCGCTGTTACGCTTTGGAATCCGCATTGGGGCTTTTCAGAATTTGACTTAAAATATTTAAAAGACCCTAAGAAAGTATATGGTGAAAAAGATGACATTTATTACTCTGTTCGTAAAGGTTTCGAAAAAGATCACCCGGATGTTATAAAATACTTTGATAAATGGAAAATGAATGATGAGCAGCTTGGCACATTAATGGTCATGTTAAATAAAACGAAAGATCCCGAAGAAGCTGCGCGAAAATGGATTAAAAAGAATCAAGCACTAGTTGATGAATGGGTAAAAGATTAATAAAACAGGCTAGAGGATTAGCATATCCTCTAGCCTGTTTTTATCTTATTTTTTCGTAACAACATCATCTACAATCCCATACTCCTTTGCCTCTTCAGCAGTCATAAAATAATCTCTTTCTGTATCATGTGCCACTCTTTCAATCGGTTGCCCTGTTTTTTCTGCAATCATTTTATTAATATCATGCTTTAACTTTAGTATTCTTTTCGCTGTTATTTCAATTTCTGTTGCCTGGCCTTGCGCACCACCAAGTGGCTGATGAATCATAATTTCACTGTTAGGGAGCGCAAACCGTTTCCCTTTTGCACCTGATAATAATAACAATGCACCAAATGATGCTGCAAATCCCATGCATAGCGTTTGTACATCTGGTTTAATGAGATTCATCGTATCTAATATGGCAAAACCTGCTGTCGTTGAACCACCTGGGCTATTAATGTATAAATATATATCTTTCTCTGCATCTTCCGCTTCTAAAAATAATAATTGAGCTACGACACTACTCGCTACTTGATCATTAATTTCTGAACCGATAATAATAATTCGGTCTTTTAATAACCTCGAATATATATCATAGGAACGTTCTCCTAAATTCGTTTGTTCTACTACATATGGAATTGCATTCATTTTAAATCCCTCCAATAATTGTTATGCCGCGCAAAGCATACAACTGTAGGAAGAAGGCTTTTTCGTATTAAATAATAAGACTGGCTGTTTAGATGGTAACTTAGTAAAATCTATAGTAGGAAGAAGTTTCGTTAACAATTCCGGCCTTTCCTCACGAATAGACGTTACAACAACTTCAATATCATCTGTGAATTCGACTACTTCAATCCCTTCTTCACTTACAGTTTTCAGCCTATTTCTACTCCTAAATAAAGAAGCTTTCACTGCACCTTCTGATACCGAACATACTTTAGCAATATCAGCGATGCTATATTGAAAAACATCCTTTAATAATAAAATTGCGGATTGCTGTACATTTAATGACGACAATACTTTCCCTACCATTTCATGCAAATCTGCAATGTTCTCTTGTGGTTCTTCAAAAGTAATTTGGTCTCTTATTTTTTCATGAACTGATTTTGATTTGATCTGATCTATCCAACGATTTCTAGCTATTTTATATACAAGTGTCATACAAATATCTTTATTACTATATTTTTGAAGAACTTTACAAACTGTTTCTTGGGCAAGATCTTCGCCGTCCCATTTATTTTTCGTTAAAAATGTACAGTACCTTTTCAACTCTCCGTATTGCTCAATTAAAAAGTTTATATTTGAATGATTCATATCGATATGATTTTTTAAAACATGAGTTACTTTTGTGCACAAAATAACCACTCCTTTTCAGCGCTTACTTAATTAACGAGTCAACAAATAAAAAAGTTACGGGCATATAAAAAAATTATGTTTATGTTCAATAATTCGCGGTCATAAATATGTTATGTACAATTTTACGTGAGGAGGAACAAATTTGCCAAAATTAACAATTGAAGGTGCGGGAACGTTTGATGTAAAAGAAGGCACAAAGTTAGTATTAGCAATCGAAGATAACGGTGTACACATTCTCCATCGCTGCGGTGGGAAAGCACGCTGCACAACTTGTAGAGTAGAAATTATAGCAGGTGAGTTTTGTGAAGCAAGTTCTAATGAAAAAAATGCAATTACGGAAAAAGGAATTGAAGATCACTTACGTTTATCATGCCAAATGCAGGTGCATAAAGATATAGTCGTTCGTCCTATACTTACAGTGGAAAATTCAGGTCTAGATGCAGGCCCACGTCCAGCAGAATAATATGCTGAATTTAAAACAGCTCGCTGGTGAATATGCTGCAAACTTTGTAAAAGATGGGATGAAAGTTGGACTTGGCACAGGTTCTACTGTATATTGGACGATACAAAAATTAGGTGAGCGTGTAAAAGAAGGCTTATCATTTCAAGCTGTACCAACGTCAAAAGAAACGGAAGTATTAGCTAAACAACTAAATATCTCTCTAATTTCGTTAAACGACGTACAAAGCCTTGATCTTACAATTGATGGGGCGGATGAGATTGATGCTAATTTACAACTTATAAAAGGTGGTGGTGGCGCATTACTTCGCGAGAAAATTGTTGCCACTTCCTCCAAAGAACTAATTATTATTGCTGACGAATCGAAACTTGTAACACATTTAGGTACTTTCCCATTACCTATTGAAATAATACCTTTTTCCTGGAAACAAACCGAAAGGAAAATTCAATCTTTAGGTTGTCAAACAACGTTACGTTTAAAAAATAATGAAATGTTTATTACCGATAACAATAACATGATTATTGATTGTATATTCCATCACAACATAACTAATCCTGCCAATATACACACGCAATTAAAAATGATTACAGGTGTAGTTGAAACAGGATTGTTTGTTAATATGACTAGTAAGGCGATTATTGGAACTGAAAACGGAATAAAGGAATTAAAATGAAAGCTGACTCTTACAGTCAGCTTTTATATTTTCTCTTTATTGCGTATCATTATGATATACTATGAAAACAAAAGCACATCACACTAGAAAGGACTGAACAATTTGCACTCCAAAGTCATAACAGAACTTACAGATTTAGAAACCGCCTTTCATATTCGAAAAGAAGTATTTGTAAAAGAACAAAATGTCCCTCTTGAAGATGAATTCGATACATTCGATAAAATCGGTGAGAAATGCAAACATATTTTAGTTTATTATAACGATCTTCCTGTAGGTACAGGTCGTATACGATTTGTTGACGGTGCAGGAAAATTAGAACGCATCTGTATTTTAAAAGACTATCGTAAATACGGATTAGGAAAAGTAATAATCAAAGCGCTAGAAGAAATTGCTCGTGACAAAGAAGCTACAAAAGTAAAACTACACGGTCAAACACAAGCTGAAGGATTTTATAAAAAATTAGATTATCAAACTTCTTCTGATGTATTTATTGAAGATGGTATTCCGCACGTTCTTATGACGAAAGTACTATCATAATAAAAAGGGTAGTATATGAATTTATATACTACCCTTTTTTATAAATAGAAAAGTGAATTCTCAAGATTTTCTTTTGCATCAAAGCCCATCATCTCTTAGTTCATATCTAGGTAAAGCTTACACTGTTTTCCATAATGATAAGGCATAAATCCAGTTTGGATCCCCATTTCCTTGATAACTCTGGACAGATTCATATACTTTTCCCTCGTGTAGAACTCTATCTCCCTTTTCATATGCTTTCTTTGCATTCCACTCTTCATATGAAGCGCTTTCAGTTTTTGTAGTAATTGTGAATATATCACTCTGTACAGATTCATTTCCAGCTACATCAACAGCTTTCACTACATATTTATAAGTAGTATTAGGAAGTAAATTTTTATCCATATAAGAAGTCGTATTGGATGTTGCAATTTTTTTCA
>Ga0209025_1002693_pt1 | contig 18100 bp, 16 predicted proteins | sample AraplaMF_Col_mLB_FD_184256 | JGI IMG/M metagenome (GOLD analysis project Ga0209025, IMG submission 184256) | Arabidopsis root microbial communities from the University of North Carolina, USA - plate scrape MF_Col_mLB (SPAdes) (version 2) | ecosystem: Host-associated > Plants > Roots > Endosphere... | reverse complement strand
ATATACCATATATTCTGCCAAAAATACCATGGCTGAGTTTAGGAATGAATATTGTTTACCTAAATCATTAATTGCTCGAAAAATATCAATATTGAATTGAGAAAAAGACATTTTCAAATCCCTCCTTTATAGTAAGGTGTATAACTGATTGCCATATACCTTCATTACATGAATAATTTTGATTATTGTACTCATCTAAAAATACCAACCTTCTTGTACGTTTATAATTTTATTATGGGAAAAAAGGTTTAAATGAGACCTAACTACTTCTTAAATATATGAATGTACAGTTTCTTACTCTAACATGACGTTTTCACTTAAAAAATAAGCGGCATACGTACGTATATTTCGACTAATGTTTTTAAACACGAGCTGAGAAAACATCATCTTACTTCCCCTCCCACGCTTTTTTTACTTTCATAAAAATAGGTATCACCATGAGTATGACATTTCCATCTCCTTCTTCTTTCTCACTATAATAAAAAAAGAAAAAGGAAAACATCGAACTTCCTTACAAACATTCGTGTATTCTTACAATTTTGTCATTTTTCTCGTCATTTTGTAAATGTGTTCATCACCTTGCCTTTCGCTATTTTCAAAAACTCTTGTAACACTGGGTTTATATTCTTCTTTCTGTATGCAACGGCTAGTTTCGCAACAATTTTAGAATCACATATTTCTTTGTAAACAACTTCTGATTGATATAATTTATTTGCAAACACCTATCCGCTATTAATTAAATAAGAATATATGTTTCTAATACATGTTTTTGATCCTATTTTAATAGATATATTTAGATAGAAAGTGAAACAATTTGATTTTTGGTTATGCTAGTGTCAGTACAGAAGAACAAAATCTTGATATGCAAATAGATGCTTTGCAACAATATGGTGTAGAAAGGCCATGTCAGGAGAAAATGACAGGAATAAAAAAAGATTATCCGCAAATCGAAGAGTTACTAAAGGTATTCCGTAAAGGCGATAAGATAGTTGTTTACAAAATTGATCGAATTTCTTAATCTACAAAACAACTAATGGAGTTAAGTGGAAAATTCAAAGAACCAGGTGTAGATTTTATTTCTATTCATGACAGCATTGATACATCTAATGTTATAGGGAAATTCTTGGCAAGTATTGCAGAATTAGAAAGAGATATTATTAGCGAACATACTAAAACAGGATTAAACGTAGCTAGAACTCGTGGGAAAAAAGGAGGAAGACCGCAAAAAACATACAGATAAATTTGAAATAGCTCTTAAAATGCATCAAAGTAAAGAATATAGCATTAAACAAATTACAGAGGCTACAAATCTAAGTAAAACAACATTGTATCAATACACTAACAAATAAACTCATTACTTTTATAAATGTAGGAAATGTTATGAGGGGAAAAGAACTTCTCACGCCTGTACAAAGGGAAGAACTATTACATATTTTTGTTGAAATAGAAAATGAGCTAGCATTGCATTACACATTTTCTATAGAGGATCTTGAAATCATTAATCAACATCGTAGAGATCATAATCGTTTGGAATTTGCTGTTCAACTCTGTATATTAAGATATCCTGGATGTACTGTTACGAATATGCCAGCAATTCCTGAAAGACTCTTAAAGTTTGTTACCAAACAAATTGGTGTAGACCACACGTTCTATGAAGTATATTCGAAACAAGAACTTACTAGGCGAGAGCACTTAGAAGAAATACGTAAAGAATATGGATATCTTTACGTATTAATCATTTAGAACAAGATATCCCAGAAAACGCAAAAAAATTAAGTGCTAAGCTAAACAATATGTTACCACGTATGAAACTAACAGATTTACTGTTAAAAGTATCGAATTAGACTAAATTTGAACAGCAACTGATTCACGCATTAACAAATAAATCGCCTAAAGGCGATGAAATTATTAAATCCCTAGCTGCAACGATGGCCACGGGAGCTAACATTGGTCTAACTAAAATGGCAGAAACTGATTTTATTGTTTCTGCCGGAAAAGATAAAATGTTAGTCTGACTTTAATTTAAAACCAGCGGTAGTCTTTGACAAAAATAAAGTCCTAGACTGCTACTGATTTATTGGACTAGCGTAATCAATTGTCACTTATCATTATTGGCTACTTTCAGTTTCACATTCATTATTTCGTCTTCCATACAGTTATCCCGAGTATCGCCATAAGCGACATAACTGTATCCTATTTTGCTCACTCTTAGCTCCGTTTTATGTTTAGTCTGCTCCTCTCTCTTTGACGAACAACCATAATCCAATTGCAAAGAAACACAAAATATAGGCGATATCTATCGCTAACGACATAGGTAAGCCAGCTAATTCCGATTTATATGGTGACGTGCTCCAATAGACACTTAAATCATCATGATGAATAAATAGAATGTGTGTCCATGATATAGATACGAGACTACCACCAAATATCATTTGTAAAAAGTATAGCACTAAGCTACTTCCTACTGCAATAGCAGCTGATCTCGTCCACACGCCAATCAAGGATGCTAGACTTGCATATATGCAACATTGCAATACGATTGCTCCGATAGAATATATAACATCCGTCATGTCGCCCCATTGTATGTTTTGGGGCGACACCAGAAGATTCGCTAAAAAAGAAACAATGAATATATTAACAATACCCGTAATGATGAGCAAAATCATCGCAGCAATTTTTGCAACATACAACCGTGAACGCGAGGATGTATGCAGGAACAGTTGTTTCAGAGTACCATATTGATACTCATCCGTCCAAATAAGAGGTGATAAAACAATCGCCCAAGGTAAAATAACAAGCATTCCCGATAGGCCAAGCAAAGCATTTACCACTTGAGTCACTGTATCATCAGCCTTGATATTACTGGTGTATGCCCAAGATAACAGTACAGTCATCACAATAAAACCAATGTGTGAAAGAATAAAGATTTTTTTATTCACTATCTTCAAACATTCATTCCATAACAACTTAATTCACCTCACCACGCGCAGTTGTCCATTTTAAAAACTTATCCTCTAAACTCGTATGTGCCGGCAAGACCCGATGAACTTCCACCCTGGCATCACACAATGCTCGAATCAGCTTTGGAACTTGACCTTCATCAATAGCTACTGTCATAGTATGCAAACCGTTAGATAATTTCTTTGTCTGCGTATAATCCAATGCATGATGATCATCTCCAAACAAGTTAACCACAACTTCGCTTGTAAGCTCAACATTATCGACGTGAAGAGTGATATAGAATTTTCCATCATTTAACCCATCATCAATCCGCTCCTCTGTCACTAAGCAACCATTCTGCATAATAACCACTCGGCGTGCCATCTGCTCAATCTCAGAAAGTTGATGACTGGAAATCACAATTGCTACGCCCAAATCTGCCGCAATTCTATTCAAATAGTTCCGGGTTTCACGGACACCAGCAGGATCAAGTGCATTCATTGGCTCATCTAACACAAGCAACTTTGGCTTTCGCAGTAGTGCTTGTGCAATCCCCAAGCGTTGTTTCATTCCCATGGAGTACGTACTTACTCGCTGCTCAAGCGCATGTTCTATACCGGTTAGACTGGCTACCTCCAGCAACCAATCCTTACTCGCATTTTTGTGCAAACGCTGATATTGACGTAAATTTTCGTATCCACTCAAATAAGGATAGAATGCAGGTGCTTCAATCACTGCCCCTACATTGAAGAGTGCTTTAGAAAACTGACTCTTAATACTGTAACCTGCAATCTGCACGTCCCCGGCACTTATTGTGCTTAGACCAACTATCATCTTCATCGTGGTTGTCTTACCCGCTCCGTTCGCACCAAGTAGTCCAACAATCTCTCCCTCTACCACATCGAATGATATGTCTTGCACAATCAACTTGCCTTTGATTTCTTTCGTTAGGTGTTGCACCGATAGTACCGTTTTCAATTGTCCCACTCCTTACAATATAAGTACAGCCTCATTTCATGAATTCATTAAGAACAGTCTGTAAAGAAAAATCAGTTATGAGCTCATTTCTCTATAGTAATATTGATAATAATTTGAAGTATGTAACAATTGATTGTGATTTCCTACATCGCAAACCTTACCATTCTCTAAAACAATGATCGTGTCGCTATTCATCACCGTCGATAACCGATGGGCTATCACTATTCGTGTACAATTAATACTAGATAAATATTCATCTACCCGCGCTTCACTTATATGATCCAAAGCGCTCGTTGCTTCATCCAACACTAGTACGGTTGGATTATTAAGTAGTGCCCTGGCTAAAGCTATTCGTTGTCTTTGCCCTCCTGAAATATTCCTGCCCATTTCAGCCAAAACTGTCTGATATTGCATCGGCATCGCCATAATTTCATCGTGAATATTCGCTGCTTTTGCCACCCGCACTACTTCGTCCATAGTTACACCATCCTGGTGTAGGACAATGTTATCATAAATACTACGATTGAGTAATGATATATCCTGTGGCACTATTCCCATCTGTTTACGCACATATTGCATATCCAAATCCGAGGTTTCATGATTATCATAGTATATTTCCCCCGAGGTTGGTGTAAATAACCCAATCATCAAATGAGCTAAAGTCGATTTCCCAGAACCAGATTGTCCAATAATGGCTATCTTCTGCCCTAGCTTTATATGTAAAGAAATGTCGTTTATCACCTTCGGACTATACTTCGAATAGGAGAAGCTGACATGTGATAGTCTAATATCTCCTCTTACTTTCACTTGCAATTTACCTTCATTCTGCTCAATTGGAGATTCCAGTACGTCATGTGTTCTTTTCAAAATAGTAGTCGTAAGAATATATGAGTTTATCGTATTCATAAGACTTGATGATGTAGTGAAAAGTAGAGTCGCAATTGCTTGAAATGAGACAAGCTCACCAATCGTCATAGAACTGTATTTACCAGTAACTAACAGAACACCGATGCTTAGCACAATGAGTGGTGACATAAACTGCAATCCATTGCTAGTTGTTGTAATGTAGCTATTCAAATTTTCCTTACGGCGGTACACCTGCAATAAATGCTTGAATTTATTAAGCCATTGGGAGTAAACTTGCTGTTCTGTCCCTGATATTTTCACTCCCATAATACCGTACAACATCTCTGTCTGCACAGCTTGCACCTCTGTCGTTGCCACCACTTGTTGCTGATTAATCTCTGCTACATAGCGTTTAGTGAAAATGACCAACAAAATATTTATGCTTACCAGCAAAAATACAACCATCGCAAGCAATGGAGATGTGAATAACATATAACCTGACAATACAAATAACATGAAGCCATCCAATATACCTGTAATCAGAGTGCCTGAGAGCTGATTTCGGATTGTGGCCAAGCTATTCATTCGAAAAAGCATGTCCCCATACGAACGTAATAAGAAAAACGGTAAAGGCAACTTCAATAAATGTGAGAAAAAGCTTGTCTGCATCTCATAATCCAAAGCATTGTGCAATCGAACCAAAACACGACTGCGCGCGAATGTAATTAACATGTATGCCAGTAGAAAGCTGATTATAGATATAAAAACCGTTATAGATAAGCTCGAATTTTTCGGAATCATAATTTCGTCAATAACATGCTTCATGAATAACGGCATACCTACTATTAGGACTTGCAAAGCCAGTGTAATAAGAAAAACATATACGAACAGATTTTTATGTGATTTCACATAGACTAAAGAATTTAACCAAACATTCTGATCCTTCTCAACGTCGAGTCGTTCTGTTAAATCCACTGTCATCAAAAATCCAGTAAATTGCTCGCTGAAGCTCTTTAATGACAGCTTGATTCTTCCAAAACGTGGGTCAACAATACGAGCATAATTGTTATCTATCTTTTCAAGAACCACAAAATGACCTTGGTTCCAATGTAGAATTGCTGGTAAAGAAACTTGCTTTAATTGATCAATATGTTCGATACGATAAGCTTTAGCGTCAAAACCTAGACTCTCAGCAATTCTCTTTAATTGCAATAGTGTTGTACCATCCCGTCCAACGTCCGCCCTTTCACGTAGTCTAGATAAAGAAACTTCCTTTTGATAGTAGGCTGATATCATAGCAAGGCAACAAAGTCCACACTCCGACTGATGCATCTGCTCGACATACGGTACACGCCGACGAGCCATTACATTCTCTCCCTTCTACTTTGATTTATAATCACACAATTTATCCAGAAACATCAGAGAAAAATTTATCATTCTCCAAGTTCAAAATGTTAGGAACTTTTTCCGGAAATGCCTGCTTTAATAGACCAAATCCAATACCTGACAGACCACCCATTAACCCTTTAATATCAAAAGCACGATGGACCCCCGTGTTATTCCATTGTTGATTATTTAGAAGTCTGAGCAGATACGCTCTGACTACATTGATAGTATCCTCATTACGATCAAGAACTGAATTAGCATAAAGTAATATTTCTAATTGTCCAAAATCGCCGTGACAATAAACAGGTTCTGTCCCAAAACCTAATTTAAGAGTTGTTTCAAGAGCAATATTAATTTCTTGATCAATATGTGCGTCCCAATATCCATTTTCCAACAATCGTAGTCGAGATAATAATATGCCCGGCGCACCATGACACCATGTAACCCTTGCAGTATCATTAGGAGTAACCCAATTTTTCAATTCAGCACAATAGTTTGCACGCTCATACTGTAATCCTTTTTCAATATATTCAATGTACTCTGCACGTTGAGTTACCCTGTATAACGATGATAATGAAGCAATAATTCCAGATACGCCGTGAGAATACCCCACATAGGGTTTACGATTCGGTGTCGTCAACCAAGCCATGCTACCATCTGGCAATGTTTGTGCATTCTGAAGCAAATGCTCCGCACATTTCTCCGCACCTTGCAACGCTTCTGTCCAACCCGTTCCATGATATATATGTAAAAGTACATCAATAGCTCCAGCTGCACCACCTATATAATCGAATGCGGTGTCTTTATCAACGAGTTCACAATAATAAGGAAGGTATTCTTTAACAATTTGTAGTAACTCTTCATCATTCCATAAGCGTGACAACTGATAGGTAGCAAATACGCCACCCCCGATGCTACCAGCTTCAAATGCTCCAATGTTCAAAGATACAGCATTTGATCTGCACTTATCCCTCATAATTTCTAGCAACGGCTGCAATGCTTTTCGAGCTATATTTTTATATTGGTTATTTGCAGTCAGTTCAGATAAATAACCTAAAAACAACGCAATTCCACTATTCCCATTATAAAGGTCATTTCCTACTGGAATTAGTCTCAGTTTTCTCTCATCCTCACCACTGGCTACTAAACCAATCCATGTTATATCATCAGCTGCAGTATTCGAAGGTATAATTGCCGATTGAACCAAATTTTCTCCAATTGCAGTAGCTAATCGGACATACTCGGCTTTCCAATTAGATCCTAGCGCATCGTTTGAATCTTTTAATTGAATTTCAGGAATACGATAGGAATAAAGATCTGGCTTAGATGCTAAAACAGACATATTTAGTAATTGCAACTGTTCTTTTAGGTCCTTCTCGCCCATTTTATCGATTTTATTTATTACAATGTCTATACCTGATTGCTCAAATAACTGCGGAATTCGTTCACCATTAGATGCCCAAGCATCTCTTTCAGACGGACAGGTGTAAAAGATAGGGATATCCCCATCTTCAATATCACGCATCTCGTAGGGAACAAATTTTAAATGTTTAGGATCAGCTAAGCATTGCAACCATAATCGATGCAAAACAACTTTACGATCTAATTCGTCTCGCAATAAATCAGGATGATATAGCGTACGCATTAGTTCACCATATGCTCTAGTATTTCGCACTATCACTCTAACTCTAACATCGTCAAACTCTCGAATCATTTCTTTCAGTCTGTGCTTATTCTCCATCATAATCCTGTATGCTTGAGCAAACCCCTGTTCAATGTCATTAATATATCGATAACTATCTACAACTTCGTTATTATAATGTGGAAGGTTATGAGTTTTTCCTGATTCCCCCATACCTCTTTCTAACCTCATTCGATCCGTTCCTCTATCAACGAGACTCACTGCATTCGGTACTTTTTTTCCACCGGATCCAAAAATACCGCTAATGTCAAAACCTGAGTACGTCTCTGAGTTATAAATGTACTGTGGTAACATGCCAGAAGACATAACAGAATAATATAGAATTTCATAGGCATGACCATTGGCGTCATGTTCAAATTCCTTCTTACTTATATGTCGATGAAATAAGGATTCTAGATCAATTACAACAGGGCTAGATCCATGCGCAATAATATTCTCATAATGGAAGTCCGTAGCGTTAAACATGTACATCATAGCCAAGTTTACGCCCATATTTTTATAGAATTCACTAATTTCTTCAAGGGATTTGCACTCAGAAAATTCGACAAACTCTGTCCAGCCGTAACTTCCACAATCTATATTTTCTATTATTTTCATATACGGAACGCCAAACTGACGCATCCACGATAGAATTCGATAATATCCTTTATCAACCCTTAGTGAACGGGGTTTATATACCAATTTGCATCCTGTCGTAAACTCTAACATCGTTACACTTCGTCCATCATGAGTATCGCCTACACCAATATGTAGCCGAACAAGCTTGCCGAACTGCTTTACCTCAGGCATATGTGAAACAATTTTCGAATAGTCAGCCGTAAACCTATTTAACACTTCACTAACATGTGATGCCCATTTTTCAGTTATACGAAGCAATGAACGAATTAACTCAGGATATTCATTGGCCAATTGTCTTAAATACTCTTTGTCATGTAGCAAATTTTCAAAGTACTGGTACCTCTTTTCTGAAGTTTCTCCTTGTAGAAGTCCCTGATCACTTAATACGTTCAATTCCAATATTAAAGTTTTGTAGCTAAAATCTATGATTTTTTGGAATAAAGAAGGTAGCAGACTTTCAAAAAAAGAATTACTTGTATGTAAAATATGAGAATCTAAACCACGAATTGTTCCCTGCTTTTCCAATAAATCAATAGCCAGTAATAAAAAACGTTCAACGAATCCTGAAAATAAGGGCGAAGTAGTAGAGAAGCGGTCTTCCACCGTGCCTTTCAACAACTCTTCCCACTGATATTTCCAAGTTAAGTCATTTCTCTGCAAATTTATAATGGTTCCAACTTCTAGATTGGACACCTCTTTGAGGCTCTTTTCCAAATACTCTTCTTTATCATAGAAAAATTTTGACCAATATTTTAACTTGTCACTAGTATTTATCACTGTATAAAACAACCTTTCTATAATTTTAGGATACCGCCAAGATACGTGTAAAAATAGGTCATAGACTTACTTTTATTTCTAGAGGCGATTTAATGAGCTTATAAATATCGTTTCGTCTATTTTTATTAAAGAATTTGTCTATTATGGGTTAACCTTAATCATCCATTAGTTAGCTACTGAAAACACTTCGTTTCAATTGTATAATTAGGGTGTATGAAAATAAGTTCAAAATTTATAGAGAAAATCTTGATTTTTATTCAATTTGGAAATACAATTAAGGTTATAACTCAAAATCACATGTATCTTGGCTGTATCCCAATTTAAAAGTAGATAATTGACACACCTACATGGAACAGAGAGCATTCCAAGCTATATATTCAGCAAGCACCATTTACAATGCTTCGATAATATCAGCAGAATGCCCTCCGATAGAATCCATGTCAAACCTAAACGGATTACCACTCCGTTACTACTGTGAATCAACTAGCTCTAGAATAAAATACTATATTCCTTAAGATTGTACTAACATCTGATTGCAGCTATTTAGCTACAGATACCTATCCACGGAGTATAATCAGCTGTAATGGTAGCAAGACAATTTCCATCCGTAAAGCCTAGCGCTTGAGCACCACCAGCTACTGTATCCATCTCAGTAGCTGGTAATTCAGATAGCACGCTACCTACCGGATTATATGTAGTTGCATTAAGATTTTCCATTGCATAGTTATCTCCTGCTTGTTACTACTGTGAATCAACTAGCTCTAGAATTTTCCACATCCCAATAGCCAAGGAGTACAATCAGCCGTAATGGAATAAAGACAATTTCCATCCGTAAAGCCTAGCGCTTGAACACCACCAGCTACTGTATCCATCTCAGTATCTGTCAATTCAGATAGTACGCTACCTACCGGATTATGTGTAGCTGCATTAAGATTTTCCATTTGATTTTTCCATTGCATAGTTATCACCTCCTTGTTACTACTGTGAATCAACTAGCTCTAGAATAAAAACTGTATTCCTTAAGATTGCACTACTGATTGCAGCTATTTAGCTACAGATACCTATCCACGGAGTACAATCAGCCGTAATGGTAGCAAGACAATTTCCATCTGTAAAGCCTAGCGCTTGAGCACCACCAGCTACTGTATCCATCTCAGTATCCGTCAATTCAGATAATACGCTACCTACCGGATTATGTGTAGCTGCATTAAGATTTTCCATTTGATTTTTCCATTGCATAGTTATCACCTCCTTTCATAAACTTTATCCTGCCAAGCAGGACAAAGTTGTCCACCTCCATAAGATAATTGAATAATAGCTCACTAACTACCCACTTCATCTTCTATTTATATATTTAATCTCATATATTAAGAGATTAAATATATAAATAGAAGATTTCATTTTTATTAAATACCTAATCGTAGAAAGCGGATTCAGAAAACAATTTATTTAGAATTTATTCCAGTAATTGTTTATACCTCTTACATGGTTAATATTAACATGGAACATTATGGATAGTAAAGAGGTAATTTGTATATTTATGGAATAATTTAGCGGTTAGATAGAAAAGTTTTATGAGGAGAAGAACAGTTAAATGTAGATTTGGAATAAAGACTGCTCAAAAGTCGGCTGTAAACGTTGATTTTATACATAGAAGAGATCCAAGTATTTTGAGCAAAGATTAATGGTAGATTTTTAACGTCTATAACATCAGTTTATAAGCCAGGATCATATGTAGCTGTTATGAAAATTGGAGAAAATTATTATTATGGTGGCAGCTTTAAAATTTAAAAATAATGAAAGTTAATTTCACTAATGATAATATTTTTGATATGATTAATGTATAATAAAAACATAACTCATGTAATAGTCTAGGCGGTATACTTGACCAACGACCGCTTAGCTAATGAGTTATACCGCTTAGCTAATGAGTTATACCGCTTAGCTAATGAGTTATACCCCTTAGAAAAGGTACCTTGCAGCAGGGGTACCTTTTCTTTTATTTTCAGTGGTAAATTATTTTAAATAGAAGCTATATAGGGGTCACCATATCATTTTGTGTTAACAGAAAAATTTCAGCCTTAAAATCATCATTTAAGTATCTTACCTCCCTATCTGAGAATGAAGATGGAGAATGTTATTTTTATAGAAATGTAATGGCTAAAATAGAAATACATAAAGATAAAGAAACATTAAACGCTCGTGCAAAACGTATGAGATCTAAGATATTTCATAATGATGACGATCAAGAATTTTTGAATTATGTTAAGTATGAACACGAAAAATCTTTAACAAAACATCAGTTGTTCTATTTCCTAAGAGATAAAGATCGTGATGTAGCTATCCTTTCCCTTTTTCTTGGTAGTGGTATTCGTGTAAGTGAATTGGCCGATCTTCGTATGGAAGATATAAACTTAAAAGAAAGACTAATTGATGTGATCCGAAAAGGAAATAAAGAAGATTCAGTATGGATTACCCCCATTGCGTTGAATGATATTGAAAAGTATATGGAAATTAGAGATAACAAATACGCTCCAGGGAAAGAATTAAAAAATGTGTTTTTATCGAAGTATAAACATACTGCACAGCCTCTTTCGGTTAGAGCTATCCAAGATATAGTAGAAAAATATACGAAGGCCTATGGAAAAAGAATGTCTCCCCATAAATTAAGACATACACTGGCAAATAAATTATATATGGAAGAAAAGGACTCATTACAAGTGATGCAACAACTTGGGCATACCAGTCAAGATACAGCTTTGCTATATACACAACTTGGGGAAACAACTATTAAAGATAGTTTAGGAAGAATAGGAAAGAATAAACAGTAAAGAATAAAAATTCAGCAATTTTTTATTGCTGAATTTTTATTCTTTCCCATACATTTATAATCGGTTTTAAATTCTATATATTATTCATTATAATATTTGAGTCTCATTTTATACTTCTATAACGAATAATGCGAAACTTATTATGAATTAATTCAATTTATCACAATAGCCGTATAGACATAAGGATTACTATGAATCCTTTCAATTATTTTAGCCGATGGTAATCTGTCTAATTCAATGACCATAATATTATCTATCTTTTGAGATGAACAATGAATTTTTATAATATTAATTTCATAATCATTGAATAAGGATGTTATAAAAGCGAGAAATTTACAACTGTTTTTATTTCGTACTAAAAGATTTGGACTGTTTTCTGATATTTTAACATTAAAACCATTAATTTCTGAAATAAGTATTTTTCCCACATCATTTTTATATGTAACAACTTCTATACTTTCTGTTCCATTTAACAAAGAAATTTTTGCAGTATAAGGATAACTTGTTTTTGCATAACCTTCTACAAATTTAATTACAGTACAATTATCAATAATAAATGGAACTTTTTCTAACATATCCTTTTCAGAGGAACTAAATATTCCTTTCAAAAAGCCTATTTGTAATTCATGTTTATTCGTGACGTTTTTAAAGCTTCCATAAATTGAAATATTCACTTCTTCAGGTCTTAAAATAAATAATTCTCTAGCTAACTTACCCATTTCGGTTCCCATAATTTCAGGTGATAAATTATTAGTTTTTACAATATCGAACATAGAACAACTTTCCATAACTAACTCCCCCTCACTTAAAATACCCCATATTTATATGGGGTATTTTAAGTAATAAACCATATGTAATTTTAATATAGTAAAATATTATTTAAATAAATAATTAATATAACCATATATAAAGAATTTAAAATAATAGTATCATACTATGACTTGTTCTTCTTTCAAGAAAGGTATATCGAATGCAATAAATACTTCGGTTAGTGCATTTGTTAATTGTATAATTTGTTCTTCAGTGTGATTTGGAGTAATGTTTACCCTAAATCTCTCGGTCCCAATTGGTACAGTTGGTGAATTAATTGGTTGTAAATATACATTATGTTTCTCAAGTAACTGACGTGCAGCCGCTTTACACTTTGTTGCATCACCAACTAAAACTGGTAATATATGTGTCTCGCTTGAATTCATAATTGGAATTCCCGCTCTTTCAAAAGAATTCCTTAACATTTCTGTTTTTTTATGTAAACCATCTCTTTCTACTTTAGAAACCTTTAAGTGCTCAACACTTGTATAACATGCCGCTACTATAGCTGGTGGTAGTGAAGTCGTAAATATAAAACCTGAGGCAAAAGATCGGATTGCATCAATCATTGGTCCCGAACCTGTAATATAACCTCCGATAACACCAATTCCCTTAGCCATAGTCCCTTGAATAATATCAACCGAATCTGCAATACCTAGATCAGCAGCTATTCCTGCCCCTCTAGGTCCATACATACCAATTGCATGAACTTCATCAAGGAATGTTAAAGCGTTATATTTCTTAGCAAGTTTAACAATTTCTTCAATTGGTGCAATGTCACCATCCATAGAATAAACTGACTCAAAAACAATTACTTTTGGTCGATTATATGGTTGTGATGCAAGTAATTGCTCTAAATGTTCTGTATTATTATGCTTAAAAATTGTACGCTCTACCTTCGTACTACGTATCCCATTAATTATAGATGCATGATTAAGCTCATCGGAAAAAACAATACAATCTTCAAATAAACGTAGTAAACACTGAAGTGTTGCATCATTTGATCCATATCCTGTCGGGAATACAAGCGCAGATTCTTTACCATGCCATTCAGCTAATGATGACTCCAATGCCTCATATTGATAATGTGTACCACCAATATTTCTAGAACCACCTGATCCCGCACCATATAAATCAATTGCATTATGCATAGCCTCAACAACAACTGGATGTTGTGACATCCCTAAGTAATCATTACTGCACCAAACTACTACAGGTTGACTATCTTCTGATCCATTTAATTTAGCTAAAGGATATTGTCCACGAATTCGATTTAATGTAACAAACTCACGGTATTGCCCACTTTTTTTCAGTTCTACTAGCTTTTCATTTAATATTTCTGTATACATATTGTGCCTCCAATTATAAGTTCTCTAACTATCAATTTAAAGGGGTAATGTAAAAAAATGTTAATAAAGTTGTGGTGCTCTCTCATTATAGGCATAATGCACAAAAAAAACAAACGAAAATTTTAAAAATAAAATTTTTTCGGTAAATTATATTTTTACTCTTCCTATATATATATATTTATATTAAATTTTAAGTTTTAATACGATTAGAAATAGTGAAAAGCTGATAAATAGAGTGTTTACAGCCATTTATCTAACAAGAAAATAAATTTTTTATTTTTAAAATTTATTTCTAAAGAGTTAGAAAATTAATATTGATATAATATTTAAGTCATGATAATATTTGGCTCGTGAAAACTAATTTTACAAAAAAGGTATTTTTAGGTTATTAAAGTTAATAGTTAAAGATCAACTATACATTCTCAAATTAAGTTTATGATCATAAAAATGATTTATCATTATATTTTGATTCATAGATAAAAATGTCTTTAGTCTGGTTATTATAACCCCTAAAAATACAGATCCATCAAACAATGAACTCTAGGAGGAAATTTGATTATGCAAGAAAAATTAGTGATTCGTAAAGCTATCATTCAAGACACTGAAGAATTAGTGGAATTAAGAAAGATTTTATTATCTAGTGGTGACACACATTATGCAGCAAAAAGTGAAGAAGATAATTTGGCCTGGCAAAATGCTTATCGCCATTGGATTAAAGAGAATATTTCAAATGAGAATGTACTGATTCAGGTCGCTCAATATGATAAAGATGAAAAAATATGTTCATGTGTTATTGGAATAATTGATTTACGCGCTCCTATGGTAGGTGCACTTAACGGACGAGTTGGTTGGGGACAATCTCTTGTAGTAAGCAAAGATAGACGCGGTCTAGGAATTGCAGAAGCCATGATGGATGCTTTTCATAATTGGTTTAAAGAAAATGATGTTCAAAAAATTGTTGTTCAATCTAGTAAGATGGCTGAAGAGTTTAATAGAAAAAGAGGTTATCTCCAAACTGGAGAACAGTTATTATTTAAAACAATAGAATAGGAGCATACCAAAATGAAAGTCTTAATTATTGGAATGGGTTTTTCAGGGCAAATGTTTTTAGAAGCTTTCCATAACATCTCACATCTATACAATAATGATATTGATATTGCTTACACTTCAAGATCTCAAAAAGATATTAATTTAGTGTATTATCCGACTATCGAATCTGCTTTAGAATTATTTAAACCAGATATTTTAGTAATATCCGTTAATGACGAAAATCATGGAGAAGTATTATTTTCAATTCAAAATTTCAACGGATTTGTAATATGTGAAAAGCCTTTTGTTGATCCAAATTTCAAATTAGAAAATGCAGAGAAACTATTAAAATACACATCGGGCTTTTGTTTAAATATGGTTGCAAGATATTCACAAGCCGCTCGATTATTAAAAGCATATGTAAATGAAAATAATTTAAAATTAGTACGTGCCAACTTCTTATGGGAAAAAAATAGAATTAATGACTACCGACCTACAACAGGAGTTATCAGCGAAATTATACACTCTTTAGATCTTGTTCAATGGATCAACGGTAATTCACCATTAAAATTAAGACATATTCAAGGGGTAAAATCTGATTATTCAATCTCTGGAGATGAAATTTCAGATAGCGTTTCTGTGATGGGTGAAATAAATGGTGCTGTAGTGACAGGATACAGTAGTTTTGTAAACTTATTTAGAAGAAGAGAATTAGATTTTGTTTTTCAAGATGCTAATAATCAATTAATTTTTGCTCAACTATCTTATGACACGCCAAACTGGTATGAAGATTCAGTAAAAATTTGGACAGAAACTAGTACACAATCTGAAGAACTGTTATACTTTAATTCCCTTGAACATGAATATGATGGGGATAGAAAAATAGAACGAATTATAAATGTAGTCAAAGATGTTACTGATTTTGTTATGCTAGAAAAAGAACCTTCTTTTGGTTTTCCAAACCTAAAAGATGCAGTTCGCTTACAGAAATTACTTAATGAAATTGATTCTAAGAAATCGAGCTTTTACACAGTTAAATATAACAGTTCGGAGAAAAGGGTCTTGCTTAACGAAAAAAGCGGATTTGGACGACTAGGATAAAAAATAGCAAGGAACTTAAAATAAGTTCCTTGCTATTTTTATAAATTCCTGAACATAATAGCCTTCTGCTTGTGTTAATTCTGTAGAATGTTTATAAGATATGTATATATTTCTATAATGTCTATCTGGTAATTTGTATATCTTTATATTATCAAATGATTTTAAGAAAAGCTTTGGTCCTATAGAAATACCTATTCCTAAATCAATCATTTTCACTATTGTATTGCAGTCACTTATATATGAATGAACCTTAGGCTCTATACTGTGCTGATTAAAAAATTTCTCAACTTGATTTCTGTACGGCGCTGCTGGCATAATGATATTATTTTGATCAAAGAAATCCTTTAAAGAGCAATCTTCAGGAATTACCTTTAAGTCATTTGGTGTTGCTATAACTAACTCATCTTCCCAAAATGGAACGGATTCACATCCGAATTCCCCGTTAATTGTAAATCCCAGGTCAATTACTTTATTAATAACCCATTCTTGAATTTCATCATAAGTCCCCTCAAATATTATAATTTCAATAAACGGATACAATTTATTAAATTCTTTCATAATTGGAGGTAATATATGTTTTTTTACACTTGTAAAGGCCCCAATCTTTAGTGTTTTAGGCAATAATTCATCATTAAAATTAGTCTCTATTAATTTACGGTTTATATTTAATATCTGACCAATATACTCATAAGCTTTAGTGCCATGAAGAGTTAAAGTAATTGTTCGACCAGTTCTTAGGAATAAAGACGTTCCTAATTCCTTTTCTAAGCTAGAAATTGCATGGCTTACTGCAGATTGCGTCATGTTTAATTTTTCAGCAGCCTTTGTAAAACTCCCCGTTGTAATAACTGATTCAAAAATTTCATACTTAATAATACTCATGAGTTTTTTTCATCCCTTGCATTAATATTATTCATTTTATTTAATTCCATTCATTAAGTATACTAATATTAACCTACTTAAGCTAGACGAGTAATGATTATCAAATGTTATTTTACCTTAATTTAATCTGCAGATTTTTAATTACTATGACATTATTCAATAATTATATATAGCTCAATTATTATAATTGAAAACGAAATCCTTATAGAGTTATATATTGATTTAATAATCATTCTCTATCTGTATAAAACTAGCAACTAGAGTGTATAAGATTGATAATTTATTTTAATCTTGACAATGTAAAGGTGGCAAAACTATGAAAAAAGTTATTTTTTTAGCTATTGGTATGTTTGCCTTGGGATTCGATGCTTATATTATTGCTGGACTGGTTCCTGGAATTAGTGATACCTATCAAAAAAGTGCATCCCAAGTTGGGCAAGCGGTAAGTATATTTACATTATGCTATGCAATATCCGCTCCACTGTTTGCTTCTCTCTTAGCAGGTAAACCTATCAAAAAAGTTCTATTGACTTCAATAGTTATATTTGGTCTTGCAAATGCATTAACTGCAGTATCTCCAAACTTTTCGGTATTCTTAATATCAAGGGCAATTGCTGGTGTTGGTGCTGGATTATTTTCTCCTTTAGCTGTCGCAGGCTCAACTATGTTAGTACCTGTAGAAAAGAAAGGACGCGCACTTGGCTTAACAATCGGTGGCATGAGTATGGGAACTGTATTAGGTGTTCCTATAGGTCTTTATATTGCAGACAAGTTTGATTGGCAATCCGCAATGTGGTTTGTGGTACTACTTAGTTTAATTGCTGCTATTAGTATTCTTAAGTTTCTACCGC
>Ga0209025_1002692_pt1 | contig 18105 bp, 10 predicted proteins | sample AraplaMF_Col_mLB_FD_184256 | JGI IMG/M metagenome (GOLD analysis project Ga0209025, IMG submission 184256) | Arabidopsis root microbial communities from the University of North Carolina, USA - plate scrape MF_Col_mLB (SPAdes) (version 2) | ecosystem: Host-associated > Plants > Roots > Endosphere... | reverse complement strand
CTGTCCAGGTGGAGCATACGTTAGCCCAGATGGGAGCCGAACGGCTCTGGCATCTGCTGCATACCGAAGAATTCGTGCCCGCGCTTGGAGCATTGACGGGGAATCAAGCCGTGCAGCAGGTAAAAGCCGGATTGCCCGCCATTTACTTAAGCGGATGGCAGGTAGCCGCAGACGCTAACCTGTCGGGTCATATGTATCCCGATCAAAGCTTATATCCGGCCAACAGTGTGCCGCAGGTCGTGAAGCGGATTAATCAAGCCCTGCAGCGGGCCGACCAAATCCAACATGCGGAAGGCAAAAACGAAACCTTCTTTTTTGCCCCGATCGTGGCAGATGCCGAAGCAGGATTCGGAGGGTCGCTCAATGTATTCGAGCTCATGAAGGCGATGATTGAAGCAGGAGCCGCAGGCGTACACTTCGAAGATCAACTATCTTCGGAGAAAAAGTGCGGGCATCTCGGCGGCAAGGTGCTCCTGCCTACGCAGCAAGCCATTCGTCATTTGATTGCAGCCCGCTTGGCTGCCGACGTTATGGGCACGGACACTCTGATTATAGCACGTACTGACGCCAATGCGGCTCAACTGCTGACGAGCGACGTCGATCCGTACGATCGGCCATTCCTGACGGGGCAACGTTCTCCGGAGGGCTTCTATTATACCCGTGCTGGGATTGAACAGGCGATTGCGCGCGGCCTCGCCTATGCGCCTTATGCAGATCTCGTCTGGTGCGAGACGTCCGAGCCGAATATCGATGAAGCACGGCAATTCGCCGAAGCGATCCATGCCAAATATCCAGGCAAGCTGCTCGCTTATAATTGCTCGCCTTCCTTCAACTGGAAGAAGAAGCTGGACGATAAGGCAATCGCAGGCTTCCAGCGCGAGCTTGGACGTATGGGATACAAGTTCCAATTCGTGACACTAGCCGGTTTCCACGCGCTCAATTACAGCATGTTCGAGCTGGCGCAAGGCTACAAGGAGCGCGGCATGGCCGCCTACTCCGACCTGCAGCAGGCTGAATTCGCCATGGAACAGCTCGGCTATGAAGCGGTTAAGCATCAGCGCGAGGTCGGCACAGGCTACTTCGACGAGGTGGCACAAGCGATTTCGGGCGGAATTTCATCTACAACCGCCTACACAGACTCGACGGAGGCAGAGCAGTTCACGTAAGGGGAACCGTTTCAAACCCATTTTTGAACATAGAGCTAAATTAACTAAACGCCCCAGTTTGGAAATCACTCCCCTTTGCTGCCCGCTGCTCTGCAACCTCACCTTCGCTGCTATAAGCAGCTTTCGTAACACGAAGCTCGCTACGGAAGCGAAAAACCTCAGTTCCACCGCAGCCTCCCCGGGGCATACACGGATGGAGCCGTCTCACAGGTCATTGAAAAATGGCATAGAGACGGCTCCATTTTTTCATTCAGCAGCCCCTTTCCCAAACGTATTTGTACCGTTTCCCTATCGTCGATAGTGGATTCAGCCCATTATTTTCTCCCTTTTTATCTGATTGTTTCATACTACCCGCTAATCAACTCTCCAAAACTATCATTGGATGACAAATGCTTCAAAAGCTATTTACTAGCAAATATTTAATTTACATAGTTGTAAATAATAGGTTTATATGGTAAATGTAAATGTATAACATCATGCTAGCTGTCCCCCTCAACACACCATTCCTTCTACACATCCACAAAATGTCCTTTTGTATCTTCATGAATCCAGCAATGCTAGAACAAAAGAATAGCGGAATTTTGAGAGCAACTGTATTTGAAAGCGATTACAAAATTAGATAGGAGGCATTTTATGATCCGTAAACTGTCAAGCTGCATTTTGCTACTCTTTATTCTTTTTTACTCTATTCTTCCTAACAACTTGCCGTCTGTTCACGCGCAGGCCGACGATGCCATTGTCAACAATGCCATTGCTAACAATGACTTCCCTATCGTGCTGGTTCATGGATTTGGAGGCTGGGGAAGAGACGAAATGTTTTCGTTTAAATACTGGGGCGGATTGGGCGATATTCAAGAACAATTAAGGAAACACGGTCATTCCGTATATACAGCTGCGATAGGGACGGTATCGAGCAATTGGGATCGTGCCTGTGAGTTGTATGCGCAAATTAAAGGGGGAACCGTAGATTACGGTCAAGCCCACTCGGAACTGTATGGTCACGAGCGATATGGCAGATCGTATGAAGGGATGTATCCATCATGGGGAGAGATCGACCCGAATACGGGGCGTCCGAAGCAAATTCATGTAATTGGACACAGCATGGGAGGACAAACCGCACGCATGCTGATTCATCTATTGGAAAAAGGAGATGCTTCTGAACGTGCTGTCACCGATGCATCTGATCTATCCCCGTTGTTCAGTGATCAACTCCTTCCGTATGTTAGCAGCCTCATTTCCCTCGCCGCGCCGCATGATGGCACCAGCTTTACGCATTTTGTAGAGGGAGTCATACCCTTCATCCACCAGCTGATTGGCTTGATTGCCGCAGCTTCTGGCAATGCAGAGCACCCCCTATATGATTTCAAATTGGATCAATGGGGATTGAAGCGAATGCCCGATGATTCCTTTTTCGATTATTTCCAACGGGTAATCAACAGTAAATTTTGGAGAATATCAAAAGACAGCTCACTGTGGGATTTAAGTCCTGACGGGGCCAAACAGTTCAACGAGCAAATACAGGCAAATCCGAGCGTCTATTATTTCTCGATCGCCACCAACAAATCATATCGTATCCCGCTATCGGGATGGCATGCGCCAAAGCTGCTCATGAATCCGTTATTGCTGCCGCAGAGCTATTTTGTCGGTTCCTTCGCGTACGATTCCCCAGGGCATGTAGTCATTGATGAGGAATGGTGGCCAAATGATGGGCTGGTAAATACGATTTCCATGGACGGCCCGAAAAACGGATCAAACGATCAAATCATTACTTACCAAGGAAAGCCGCAGATTGGAAAATGGAACTACTTAGGACTCATGGATTCCTGGGATCATCTCGATATCGTTGGATTGGGCCTGAAAAATACGAATGATTTTTTCCTCGACTTAGCGGATATGCTGACCGACCTGCCTCCGGCAGGCTGATGAAACAGATGTCTATAGGAAATAAAGTGTTACATTGACTTCAATATAAAACCAGCGGCAGTCCCCAACTGAAAAATACATTCTTAGACTGCCGCTATTGCTTTTTAACATCTAAAAATTTCCATAATGTAAAATCAGTCAGCAGACCCTTGAAGCAGCGACGATCAGTTCCCCAACTTCTATAAAAAGAGCCCCTGATAAAATAAAAGGACACTCTAAAAGGCACTATCTAGTTACAAACCATGTGTTGCGCTCTATTATTTCGTAAGTTAACAATTTGATTTCCGCATCTACGATTACGCCAACAATGTATGGTTCGATATTGCTTTAATAAGCGTATCCCAATCGTCTAAGTGTACTTCATGCCCCATTCCCTCAACCGTTAACAAGGATGCATTTGGTACTTCATTAGCAAGTGCAACACCGTGTTCCAAGGGAAGAATTGTATCACCCGTGCCGTGAATAACCAAAACAGGTACTTGGATTTCCTTTAACTTTCCTTCGTATGCGTCGTCACCTTTCAGTAGTCCATGATTCAACATACTGACTAGATAATTCGCTCGTTTCATCTCGCGTTTTACTTGCTTATACGCTCTATGCTCATCGAAGTGATGCTTGGTACCGCACATCAGTCGAGAGCCGTTGACCAAGTATGTTGCAACCGCCTCTTCATCCAACCAATCCAGTGTTGCTGCATCTGCATGATGAGCAAGAATCTTCTCATCCATTGGAGGCAACCCCCTGTCGATATGATCAGATCCAAAGATTGTTGTGGCAATCAACGTTATCGTTAGAACTCTTTGCGGATGTTTTACTGCAATGATCTGTGCAATCATGCCACCTAGTGACAATCCCACGATGTGCGCTTGGTCAATCCCATATGAATCAAGCACCCCGACTGCATCATCAGCCATGTCCACAACGGTATAGTGGGATTCCCCAGGTGGATAGGTAATGGAACGTCCCACATCTCGGTTATCAAATCGAATCACATAACGACCCGACTCAGCCAAACCTTGGCAGAACTCATCGTCCCAATAAATCATCGAACACATGCCTCCCATAATCAGCAAGACAGGTGGATGATTCGGATTGCCAAAACTCTCTGTGCATATCTCAACGCCATTGATATTCCTTATCTTTTCACTCATGAGATAACTCCCCATTTCATTCGAATTCGTTAATGCAATAAAGAATACTCAAATAAACCGATGCCTGTTTCAAAAAATGAAAGAGAGTTGATGATCCGTGCTTTAAATTAGCGTAAACGAATGAACTTAATAATCATGAGAAGCTCTCTCATCTATAAAAATTGGGTGTTGCTACCAATTGCTATAATACCATACCCGCTTCATTATTTTCAGCAATGTAATTATTAATCACATAGACAATACTGATTAGAATCACACAAGAAACGCTTGAGTGAACACTTCCCCCATTTCTCTGATCCTCTGGCACAAAAAGAAGAGCCGAGCAAATGCCAAGAAATAATCCTGGATCTGCTCGACTCTGATATGACATTTGATTATTACTAATTCAAATAATTAGCTCCTAAGTGGCTAGCTTCACAACCTATACAGTATACTTCCTTTTTACTTTCCAATAATAAATTTATACAACCCTGACCGCATTCTCCTTCACCGCATTCACCAACTCCATAAGCTGCTTCTGCTTCACACCATCAAATAACTTAATAAAACTCTGTGGGCGATCGAAAGGGGGCTTCATCAGAACAGAAGCAGCTTCGATATACCCATTCTCCGCAACATAATCAATAACTTTACGAACGAACACAATTTGAGCTTGTGTAAGTGACTGATCGTTAATAAACAACGAGAATGCTTCCATCGCTGCTTCATGTTCCAGCTTGGCAATTTTACGAACGAGCAGACCAAATGGCGTATCTTTAAATTCACGTTCATAATCTTCCGCAGTACCCAATTCGCCTGTAAAAATATTCTCCAAACTTGCATAGTCACCTGCAGTTAAAGGCAAGTTATTTCGCAGCTTATGAATCGCAAGATGATCCTTATTGTTCTCGATATACCGATTGACCTTAAGTCTATAATCCTCAAAGTCATAGGCAGCATCTAATGCTTCACCAATACGTTCTCCTAGAATTTCATCTTGTAAATTCGTATAGACAATACGATTATTGCCTTCATCAACGATGAACTTAATTAGATCGCGTAACTCCACACGAACTTTCTCAAAGTCTAAAATTCCCGAATCAGACCAGAACTCGTCGGTATCAATCGATTTAATAAGAGCAATTTTAGCTTTGACCTGTGGAATGGTAGCCTTGGTTTGCAGAGCCTGTCCCATTTCCATCAGTTGTTTTTTATTTCGCTTGAATTGTTTATTTGCTTCCATCGCACCAAGCATTAAGCCATACATCAGATTATCGAATCGCTTTGCATATTCATCTCGATCTTCCATAAATACGAGCGGAGCAAGATTCGTATTCAACTCATGCACGTCGCTATCCGATAAGCTTACGAACACTTCTTTACGTTTAAACTTCTCAACATATTGGAGCTGCATTTTGACCGATATCAATTCAAGATTTAATGCATTAATTTGACTCCATACACCTTGAACGAGTTGCTGACGCAATAATTGATAATCTTCACCTAGATAATTAGCATGCTGTAATTGCTGAATCAGCTTTATGCGCTTCGAAAAAATTAACTCGGATAAACTTAATGTCTCTGCACCTTGTAAGCCTTCTTTATTTTGGCGGAAGAACTCAAAGTTACCTAAATAATCGAAAATCATAAAGTGTGTCTTATCCCGACCTTCACCGAATAAGTCTTTCCGTAATCGTGTACCTCGCCCAATCATTTGCCAAAACTTCGCTTTGGAGCGAACACGCTTGAAGAAGACAAGATTAACGGCTTCTGGCACATCGATTCCTGTATCCAGCATATCAACCGATACTGCGATATACGGTGCTTTATCCGCTGCTTTAAATTCATCAATAGATGATTGAGCATACTTATCTTCATAGGTAATTTTGCGTATTAATTGGCCATAATATTGCGGATACAACTTATTGAAGCGTTGCAGGATGTAGTCGGCATGCTTTTTATTTTGCGCAAAAATAATGGTCTTGCCAATGAGATCACCACCGCCAACTTTTATGCCTCGCGTCATAAGATCTTCTAGTACACGATCAACCGTGTTCTGATTGAAAATAAATTCATTAAGCGCCGGGGCCGGTACCTCTTCAGGCAATTCACCATCTTCATCTACAAAATCTTCTTCATAGCGACTACGATCTTCCTCAGAGAGGTCATCATATGTGATTCCTTGCTCTAAAAACTTCGTCTGCACTTCAATATTATAATAAGGCACGAGCACCTTATCCTTCTCAACGGCTGTCTCATAATCATAGGCATAGGTAGGAACATCACGTTCCATTTCAAAGAATTCATACGTATTCCTATCCACTTCTGACTTTGGAGTAGCTGTTAAACCTAGCAATATGGCATCAAAATATTCAAATATCGCACGATACTTCTTAAAAATGCTTCGATGCGCTTCATCTATGATAATAAGATCAAAATGAGCTGGTGAGTAAAGCCGCTGACCGTCTTCTGACTTCGCTGTATCAATCGCATTCAGAATTGTAGGATACGTTGAAAATACAATGCGAGCCAGTTTATCTTCTTTATTGCTTAATAGATTACATAGCGTCATATCAGGCAGGTATTGCTTGAAATCATCCTTCGCCTGCTTCACCAATGACTTACGGTCTGCTAAGAACAATATATTAGTCACATGACCACCACGAGATAGAACATCTGTTAAACTTGATGCCGTGCGGGTTTTCCCTGTCCCCGTTGCCATCACAATAAGGGCCTTGCGATGACCTTTCTCGATATGATGACCTACGGCACGAATTGCTTCCTTTTGATAATAGCGATCTGTAATTTTATCGTTGATGACGATTTGTTCCAAAGGCTGCTTCTGGGAACGACGCTTCATTAGCTTCTCCAGATCATTTCGTGAGAATATTCCGCTAACTATGCGCTGTGGAGACGAGAGATCGTCCCATATGTATGTTTCAAAACCATTTGTATTAAAAATAATAGGGCGTTGGCCGAATTTCTTCTCTAGGCAATCCGCATACAGTTTGGCTTGTTGCGTACCGATTATCGGATTAATGGACGTACGTTTTGCCTCAATTAATGCAAGGGGAAGTCCATCACGTCCATAGAGGACGTAATCAACATAGCCAATATTCTCCGCATTCGGCATTCCTTCGACTTTGACTTCTTCCTGGGCATCATCGCCGATGGTCCAGCCTAATAACTTAAGATCAACATCAATATATTTTTTACGTGTGTGGAATTCTGAGAGGTCTTGAGGAGTAAACGTTCTTTCGGATTGATGTTGTTCCTTGTCTTCTGTTAATTGCTTACTTAATGCTTCTATCTGGGCACGCAGACGTTCAATTTCACTTTCTTTGTCAGATAAGAGTCCCTGTTGTTCTTTAATGCGACGTACGTCCAGATGAACCTGCTCAGTAGGAATCAAATGCTCATCAAAGGTACGTTCTTCATACTGCATCCCATAGCAATAATCAATCCAATGAATAAACTCAAATAGTGAAGCTAAGGATAACACAGCCTCACTATGCGTGATGTTCTTGTTCGTATGAACACCTAGATTACCGAGCTTAATAATATAAGGGATCTTACTCCACGTCTGCGAATCAACGGCAAAGCGAAATGAAGGTTCATGAATGAGAGACTGTAAATTGTCCTTATACGGCATCTGTATCGACTTGTCGGCGGCGTATATCCATTTCACCGCAAGCTCTAAAGCCTTACGGCTTCCCACAGCAGACATTGCTGGGGAAGTCGCAAGAACACGTTCAGCTTCTATACAAGCAGGAGCAAACATCTCATATTCTGCTAGTCCACTCAAAAAAGTAAAATTGGCAGTCATTTTGTTCACCTCATGGAAGTATTAATCAAAATACTGGCTCATTAAGGAATCGAAGATCTGCTGTGTTTCTTCGATGGATTGTTTGACAAGAGATTTTTGTTCTTCGATTTTGGTTACGATTAATAAAAATTTATTTTGTAACTGAATAGGAGGTAGCATAATTGAGTACTGTCTCATTTGCGATAGCAACCAATTTTTTTGGGCCGAACCAGACGCACTATTATAAATACGCTCCCTATCAATGTGAATATAATAAAATAAATAACGATTCACCAGGTACTTTTCATTTACTTTTATTATTCCAACGCTTTTTTGGAAAGTGGTTCTATAAGTAAAATCATTATTTTCAGCAATCGTAGCCTTTCCTATTGTTGCACCTGTATTTACTACTACAATGTCACCAGGGGCTAGAAGTGTTCGTTTATTTGTTTGCTCAAAATCTTCTTTAGTAATCTGTCTTACATTCTTATACTCAATTCTCCCATCTTTAATATCTTTTGCGCTGACAAAAAAGTATCCAGACATTTCATCATTTTCACAATCACCATGTTTACCATCAGTTATTTTTTCGGTAATATACCCCAATTCACGCGTTTCCCATCCCTTATCATTCGCTGCAGGATCACCAAACATATCATAAAACACGGACTTGATAAGCCCATCTAATTCCTCTAATTGCTTTTTGCGTAAAGCAAGAAGTTCAGAAACGGTATCAAGATTTTTGGCGATTTGTTTTTGAACTTCAAGAGGGGGAAGAGGAATTTCTAAATTTTTCACATCAGATGAACTAACTGCTGGGTAACTCGCTCCCCTAGCTACTAACATTAAACTACTAATAAAACTTTTGGACTTACAATAGTGAAACAAATAATTTCGAGCTATTTGTTCATTAGCTCTTAGTACACAAAAGCCAGTTGAAGCAACTAATATATTCTCGTGTGATTGTTTTACTAAGCCCACTGCATTAAGATTAGGTCTTACTGTTGAAACCAAAATATCTCCAGCTTGAATTAATTGTTTTGCTCTGCTTGGTGCCTCTATAGACTCATAAACTGTATAGGATTCAATTTCTTTTGTCTCGTTGTTTATCGAGGAGATGTCTATATAATCAATCAAACACTTTCTTTTAGAGTCAATGACACTTATCTTTTTTTCACACACATCTCCCAACTTGACCTTTTCCCACTTACTCACCAAGAAGCCCCCTTAGTTCTTGCATTTTAGAGGCAATTTCCTTATCCAGTTGCTCTAGCCGATCCATAATAACCGCTGGAGCATCATACTTGACCTGCTCATATACGATCTCCTTATAGCGGTTAATCGATAGATCATAATCTTTATCCGCGATCACAGCTTTATCTACCATAAAGCTTTGTTCGGTTGGTTTACGATCCATCTCTGCATCGAGATTGTGGAAGCGAGCTATAATATCAGGAATATCATTATCTTCAATCGGCGCACGCTTATCATCTAAAGAGTAACCATCCGCCTTCATATCATAGAACCATACTTTATCCGTCCCACCAGCATCTGTTTTCGTAAAAATGAGAATAGCTGTACTTACCCCTGCATAGGGCTTGAACACTCCACTTGGCATCGAAATGATCGCTTCTAGTTTATGATTCTCTACCAACTCTTCACGGAGTGATTTGTGAGCTTTGGTTGCACCAAATAAAACTCCATCAGGCACAATGGCAGCACAACGGCCACCTTTGCGAAGCATGCGCAAGAACAAAGCTACGAATAGCAGCTCTGTTTTCTTCGTATTGCAAATCGATTTCAGATTATCATGAATACTGTCGGCATCAACCGTTCCTGTGAAAGGAGGATTCGCTAAAATCATCGTATATTCATTCGCAATATCATTTTGCTTCGAGACGCTATCTACGTAATCAATATGCGGATTCGTAATCGAATGCAGCATTAAGTTCATCGCTGATAAACGCAGCATCGTGCGGTCGGTATCGAATCCAGATACCATTTCTCCGGCAAACTGATCCCATTGCTCGGTTGTCATTGTTGCTTCATATTGCTCCCGAATATACTCTGCCGTAGATACCAAGAAGCCTGCCGTACCACATGCTGGATCACAGACACGATCATCTGGGGTAGGAGCCATCAGACGCACCATCAGGTCACGAACATGCTTCGGTGTACGGAACTGTCCGTTCTGCCCTGCTGTGGCCAGCTTTCCAAGCATATACTCGTATAAATCGCCCTGCATATCCAAATCCTTAATATCATGCTCATAGAGCTCGTCCAACCCTGTAATGATCTTCTGCAACACCTGTGGGGTAGGAATAAGGAAGATCGCATCCTGCATATAGCGTGCGAACGCCGTTGTTGGGTCTTCACTCATCCCCTTAATAAACGGGAATACATCATTATTGATCGTATCGAAAATGATCCGTGAATCTTTATTTTTAAAGTTGCTCCAACGCATCGCTTGTCCTTCTTCAGTCTCGGGGAACACTTTAGGAAGCTTATCCCCACCCAAGGCTTCAAAGCTTTCAGCCTCTAAGTCTTTCTCATCTAAAGAACGAATGAACATAAGATACGTTAATTGTTCAATAACCGTCAGTGGATTCGTTATCCCCCCGGCCCATAAATCAGTCCATATTTTATCTACTTTATTGCGGATATCTCCTGTTAACATATTTTGTTTCCAACCTTTCATCTATAACGAAAATAAAATAGTTTTTAAGGTAATATACATTTAACTACATATATATTACCATGATTTTGATTGTAAGTAGTCTAAATTTACTACATAGGCTTCAGTACCTAATTCAATAGATATCTTCTTATTAACCCATCATTTTAGCCATGAACTATTACACAATGTAAAACAAAAAACTCTCAAGGATATTGTATCCTCAAGAGCTATTATTATCGGACTTTATCTCGGATTTTATATTAAAGTTAGATACTTTCGAAACCACTTATTACCGGCGTTATTAAAAATGGAATAGTCAGCAATCATGGAACAATCTCAAACACAGTTCCTTGGTGCCGATCAGCCACTTTTACAGAGCCATAAACCCCTAAATACAGTCTAGATTGACTCAGATTCGATCCCAAACTAACATAATAAGCGGATTGAGACCCAAAATCATAATCCGTTTCAATCACACTAAAATCACTTTGTTTACAATCCGTTCTTACCCTGGTATAAGCTAAAACTCCTCTAACTGGAGGAGGAGATCCTTCATTTCTGGCGAGATCCGTAAACACAACACTTCCCGTTAAACCGGGGATTGCATTTCCCATATAGGTCTGAACCCCAGTAAGGGCAGTTCCTCCAAACTTATCGGTTCGGGGATCTTTATGAAAATAACTAATGAGAGGCGGAAGACGCCGCACTGAAGTTGTGATCGCTTCATCGTAATAAGAAATTGTCTTCTCATCCAAAGCCGGATCTGCAGAACAGCCTGTAATGAACGAAGTAGGAAAAGCGCCTTCCCACCCTCGCCAGCCAAAGTTAATAAATCCTTCTTGATCAAGTACAGAATTCGTCAAAGTCGAAGAAGCTCGAACAAGCTGAGTAACCGGTATGGGTTTATAAAGAATGAATGCAAAAATCGACTCTACAAGATCCTGTCCGACACTTCCTACGTATTTGATGTACTGATTATAAGATAACCTTTGAAATGCAATGCCTGGCAGATTGCGGCCCCCTTTGGCCATTACCGTAAGTGTTTCCTGAATAGACGCAGGCAGCTCATTAAAACGCGTAACTACGGGCGGATTATCGATAAATGTAGGTTTGGAAATGTCAATTTCAATGATTTTACCCGCGATTTCCATATCATTTTGGCTTAAATTAAATGGATCATAGCCTGATCCGCCATCTCCGGTTGTCAAAATGAGTTTTCCTGTTTCAGGTGAGAAGTTTAAGCTGTTGACGCCATTATGATTTAAAAATGGTCTTCTTATATTCAGTAATGTCCGCCGTTTTTGAGGTTGTCCATTCGCATGCAGAATCCATTCCTCAACGGTATCAATATGATCATAATGCGTTTCCCGATTCATCCATTTTAAGTTTAAAGTTCTAGGATCACACGGGTTCGGCTTAAAAGATTCAAATTCACCTGGAAGAGAACCCGGACCTTGGGTTCCCGCTACTGAATAATGGAGATAAAATAGACCATTAAAATAAAAATCGGGATGAAAGGCTAGCCCTATCAATCCCCGTTCATCATACCCACCACCAGAGGCACCTAGTGTTATGATTCGTGAGCGAATATCTAAAAAAGTCCTTACCTCCCCGTCCCCTATGTAAAAGATCTCTCCTATCTGAGTTGCAATAAATAATCTTTCAATTGATTCACCTGGAAGTATCGCTGTTTTCAGAACAGTGGGCATATTTAACTTGCTTACAATGGGCCGTAAGCCAACCTTAACTTTCATCAAATAACGGAGCACCCCTTCTTATTTTTTTATATGAATATGATTCGAGCCGTTCTATTAGTACCGACTTAGAGCCAGCCTGAAGGCCGGGTATGCAAAAAGGGCTCTGCCTCCATTGCGGAGCAAAGCCCTTCTCATTTATTGGTTCTTACACATATGTCCTCTATCTACATAACCAAACTCCGAATATCCCCTTACTTAAGCTGTTCATTCAACACACTATCTTCTAAAACAGCAAACTTATCTCCATATACTCTCGTTAAATGCTTTTCACCCCATGCACATAGTGCACTTAGAATCCCTTCTAAGCTCTGTCCATATTCACTAAGCTCGTATTCCACTCTTGGTGGAACTTGATTGTACACGATACGATTGATGACCCCATCCTCTTCAAGCTCGCGCAGCTGTTGGGTAAGCATTTTTTGGGTGATATTTGGCATGAGGCGCTTTAATTCGCTTGTCCGTTTTTTCCCGTGAGTCAGATGGCATAGAATCACACATTTCCACTTGCCACCTAAGACTTCTAATGTCGCTTCAACAGAGATATTGTATTTCTTTTTTTGCATCTTGTTCTCCTCCTTCTTATAGGCACTAAAAAGTACCTATGTTACTTTTAGGTTTCTATATAACTTAAAAGTGCGTACTTTTCTTTATGGACGATATATCTCATAATAACATTTGCCGGCCGAAGCGTGCTAATTTTTTTATCTCATGAACAAATGAAGGCTGATGTATTTCAGAATTTATTATTCGCTGAAAAGAAGGTTTCCATTTATATAGCAGAATAAAGGAGGATATCAATATGGATGTAAATAAAAAGCAAAGCACATTGGCATTGCTTGCTCTAGCAGTAAGTGCTTTTGCAATCGGAACGACTGAATTCATCAGTGTCGGGTTGCTGCCGCTTATTGCAAATGATTTACGTATTCCCGTAACCACGGCCGGATTAACGGTGTCTTTATATGCGTTAGGCGTAACGTTTGGAGCTCCGATTTTGACATCTCTAACATCGAGTATGTCACGCAAGACATTATTACAATGGATCATGATTGTCTTTATTATTGGTAATACTGTTGCTGCATTCTCAACGACAATTGGGTTATTGCTAGTAGCACGTGTGATCTCCGCATTTTCACATGGGGTCTTCATGTCAATAGGATCGACAATTGCTGCCGATTTAGTTCCCGAAAATCGAAGAGCTAGTGCGATTTCCATTATGTTTACAGGTCTTACCGTAGCTACGGTAACAGGTGTTCCATTTGGAACCTTTATTGGACAGCAGCTAGGTTGGAGAACAGCCTTTATTACCATTGTTATCATTGGTGTTATTGCCTTACTTGCAAATCGCATTCTTGTTCCATCTCATTTGCGTAAAGGAGTAAAAACTTCTTTTCGTGATCAGCTTAAACTAGTGACAAATGGTCGATTATTGCTTTTGTTCATCATTACAGCTTTAGGGTATGGCGGAACATTTGTCGTGTTTACCTACTTATCACCATTTCTACAAGACATCACTGGGTTTAAAGAAGGAACAGTAGCTATCATTTTGTTAGCTTACGGTATCGCGATTGCGATTGGGAATATGATTGGAGGTAAGTTATCGAATCAAAACCCAATTGGTGCATTGTTCTATATGTTTATCGTACAAGCAGTTGTCTTATTTATTTTGATGTTCACAGCACCATTTAAAGTTGCTGGATTGATAACGATTCTGTTGATGGGGCTATTAGCATTTATGAATGTGCCGGGCTTGCAAGTCTATGTTGTAATACTGGCTGAGCGCTTTGTTCCTAGTGCAGTTGATGTGGCATCGGCAATCAATATTGCTGCATTTAATGCCGGGATTGCGATAGGTTCCTTTGTTGGCGGAATTGTTACAGACTCGATAGGACTTATCCATACGACTTGGATTGGAGCACTTATGGTATTAGCCGCTACAATCTTAACTGGATTTAGCAGAGCAATGGAACGAAAAGATCGAGCAAGCAAAATATAATAACATGTTGGAGGTTTTTATTATGATGGCAAAAAATTTGCAAGATACAACAACTTTGAATAATGGCGTGAAAATGCCTTGGTTTGGACTTGGAGTTTTCAAAGTCGAAGAAGGCCCTGAATTGGTGAACGCAGTAAAAACAGCGATTAAACATGGATACCGCAGTGTAGATACAGCAGCGATTTATGGGAATGAAGAAGGCGTTGGCCAAGGGATTCAAGAAGGCTTGAAAGAAGCAGGCATTTCAAGAGAAGAGCTATTTGTCACTTCTAAGGTTTGGAACGCGGATTTGGGATATGAATCGACGATTGCTGCTTATGAAACAAGCTTAAAGAAACTGGGCTTAGCGTATTTGGATTTGTATTTGATCCATTGGCCGGTTGAAGGAAAATATAAAGATGCGTGGAGAGCGTTAGAAACGCTTTATAAAGAAGGCCGCGTAAAAGCAATTGGCGTAAGTAATTTCCAAATTCATCATTTGGAAGACTTGATGAAGGATGCTGAAATTAAGCCGATGATCAACCAAGTAGAATACCATCCGCGCTTAACTCAAAAAGAGTTGCAAGCATTTTGCCAAGCCAACGATATACAGTTTGAAGCATGGTCACCTCTCATGCAAGGTCAATTGCTTGACAACGAAGTTATTCAGGAAATTGCGAACAAGCATAATAAATCTATTGCCCAAGTTATTTTGCGTTGGGACTTGCAGAACGGGGTTGTTACTATTCCAAAATCAACAAAAGAGCATCGAATTGTTGAAAATGCGAATGTGTTTGACTTTGAATTGACGAAAGAGGAAATGGAGATCATTGATGGATTAAATCAAAACCATCGTGTAGGTCCAGACCCAGATAATTTTGATTTTTAATGAATAAGAACTCGGAGTCTGAGTTCTCACCGTGTAGAGAAAGATGTATTCTTTCTCTGCACTTTTTTTATGTTGATCAAAGAAAATAAAGTGATTTCTTAGTGCTTAGATATCTAGGACTTTATTTTCTTATTCTTGGCCTTCATACTCCTTACAAAAAATGTTATCAAAGCTGGACTTAGGATATATAATAGTTTCTAACTTTGATGAAATACAGAGAGGAGTTTCTCGTACTATTTCGCAAGGTCGTACAGCTGGAGTCATCTCGCTTCTTGGCAACCTGGCTACGGGTGCAGCGTTGGCTAATGGCAAGTGTCTTGACAGGTCTTGCTGCGAGTCTTGCTTTTGATCGCAGATAGTGATACACGAGGAGATGATCTTGATGAACAAGAACATAGGAATCACTGATATTTTGGTAAGGTTCGACGAGATTTCGAAGCATTATGTTCGGGAGCTGGACAAGTATAGTCTGGCGGAACTGTGTCGCAAGCCGAGCGAGAACGAATGGTCGCTTGGGCAAATGTACCTGCATCTGCCCCATTCCACGCTGAACTTGCAGCTCCGTCTTGCGGAGCAGTGCATGGCACTCGGTGGCGGCAGCGAGGAAGGCGGCGGGAAAACGGAGGCCGGTCATACCGTGTTTGAGCAAGGGAGCTTCCCACCAGTTCGCATTCAGGTATCGGCCGACTTGCAATATACGCCTCCTCAGCCAGAGAGCAAGGAGCAGCTTGTCGCCAAGCTTGAGGAAGCAAGGTGCCGCATGCATGAGATTGGGGCGTCGCTGCAGACCATAGACCCAGAGCGGCTGCAGCGAAAGGCGACTCATCCAGCCGTAGCCTTCGGCGCGTTAAACGCGGTCGAATGGTTTACGATGGTGGAGATGCATTACCGTCATCATCTGCTTCAAAAGGAGCGGTTGGATACTTTCTTACAAACTGCAGAGTTATTGGGCTAACGAGTTATCGATTGCATTAAGCTCCGCATACTCCTTTTAAAATGAAATGAAGAATAGACCTCCTACTTTTATAGGAGGTCTATTCCTCATCTAGAAGCTTAACCGGCCAAGTCGTATACATTCATATTGGCTAGAAGTTAGGTACCAATCGAATAAGTTTATCCGGGGTGCCGTCACCGTTTTTGTCGCCATTGTTGCTGGTGACGAAGTAGAGTGATCCGTCCGGCGCCTCGACAATGTCGCGAATGCGTCCGTATTTATTCACGAACAAGTAAGTAAGATCACTGCTCTTGATCGTCGGTTGGCCGTTCTGTTCTCCAACGATCATGCGAATGATCTGCTTGCCTTTTAAATTGGTAACAAGCAGATTCCCTGCCCAGGGCCCTTGAGTTACAAAAGTCATGCCCGAAGGCGCCCAGGTTGTGCCATTCGCATAAATGAGCGGGGGTGTAATGCCTGGTTGGTTCTGATTCCCACCCTCATATTTAGGCCAACCGTAATTGTTACCGGGTTGAATGTAGTTAATCTCATCTTTGGAGGATTCACCGTGCTCTGATGCAAAGAGACGGTTCGTTCCAGGCTGCCATGCTAATCCTTGAGGATTCCGATGTCCACGGCTATAAATGGGCGAGGAGGCAAACGGATTATCACTTGGAATGGTGCCGTCTAGATTCAGGCGGAATATCTTCCCTCCAAGGTAAGTGAGTGTATCGTCTTTGTTGCCGTAATTGCCGTCACTGAAATACAGCTTGTTGTCGGGGCCTATTTTCATCCGGCCGCCATTGTGATAGACTGCACCCGGAAGATTTGTAATGAGGACTTTGTCTACTGTAGCGATGTTGTTGTTCTCTTTCAGCCGAACGACCTGATTGGCAACTTTGTTGTCTGATGTTTTGTAGGAATGGTAGATATACATGTAATGATTGGTGGCGAAATTAGGATCGAGGGCCAGGCCCAATAAGCCGCCTTCGCTCTTAGGCATATAATAGAAAGGCGAGCCCAGCGTAATGACTGGCGTGGATTTCAACTTCCCGTTCACAATGACACGGACTCTGCCGCTGTTGCGTTCGGTGAAGAAAATCCGTCCATCCGGTGCAAAATCAACAGCCCATGGAGTTTCCAAGTTGTTAGCGACAACCTCTGGCGTATAAGGATCGGAAGAGGCGGGGCTGGTTTTGACAGACAACGCACTGCTAGCTGCGGAACTATTTCCTGCTAAGTCCCTTGCTTTCACCGTAAAGGTATACGAGGTATTCGCCGTAAGTCCTGTTACATTAAAAGATGTCGCAGGCGTGCTTCCGGCGAGTGTGCCATTTATATATATGTCGTACGCATAGACGCTGACGTTATCTGTGGATGCCGTCCAGGACAGATTGACTGACGAAGATGTTTTGCTCGGGCTTACAAGTCCTGTCGGAGCAGTTGGGGCCTGCGTGTCGGTTTGGTTTGTCGTTTTTACGGTGAGAGGGCTGCTGGCATTGGATATATTTCCTGCTGCATCTTTGGCTTTGACCGTGAATTGATAAGTAGTATCCGGCGTTAATCCGGTAAAGGTGTAGCTAGTATCCTTGACATTCGCTTGCGTTAGAACATTATCTTTGTATAAGTCATAGCCCTTCACGCCAACATCATCCAGCGATGCAGTCCAGGATATGCTCGCAGTTGTATCCGTTACTTGGTTTGCTTGCAGATTTGTTGGTTCTGTAGGCGGGAATACATCACCGGTGGCATTGACTTTTACCTTGTCAAAGGTGGCCGTGCTTAGGCTGGATACATTATGGCTGGTGACAGCCAATCCTACATACAACGAAGCATTCATATTAATAGTCAA
>Ga0209025_1002690_pt1 | contig 18125 bp, 18 predicted proteins | sample AraplaMF_Col_mLB_FD_184256 | JGI IMG/M metagenome (GOLD analysis project Ga0209025, IMG submission 184256) | Arabidopsis root microbial communities from the University of North Carolina, USA - plate scrape MF_Col_mLB (SPAdes) (version 2) | ecosystem: Host-associated > Plants > Roots > Endosphere... | reverse complement strand
ACGGCAAGGCCGAGCGCTTCATCCAGTCGGCCCTGCGCGAGTGGGCCTACGGGCACGCCTACGCGAACTCAGACCAGCGCTGTGAGGCTCTGCCTGTGTGGAACCACTTCTACAACTGGCACCGGCCGCACCACGGCATCAACCTCGCCGTGCCCGTCTCACGTCTCTCGATGTCTCGAAAGAACCTCTTGACACTTCACAGCTAGGCTCGCGCCCCGCCACGCCCTCCGGAACACCCCATGGAAAGCACCACGCCATCCACCCCCGATGCCGAAGCGCCGCTGGTCCGGCTGCGCAATGTCGGCAAGCGCTTCGCCAACGGCACGCTCGCGCTGCAGGGCATGTCGCTCGACATCGGCGCGCACGACTTCATCAGCTTCCTCGGCCCCTCGGGCTGCGGCAAGAGCACGGCGCTGCGGCTGATCGCCGGCCTCACGCGCGCCAGCAGCGGCGAGATGGCCTGGACCGGCGGCGCCGCCGCGCGCACCGACCGCGACCTGGGCTTCGTGTTCCAGGAACCCACGCTGATGCCCTGGGCCAAGGTATTCGACAACGTCTGGCTGCCGCTCAAGCTCGCGGGCATGAAGCGCGACGCCGCCGCGCCCGTGGTGCAGCAGGTGCTCGAGATGGTCGGGCTCTCGCGCTTCGCCGACGTCTATCCGCGCGAGCTCTCGGGCGGCATGAAGATGCGGGTGTCGATCGCGCGCGCGCTGGTCACGCACCCGCGCCTCCTCCTGATGGACGAGCCCTTCGCCGCGCTCGACGAGATGACGCGCATCAAGCTCAACAACGACCTGCTCGCGATCTGGCGCGAGCACCGCTTCTCGGTGGTGTTCGTCACGCACAGCGTCTACGAGTCGGTCTACCTCTCGAACCGCATCGTGGTGATGGCCGCGCGCCCGGGCCGCGTGATCGACGAAATCCGCATCGACGAGCCCTATCCGCGCGGCGAGGCCTTCCGCACCTCGAGCCGCTACAACGCGCACTGCACCGCGGTGTCCCAATCCCTGCATGGAGCCCTGCATGGCGTCGACATCGATCACTGAGCCCGCGGTCACCGTTGCGCCCGCCGTGCACGACGACGACCTCGCCACGCCCTCGGCCGACGCCCAGCGCGCCCACGAGGACCGGCAGCGCCGGCGCGAATCGCTGCTGCGCATCGTGGTGCCCGCCGTGGTGGTCGGCGCGCTGCTGCTGCTGTGGGAATGGACCGTGCGCGCCAACAACATCCCGCACTACATCCTGCCCGCGCCCTCGCTGATCCTGAAGACGCTGTTCGACAACTGGGACACGCTGTCGAGCGCGCTGTGGTTCACCGTGCGGCTCACGCTGCTCGCGCTGGCCGCGGCCATCGTCGGCGGCGTGCTGCTGGCGATCGCCTTCGCGCTGTTCAAGTGGGTGGAGATCGGGCTGTTCCCGATCGCGGTGATCCTGCAGGTCACGCCGATCATCGCGATCGCGCCGCTGATCCTGATCTACGTCTCGAGCACCACCGCGGCACTGCTGCTGTGCGCCTGGATCGTGGCCTTCTTCCCGATCCTGTCGAACACGGTGGTGGGCCTCAAGAGCGCCGACAGCAACCTGCGCGACCTGTTCCAGCTCTACAAGGCCTCGCCCTGGCAGACCTTCCGCTACCTGCTCGCGCCCAGCGCGCTGCCCTACTTCATGGCGGGCCTGAAGATCGCGGGCGGCCTGAGCCTGATCGGCGCGGTGGTGGCCGAGTTCACCGCGGGCACGGCCGGCAAGGAAACCGGGCTGGCCTCGCGCATCCTCGAGTCGAGCTTCCGCACCGAGATTCCGATGATGTTCGCGGCGCTGCTCTTGGTGTCGCTGCTCGGGATCGTGATCTTCATCGTCTTCGCCGCGCTGTCGCGCCTGGTGCTGGGCCACTGGCATGAAAGCGAAATGCGCCGTGAACGCTAGGACCTCGCTCGCCCCGGCCGTCGACTGGGACGCGGTGCGCCGCGACCTCGCGGGCCTGAACCTGGTGACCGCGCCGGGCCAGCGCAAGCAGCTGTCGAAGGACTTCTTCTGGTACAGCCCGATCCTCACGGCGCAGCTCTCGGGCTGCGTGGCCGAGCTGGTGGTGAAGGTCGGCACCGAGGACGACGTGCGCCAGGTCTGCGCCACCGCCGCGAAGTGGAAGCTGCCGCTCACGGTGCGCGCGGGCGGCACCGGCAACTACGGCCAGTGCGTGCCGCTCGAGGGCGGCCTGGTGATGGACGTGACGCAGCTGTGCCGCGTGCTCGACATCGGCGACGGCCGCATGCGGGTGGAAGCCGGCGCGCGCATGCACGACATCGACCTGGCCGCGCGCGAGACCGGCCAGGCGCTGCGCATGTGGCCCTCGACCTGGCACGTGGCCAGCATCGGCGGCTTCATCGCGGGCGGCTTTGGCGGCATCGGCTCGTTCCGCCACGGCATCCTGCGCGACCCCGGCAACCTGCTGCGCGCGCGCGTGATGACGGTGGAACGCGAGCCGCGCGTGATCGAGCTCGCGGGCGACGAGATCCAGCAGGTGCACCATGCCTACGGCACCAATGGCGTGATCCTCGACGTGGAGGTGGCGCTGAGCCCGGCCGTCGACTGGGTGCACTGCACGGTGCTGTTCGAGCGCTACCGCGCGGCGCTGGACTTCGGCATCGCGGCCAGCACGCCCGATCTCGACCTGTTCCTGCTGTCGACCGTGGAGGCGCGCTTCTCGCCCTACTACACGGCGATGGGCGAGCACTTTCCGGCCGACCGGCACGCGGTCTTCACGATGGTCGCGCCCGAATCGATGGAGGACTTCCGCGCGCTCGCGGCCGCGCACGGCGGCCACATCGCGCTGGCCGGCACCGAGGCCGAGCTGCTCGCGGCCGGCCTGCCGCCGGCCTACGAATGCGCGTTCAACCACACGACGCTGCAGGCGCTCAAGATGGACCGCGGCTGGACCTACCTGCAGGTGGCCTATGCGCAGCCCTTCGATCCCGCGGTGGTCGAGCGCCACCTCGAGATCTTCGGCGACGAGGTGCTGCAGCACCAGGACTTCGCGCGCGCGGGCGGCGAGGCCGGCACCTTCGGCATCCTGCTCGTGCGCTGGACCGGCGAGGCGCGCCAGTACGAGCTGATCCGCGAGATCGAGTCGCAGGGCGGCTGCAAGATCTTCAATCCGCACGTGGTGACCATCGAGGACGGCGGCATGAAGACCATCGACACGCAGCAGATCGAGTTCAAGAAGCGCAGCGACCCGATGGGCCTGATGAACCCCGGCAAGACGCGCGGCTGGACCCCCGACATGGCCATCGACCGCTGAAAAGATTTAGGCTTCGCGTCCCTTCCAAAAAACCTCCACAGGAGCACGTCCTCATGCGCATCCCCGCTTTCCGCATCCGCCCGCTCGGCAGCCTGGCCCTCGGCCTGGCGCTGACCGCCGCCGCCTTCGCCGCGCAGGCGCAGGAGAAGGTGGTGTTCGCCACCAACTGGAAGGCGCAGGCCGGCCATGGCGGCTTCTACCAGGCGCTGGTGGACGGCACCTACAAGAAGTACGGCCTCGACGTCGAGATCCAGCAGGGCGGCCCGATGGTCAACAACCGGCCGATGCTGCCGGCCGGCAAGATCGATTTCCTGATGACCGGCAATCTGCTGCAGTCCTTCGACAACGTGAAGAACGGCGTGCCCACGGTGGTGGTGGCGGCCTTCTTCCAGAAGGACCCGCAGGCCATGTTCGCGCACCCGGGCCAGGGCTTCGACACCTTCAAGGACATGACCAAGGCGCCCGTGGCCTTCATCGGCAAGGACGGCCAGTTCAGCTTCTGGCAGTGGATGAAGTCGGAGCACGGCTTCAAGGATTCGCAGCTCAAGCCCTACACCTTCAACGTGGGTCCGTTCCTGGCCGACAAGAAGTCGATCCAGCAGGGCTACGCGATCTCCGAGCCGCTGTCGATCAAGGCCCAGGCCGGCTTCGACCCGGTGGTGCAGCTGCTGGCCGACAACGGCTTCTCGACCTACTCGACCACCATCGAGACGCGCGCCGACCTGGTGAAGACCAAGCCCGAGACGGTGCGCAAGTTCGTCGAGGCCTCGATCATCGGCTGGAACAACTACCTCTACGGCGACAACAAGGCCGCCAACGAGCTGATCGCCAAGACCAACCCCGACTCGCCCGTGGCCGCGCTGCAGGGCTCGATCGAACTCATGAAGAAGATGGGCATCGTCGACAGCGGCGAGTCGCTGACCAAGGGCATCGGCGCGATGGACGAGGCACGCGTGAAGGACTTCTACGACAAGATGGTCAAGGCCGGCCTCTACAAGCCCGGCGAGGTCGACCTGTCGAAGGTGGTCACGACCCAGTTCGTCAACAAGGGCGTGGGCCTGGACGTGCGCAAAAAGCTCACGGGCAAGTAGGCCGCGACCAAGGATCCGATCCACGACCACACCGATTTCTCCGCGGGCCGCGCGGTGCTTGCGCCGGGGTCAGATGCCGGCGCCTGGGATGCCATAAGGCACCGTGCGGCTCTTCATTCGCTGGGCTCTGACCCCGTATCGCTGCTGCGTCGGCGAACCGGCCCTCCCATGAAAACGCTCGTCGTTCATTGCCATCCGAACCCAGACAGCTTCAACCACGCGCTCTACCGCACGGCGCTCGCCGCCCTCGAACCCCGCCACCAGGTCCGGGCCATCGACCTGTACGCCGAGGGCTTCGACCCGACGCTGACCCGCGAGGAACGCATCGCGTACCTCGACAACACCCAATTGATCCGCGAACGCGTGCAACCCCACGTCGAAGCGCTGCTATGGGCCGAGCACCTGGTGTTCGTCTATCCCACCTGGTTCCACGGACCGCCCTCGATGCTCAAGGGCTGGCTGGAGCGGGTGTGGCTGCCCGGCGTGGCCTTCCTGCCGGCCGAGCGCAAGGGCCAGGCCGCGCGCTCGGGCATGCGCCACATCCAGCGTCTCACGGTGGTCACCACGGGCGGCTCGCCGCGCTGGTTCGTGATGATCATCGGCGACCCCGGGCGGCGGCTGTTCACGCGCGCGCTGCGCGCCCTGTTCGCCTGGCGCTGCAAGGTGACCTGGCTGCAGCTGCACGACATGAACGCCGTGACCGCGCTCGACCGCACGCGCTTCATCGAGCGCGTCGCGCGCAAGCTGCAAACGCTGTGACCACGACCCCAACGATCCGGGAGAAAACACCATGAGCCTCGAACGCACGCTCACCGTCCGCGTGACGCGCATCGCGCGCCAGACGCCCGAAATCCTGGCCTTCGAGCTGACCCATCCCTGGGGCCGCGCGCTGCCCGGCTACGAGGCCGGCGCGCACATCGACGTGCACATGCCCGGCGGCTTCTCGCGCCAGTACTCGCTGGCGCGCGCGCCCTCGGCGGGCGCCGTCTCGTCCTACCTGATCGGCGTGAAGCGCGAGGCCGCGAGCCGCGGCGGCTCGGCCTCGATGCACGAGCGCGTGCGCGAGGGCGACCTGCTGCCGATCAGCACGCCGCGCAACACCTTCCCGCTGCAGGCACAGGCGCGCCACCACCTGCTGCTGGCCGGCGGCATCGGCATGACGCCGCTGCTGGCGATGGCGCAGGCGCTGGCCGCGCGCGGCGAGGGCTTCACGCTGTGCGTGTTCGCGCGCGCCGAGGAGCACCTGGCCTTCGCCGAGGCGCTGCGCGCTCCGGCGCTGGCACCGCATGTGCGGCTGCACCTCGACCAGGGCGATGCCTCGCAGCGCATCGACCTGCGCGCGCTGCTGGCCGCGCATGCCGGTGCCGCCCATCTCTATGTCTGCGGCCCCGGCGGCTTCATGCAGGCGGTGCGCGACGCGGCGGCCGCCGCGCAGTGGCCCGAGGACGCGATCCACGCCGAGTACTTCGCCGCGCCCACCGATGCCGCCGCCACCGCGGGCCAGCCCTTCGTGCTGCGGCTCGCGCAGCGCGGCATCGCGGTGCCGGTGGCGGCCGACCAGACCGCGGTCGACGCGCTGCACGAGGTCGGCATCGACATCCCGGTGTCGTGCGAGCAGGGCCTGTGCGGCACCTGCGTGGTCGGCGCCGAAGGCGAGGGCGCCGAGCACCGCGACTTCTGCCTCACCGGCAGCGAGCGGCGCCACAAGGTGGCGCTGTGCTGCTCGCGCGCCAAGGGGGCCGAGCTGGTGGTTCAGCTCTGAGACCGCGCATGGCCAGGACCACCGCCGTCGACACCGCCGAGGACGCCGAGGGCCCCGCCACGCGCGGGCGCTCGCGCAAGTACGCGCAGGTGCTCGGCGTGATCAACCAGGCCGCGATCGAGGTGTTCGCGAGCGAGGGCCTGGCCGGCGCCTCGACGCAGGCGATCGCCGACAAGGCCGGGCTCTCGAAGGCGCAGCTGCACTACTACATCGACAGCAAGGAGGCGCTGTACCGGCAGATCCTGCAGGACATCCTCACCGACTGGATCGTGGTCTTCGGCTTCGACGACGAGGCCCTGGGCCCGCGCAAAGTGCTCGGCGACCTGATCCGCCGCAAGATGGCGTTCTCGTTCGAGCATCCGCTGCGTTCGCGCATCTTCACGGCCGAGATGCTGCGCGGCGCGCCGGTGCTCAACCCCCTGATGGACACGAGCAAGCAGCGCACCGACCAGGCCGCCGCCGTGATCCGCAACTGGATGGACCAGGGCCTGATGGACGAGGCCGACCCGATGCTGGTGCTGTTCCACATCTGGGCCGTGACCCAGTTCTACGCCGACCACGCCACCCAGGCCGCGTACTTCCGCAACACCGCGCAGCACGGCGACGCGCAGGACCGCGATTACCTGGTCGAGCAGGTGACGACGTTCCTGTTCAAGGGCGCGGGCGTCAGGTAGTTTGCCCGGCGGTACTCTACGAACCGTTCACGCTGAGCTTGTCGAAGCGCCGCGCGAGGCTTCGACAAGCTCAGCCCGAACGGATCGTTGCGTAGCGACTTCCGCGCTTCACCGCTTCTGCGGCAGGTACATGGTGGCCTCGACCTCCACCAGCACCTCGTCGCCCGGCAGGAAGCGCGACACCTCCACCACCGTGCTGACCGGCGGCTCGCCCGGGTAGAACAAACCGCGCACGCGGTTGTAGAAGGCGTAGTGCGGCAGGTGGCGGAAGTACTGCACCAGCTTCACCACGTCCTCCATGGTGCCGCCGTGCTCGGCCGCGATCTGGCGGATGCGCTCCAGCACGAACCAGCTCTGCGCCACGATCGGCGCTTCGAACACGTCGACCGACATCTGGCCGGTGGCGTAGCCCAGGCCCTGCAGCGCGCTGCGCCCGGCCTCGGGAATGGCGTCGTAGCCGGCGACCGCGCGGCGCGTGGCCGGGTCGACGGCGACCACGCCGCTCATGTAGACGAAATCGCCGACGCGCTTGGCGGCGGCATAGTTGGCCATCGGCTTGCCCATGCTCATGCGGTGTGCTCCAGGATCCGGCCCGCGCGGATGACACTGCGGCGGCGGCCGCGCGGGTCGATGAGTTCGTGTTCGTCGGTGGCGGCCAGCACCACCAGGTCGGCCGGACAACCCGCGGCGATGCGACCGTCCCAGGCCAGCCCGAGCGCCCGCGCCGGCGCGAGCGTGATGCTGTCGATCCAGTCGAGCGCCGGCGCGAGGTGCGCCACCTGCACGCCGAGGCCGAAGGTCTCGACGAGGTCGTAGCTGCCGTAGGGATAGAAGGCGTCCTGCACGTTGTCCGTGGCCAGGCTCGCACGCAAGCCGCGTGCCGCGGCCTCGCGGATGCGCGTGATGCCACGCGGCACCGGCGTGCGGTCCCAGGCGCCCTGCAGGTAGAGGTTGGTGGTGGGCAGCGCAACCAGGTGCAGGCCCGCGCCCGCGCACAGCGCCAGGGTTTCGTGCGCCACGGCGTCGTCCTGCACCGAGAGCGAGCAGGCATGGCCGCAGACCACGCGGCCCGCGAAGCCGCGCGCACGCACCAGCTGCGCGATGGCGCGCAGGCCGCTGGCGTCGGCATCGAGGCCCTCGTCGACATGGAAGTCGAGCGACAGCCCGTGCTTGTGGGCGAGCTCGAACACGCGGTCGAGCTTGGGCAGCAGGGCCTCGTTGCGGTAGACGAAGGCACCCAGCGCGCCGCCCGCGCGCGCCACCTCGCGCGCGATGCGCTCGCCGGCCTCGGCATCGGCGAACAGGTCGAGCGGGGTGAGCGAGACGAACTGCAGCTCCACGCGGCCGCGCCAGGCCTCGCGCAGCGATTCGAACACCGCGAGCGAGACCGGCGCCTCGGGCTGCACCCAGTCGAGGTGGGTGCGCAGCGCGCGCGTGCCGCTGCGCCAGGCGTCCTCGAGCGCGCGTTCCATGCGCGGGCGCAGCGACTCGGCGGTCCAGCCGGCCCGGTGGCCGTTCATGCGCTCGATGGCCGCGAACAGGTTGCCCTGCGCCGCGCCCACGTCCTGCACGGTGTAGTTCTTGTCGATGTGCGCATGCGCATCGACGCAGGCGCTCAGCACGATGCCGCGCGCCGAATCCTGCCGCGCGCTCGGCGCGACCGAGGCCACGCGATCGCCGTCCAGCACCAGGTCGAACAGCTCGGCCTCCGACGCGAAGCCGCGCAGCGGCTTCGGGATGCGCAGCGCCTCGAGCTTCACTGCGCCTCTCGCCACGCGCGCAGCCAGCCCAGGCCGGCCGAGGTGCCGCCGGGTTCGCTGCCGCGCCGCGGCCGGTATTCGCAGCCGACCCAGCCCTGCCAGCCGGTCTGCGCCGACACCTCGTCGATCACCTGGAACAGGTAGGGATAGTTCTGCTCGCCGATGTCGGGCTCGTGCCGCTCGGGCACGCCGGCGATCTGGATGTGGCCGACGCGGCCGGTGGGCAGGTACTGGCGCAGCTTCATCGCGACGTCGCCCTCGACGATCTGGCAGTGGTAGAGGTCCATCTGCACCTTGAGGTTCGGCGCGCCGATGCTCTCGACGATGGCGTGCGCATGGTCCTGGCGGTTGAGGAAAAAGCGCGGGATGTCGCGCGTGTTGATCGGCTCGATCAGCACGTCGCGCCCGGCCTTCGCGGCCTCCTCGGCGGCCCAGCGCAGGTTGTCCACGTACACCTGCTGCACGGCATCGGCCGTGAGGTCCTCGGGCACCAGCCCGGCCATGACGTGGATGCGCGGGCAGTCGAGTGCCACCGCGTAGTCGATGGCCTTGGCAATGCCTTCGCGGAACTCGGCGTCGCGCCCCGGCAGGCAGGCCAGGCCGCGTTCGCCGCCGTCCCAATTGCCGGGCGGGCCGTTGAAGAGCACCTGTTGCAGGCCGTTGTGCCGGAGGCGCGCGACGATATCGTCCTTGGAGAAGGCATAGGGAAACAGGTACTCGACGGCCTCGAAGCCGTCCTTCGCGGCGGCATCGAAGCGGTCGAGAAAATCCAGCTCGGGATAGAGCATCGAGAGGTTGGCGGCGAAGCGTGGCATGGCGTTGTCTCTTTGAAGTTCTGGCGATTGTGGTCTCGAACGAACTTACCAGCGCGCGCCGAAGGTCGAGCGCAGTTCGGCGATCTGTTCGGGCGACAGCGGCGCGGGTGGCGTGGCATGGTCGCGCGTCATGAGGTGGAGCCTGGCGGTCTCCTCGAGTTCCTCGAGCACGGCCATCGCGGCGGCGGGAGTGTCGTGCCACACGTTGGGGCCGAGGCGGTCGAGCATCACGGCGCGGATCGGCGCACCGGCCGTGCCGCGCTGCGCAATGACCTGCGCGACTTCGGCCGCCGCTTCGGGCGCGCCCGGACGGTAATAGTGGATGCGCGGCACGTGGCCGACCTTCATCACGAAGTACGGCGTGAGGGCGGGCAGCAGTTCGTCGCTGGTTCCGCTCAACGTGAGTGCGACGCAGTGGGTGCTGTGGGTGTGGATCACGCAGGCGGTGTCGGCGTCGAATGCTCGCGCTGCTTCGTAGATACGCATGTGCAGCGCGATGGTCTTGCTGGCGCGGTCACCGCTGGTCTGCTGGCCCTGCGCATCGAGCCTCGCGAGCCGCGCGGGGTCGAGGAAGCCCAGGCAGGCATCGGTCGGGGTGATGAGGAAGCCACCATCTTCCAGGCGCACGCTGATGTTGCCGGCGGTGGCGTGGACGTAGCCTCGGTCGAACAGGCTTTTTGCTGTGCGGCAGATTTCTTCTCTTGCTTTTGTTTCGGTCATTTTTTGCTGTTTGTTCGGGGCGCGTGCACAGGGCATCGGGTACTTCCCTCCGCGAATGTCCCCCGCCCTTCGGGCTCCTCCTTTATTTCGCTGCGGGAAGCACCCGATACCCTGTGCACGAGACGCGCTCGTGTTGTGCGGCCGGTTCTACGGCCGTGTCCAGGCTCACGTCGATGGGGTACTCCCCGCAGCGAAATAAAGGAGGAGCCGAAGGCGGGGGACATTCGCGGAGGGGAGTACCCCATCGGCGTGAGCCCGCCCCGAACACGACCCAGGCAGTTCACCCCAACACCGCAAACGCTTTGGTAAAGAAATCATCCCCCCCGAAGTTCCCCGACTTCAACGCGATATGCACCCCAGTGTCAGGCGCCAACGAAGAACGCGCATGACACCAAGGCACCCCCGGATCGATCTGCGGCCCGATCTGCATCTGCGCGATGCCGAGCGCCTGCACGCAAGCCCCGGAGGTTTCGCCGCCCGCCACCACGAGTTGGCGCACACCATGCTCGACCAGCCCGCGCGCGATCGCGGCGATGGTGCGCTCGACCATCGCGCCGGCCTCTTCCACGCCCAGTTGGCCTTGCACCGACTTCACGGCACCGGCTTCGGCCGTGGAGTAGACGAGCACCGGCCCCTTGTCGATCAGCGGTGCGGCCCAGGCCAGCGCTTCGGCCGCGACGTCGACACCGGCCGCGATGCGCAGCGGATCGATGGCCAGTGCGGCACCTCCACGGCCGATGAAGTCGAGCACCTGCCGGTTGGTGGCCAGCGAGCAGCTGCCTGACACCACCGCCGTGCGGCCGCCGGCCTTCGGCAACGCGCTGGCCTGCGATGAGGGTGCGAGGCCGAAGTTGGCGGGCAGGCCGATGGCGACGCCCGAGCCCGCGGTGACCAGCGGCAGCTTCGCGAGCGCCGGGCCCATGCGCAGCAGGTCGTCGTTCGACACCGCATCGACGATCGCGATCGACACGCCCTCGGCCTTCAGCTGCGCGATGCGCGCCTCGATGGCTTCCGCGCCGCGCGCCACCACCGCGTGATCGATCAGCCCCACCTTGCGCCGGCACTGCGCCTGCAGCACCCGCACCAGGTTCGGGTCGGTCATCGGCGTCAGCGGATGGTTCTGCATGCCGCTCTCGTTGAGCAGCACCTCGCCCGCGAACAGGTAGCCCTTGAACACCGTGCGCTTGTTGTCGGGGAAGGCCGGCGTGGCGATCGTGAAGTTGCAGCCCAGCGCCTCCATCAGCGCCTCGGTCACCGGGCCGATGTTGCCCCGCGGCGTGCTGTCGAAGGTCGAGCAGTACTTGAAGTAGATCTGTCGCGCGCCCTGCGCCTGCAGCCAGCGCAGCGCCTCGAGCGACTGCGCGATGGCCTCGGCCGGCGCGATGGTGCGCGACTTGAGCGCGACCACCACCGCATCCACCTCGGCGGCCAGCGGGCCCGCGGGCACGCCGATCGTCTGCACCACGCGCATGCCCGCGCGCACCAGGTTGTTGGCGAGGTCGGTGGCGCCGGTGAAATCGTCGGCGATGCAGCCGAGCAGCAGCTTCGCCATCGCTCAGCCCTTCACCGCGAATTTGACCGCCTGCGGGTTCTCGCGCACGTAGTCGCGCAGGATCGCGTCGAAGCTGGCATCGGCCTTCAGACCCAGCGCCTCGGCACGCGCCGCATGCACGCGGCTGGGCCAGCTCGTGACGATCTTCGCGATCGCCGCGTCGGGTTCCCAATCGATCAGGCGCGTTGCCTCGGTGCCCGCGATGCGCTCGAGCGCCTGCGCCATCTCGCGCACGGTGGTGGTCAGCGCGGGCAGGTTGATGGCGGTGCGCGCGCCCCACTCGGCGCCGCTGGCCGTGGCCGCGCGCACGATGCCCGCGATGGTGTTGCCGGGTGAGGCCAGCGCCACCGGCGTGTCGGGCGCGACCGGGCAGCGCGCGGGCTCGCCGGCCAGCGGTTCGCGCAGCATGCCGCTGAGGAAGCTCGAGGCCGCGCCGTTGGGCCGGCCCGAGCGCACCGACACCGTCATCAGCCGCACGTTGCGGCCCTGCACGAAGCCCTTGCGCGTGAAGTCGGCCACCAACTGTTCGCCGACGAACTTCTGGATGCCGTAGCTGTTCTGCGGCGTGGGCAGCGTCGTGTCCTCGATCAGCGCCGGCAGCCGCTGCTCGGGCGAATCGCCGAACACCGCGACCGAGCTCGAGAACACGAACACCGGCGCATGGCCGGCGCGGCGCGCGGCCTCGAGCAGCGCGCGCGTGGTGTCGAGGTTGCTGCGCATGCCGAGGTCGAAGTCGGCCTCGCATTCGCCGCTGACGGCGGCCGCGAGGTGGAACACGAGCTGGCTGCTGGCGATCGGCAGCGTGCCGCTGTGCGCCTGCTCGAGCAGGTCGCCCTGCAGGAACTGCACGCGCGCATCGGCCGCGAGATCGGCCGGCGGCGCCACGCGGTCGGCCAGCACGATGCGTTCGATGGGTTGCGGCGCGGCGCCGGCCAGCGCCAGCGGTCCCTGGGCGAGCAGCGTGCGCGCGAGGCGCGCGCCGAGGAAGCCGCAGCCGCCGGTGATGAGGATGTTCATGGTCGTCTTGTCTCGGTGGTCGTTCGCAAGTGGTTCAGAGGGCCGGCAGGAAGCGCAGCAGCGCATCGGCCACCGCCTCGGGCGCCTCGCGCTGCGGGAAGTGGCCCACGCCGTCCAGCAGCTCGCGGCGATAGGGGCCGCTGAAGAAGCGCTCCTTGCCCGCCGAGCTGTCCGGATGATTGCACGCATCGGCCGCGCCGTGCAGCACCAGCGTGGGCACCGACAGCACGGGCGCGGGATCGAGCGCCGCGTCGTCGGCCGCGTAATGCGGATCGCCGGGCGCGTAGCCCCAGCGATGGCGGTACGAATGCACCACCACGCGGGCCCAGTCCTCGCCCTCGAAGGCGGCGGCGGTGGTGTCGAACTCGGCCTCGTCGTACCAGCCGGGCGGGCCCCAGGTGCGCCACATCATGCGCGTGAAGGCGAGGCGGTCGTCGTGCACCGTGCGCTCGCCGCGCGGCGTGGCCATGTACCAGTGGTACCAGTAGTTGCGCGCCTGCTCGAGCGGCATCGGCTGGCCCGGTGCGTTGGTGCCGTAGCCCACCGACAGCAGCGCCAGTGCGCTCGCCACGCCGGGGCGCAGCCCGCAGGCATTGGCCACCGCGCGGGCGCCCCAGTCGTGGCCGACCAGCGCGGGGCGCTCGAGCCCCAGCGCATCGATGAAGTCGAGCAGGTCGCGGCCCAGCGCCGAGAGCTGGCCGCTGCGCGGCGTGTGCGCATGCAGGAAGCGCGTGGGCGCGAAGCCACGCAGCGCGGGCAGCAGCACGCGCCAGCCGGCGGCGGCCAGGCGCGCGGCCACGCCATGCCAGCCGCGCGGGCTGTCGGGCCAGCCGTGCACCAGCACCACGGTGGCGGCTCCGGCGGCATTCCATTCCTCGTAGCCGATGCGCAGCAGCGGCGTGTCGACGGTTTTGTGTTCGCTCACGAGGCATTTCCTTTCGCGGCCGGCAGCTCGATGCCCGGGAAGATCTTGATCACCGCGCTGTCGTCCTCGCGCGCATGGCCCGCGGTCGAGGCCTGCATGAACATCTGGTGCGCGGTCGACGACAGCGGCAGCGGAAACTTGCTCGCGCGCGCCACGTCGAGCACCAGGCCCAGGTCCTTCACGAAGATGTCGACCGCCGACAGCGGCGTGTAGTCGCCCGCGAGCACGTGCGCCATGCGGTTCTCGAACATCCAGCTGTTGCCCGCGCTGTGGGTGATGACCTCGTAGAGCGCGGCCGGGTCCACGCCCTCGCGCAGGCCCAGCGCCATCGCCTCGGCCGCGGCCGCGATGTGCACGCCGGCCAGCAGCTGGTTGATGACCTTCACCTTGCTGCCCGCGCCCGCGCTGTCGCCGAGCCGGTAGACCTTGGCGGCCATCGCGTCGAGCACGCCCGCGGCCTTGTCGTAGGCCGCGGGCGTGCCGGCGGTCATCATCGTCATCTGGCCGCTCGCGGCCTTGGCGGCGCCGCCCGAGATCGGCGCGTCGAGGTAGAGCAGGCCGAGCGTCGCGAGCCGCGCTTCGAGCGCCACCGACCAGTTCGGGTCGACGGTCGAGCACATCACGAACAGGCTGCCGGGCTTCATCGAAGCCGCGCAGCCCGGCGTGCCGCCGTCGCCGAACAGCACCGCCTCGGTCTGCTGCGCGTTCACGACGACCGAGATCACGATGTCGCTGGCGGCGCCGAGCGCGGCCAGCGTGTCGCAGGCGGTGCCGCCGTCGCGCGCGAAGGCCTGCGCGACCTCGCGGCGCAGGTCGAACACGTGCGGCGCATGGCCCGCGCGGCGCAGCGACTGCGCCATGCCGGCGCCCATGGCGCCGAGGCCCACGAGGCCGACGACGGGAGGGGAGGAAGTGGTCATGGAGGAAAGAGCAGGATGATTTGTCAGGTCATCATACAAATTTGGGCGGACTTTGTCTGCCCGGAATTCCCCGACCGCCCCTCAGGAAGCCTTCTTGCGCCGTCCCTTGCCGGCCGCCGCGCTCTCCTGCAGCCCCTCGACCAGCGGCCGCGCGAGCTGCGCGCCCTCCTGCTGCCAGAAGGCCGGGTCGGCCTGCTCGATGCGGCGGATCGCGTTGTCCATGTGGGTCTTGGCAGCCTCGCGCGCGCGCAGCGGATCGCCGGCCTCGATCGCCTCGACGATGCGCGCGTGTTCCTGCGCCACCTCGCGCGCGAAGTCGGCGCGGCGCGCCTCGTTGGCGCGCGTGACGCGGGTGGCGCCGTGCAGGAACTGGCGCAGGTACTGCAGGGTGCCGATCAGGAACGGATTGCGCGCCGCCTCGGCGATGGCGCGATGGAAGCGCACGTCCTCCTCGGCGCCGTTGCCGCCCACGGCCACGGCCGCATGCAGCGCCGCGATCGCGTCGCGGATGCGGCGCACGTCCTCGGCCGTGCGGCGTTCGGCCGCCAGCGCCGCCACCTCGGCCTCGAGCGCGCGGCGCAGCTCGACCATCTGGATCACGGCCTCGCGCGAGGCCACGTGCGGCATCTCGAAGCGCAGCGGCTCGACCCCGGCCGCGCGCACGTACACGCCGCTGCCCTGGCGCGAGTCGACCAGCCCGAGCGACTTGAGCCGCGACACCGCCTCGCGCACCACGGTACGGCTGACGCCGAACTGCTCGGCCAGCGCGGACTCGGTCGGCAGCCGGTCGCCCTCGGACAAGCGCCCGCTGCGTACCTCGGCCGCCAGCGCATCGGCCACCTGGTCGGCCAGGCGGACGGCGGGGGCGAGCGATTGGAAGCGGGCGGTCATGAATGGGGTGCGACTCTAACGCAGGCCCCCGTGCGGCCCCTCCTAGGCGCGTTCGACCGCCGGCCGCGCGTTCAGCCACAACAGCGTCAACGCAAACGCCAGCAGCGGCAGCATCGCGAGGTTGATCGCGGTCCACCCCACGCCTGCGAGCAGCGCGCCCGAGCCGAAGGACATCAGCACGGCGGTGGTGCCGTTGCTGAGTTCCATCAGCGCCTGCGCGGGTCCGCGCTCGTGCTCGGCGTGGGCTTCGGCCAGCAGCGTGGTGCCGGCGATCAGCATCAGGTTCCAGCCCAGGCCCAGCAGCAGCGAGCTCGCGAGGAAGTGCGCGAAGTCCTGGCCCGAGAGCGCGACCGCGGCGCTGGTCGCGAGGATCGCCGAGCCCAGCATCGCGACGCGGCGGCTGCCCCAGCGGTCGACCAGCGCGCCGGCGAAGAAGGCGGGCGCGAACATGCCGAGCACGTGCCACTGGATCACCTGCGCGGCCGCGGAGGCGGAGAAGCCGCAGAAGTCCATCGCGAGCGGGGTCGCGTTCATCGCCAGCACCATGAGGCCGTGGCCGATGGCGGTCATGAGGATGGCGGCGCGCAGCATCGGGCGCGCGAGCAGCGCGCGCATCTGGGCCCAGCCGCGCGCCACGGCCGGCGGCGCCGCGCCTTCGCGCAAGCGCGACATGGCGACCACGCCGCACAGGGCGAGCACCGCGATCGCGAGGTAGGCGCCCACGAAGGGCACGGGCAGCGCGTTGCGCGTCCAGACCGCGATGGCGGGTGCGAACACGGCCGCGCAGACACCGCCGCCGACCACCAGCGCGGCGGCGCGGCCCTTGTGGCGCGGCTCGACGGCCTCGAGCGCGGCATAGCGGTAGAAGCCGGCCGAGGCCTGGTAGCCGCCGATGCAGGCGGCGCCAAGGCAGAACAGCGCGAAGCTGCCGAGCCCCAGGCCCGTGGCGCAGACCAGCCCGCCCACCACGCCGAGCAGCGCGCCGCCCATCAGGCCATGGCGGCGGCCGCGTCGCTGCATGAACATCGACAGTGGCGACACGGCCGCGAGGTTGCCGAGCACCAGCAGGGCGAGCGGCAGGGTGGCCAGCGCGGGCCAGGGCGCGAGCCGCAGGCCCGCGACCGAGGTCAGCGTGATGCCGATGATCGAGCACGACCAGTAGAGCGCCTGGCCGAGGAACAGCAGCCGGATCGCGGGGTTGCGCAGCAGCTGCATCGCTCAGCCTCCCGCACGTGGCGCGCCCGCGCCGAAACGCTCGGCGAAGGCCTGCGGACTCACGGCGAGGTGCTTGTGGAAGCTGCGCCGCAGCGTCTCGGGATGGCCGAAGCCGCACAGCCGGGCCACGGTCGACACCGAGGTCTGCGCATGGGCGAGCAAGGCCGAGGCGGCCTCGACGCGCACCCGCTCGACGTAGTGGCCGGGCGTCATGCCGAGCTCGCGCCGGAACACGCGGCTCAGGGTGCGCGGCGGCATGCAGGCGCGCTCGGCCAGCACCTCGAGCGAGAGGTCGCCCGCGAGCTGGCCCGGGATCCATTCGAGCAGCGACGACAGCCGCGGCGCATGCGTGGCCTCGGGCGCGAGGAAGCGGCTGAACTGCGCCTGCCCGCCGGGCCGGCGCAGGAACATCACGAGCCGGCGCGCCACCGCCAGCGCGATCGCGCGGCCGAGGTCGTGCTCGACCAGCGCCAGCGCGAGGTCGATGCCGGTGGTGACGCCGGCCGAGGTGAAGACATGGCCGTCGCCCTCGCGCCCGCTCGGGTCGTAGGTGTGGAGCCGGTCGGCCGCCACCTCGACCGCGGGATGGCGCGTGCGCAGCGCCTCGACGCTGTCCCAGTGGGTGGTGGCGAGGCGGCCGTCGAGCAGGCCCGCCTGCGCGAGGATCAGCGCGCCCGAGCAGACCGAGCCGAGCCGGCGCACGCGCGGCTCGGCGCGCCGCAGCCAGGCCAGCAGGGCCTCGTTGCTCAGCTGGGCCTCGGCGCCCCAGCCGCCGGGCACGAGCACGGTGTCGAAGCGCGCCGGGTCCTGGTCCTCGCGCGCGGCCTCGGCCAGCAGCGAGAAGCCGGCCGAGCAGGCCACCGGCCCCTCCGCGTCGGCCAGCAGGTGCAGCGAATAGCCGGCCGGGCGGCCCTGGCGCTGCAGCTCGACGTTGGCCGAGGCGAACACCTGCAGCGGACCGGTGACGTCCAGCACCTGGACATCGGGGTAGATCGTGCAGGCGATGGCGCGCGGCGTTTGCATGCGGGCAGTGTCGTGTGCGCCGCGATTGGCCGCAACGACAACGACCCCACGGATCCGGCCACTTTCGGCGTGGCCGGCCCGTGTGGCGGGTCAGCCCAGCGCGTGCCGCGCGGCCTTCGCGATGCTCTGCGCGTCGACGCCGAAGAAGCCGCGCAGCGCGGCGCGCGTGTCGCTGCGCCCGAAGCCGTCGGTGCCCAGCGTGAGGTAGCGGCGGCCCGCGGGCAGGAAGGCGCGGATGCTCTCGGGCACGGCGCGCACGTAGTCGGTGGCAGCGACGATCGGCGCCTTGCCCTGGCCGAGCTGGCGCGCGACGAAGGCTTCGCCCGCGTCCTCGCCCGCCTCGCCCGCGATGGCGCGCTGCTCGCAGGCCAGGCCGTCGCGCGCGAGCTCGCTCCAGCTCGTGACGCTGAACACCTCGGCCTCGATGCCCTCGTCGGCCAGCAGCTGCGCGGCCTTCACGACCTC
>Ga0209025_1002684_pt1 | contig 18159 bp, 16 predicted proteins | sample AraplaMF_Col_mLB_FD_184256 | JGI IMG/M metagenome (GOLD analysis project Ga0209025, IMG submission 184256) | Arabidopsis root microbial communities from the University of North Carolina, USA - plate scrape MF_Col_mLB (SPAdes) (version 2) | ecosystem: Host-associated > Plants > Roots > Endosphere... | reverse complement strand
GCGCTGCACATGCGCTGGGCCGCACCTATCCCGGGGGCATGGCCACCTTCGTGAGCTTGATGAACGCCAAGGCAAAAATGCTGGGCATGACTGACACCAGCTATGTCGAGCCTACCGGCTTGTCCAGCCGCAACCAGTCCAGCGCACAAGATTTAGCGACGTTGGTCAATGCCGCCCACGCCGATCCCATGTTGCGGGAGCTTTCCACCTCCACGGGTTATCAGGTGGCCGTTGGCAACCGCATGCTCCAGTACAACAACACCAACCGCCTTGTGAAGAATCCCGAGTGGGACATCGGCTTGCAGAAGACTGGGTATATCTCCGAAGCTGGCCAATGCCTTGTTATGCAGACCAAAATCGCCGGCCGCAAATTGATCATGGTGTTCCTGGATTCCGCCGGCAAGCTGAGCCGCTTGGGCGATGCCGAGCGTGTGCGCCGGTGGGTGGAGTCCAATCCCGTGGCCGAGCCCAAGCTGAACGTCATCAGCGCTTCCGCCAAGCAGGCTAACGGCTGAGCAAACTATTCCCCGTGCAAACAGCCAGCCCTGGAGGCTGGCTTTTTTATTTGGGCCTGTAGCCCAGCGCCGCTGAAATTTCATTGGCCGTTGCTTGCAGCTTGGGCAGCCAATGCTCGTCGAGCCGATCAGCAGGCGCTGAAATCGACAAACCCGCCACCAGTTTGTTCTGGTCGTCGTAGATGCCGGCGGCCATGCAGCGCACTCCCAATTCCAGTTCCTCGTTGTCGCGTGCGATGCCGTACTGGCGCGCCTTGGCCAGTTCGCGCTCCAGAACCGGCAACTGGGTGATGCTGTTGCGCGTCTGCCCTGACAGTCCGGTACGCGTCGCATAGGTGCGCAGGCGTTGCGGATCGTCAAAGGCCAGGAACAGCTTGCCGACGGACGTCAGGTGCAGAGGCGCGCGGCCGCCGATGGCGCGCACCACCTGCATGCCGGAGCGCTCGCTGTAGGCGCGTTCCACGTACACGATTTCATCGCCTTGGCGCATGCTCAGGTTCACCGGTTGCTGGGTGATCTTGTGCAGTTCGCGCATCGGAATCAGCGCTGCGTCGCGCACATCCAGGCGCGCCTTGACAAGGTTGCCCAGTTCCAGCAAGCGCATGCCCAGCCGGTAGGTGCCTGCGGCAGGGCGGTCAACAAAGCGGCCGGTGGCCAGGTCGTTCAGGATGCGGTGCGCCGTGGAAGGATGAAGCCCCGATTTTTCGCTGATTTCCTTGAGAGACAGCGCTTCTTCGCGGTTTGCCAGGATTTCAAGCAGTGTGAACATCCGCTCGATCACCTGGACAGTTGGCGCGGCGGGAATGGCTGAGTCAGGCTTTTTCATAGGCAGGCTTTCTGCCGTAAATTTTACCCTATGAAATACAAATGCGCCTGATGAGTCTTGCGTGCGATCTCAACCGGAGGTGGAGTCTAGATAGTCGGCAATGCCCGAGTTGCCGGCCAGAGGCGTTGGGGAAAGCATCCATCGCCCATCCACCAGCACCTCATTGGGCCTGAATCCCGCCTTGTAATTCATCTTCGGGCTCTCGGCGATCCAGTAGCCCAGGTACACGTAAGGCAGTTCAAGGCGTTTGGCTTGCTCGATCTGCCAGAGCACGCTGTAGTTGCCATAGCTCGCGCGGGCGTCCGGCTCATAAAAAGTATAGACCGCTGAAATGCCGTCTTCCAGTACGTCCAGGATGGACACCATCTTGAGCGCACCGGGCTCGCCGTTGGGCAGGGTTTCGCGAAACTCCACCAGTCGCGAATTGACGCGGCTTTGCAGCAGGAACTGGGTGTACTGGTCAATGCTGTCATGGTCCATGCCGCCGCCGGCATGGCGGCCGTTCTGGTAGCGCAGGTAGAGCTGGTAGTGCTCGGGCATGAAACAGAGCTTGAGGATGCGGGCCTGCAGCCTGTGGTGCCGCTTCCAGGCGCGGCGCTGGCTGCGATCGGGGCTGAAGAGCTTGACGGGCACCCGCAGCGGCACACAGGCCTGGCAGCCATCGCAGTAGGGACGGTAGGTGAACATGCCGCTGCGCCGGAAGCCGTTGGTCACCAGGTCCGAATAAGCGTCGTTGTGGATCAGGTGGCTGGGCGTTGCGACCTGCGAGCGGGCCTGCTTGCCCGGCAGGTAGCTGCAGGGGTAGGGTGCCGTTGCATAAAACTGCAAGGTCTGCAGGGGCAGGTCTTTGAGGTGCGTCACGGTAGGTCTGTCATTCCCGTCGTTTGAAGCTGATTCCAGTATACGGGTTTGAACTCCCAGGCGGGGGCGGTTTTGCCCACATTCAGGGCAAGGTGGGCGGCAAATTCCGCCCGGCTGATTTCACCCGCCCCCAGTGAGGCCAGGTGCCGTGTGTTTTGCTGGCAGTCGATCATGGTTATCTCGTGGGCGCGGCAAAAGGCCACCAGTGCCGCCAGCGCGATCTTGGAGGCATCCGTCCGGTGGGCAAACATTGACTCACCGAACACCATGGCGCCGAGGTTGACGCAGTAAAGTCCGCCGGCCAGCTCGCCATCTACCCAGGTTTCTACGCTATGGGCATGGCCTGCCCGGTGAAGCTCGCTGTAGGCCTGCACCATGTCGGGAACAATCCATGTGCCTGGCTGGCCGGCGCGCTGCTTGTTGGCGCAGGCATTGATGACGTTTTCGAAGGCGCTGTCAAAACGGAGTTCACATCCGGCCTGCGCCTGGAAGTGGGCCAGGGTTTTGCGCAGCGAGCGATGCAGCTTGAAGTGGTGTGTCTGCAAGACCATGCGCGGATCGGGACTCCACCACAGCGGAGGCTGGCCCAGGCTGAACCAGGGAAAAATTCCCCGCGAGTAAGCCTGAACCAATGTGGGCACATCCAGCGCCGCGCCAGCGGCCAGCAAACCCGGAGCCGGGTCGTAGTGGCTCCAGGCTTCATCGAGCGGCGGAAAGTTTTCGCCGGCGGCGAGCCAGGGCACGGGACGCGGGAGTTTTCCCATGCTCAAAAGGCTCTCGACACGAAATGGCAGGCCGGGGAGGGCATGCGTACATGGTAGCCGAGCAGATTCGCTGGCGAGGCAACAGCGCATAGCAAGAATGAGTTACTGCATGGCGCTATAGTTTTGATAGCTTAGCGTATCGACCCATCAAAGACCTGGGACAGGCAGGTCATTGTGCTTGGCGTCATGGCGGCAACTCTTTCTCTCTTTGCGCGAGACAAAGCCATGAAAGGAAATGGCATGGGCTTAAAAAGTGGGAAAATTGACGCTATAATCTAAGGCTTCATTCCTCAATAGCTCAGTTGGTAGAGCGCCGGACTGTTAATCCGTAGGTCCCTGGTTCGAGCCCAGGTTGAGGAGCCAGGAACAAAGCCGAAAGGCACCCAAAAGCCCGCTACCCACCAGGTCGCGGGCTTTTTCTTTGGGCGTGTGTTGCGGTTCATCACCGGCGTCGGCGCTACGGTGTTCCGCGATAATTGACCGGCATCTCGACCGTTCGCCGCTGGTTCACTGCATCGCCAACCTGATGGTAATCAATTTCAACGCCAATGCGCTGCTGGCGTGCGACAAGGCCCGAAGCCACGGACAAACGAATGACTGACTTTCTCTTCGACCATGAATACCCCCGCGTGCTGAGCATTGCGGGTTCCGACAGCGGTGGCGGTGCCGGCATCCAGGCCGACCTCAAGACCTTTGCCGCCTTGGGCTGCTACGGCATGACGGCCATCACCGCGTTGACTGCGCAGAACACGCGCGGCGTGCGCGCCATCCACGGTGTGCCGCCGCAGATGCTGAGCGACCAGATTGACGCCGTGGTCGAAGACATAGGCACGGATGCGGTGAAGATCGGCATGCTGCACGCGCCCGACATCGTGTTGACCGTGGCCGAGGCGATTGACCGCCACGCGTTGCTGAACGTGGTGCTGGATCCCGTCATGGTTGCGACCAGTGGTGCGGTGCTGATCGACAACCCGGCTATCGCGGTCCTGGTGCGCGAACTGTTCCCGCGCGCGCTGGTGGTCACGCCCAACCTCGACGAAGCATCATTGCTGGTCGGCCGGCCGCTGGCCGACGAATCGGCGATGCAGGCCGCAGCGCAGGAGCTGCTGGCCAAGGGCGCGCGAGCCGTGCTGCTCAAGGGCGGGCATTTGCCCGGCGACGTGGTGAGTGACCTGCTGACCACGCAAAGCGGGGAACTGCATTGGATGCGCGGGCCGCGCATTGCCAGCCCCAATACCCACGGCACGGGCTGCACGCTGTCGTCGGCGATCGCTGCCCATCTGGCCCTGGGCCAACCCCTGCTGGAAGCTGTGCAACTGGCGCGCGACTATGTACGCTCAGCGCTACAAGCCGGCGCCCGGGTGCGTACGGGCGAGGGCAGCGGGCCGCTCAACCACGGCCACGCGCCCGTCGCGATGCGGCTCAAGCCGCTGCGCTGATCTGCCGGCGGCCGGAGCGACTCACGCGCGCCAGCGCAAAAGTCAGCGCGAGTGTCGGCAGCGCCGAGCCCCAGTCGGGCGCGAGCTTCGCGCACAGGTGATAGCAGGCAATGCCCAGCAGCCAGATCGCTACAGCGCTGGGATTGACCTTGCGCTCTGTCACCAGCGACGCGATCTGGTCCACGCCTGCCAGACGCGCCAGTATCACGCCGTACAAAGGAACGAATACCGAGCTAAGCATCAGCAAAAACGGCTCCAGGCTGTGCATGGGCAGCACCAGCGCGAGCGCCGTGCACAGCAAGGCCAGGCCCACGCCCCAGCGGCGCACGCTCCAGGCCGGCTTCAGGCTATGGCCCGCCACCGAGCCTGAATACAGGTCGCCATAGGCGTTATCGACTTCGTCGATCAGGATCAGGCCCAGCGCAAGCAGCCCGCCCTGAGCCAGCAGCAGCGCAGCGACCAGGTCGGTGCTGGGCGTCGTGATCGCCACCAGCACGCCCAACGCGTAGCACCAGGTATTGGCGATCGCATAGCCCAGCCAGGTGCCGCGCAGGGCGCTGTTGCCGTCGCGCCCGTGGCGCGAGAAGTCCGCCACCAGCGGCAGCCAAGAGACCGGCATGGCGATCACCAGGTCCAGCGCCGACAGCGTGCTCATGCCGCCTTCACCGGGCCGGTTCCACAATGCCGCCAGGCCTTGGGTGCTGGCCTTGGCCAGGAACTGCCAGCTCAGCCACAGCAGCGAAGCGATGACCAGCGGCAGGCCGAAGCGGCCTATGAATTTGCGCACCAGCCTGACCATGGAGCCGGACAGCAGCGCCAGCAGCACCGCGCCCCAGAGCAGCGTAGCCAGCACAGGCCAAAAAGCGCCTGCAAAGCCTCCGGACTGGCGGGCAATGGCGACGGTGCCGTCACGCATCACCACGAGCTCGAAGGTGGTCCAGCCTATCAGCTGCACGATGTTGAGCAGCACCGGCAGGCGGGCGAAGCTGCTGCCATAGGTGGCGTGCATCAGTCCGGCACTGGAGAGCCCGCTGTCGCAGCCGAGCTTGGCCGTCCAGGCCAAAAGGCCCGCGCCCAGGATGGAGCCGCAGACGATGACCGCCAGCGCCGTTTGGGTGCCCACGGCAGGCACGAGGTAGGCGCCTATCTGCATGACCAGCAGGCCCACCCCCAGGCTGAGCCAGAGCGCAGCATGGTCGCTCCAGCCGAACAGGCGCTCACCTGCGGGAAGCGGCGTGAGCGCGGTGTTGCCGGCGGCGGAAGAAACAGGCGATGTCGTCATGGGCAGTTCCGATCAACGATGCCAGGTCGGCCTGCCTGAAGCCCGCGAGACCGCGGACCTGCGGAACATGCTTCCCTGCGCGAGGATTACCTCAAATCAGGTTCAAAGGGACTTTCTCAGCCACCGCGGTTCGAAATCCCAAACCACGGCAACACCCCCAGCGAAAGCGCCCGTGCGGGCACTGCGCAAATTGTAGGGTGGATTCATGCCCGCTTCGACCGCCAGCAAAAAGCCCGCGCGTGGCGGGCTTGTCGGGTTAGGGATGAGTGGGCTCAGTCGTCAAACACAGGCGACTCGACGCCCAGCACCTTGTGCAGCTTCGGGCTGGTCGTGGTGTATTGCAGGTGGATTTTCTTGTCCGGGAAGATAAAAGGCGCTGCACCAAAAGCCGCCAGCGCGCACTCGTGGAAGCCGCTCAGGATCAGCTTCTTCTTGCCGGGGTAGGTGTTGATGTCGCCCACCGCGAAGATGCCTGGGATATTGGTGCAAAATTTTTCGGTATCCACTTTGAGCTGCTTGCGCTCGATGTCCAGGCCCCAATCGGCAATCGGCCCGAGTTTGGGCGAGAGGCCGAAGAACACCAGCAGCACGTCCAGCGGCACCACACGCGTCACGCCGTCGGAGCCGGTGACCTTGGCGCTCGTCAGCCGGCCGGCTTTTTCCTCATAGCCCGTGACTTGGCCCACAATGAATTGCATCTCGTGAGCGTCGCAGAGCTCGCGCATTTTGGCCACGCTGGCGGGGGCCGCCTGGAAACCGTCACGGCGATGGACCAGGATCACGCTTTCCGCCTTGTTCGGGCCTTCGGCCGCGAAGTTCAGCGCCCAGTCAAGTGCAGAGTCACCGCCGCCCACGATCACGAGGTTCTTGCCGGCAAAGTCGGCCGGGTTCTTCACGCGGTAAAACAGCTGGCGGTCGTCAAATTGCTCCAGCCCATCGACACGCAGCAGCTTGGGCTGGAAGGCGCCCACACCTGCCGCGATGAAAATGGTTTTGGCGAGGAAGCGCGTGCCTTTGGATGTCTCGACAAAGAAGCGGCCGTCCTGCTGTCGTTCGACCGTGCTGACTTCCTGGCCGAAATGAAAAGTCGCGCCGAAGGGCTCGATCTGCTTGAGCAGGTTGTCGGTCAGCTCCTTGCCGGTGCACATGGGCACGGCCGGAATGTCGTAAATCGGCTTGTCGGGGTAAAGCTCTATGCACTGGCCGCCCGGGTAGGCCAGCGAGTCGATCACATGGGCCTTGATCTCCAGCAGGCCCAGCTCGAATACCTGGAACAGTCCTACGGGCCCCGCGCCTACGATCACCGCATCGGTTTCGATGGGGCCGTCATGCCGGGCTGCGGTGTTGATCACTTCTTGGTTCAGTTGGGGTTCCATGGTTCCTGGGGGTACCGGGCCTGGTGAGGTGCAGAGGGCCCGGTGGGGCCGTGACCGGCGGGCCCGGCCCGGCTTAGCGGATCAATTCGGACAGTTTGCCCGTTTTGTCCTTCCACTCCTCGGCGTCCGGCAGAGCGTCCTTGCGCTTCGTAATGCTTTTCCAGCCTTCGGCGCGGCTCAACTCCATATTGATCTTGATGAAGGCCACCTGGTCCGCCGGCACATCTTCCTCGGCATAGATGGCGTTCACGGGGCATTCGGGAATGCAGACCGCGCAATCAATGCACTCATCCGGATCGATCACCAGCATGTTGGGACCTTCGCGGAAGCAGTCCACGGGGCAGACATCCACACAGTCGGTGTATTTGCAGCGGATGCACGATTCGGAGACGATGTGGGTCATGTTTTTTGAGGCTAATCGATGGAAACCCTTGATTTTAAGAGGTTTCCGCTAACAGGGTTATCAAAGACGCGAAGCGCTGTGCGCCCCGCGTGAAGGCAGGCTTAAAGGACCAGGGCTGCGCCCGAGGTTCTGTGCGAGGCCGTGTCCACCAGCACTAGCGAGCCCAGGATGCGTGAGCGTGCATAGGGCAGGGTGGCCAGAGGCTCCTGCAGGCTCAGCTCGATGTGGCCGATGGCATTGGGCGGCAGCTCGCTGGCATCTTCCTCGGCCAGGGTATTCACGTCGAGCTTGTGCACGATGCGCTTGACCTTGGCCTTGACCCAGCGGTGGCCGTGCAGCGTCCAGTAGACGCGGCCGGCGACCAGCGGCTCGTCGTCCATCCAGGCCACGGTGGCAGAGATCTCACGCGAGGGCTCGAAGCTGTCCACGGCCAGCAGCCAGTCGCCGCGCGACACATCGACTTCGTGGTCCAGCACGATGCCTGCGCTGTGGCCGGCCAGGATGGTTTTGGGCTGGCGGGTATGGTCCAGCACCTGGGCCACCACGGCTGTCTTGCCGCTGGGCAGGATGGTCACGCTCTGGCCCGGCTGCACGCCGCCCGTGGCGACCCGGCCCCAGAAGACGCGGCGGCCCTGTGAGGTGTCGGACGAGGACGAGAATTTTTCCACCCATTGCACCGGAAACGAGAAAGCCTCCGTGCTTTCGGCGGCGGTGACGGGCAGGTGTTCCAGCAATTGCAGCAGCGACAGGCCTTCGTAACCGCACCAGCCGGGCTTGCCGTCGACCACGTTGTAGCCCTTGAGGGCCGACACTGGCACGGTCGCCTTCACGGGGATGCGCGCGGCCTTGGCGAAGGCCGCGAGGGCGGCGCCAATGTTCTTGAAGGCCAGCGCCGGGTCTTCCACCGCGTCGAGCTTGTTCACCGCGAACACGATGGACGGCACGCGCAGCAGGTTGACCAGCAGCGAATGGCGGCGGGTTTGCTGCAGCAGCTCCAGCGAGGGGTTCTTCCAGTCGAGCTTGGTGGCGTCGACCAGCACCACGGCGGCGTCGGCGCTGGAAGCGGCCGTCACCATGTTGCGGGTGTATTGCTCGTGGCCGGGCGCATCGCCGATGATGAACTTTCGGCTTTCGGTGGCGAAGTAGCGGTAGGCCACGTCGATGGTGATGCCTTGCTCGCGCTCGGCCGACAGGCCGTCGGTCAGCAGGGCCAGGTCGGTCTCGCCGCCGCGCTGCACGCCGGCGAGGTGGTCTTGCAGCACGGCGCGGCTGTCCACCAGCAGGCGGCCGATCAGCGTGCTCTTGCCGTCGTCGACCGAGCCGCAGGTGATGAATTTCAGTGCCGGCCTGATATCCGATGGCCCTGAGCCTGTCGAAGGGTCTGGCCGGGCTTCGACAAGCTCAGCCTGAACGGTGGTGTTAGTTCTCATCAGAAATACCCGTCTTTCTTGCGCTTTTCCATGGAGGCATCGGACGTTTTGTCGTCCATGCGCGTGGCGCCGCGCTCGCTCACGTCGGCGGCCAGCGTCTCAATCACGATCTCGGCGGCCGTGGCGGCCGGGCTGTCCACCGGGCAGGTGCAGGTGATGTCGCCCACCGTGCGAAAGCGCACGGTTTTTTCAATGATCTGCTCGCCGTCGCGTGCGGGGGTCAGCTCGGTCACCGGTACCAGCAGGCCCTTGCGTTCTACCACCTTGCGCTGGTGCGCGTAGTACAGGGAGGGCAGTGCGATTTGTTCGCGCTCGATGTACTGCCATACGTCGAGTTCGGTCCAGTTGGAAATCGGGAATACGCGGAAGTGCTCGCCGGGCTGCAGCCGGGTGTTGAACAGCGTCCAGAGTTCAGGGCGCTGCGCCTTGGGCTGCCACTGGCCGAAGCTGTCGCGGTGCGAAAAAATACGCTCCTTGGCGCGGGCTTTCTCTTCGTCGCGGCGCGCGCCGCCGATCAGTGCGTCAAAGCGGAACTCGTCAATCGCCTCCAGCAGCGTGACCGACTGGTGCACATTGCGCGATTCGCCGGGATGGGCCAGGCGCACGGTACCGCGCTTCATCGAATCCTCGACATTGCGCACGATCAGCTCGGCGCCCAGTTCCTTGGCGCGGAAGTCGCGGAAATCGGTCACTTCGGGAAAATTGTGGCCGGTGTCGATCATCAGCAGCGGGTAGGGGATGCGGCCCACGCCGAAAGCTTTCTCGGCGCACTTGAGCATCACCAGCGAATCCTTGCCGCCGGAAAACAGCAGGGCCGGGCGCTCAAAGGCGGCGGCCACCTCGCGCAGGATGAAGATGGTCTCTTCTTCCAGCGCATCGAGGTGGGAGTTGGATAGCCGCGCGATGGATGTCGCCGGGTCGGCTGGCAGCAGGTGGGAGGGAGTGCGGGCGTTCATAGGTTAGCGTGGTGGGACATGGGGAACGTGGAGAAGAGGCCATCAGTGCGCAAGGTGCAGGCCGCACTCGCGGTTGTCTTCGCCCTTGGTAGGGTCCACATAGTCGAAGTTGTTGGGCAGGCCGTTGATTTCGCAATACTGGTACAGGTCCTTGGACGACCAATGCAGGAGCGGCGCGACCTTGATCAGGCCGTCGGGGTTGACGCTGACCGGGTCCATCTGGGCGCGCACCGCGGTATCGGTCGCGCGCAAGGCCGTGAACCAGACCTGCGGCGCGGTTTCGCGCAGGGCGCGGGCAAAGGGCTCGAGTTTCACTTCTTCAGTGAATGCCGCATGGCGCGGATCGTCCAGCGCCGGGGTCGAGCCTTCCACCGCCTCGCGGTGCGCGCGGGAGCGGCGCGGCAGGTAAATATGCAGGTCCAGCTTGAGCAGCCTGGTCACTTCATCGGCGAAGCGGTAGGTGGCCTCGGTGTTGTAGCCGTTGTCCATCCAGACCACGGGGACGCGGGGATTGGCACGCGTCACCATGTGCAGGATCACCGCCTCGAAGGGGCGGAAATTGGTGGTGACGATGGCGGGCCGGCCAAGTCCCACGGCCCAGTCCACCAGGCCCTGCGCGTTGCGGCCGAGTTCCGCGTTGATTTTTTCCAGGTTGAGGCTCATGGTGTTCAGGCGGCTGCCGCTTCCTTGAAGTGGGGTTGCACGTCTACCGCATCGCCCTGGTATTTGCCGGCGGCGTAACCTGGGTAGCTGCCCAGCACGCGCTGAGCAACGGCCATGTCCTGGTCGGCGCGCAGCACCGCGGTGTCAAAACCGCTGCGCTCCATCTGCGCGAGCTGGTCCACCAGCACGTCGCCTGTGGCGCGGATTTCGCCCTTGAATTCGCGGCGGCGGCGCAGTAAAAAAGCCTGGCTGTAGGCGCGGCCGTCGGTGAACTTCGGAAAGTGCAGGTCAACGCGCGCAATCCCGTCTAGCGAGACTTCGAAAGGATTGGCATCGTTGGCCAGCACCAGGACGCCGGCCTGGTCGGCGCCGCTGTGTTCGTTGAAAGGCAGTAATTTCATCGTCATTTCTCTTTCAGTGCGCGACGGTGTTGGGGGCAAAGCGCGCGGCCTTGGCGGCGGCCTTGTAGGGCTCCATGCCGACGCGGCGCAGGGTCGCGATAAAGGTTTCACCGTCCTCACGCAGCTGGCGGTAGGTGTCGAGCACGGCTTCAATGACCTCAGGTACTTCGGCGCCGGTGAAGGAGGGGCCCACCACCTTGCCGGGCACGGAAGCGCCGCTCAGCGCGGAGCCGTCGGAGCCGCCCAGCGAGACCTGGTACCACTCCAGGCCGTCCTTGTCCACGCCCAGGATGCCGATGTGGCCGCTGTGGTGGTGGCCGCAGGAATTGATGCAGCCGCTGATGTGCAGGTCGATCTCGCCCAGGTCGTGCAGCTCGTCCATGTCCTGGTAGCGCTCGGTGATGGCTTCCGCGATGGGGATGGAGCGCGCATTGGCCAGCGAGCAGAAGTCGCCGCCGGGGCAGGCGATCATGTCGGTCAGCAGGCGGACATTGGGCTTGGCGAAGCCGGCCTTGCGGGCGGCGCGCCAGAGTTCGGGCAGCTCGTCGCAGCGCACCCAGGGCAGCAGCAGGTTCTGGTCGTGCGTGACGCGCACCTCGCCGGCGCTGAACCGGTCGGCCAGGTCGGCGGCGATGTCGAGCTGGTCGGCCGTCGCGTCGCCGGGGGCCTGGCCCAGGCGCTTGAAGGACAGGGTCACGGCGCGCAGGTCGGGGTTCTGGTGCGGCGCCACGTTGCGCTGCAGCCAGCGGCCGAATTCCACGTCGTCCTCGGCGGCGGCGCGCAGGATGTGGGCGATCTTGGCGTCGGCGCTCTTGCGGTCGCAGTTCAGCGTGGGCGGAACGAACGAGGCCGTCACGCGGTCCAGTTCTTCCTGCGTGATGGTGTGCGGCGCGCCGTCGTGTTCGATGATCTGCTTGTATTCGGCCTCGACCTCGTCGATATAGCGCTGGCCTTCGGCCTTTACCAGGATCTTGATGCGCGCCTTGTAAATGTTGTCGCGGCGGCCGTAGCGGTTGTACACGCGCACCACGGCTTCCAGGTAATTCATGATCTGGTTCCAGGGCAGGAACTCGCGTATCACTGTGCCTATGACCGGCGTGCGGCCCATGCCGCCGCCCACCAGCACCTTGAAGCCCAGCTCGCCTTCGGCATTGCGCACCAGGTGCAGGCCCACGTCGTGCCAGGCCGTGGCGGCGCGGTCTTCACGGGCGCCGCTGATGGCGATCTTGAATTTGCGCGGCAGGAAGGCGAACTCGGGGTGCAGCGTGCTCCACTGGCGCAGTATTTCGCCGAAGGGCCGCGGGTCGGCGATTTCGTCGACGGCGATGCCGGCGCGCTCGTCGCTGGTGATGTTGCGAATGCAGTTGCCGCTGGTCTGGATCCCGTGCATGTTGACGCTGGCCAGCAGGTCCATCACGTCGGCCGATTTGTCCAGCGGAATCCAGTTGTACTGCACGTTCTGGCGCGTCGTGAAGTGGGCATAGCCGGTTGTCAGCTTGGAGCTGACCGACAGGCCGTTTTTGAGGTTGACGGGGCCCAGCTTGTCCTGCTTGGCCTGGGCGTCGTTGAAGAGGGCCGCATTGGGCTGGTCGTACTCACGGGCGATCTTGGCCAGCACGCGCACCTGCGCGCTCGACAGTTCGCCATAAGGCACGGCCACGCGCAGCATGGGCGCGTAGCGCTGTACGTACCAGCCGTTTTGCAGGCGTAGCGGGCGGAATTCGTCTTCCGGCAGTTTGCCGGCCTGCCAGCGGCTCAGCTGGTCGCGGTACTGGTTGGCGCGGGCCTGGACGAACTCGCGGTCAAATTCTGTGTATTGGTACATGGCTGTCGGGATTCAAACGTGGGATTTTTATAAGGAAAACGGGCCTGGTGCCGCTCAGATCGAGATCAGTTTCACGCCGGCATAGGCCAGCAGCACCGAGAGCAGCGAGCGGATAACGCGGTCCGGCGTCTTGTGCACCAGGTGCGAGCCCAGCCAGATACCGGGCAGGGAGCCGGCCAGCAGCTTGATCAGCAGCGACCAGTCGACCGAACCGATGGAGGCGTGGCCCAAGCCCGCGACCAGGGTCAGCGGCACGGCATGGGCGATGTCGGCCGCCACGATGCGCGGCAGCGGCAGGGTGGGGTATAGCAGCATCAGCACGATCACGCCAATGGCGCCCGCGCCGACAGACGTCAGGGTGACCAGCGTGCCGATGACCGCACCGAACAGCAGCGGCAGCGCCCAGTGGCGCGAGCGCGTGGCCTGGCCGATTTCTTCGGCGGTGATGGTGACCGGTGCGGCCTTTCCGCGCAGCGCCTTGTAGAGGGTGGCGCCGGCCGTCAGCAGCAGCGCCAGCCCCAGCGTGGTCGTCATGATGGTCTGGGTGGCTGGATTGGCGGGGCCCAGGCGTTGCAACATATAAAGAGTTGCCAGCGAGGCCGGGATGCTGCCGGCTGCCGTCTGGCCGACGATTTTCCAGTCGACCGCGCGGGCGCGGGCCAGGCTGACGGTGCCGCCCATCTTGGTGAAGGCGGCGAACAGCAGGTCGGTGCCGATGGCCAGGTGCGGCTTGATGCCGAAAAAGAAGATCAGCAGCGGCGTCATCAGCGAGCCGCCGCCCACACCGGTCAGACCCACCACCAGACCCACGGCAAAACCGGCAAATACGAAGGCAAATTCATGCATGGCGAAAAATGTAAGTGCGCAGCTTATAAAAACAAACTACACATTTGTTCTGCCGTTATCCGGATAAGCTTATTCGCAAGTATTTATGCGGGTTTCCTGCGCGTTTGAGGGGTGAATCGTTTAAGAATTTCCACGCTTGTCCCCAAGGCACTCCCCGGCATTCACAATGCGCTGGTACAGTCCCTGCTTTTCCCGGCTGGCTACCCCGTTGTGCCGGCTTGATGGAACGCATCGCATACTTTTTGGAGAACACCGTGAAATTTACAAAATCCGCCTTGCTGGGTGGCTTGGTGCTGGCGTCCGCGGCCACCCTGGCGCTGGCGCAGGGCGGCTCTAAGCCCACCATCAAGATCGGCGAAATCAACAGCTATTCGACCATTCCGCAGTTCACCCAGCCCTACCGCCAGGGCTGGCAACTTGCCGTCGAAGAGGTCAACGTCACCGGCGGCCTGCTGGGCCGCAAGGTCGAGGTCATCGCCCGCGACGACGCCGGCAAGCCTGAGGAAGCTTTGCGCCATGCCATCGAGCTGACTTCCAAGGAAAAGGTCGACGTGCTGGCCGGCGGCTTCCTCTCCAACGTCGGCCTGGCGCTGGCCGACCATGCCCAGAAGAACAAGAAGGTGTTTATCGCCAGCGAGCCGCTGACCGATGCCCTGATCTGGGAGAAGGGAAATCGCTACACCTTCCGCCTGCGCCCCGGTACCTATATGCAGGCCGCCATGCTGGTCGAAGAGGCTGCCAAGCTGCCGGCCAAACGCTGGGCCGTGATTGCCCCCAACTATGAGTACGGCACCAGCGCAGTGGCGGCCTTCAAGGAGCTGCTCAAGGCCAAACGCCCCGACGTGGAATTCGTCGGCGAGCAGTGGCCGGCGCTCGGCAAGCTCGAGGCCGGCACCACGCTGCAGGCCACCATGCAGAGCAAGCCCGACGCCATTTTCAACGTGACTTTCGGCGCCGACCTGGCCAAGCTGGTGCGTGAAGGCAACCAGCGCGGCATCTTCCCAAGGGTGCCGGTGGTCTCGCTGCTGTCGGGCGAACCCGAGTACCTGGACGTTCTGAAGGACGAAACGCCCAAGGGCTGGATCGTGACCGGCTACCCCTGGGACCAGATCGACTCGCGCGAGCACGCCAGCTTCGCGGCCAATTACTATCGCCGTTTCAACGAATATCCCAAGGTCGGCTCGGTCGTGGGTTATGCCACCATGCAGGCGATTTTCGCGGCCATCAAGAAAGCCAATTCCACCGACAGCGAGAAGCTGGTGGTGGCGCTGCGCGGCCTGAAATTCTCCACCCCCTTCGGCCCGGCCGAGTTCCGCGCCATCGACCACCAGTCCACCATGGGCGCCTACGTGGGCAAGCTGGACCTGCGCGGCAACAAGGGCACCATGGTGCAGTGGCGCTATGCCGACGGCAAGGCCTATCTGCCGCCGGACGACTATGTCAAGGCCCGCCGACCGGCTACGGCCATGAAGTGACCTTTTGGCAACGCGCGCGCCAATTTCATGGCGTTCATGAAAGAGGCGCGCCAAATCCCCGCATAATCGGGCCGAAATGACGAATACGGGTGGCGAGGTCAAGCGGATATTTGTAAAAGTGTTTGGGTTTGATGACGCAGAACGTCACGCCCTGAACACGGTGTTTCGCCTGTCCGAAACCAGGTCCACCACCTATGCTCTATGGACGGCTGCGGCGCCGGAAGACGCCGACCTGGCCCTGATAGACGGCGACAGCTGGGAAGCCGCGATCGAGCTGGCCAACCCTGCCCATGATCACCTCAAACTGATCTGGATAGGCGACAACGCGCCGTCCCGGGCCCATCTGGTGGTCAAGCGCCCGCTGCAATGGGCCGCGGTGATTGAAGGCCTGGATGCCTTGCTGGCGGCCGAACAGCAGCCCGCCCGCGGCAAGGCCGGTGATGCCGAGTTCGATCCGGATATGCTGTCCGAATCCACCGCGCTGCTGGACCTGGACCTCGACTTCGACTCTGAAGCCCCCACCGCGCCGTCTCCGCTGCAGGAGCCCGAGGCCGAACCCGGGCAGGCCGAGGTGCTGGTGGTGGATGCCGACCGCGATGCGCGCCTGTACCTGCGCGCCAGGCTGGCGATGGCCGGCCACACGCTGGTGGATGAAGCCGCCAGCGGCACCGAGGCGCTCAAGCTCCTGGATACGCGACTTTACAAATTGGTCGTCCTCGATATGGACCTGCCCGACATCGAAGGCTGGGAGATGGTCAAACGCGTCGAGGCCTCACGCCCGCCCGTCGAGTTCCTGATCCTGACCGGCAACAACCTGACGCCCCTCGACGCGGTGCGCGGCTGGTTTGCCGGTGCACGCGGCAGCCTGCGCAAACCCCTGCATCCCGGAAAGCTCAAGCACCTGCTGCGAGAGCAGCGCGAGCTGAGTCTCAACCGCTAGTTTGCGGCGCCAGTGCGTCGGCCAGGCGCTGCTCCAGCGGCAAAGGCTCGGCGTGCAGCCTGGCGGCCAGCAATTCCCCACATAGCGCAGTAAAGCTCAGCCCGCGTGAACCCATGCCGCTGCAGACCCACAGGCCCGGCGCCAGCGGGCCCAGCGCGGGCAGGCGGCTGGGTGTGGCGCAACGCACACCGGCCCAGCTTTGGACCTGCCCGGCCTCAAACTGAGCGGCCAGCGCGCGCGCCGTTTCGGGCAGCAGCGTTTGCAAGCGGCTGAAGTTGTGCTGGTCGTCTTCGGGCCGCGTTTCGGCCCGCTCGTTGTCGCGTTCAAAGCTGGAGCCCATGACCCAGGCCATACCGGCGGTTTGGCCGTCTTTGCCGGCCAGGGGCACAGCAGGCGCCAGGCTGCCGTGGCCGTTAACCGGGAAAGGGGGCAGGGCGCCGGCCATGCCGGGCTCATGCCGGCCCCAACTGACCTGGCCGCGTATGGCTTGCAGCGCGAGTTCGCCGGTGTCTTCTGTCTCAGCGCCAGCGGCCAGCGCGCGGCTCGCATACCCAGCCGCCAGCACCACGAGCTCGGCGCGCGCCAGTTCCCGGCCCTGCACATCCCAAACCTGCCACTGGCCGGAGGCATGGCTCAGCCGGCTCACCGCCGACCTGCCGTGTGACAACACACCCGGCGTGGCAAGCCAGGCATCGACCAAGCCAGCGGGCCGTATCCAGCCGGCGCGCGCATGCCATAGCGCGGGCGCATCCGGCGGCAGGCCGCAGGCCGCGAGCTGGGCTGCCTCGGCGGGGCGGCTCCAGTCGCCGGCGGCATCGGCCCAGTCCGTTTGCCAGGCCTCGGGTCGCTTGCGCGGGTGTTCCACCGCATGTTCCAGCACGCCGGTGCGACCCCAGTCGCCGGCTTGCAGCAGAGTTTCGGCCTGCTGCAGCGTGGCGCGAATACCGTGGCGCGACATGCGCGAAAGCGGGCTGTCGTCGGGCGAGACATGTGGCGCCAGCAAGCCGGCCGGCAGGCCGGAGGCACCGGCGGCCGGCTCCTCGGCCGCATCAAGCACCGTGACCTGCCAGCCGCGGCGCGCCAGGCTGGCCGCCACGGCCGCGCCGGCCAGCCCTGCGCCAATCACCACGCAGCTTGAGGGTGCCCGGCGCGCGGGCGGCAGCTGGGCTTTTTTGGGCTCCCAGGCCGGGTTGAACTCACCCTGCAGGTTGTCTCGCTTGGGCGGTATGCCCGGCACTTTTTTCACGACAAAGCCGCATTGCGCGAGCCCGTCGCGCACGCTGCGCGCGATGGTCCAAGTAGCCAACCGTGTGCCGCGCCGGCAGCAGCGCGCCACCGCTTTGAAGGTGTGCACATCCCAGATGTCAGGGTTGCGCTGGGGGCTGAAGCCGTCCAGGTAGACCGAATCGGCCTCAAAAGATTGCTCGCGCAGCATGGCTTTGGCGTCGCCTATGCACAGCGTCAGCAAGACCCGGCCGCCCTCAAACACCAGGCGGTGAAAGCCCGGCAACAGGCCCCAGAGCTGGGCCTGCAATTGCTCGGCGAAGGGGATCAGTTCAGGATGGGTCTGGGCGCTGCGCAGCACGTCGGCCGCGCTGGCCGGGAAGGCCTCGGTCGAGACAAAGTGCAGCAGGCGGGGGCAGTCCGGGTCGGCCTTCCAGGCGGCCCAGGTCACCAGAAAATTCAGGCCCAGGCCGAAACCGGTCTCCAGCACCGTCCATTGCGCCTGGCCGGCCCAGGCCTGGGGCAGGCCGCAGCCCTTGAGAAAGACTTCTTTGGCCTGGTCCAGGCCGCCTAGTTCGCTGCGGTAGCGGTCGCCGAAACGCGGGCTGAAGGGGCTGCCGCCGGCCGTGCCATCGTCCAGCCACTCAATGCGCTCAGGCATGCCGCCTTATCAGGGGGTTGGGGGTACGTAGCCCTGGACGGCGTCTGCGCCTTCACCGAAGAAGTGTTTCTCCATCTGGCGCGCCAGGTACTGGCGGGCGCGGGCGTCGGCCAGGTTCAGGCGGTTTTCATTGACCAGCATGGTTTGCTGCTTCATCCAGTCCGCCCAGGCCTCCTTGCTGACTTCTTCCCAGATGCGTTTGCCCAGGGCGCCGGGGTAGGGGGGGAAGTCCAGGCCTTCGGCTTCTTTACCGAGCTTGATGCATTTGACGA
>Ga0209025_1002683_pt1 | contig 18160 bp, 12 predicted proteins | sample AraplaMF_Col_mLB_FD_184256 | JGI IMG/M metagenome (GOLD analysis project Ga0209025, IMG submission 184256) | Arabidopsis root microbial communities from the University of North Carolina, USA - plate scrape MF_Col_mLB (SPAdes) (version 2) | ecosystem: Host-associated > Plants > Roots > Endosphere... | reverse complement strand
CCCATGTAGGAACATCCGAAAACTTCTTCGCTGCTGCGAAACTACTTACTGGAGACGATAATAAACTTGCGGCTAAAATACCTGCCGCGACTGCACGATACTTCATAAAAAATAATACTCCTCTCGATAATCATCTTTTTAATAACGCGTAATCTTAATATATAAATCAAAGTAAATCCGAACAAAAAAAATTAATGCGCCTCTATTATTTTATAATACTCGAATTATGTAGTAAACCTACTTTCTTAATATTGTAAAATAAAATACAATTAATTTATTTTTTGTTAAATAAAGTCGTTCAAACTCGCTTTAAATCGACCTCCACAAAAAATAGGCTACCTCTGGCAGCCTATTTCTTTTCTTACTCCGTAATCATCTCTGATAATACATATGCATAAACAAGTGCTTCTGTATGTGCAATCGAGCTTTCATGTGTACGCTCAAATGCATGAGAAGAATCAATACCCGCTCCAATTAATGCATGTTTCACATCAAATCCAGCGTGAATCGCAGCTGATGCATCCGATCCATAGTACGGATAAATATCTACTTTATATTCGATATTGTTCGTTTTCGCGAGCTCTACTAAATGTTTACGCAGTGCATAATGATACGGACCACTAGAGTCTTTTGCACAAATAGATACTGTATACTCGTCAGATGCTTGTCCATCACCTAACGCTCCCATATCAACCGCTAAATACTCAACCGTTTCTTCTGGAATGTTAGAGTTACCACCGTATCCAATCTCTTCATTATTAGAAATTAAGAAATGAGTTGTATATGGTAATGTTACGTTTTCGTCTTGTAATCTCTTAATTAATTTTAATAAAATCGCAACACTTACTTTGTCATCTAAATGACGTGATTTTATGTATCCACTCTCTGTAATTTGAACACGCGGATCGAATGAAACGAAGTCTCCTACTTCAATTCCTAATTCGCGTACTTCATCAGCTGAAAAGACACGCTCATCAATACGAACCTCAATATTTTTCTCATCGCGTTTCGCTTCACCTGCATCTTTATATACATGCACAGATGTTTGATGCATTAAAATCGTTCCTGTATACGTCTTACCACTTGATGTTTCAATTTCGCAATATTCCCCTTCTACAGAGTTCCAGCGAAACCCACCAATCATAGAAAGACTTAGACGACCGTCAGACTTAATTTCTTTCACCATCGCACCTAACGTATCAACGTGTGCCGTTAATAAACGGTGCTGTGCATCATTTTTCCCTTTTACTGTTAAAATAAGAGCGCCTTTATTGTTACGCTTCGTTTCTACGTTCCACTCACTTACATAGTTTTCAATAAAACGAATGATTTTCTCTGTATTTCCAGACGGACTCGGAATAGAGACAAGCTCCTTAATCAGTTCCATCGTTTCTTTCGTATGATGTGCCATTGTCGTTTCCTCCTCATTTTTCCTATTATTTAGTATACAAAATTTGCTAGAAAACCTCTACTCATATAGCTTAATTTTCTGAACTGTAGTAAAATTCACTTTAGTATACAAAAGGAGTTATACAATATGAATATATCAAAAAAATATGTACACATTGCACTCATTTGGTTTTTAGCATCATTACTTTGTTTACAAGTTTCTTATGCAGTTCATACTACTACTTCTATTACAATTGGCTGGGTATTAACAGCTATCTTCTTCATTATTAGTTTAATTGCAACAAAAAAGCATAGCGTTACTCACTAACACTATGCTTTCCCTTACAAAACTATTCTTCTGACACATCTAATAAATAAATGCCTCTTTCAAACCCACCGCGCTCTATTTCTTTTTGCTTTCGTAGACGTTCTACATCTTCAATTGTTGCACCTTCTGCACGCGCTAATGAGATGATCACTTCCAGTGCATCCGCAAGAGAATCAAGCGCATGTTCACGCTCTTTCATAGAAGCAAATTCACGAATTTCTTCCGTTCCAATTTTCGCTAAAGCTTGTATGTATGCGTGTCCTGTTAATTTTTGTGCTGTATATGTTTTTCCAGACATCAAAATCTTCTCTGGAACACGGTCTCTTACTAACTTGTTATATGCTGACATCATTCATCCTCCTATGCTTAATAACATCCGAGCTCTGCTGTATAGAAAAACCATTTTTTCTTCACGCACGCACTAAGCATATCAATTCCTGATCCATGCGCCCTTACGTGAGGAAAGAAATAGTGCTCTGATTCTTCTTCCTTACCATATAAAGTTTGGTACTCAGCTGGAATTGCTTCTTTTTTCACATCTTTTTCTTTCGTCACTTCGCCAGAAAACGCAACGCTTGGATGTCCTTCAAAAAACAACGCAGTCCGTACCGCCATAGATGGTGTACTATGCAACGCATAATATGCTATGACAATTATGCCGATAACACCGATAATTTTCTTCATATATTACTCCTAAAAAAAAGTGCTAACACAATTATACTAAAATGTGTTAGCACTTTCTCCCCTTTACCTTAAATTAACCGGCAGTAAAACTACCATTCATTAAAATTTCACTTTATTCCCCTTTAAATGCTGGCAAACGTTTTTCTAAAAATGCAGCAATGCCTTCTTTATGATCCGCTGTTTGTCTCATCGCATATTGACCGCGTTTTTCAAGCTGCAATGTTTGTTCTAAATTAGAGCGATTTACTTCACATAAAATTTGCTTCGTTTGAATCATCGCTTTAATCGGCTTTTGTGACCATTCACTAATTTTTTGCTTCACAGCCGTTTGGAAATCCTCGCCGATTACTTCATCAATTAAGCCGATATCAAGCGCTTCTGTTGCTGATAATTTCTTTCCTTCCCAAATAATTTGCTTCGTCATGTTTTCACCGACACGCTTTTGAAGGAAGAAATGGCCGCCACCATCTGGAATTAAAGCGATTCCAATAAAGTTCATCGCAATAATGGATGAAATATCCGCCATCACATAATCAGCTGTTAATGCAATACTTAATCCAAGACCAGCAGTTGGTCCATGAATCGCACTAATAACAAGCTTCGGCATCGTATATAACGTTACAACAACTTCAGAAATAGTATTCATAATACCATCAAACTTGCTTTCATCATTACTTGAAAGCATCGATTTAATATCTCCACCCGCAGAAAAACCACGGCCGTTTCCGCATAACACTACAATGTGTGCAGAACTCTCCGCTACTTCTTTCAGTTTTTGTAATAGCTCTTTTAACGTTGGCTCATCTAATGCATTTAACACCTCTGGGCGATTGACCATAACCGTTGCAACGCGCCCTTCATATTTCACAACAACAGATTCTGTTTTACTTGTTACTTCCATTATATATACCCCTCTTTTCTACATAAAGATTATACTTATATAATTATAGAAAGGAGTTGAAAAACCCTTCTTTTTTCTTAATTTTCTGTCTAATAATCTCAGAATCTGTATAGAACCTTGCATAAAACATACAATTCCGTTAAAAAATATAGCAATTAAAGTCGGTTTATCGCCTCTTCTCATCTATTTACCATTACAATGAAATGGTGTATTCTTAAGTCTGATATAAAAAACAAATATAGAAATTCATTCCCCTTCCTATTTAATAGAGGGGTGCTGAAATAACGGAATGAAGAAATGGAGGAATATATGGTTACTAAGTTTAAACAAACGGATAACTACTTCCCGCATTTCCTACTGCTATTCATTGTGTTTCAACCAATTTTAGATTTATTAACGTCTTTTTCAATCTATGTATTACACATGAGCGCAACAGTCGGAATCGTAGTCCGTTTCGCCTTTATGCTTCTTGCATTGGGTTATCTACTTCTTCATCATAAACAACAAGGCGCGAAAAAGTATATTCTTTATTTATGTCTATTTGGCATCGTACTCGCAATCGGCCTTGTGAATAATTTAATGGTCAAATCTCCAGTTTCATTTGGAGAAGAAGTCAAATTTATTTTGAAAAGTGTATATCCAATTGTACTACTGTTTGGATATATTATTGCATTAAAAGAATTAAAAAATAACGAATATGCGTTTCATAAAATCATTACGTACTTCTTATATGCAACGTTAATTTTAAGTATTTCAATCATCGCGGCTATGGCAACTGGTACAGATTTCCCAAGCTATCCAAACTCAAAGATCGGTTCAAGAGGATGGTTCTTTGCTGGAAATGATTTAAGTTCCATTTTCGCAATTATGTTCCCAATCGTTGTCTTATACTCGGTTCATAAAACAACTTCTTTCTCAAAAGCGTATTACTGGATTCCAACTGTACTTGCGATGTATGCAAGCATTATGATTGGAACAAAAGTAGGCTATGGTGCCATCGTTATTACACTTGGTATCGCCCTTTTCTTCCTATTCATTGAATATATGATACATCGTAAAAAAGAAGGAAAAGGATTCACATATCTTGTAAACACAATTGTTGCTGCTGTCGTATTAGGAGGGTTACTCGTACTTACACCGCAAACTCCTATCGCAAAAAACATGAGCATCCATTTACAAATATATGAATACAAAAAATCAGTACAAGAAGAAAAAGACCGAAAAGAAGGAAAAGTAGTTACAGAAGAAGAACATAAGCAAGGCGAACTAACAGACTCTGAAATGAAGAGTTTAATTTACAGTGATCGCGACAAATTTTTAAAAGTATATAAACAATACTATAAAGAAGCACCACTATCTCAAAAACTATTTGGAATGGGCTACGCTGGTAACTATACAACGAAAATGAAGTTAGTCGAAATGGATTTCCACGACCTATTCTTCGCATTCGGAATTGTCGGCTTCCTTATGTACTTACTGCCGCTTCTTTATTTCGGTATAAAAATATTCATTCGCTTAATTACAAACTTCAAGAAACTATTTAGCGTAAAACATATGCTACTAGCTAGCACACTCGTCTTATCGCTCGGTATCGGCTTTATGTCTGGACACGTATTAACAGCACCAGCCGTTAGCATTTTCTTTGTTGTGATACTCGCTTACTTAATTGTTGATTTAGAAATAGAATAAAAAGAAGCAGCATCCAGATGGATGCTGCTTTTTTTATTCTATTGAAAAGACGCCCGAATTTCCTCCAGCACTTCATCAATATTATCCTTCGTAATAACAATACCGAAATCTTGCGGCACAGTACGATCTTCTTCATTTACAACTTTATGTGCAATCATCTTCCCGATTTCCGGTCTGAAATGATGTCCATCCATATAGTTATCTAAGTTCTTTGTTACTGAATTTAAATACATGAAATGATGTACTTCTCCAAATACATCGACAGCATCATGGAGCCATCTTTTATAATCTTCCCATCGTCCTGATTGAATCATCGTACGGAACAATGGCTCTGAAACAGGCGTTGTGAAAATATAAAACTTTGCATTCGGATTATGGGATTTTACAGTACCTAATATTTCCTTCATATTTTGATACTCATAATTCCCGCCATAAATCTCTCTGCTAAATTTATCTACTTGCGCAGCAATTTGTGCATCCCGTTCTTCTTTCGTATACTCACGCATCGATTTTACATTATCACGATTATATACATCGATAGTCTTATTGTGATGAATGGAGTTTTGAATTGTATTTCGGGAATATGTAATCCCATCCATACTCACATACGATTTAATTGGATATAGTAAGCTTTGCGCTTCCTTAATATACACTTCTGGTTTATCAAAACCGATTTCTCTATTTTTGTTCGTTCCAAGGAAATCTAAACCAATCACAATAGAAGATAGTTCACTACCTTTTCGTTCTTTTGCATATTCAATGTACGCATCATATTCACGCGGATCTGTACTACTTACCGCATAATTAAATGCGTTTAATCCCGTAAAATCATTTTCATTGATAAACGTTGTTCTACTACTTCCAAGTATAACGCCATCATATGTAAACGGACGATATGTTATATAATTCGTTTTTTGTTGCCTTTCATTAAACCCAAACTGAACATCATTCCACTTATTTTTATGCGAGAATAACCAAAGTGAATCTGCATAGCCATTAAATATTCCAACACCTGCAAGTGGAACAAAAACACATACAAAAACGAAAATAAGCCACTGTTTGTTTTTCATATTCTCCACCTAGAAATTAAAGTATAAAAACTCACTAATACTCGTTAAATGTAACACACTATACACAAGTAATATTGCAGTAAATAACGCCGTCCATACTGTCGGACGGAATGAGTCTTTTAACTGAATTGAATTTTTTAAGAAGAAACTAATACATAATGCTCCGAAAATGTACGCTACTATTTTCGTATCTAATAATGAAACATGGTATGCTTCAGTAAATGAAACACCATACTCTTTTAAAAATTGCAGTTTCTCCATAATAAATACTGGGAACACGCTATTTGCTAGTTCGAATCCATTAAACCCAAACATTCCCTTTAACACTTTCACCGCATCATGCATCGATGTCGCTCTAAAGAATACCCACGTTATATTAATGAAGAAAAACGTCACGAGCCATCCTGCCCAGGCCGGCATGCGACCTCCTGCTTTATTCCACAAACGATGAATGACAGAAGCTAATCCGTGCAGAAATCCCCAGAAAATAAACGTCCAACCTGCTCCATGCCAAAGTCCACTTATTAAGAAAACAATCATAATATTGACGTATGTACGCGTAATTCCTTTTCTATTTCCTCCAAGAGAAATATACACATATTTCGTTAAAAACTGGCTTAATGTCATATGCCAGCGATGCCAAAAATCTTGTATACTCACCGCTTTATAAGGGGAATTAAAGTTTTGAGGCAATTTAATATTAAACATTAAAGCAATCCCAATCGCCATATCGCTATATCCACTGAAATCAAAGTATAGCTGGAATGTAAACGCTAATGAGGAAAGCCACGCTTCAACAAATGTTAGCGACTGCTGTACATCAAACCCTTCCCGTACAACGGGAGATAAAACGTCTGCAATCCCTACTTTTTTGAAAATACCGATGGCAAATACAAAAATACCGAGAACGATATAATTTGATTGCCAACGCTTTTTACTACGATCAGCAAACTGCGGCATAATTTGCGCATGGTGCACAATTGGCCCTGCAATAAGTTGCGGGAAAAATGTTACAAACAGAGCGTAATCAAGAAAATGACATGCCTCCGTTTCCCCGCGATACGTATCTACTAAAAACGCAATCTTTTGGAATGTATAGAAACTAATCGCAAGCGGTAACGTTAATGATAATAATGTAAAATGAGTTCCAAATAACGAATTTACATTTTGTAAAAAGAAATCATAGTACTTGAAATAACTAAGCATTCCTATATTAAATATTAAGCCTACTGTTAAAAGAAGTTTACTCTTATGCTTCACGAGCCTCATTCCGATAAAGTAGTTCACAATGAGCGATATTAACATAAGCGGCAAATATTTTATATTCCAATAACTATAGAAAAATAAAGATGCTGCCACAAGCCAAGCTTTCGCTAAAGTAGTTTGTCCAAATTTATTTAATAGAAAATATAAAAGAAATGCTATCGGTAAAAATAAAAAAATAAACTCAAACGAGTTAAATAACACACCATCTCTTCCCTTCTAAACAAATCACACCTTATTCATCTTATCTTATCCAGATAGTGAGTGTCAAAAGGATTCCATACCGCTTTCCTTCTATTATATAGAATAATTATTTTAATCGAATTATTAACATGATAAAATATTAAAGGCATCATTATATAAAAGAATATATAATAGATATGTCGGTTTTTTTGCACGAAATGTATTTCGAAAAAGTGAGGAGAGTCCTTTGGTATTTAGTAGTTCGATTTTCTTATTTATCTTTTTACCTCTCGTATTATTTTTCTATTTTATAGTGCGTGCCGAGCTACGTAATTTCGTATTACTTGCATTTAGTTTAATTTTCTATGCATGGGGCGAACCACGTTTCGTTCTTTTAATGCTCTTTTCCATCGTATTAAACTACTGCTTTGGCCTACTCGTGCATCATTATGATAAACGAAAAAATATGAAAGTCACATTTTTAATTATGGCTGTGGTCGGAAATATTTTATTACTGTCTTATTTTAAATATATTTCATTTTTCACAGACATTTTAAACAATGTATTGCATGTATCTATTCATGTGGAACCTATTCCACTACCAATTGGAATTTCATTTTATACATTCCAAGCGATGTCTTATGTCATCGATATATACCGTAAAGATGGAGATGTTCAAAAAAATCCACTTAACTTAGCGCTCTATATATCTATTTTCCCTCAGCTTATTGCCGGACCAATTGTTCGTTACAATATCGTCGCTGAACAAATTAAAACGCGTATCCATTCTTTTGAACGATTCACAGAAGGTATTCAAATTTTCGTTCTCGGACTAGCAAAAAAAATATTAATCGCCAACCAAGTAGGTTTTGTAGCCGATAAAATATTTGCCTTACCGCCATCTGAAATAAGTGTTGGAACGGCATGGATCGGTATTATCGCCTACACCCTGCAAATTTATTTCGATTTCTCAGGGTACTCTGATATGGCAATCGGAATTGGAAAAATGTTCGGATTTGATTTCCCGAAAAACTTCAACTATCCGTACATCTCTAAATCTATTTCAGAGTTTTGGAGAAGATGGCATATTACACTTGGTTCTTGGTTCCGCGATTACATATATATCCCGCTCGGCGGAAACCGCGTTTCAAAACTAGCGAATTATCGTAATCTCTTCATCGTATGGGGATTAACTGGTTTATGGCACGGGGCGAGTTGGACATTTATCGCCTGGGGCTTATATTACGGCTTTATTATTTCAATTGAAAAGGCTGGATTCGAAAAAATATTAAACAAACTATGGAAACCGCTGCAACATGCATACGTATTATTCATCGTTATGATTGGCTGGGTCTTCTTCCGAGCTGACAACTTCGCTTACTCGTTCCAATATTTAAAAGCGATGTTCGGCATAGGAGGACAATCTTTCATTGATGACAATACCATGCTATACGTACATGAATACATTATCGTATTTCTCATTGCCTTTATCGCAGCGACACCAATTTTAAAACGAATAAAAAACATACTAGAACTTGCGCCAAAAACGTATATGTTCACGATGCAAATTGTACGTCCTATATTATTACTAACACTATTTATGATTTCGGTTATGTACTTGATTAACTCAACATATAATCCATTTATTTATTTCAGGTTTTAACTTATCCCGCATTAACGGGCAGTAAGACCCCCACCTCAAAATTCAGCGAAAACAAAGAAGTTAGGTGGAAATCAACTGCCCGTAAAAGCCCGATTGGTTCAACTAATAATCAGTGGGGGATTCCCCCCACTGATTAAAGTTTCACTTTATGTAGGAAGGAAAAGTTACTATGAAAAAATTGGGAAACCTCATCCTATTAATCGGTTTTCTCACCATTATCTTTTCATTTGGCATATTATCGTTACTCAAAACAGACCGAGCCATTTCACCAGTTGAAAATCGACCGCTCGCTCAAAAACCAGCACTGACGAAAGAAGCTCTCCTAACTGGTAGCTTCTTTAAAGATTTTGAAACATACACAAATGATCAACTAATCGGACGAGATGAATTTATTAAAAGCTATACAATTGCCCAAATTAATATGGGCAAATCTCTCATTAACGACATTATTTTGACTGATGATAAATGGCTCCTGAAAAATCCAGCGTGGACGAAAAAATATAATGAAATTGACCAATCCATGCCCGCTATAAACGACTTATCTCAGTTTTTAAAAGAACAAAACGTTGAGTTTTACTTTGCTTTACCACCGTCAAAAACGAATGCTTTATCATTTAAATTACCTTCTCATATTTATACATATGCACAGGACAATTTAAATTACTTTCTAAAAAAACTTCCAGCTGACGTAAAGCCAATAAAACTGATGGAGCAATTTAAACAGAACTATACGAACGAAGAAATACAGGACATGTATTTCAAAACAGATCATCATTGGAATATGGACGGTGCCTTCTTAGGCTACCAATATATAATGAACACAATCGGGCAACAATCTTCTATATATAAAGGAAAAGAAATAAAAAAAGAAGACTACACTCGTACATGTGCGCAAAATAAACATTTAGTCGGTAGCTTCAACAACCAACTATACCAACTCATCGATGCAACAGGTGAAAAATTGTGCTACTACACACCGAAAGACGGTTTCAACTTCACAAGCGTAACCGCAAAAGATGTGACAGGTACTGTTCATCAAAACTTAGATAGCATATACGGCGTAGAAAAACAAAAAGATACAACATCATACGCAGGTTATTACACAGACGACTATCCAGAAATCGTCTTTGAAAATAACAATGCACCAAATGAAGTACGCGCCTTAGTCCTAAAAGACTCATTCGCAAACGCAATCGTGCCACACTTAGCACAAAGCTTCAAACATACATCCATCCTTGACCTGCGTCACTATCACGAAAAAGATGTATATCAATACATTAAAGACAACAACATTAACATGGTATTGTTCGTGTATAGTGATTCAAATTTGAGTGGGGATATGTTTAAATTTAAGAAATAACTATTAAAAATAGGTGTCTTTAGAATCCTCTAAAGACACCTATTTTTTCAGAACAAAAAACAATCCTCATGTCACAATGACATGAGGATTGTAAATCTAATCATTAGATTTTTTCTTTAATAACGTTGATTGTTACAGCTTTTGTACCATACTCAGTAGTTGGTGCTACTCTATCTTTCATTACTTTAAAGATTACTGTACCTTTATCTCCAAATGCAGTTGTTACACCTTTGAAGACGTCGTTTTTCTTAGTAGCAGTTTCATCAGTTAAGAAGTTGAATAATTCATTTCCTTCTTTAGAAACTGTATCATTTGATTTAACAGCTGTTACATAACCAAGCACAACATCGTTACCGTCGAATGTAGCATTGTCGTTACGATCTAGGTAAACTTTACCTTGCTCTGTACCTTCAGCATCAACGATACGTACTTTATGTTCTGTTGAGATGTTTAATTTGATGCCATTTAGAACATCATCTTTATCACTCTTCACAACGTCTAGTACTCTGTCGATATCAACTTTACGGTTTTCAAATTGCTCAACTTCTACATCTTTAAATTTAACAGATGTAATTTGGATATTTTCTTGTGTAACAGTAATTGTTGCGTGTCCAGCTGTAGCGCCATCTTTCGTTAAGATAACATCTGTAACACCAGCTGTTTTACCTGTTACTTTTAATGTTTTCCCTTCAATTTTAGCTGAAGCGATAGCATCATTACCTACTCTAAACTCATATCCTGCTAAATCAGCTGCATCAGCATATACGCCTTCAGTAGTGTAATTAGATAATTGATATGCTACTGTATTTCCAGCACCAAGTGTAGTGTCAGCAGCTTCACCTTTTTGACCAGCTTTAGAAACAAGCTCTAAGCGTGGAGCTTCATGACCGATATTGCTCTTCGTAACTTCAACATGAAGTGATCCGTAGCCTTCACCACTTGCATTTGGATTTTGGAAGTGGATTGTACCAGCTCCAACTTTTGCACCTTTAACTTTAATTGAAGATGTACCGATAGAACCTTCATTTGTTGTAGTAACATCTAATTCAGCTACAACGCCTGTTTGTGGGAATACTTCTTTAATAGCACCAGTATTTGCACCAAATGGATCGCCGTATTGGTCAGTCGTTACGAATGTTACTGGTAACTCTTTACCATCTACAACTTTTAATTGATCTGGGTTAGCTTTTACAGTTGTAAGTTTACGAGTATCTGTTTTTACAACGAAATCAAATGTTTTTGTTACATCGCCCACTTTAACTGTAAGTGTTGCAGAACCAGCTGCTTCAGCTTTAATTTCACCGTTTTTAACAGAGATAACACCTGGATTAGATGATTTTAGGCTAATCGCGCTAGGATCAACAACTTTGTTTTCTTTGTTAATTTGAGCAACAACTTTGTGGATACCAGCTTTTTCACCAGCAACTAAAGTTTTGCTGTTTAATGTGAAGTCTGTTCCACTTAAAGGTTTAGCGTAATTTACACCAGCTTTATCTGTATCTACTGCAAATACAACATCTTTAATTGCTGTTGCTTCTGCATCAAGGTTTTTCACTTCGATAATACCAGTGTTAGAAACTGTGATGCCGCCACGTTTCGTAACTTGTACTTCCACTTTGTATTTACCTTCAGCAATACCAACTGCTAGTTTACCAGTTGTTGACTCTGCAGTTCCACCTTCAAAGATGTTTGCTGGAGTGCCATCTAATTTATTCGCAACAAATTTCACATCATGACCAGCGATATCTAAATACTCGATATCAGCGTTATCTTTTTCTTCATTTAATTTGAAGACAACTGCTTGATCTGCACGGTCGTCATCAAATGTAAGTTGTTCTACGCGTAATTTTTTCACTTCGTATACATACTTCACAATAAATGTATTGCCTTTTACTTTAACAGGAAGCTCTTTATTTGGAGCAATTTTTCCACTTAATGTTACAACTGCAGATTTCCCATCTTTACTCGCTTCAAGTGCAATTGCTTTATTTCCTTCAAGCGTAACATCTTCAGCTGTAAGCTTGTTTAATCCTGTACCAGTTAACGTTAATTGTGTTGGCTCAGTAGCAGCAACGTTTGTTACTTTCGCATCACTGTTCTCTGGTTTTGCATATTTTTTATCTGTTAATGCGATAAATTGAGCTGCTTCTGCACGAGATACAGATTTATTTGGCTCCCATTTACCACCAGTACCTACAGAGATTCCAAGGTTAACTAGGATGTTAGCTTTCTCTTCACCCCAATGTCCTCTTAAATCATCAAATTTTGTAACTAATGTGCCATCTACTTTTTCTTTTAAGTTATAAGCACCTACTAGCATAGACGCGAAAGAAGCGCGGTCAATCTTTCCTTCAGGATAGAAATTATCTTTACCGTCACCTTTAACGATACCAGCTTTTTCAACTGCTGCGATATATTTAGCAGCCCATGTATTTTTAGCATCTTTGAAAGAAGGTTGCGCATTGTCATCAACTGGTAAATTTAAAATTTTAGTGAAGATAACAGCTGCAGAAGAACGATCGATTGTCTCATCTGGAGCATATGTACCGTCTGGCTTACCTGCAATTGCACCTTTTTCTACTAAGTAATAAACTGATTCTTTAGACCAGTGGTTTTCTACGTCTGGGAATGTTTTACCTGCTGCTGCTACTGGAGCTACAATTCCTGCTACCATTGCTGCTGTCATCGTACCTGCGATTACTTTTTTGTAAGAGTTAGTCTTTGCCATTTTATAAATTTCCTCCTTCAGGAATATGCTACTAGTTTCATATCATATTAAATTTGAAAACTAGCTAGTTAGAAAAACCATAAAACAATAAAAACACAAACAAAAATACTATAATGAAAAGTAGTTCACATAATAAAATGATACAAACCGCTAGATGTAAATATAAGGTTTAAATACCATTTTTTGAAACAAGTTCATCATACTATACAAAACCATTCGTTATCAAGAACTTTCTCAAAAGAAAATTCGACACATTCTGATAATTCAGTCTTTTAATCGCATTATTAGTATATTAATAATACTCAAATATAGAAATGAACAAACTGTTTTCCTATAAACCACTCTCACTGCGCTTCGTATATTTTTCATATCGAATACACAATTGGAATTATAGCACATATTTCCACTTTATCACTTAAATATTTTTTACAATAAATACAATTTTCAGACTACATTCGACTAAAATAATTACATTTCGACATTTTCTTCTTCTTTTCGAATGTTTTTTTAACAAAAAAAGGTGTTGATTTACAAATAATTTACATATCAGTGGGATATCCTTCTATTTTTGAAAGCGTTTTCGATTTATTTCTCAATATAACTAACTACTAATCTGCAAAATATGATCTACGTTTCAGAACTCGTTTTATATAAAAAATTAGATAAAAAAAGAGCCCACATAATGTGGACTCTTTCTATTGAAATAAATTTCAATTAGCGAGTTGCTGTTACTGGTTTGAAAGCAACAAGTACATTTTTGTTAGCAGAAGTATCAGTTGTGTTTAAAACTACTTTACCATTAACTTCATTAGCTTTAACAGTTAATGTACCATTTCCTAAGTTAACTGCTTCATTAACTGTTAGAACTACTTCTTTAGAAGCTTCTTTTTTAGGATCAGCTACAGTTAATACTACACCATTTAAGTCAAGTACGAAATCAGCTTTATCAACTGTTACAGCTTCAGAGAAAGTAAGAGTTACTTCTTTTTTGTCTACATTTGTAATTTTAGCTGATTTGAATTCAGGAGCTGTATTATCGGCAACTGTAACTAATAAATCAGTATTATTGATTTTAACATTTTCTGTGCTTTCAACGTTAGCTACTGTAAATACAACAGTTTTTGTTGCATCGAATTTAGTTGATGCTGGTAACTCAATTGTTGCTTTTGTACCAGTTTCATCTAATACAATAATTGTACCTTCTGGTAATTTCTTACCATCTAATGTGTAGTTATTTACGTTAGATGCTGAAGTTGCACCTTGGCCACCTTTAACAGCTTTATCAAAGTCAACTACGATTTTGTTAGCTTCGAATTTTGCAGTAGCTTTTGGAGCATCTTTACCTACTACATCTTTTGGTGCAACTTTAACAGTTGTTTCAAAAGCAGCTGATTTATTACCAGAAGCATCTGCTACAAATTCTTTATTAGCAAATACTTTGTAGTTTCCTTTTTCAGCGAACTTAACAGTTACTTCTTTTTCATTTGCAGTAACATTTTCTGCTGGAACTGCTACTTCTTTACTTGTATCAAGGTTGATAACACGTAATTGTTTTGCATCTACTGTGTTAACTTTCTTGTCAAATACTAATTTAGCATCTAATCCATCAGTTTCTACTTTAGTAAACTTAGGTGCTACTACATCTTTTGAAACTTGAACAGCTTTTGTTGTTTTTGTTCCAACGTTACCTGCAAGGTCTGTGTGTCCAACAAATTCTACAGATAAGTTTGCAGCATTTTCGTTTTCAGCAAATACACCTTTTTCTACAGTGAATGTTGCTTTTGTTTTATCACCTGTAGCATTTAATGCATTACTAGTTTCAAGAAGAGCTTTGTCTCCTTTTTTAACTGTTACTTTATTAAGTGATTTAAGTTCTTCAGTAAATGTTGCTTCTAAAGTTACTTTTCCATCAGCAGTAATGTCAGTTACTTTAACTTCTTTTACTTCAGGTGCAGTTACATCCTTTTCTACTTTGAATGTTGCTTTCCCTTGGTACATAGACATTGCATTACCAACTAAATCAGTTGCACCGTTAACGATGATAGAGAATTCTTTACCGTTTTCAAGTTTTAAAGCTGATTTAGAAGTGAAAGTATTGTCTTTAACATCTCCTGCAATTTCTTGACCGTTTACTACTACTGTAACAGGTTTTGTTGTATCTAATTTCTCACTGAATACAACTTTTACTTTTCCATCTGGAGTAGTTACTGTAGATACAGTTGGAGCTACTTCATCGTTAAAGAAGATAACTTCTAATTTTTTAGGAACATCTTTACCATCTACAGCTTTTACGTCTTTAACAGTTAAAACGTAAGCTTCTTTATTTTTTAACTTCGCATCTCCATCTACAGTTAAGATAACAGATTTTTTATCTTCGCTTAATTTTGGTGTAACTGTAAGACCACTGATTTCAAAGTTTGCAGCAGTTACATCTTTAATTTCAGTACCGAATTTAACTTCGATCTCTTTAGCGTTTACTGCTTTAATAGACTCAACTTTAGCTTCTGCTTTTTGTCCGAACTGCTTGTCAGTCTTAGCAATAAATTGAGCTGCTTCTGCTTTAGTTACAGTTTTCTTAGGCTCCCATTGATCACCAGTACCAACAGAAATTCCTAATTCAACTAGGATGTTAGCTTTTTCTTTACCCCAGTTTAATGTTTCTAAATCTTTGAATTTAGTTGCTGGAGTACCGTTTACTTTAGTGTCTAATTTGTAAGCTTCTACAAGAAGAGATGCCATAGAAACGCGGTCGATTTTTCCGTTTGGTTCAAATCCGTTGCCTGTACCTTTAATAACGCCAGCTTTTTCTACAGCTGCGATGAATGGAGTATACCATTGGCCTTGAGAATCACCGAATGATGGTTTAGCATCTTTATCGATTGGTAAGTTTAAGATTTGAGCCATCATTGTAGCTGCTTCTGCACGAGTTAATTCTTTTCCAGGCTCGAACATTCCTTGGTCGTTACCTTTTACTGCGCCTTTTTCTACTAAGTAGTTGATAGAATCAATTCCCCAGTGATCAGCTGGAACGTCTGGGAATGTTTTACCTGCTGCTGCTACTGGAGAAACAACACCTGCTACCATTGCTGCTGTCATTGTACCAGCGATTACTTTTTTGTAAGAGTTAGTCTTTGCCATTTTATATATTTCCTCCTTAGGAATGTAATACTAGTTCCATAAGTTTTTAAATAGATATTCTATTTATTTTTGAAACTAGTAGATATAAATGTGGTTAAAGTATTCTTTGTATAGAATCACAAAGAAAGTATACACCATTTTTATCCAATTAGAAATCTGAAATTCGACAAAAAAGTGAATTTTCGCAATTCTGATCGATCGTTTTTCCGACTTTTATTTTAAAATTCCAGATTATAAAATCAGAATATTTTAAACAGACAGAAAAACGCGTCGGAATTACGTTTCAAATAATTTTCTCATAACCATTTACAACTATAGCAGAAAAACGTTTCCAATTTCAATATTTAACTATAAAGATATTACGACATTAATCGACAGTTTATTTTTATATAATTCGACATTTTTCTCACCTTCTCATTTTTCGAAATTACCATACCTATTTTCTTATAATTTACTAAGTAAAACGCCAAATCCTAACATTCTCTATATATGAATGTTAGGATTTTTAAACATACATCTTATCTCTCAAAATTCTTTTTTTATAGGCATACATTTAAAATCACTTATGTAATTCGACATTTTTCTACAAATGTTTATTTTCTTTCGACATTTTCTTTTTTTCAAAAAATAAAAAAGAGGATGTCCTCTTAAATTAAGATTCCATTCCCCTTTTTTCAAACTCTTTTGAATTCAAGTCACTTATGATGTAGCGAGACGCTGTTGAAATTTGTTCTCGCAATTCTTCTACTCTTTGTTCCAATGTTGCTTGTACATATTCTTTTTGTTCTAGTTGCTTCGTTGCCACATTATACAAAGTTTCAGCCGTCCAGTCACCATCTACGTTTCCGATAATCGGCTGATTTACTTGTTGTAAAAATGAATCAATCTTTGGATCATATGAAATACCGACCATAGGAATATTAGCAACCGCAGATAGTATGAGCGCATGAAGTCTCATCCCTATTAGAAGCGAACATTCCGACAAAATTGAAATTTTCTCATGGATATCCAGCTTATAAGGGAGCATGTGAGCTTCTTCTCCCATTAAGTTAATAATATCGCGTGATGCATTTTGATCAAATGGTCCATGCATTGGTACGAATAGAATATGATATCCATCACGCTTAAATTGTTTCAGCGTATCTGCTAGCTTCTTCATATAATCTTCTTTCGCATCCCAATATCTCACACTAACTGCAATTACTTTCCCTTGAATCGAATGTTTTTGCAGCCAATCCGATTTCATTCCTTCTGGTTGACATGCCAATACTGGATCTGGAACTAGTTCGATATCTTTCTTAATACCCATATCTTTTAAATACAAAAATGAATCTTCATCACGAACTGATATATATGCCGCTTTTGATACTTGCCATTTCACTAATAAACGATTTTGTCTTTTCGTAATTGGACCAATTCCTTGCGCATAAATATAATACGGCTTCTTCAAAAAACGAGCAATCCGCATAATACCTGTATAGTACAAAATACTTTTAATACTCGTTTTATCTTGAAGGAGACTTCCCCCTCCGCTAATTAAACCATTACTTTTCTTTATTTCCTTATAAATTGCTCTTATATCCCAGCGATTTACTGCCTCTACACCGTACATTTTTCTTGTATAGTCGGGGTCATTCGAAAGTACAACAAGCTCAAGAGTAGGATCCTCTTCATGTAGCGCTTTAATAATTGATTGCAAAATTGCTTCGTCCCCAACATTATAAAAACCATAATATCCTGATAAAACTAACCGCACTCTTAATC
>Ga0209025_1002679_pt1 | contig 18168 bp, 12 predicted proteins | sample AraplaMF_Col_mLB_FD_184256 | JGI IMG/M metagenome (GOLD analysis project Ga0209025, IMG submission 184256) | Arabidopsis root microbial communities from the University of North Carolina, USA - plate scrape MF_Col_mLB (SPAdes) (version 2) | ecosystem: Host-associated > Plants > Roots > Endosphere... | reverse complement strand
CCGGGTGGCCTGCGACTGCGCCGCGTGCCGATGGACCTGAGCTTCGCCGAGACCTTTGGCGGCCGCCAGCCGGAAGCCTACGAACGCCTGCTGATGGACGTGGTGCGCGGCAATCCGATGTTGTTCATGCGTCGCGACGAAGTCGAGGCGGCATGGGCCTGGATCGATCCGATCCGCGCCGCATGGGAAGCCAGCGCCGAAGCGCCCAAGGCCTACACCGCCGGCAGCTGGGGCCCGAGTGCCGCGGTCGCACTGATCGAGCGCGACGGAAGGACCTGGCATGAAGACGCTGTCTGACCCCGTGCAAGCCGTCCTGCCAGCAGGCACGCAGGCTCAACGAATCCCTGCGGAGCGATTCAAAGTGCTGACCCCGGATCCCCTGCCGCTGCGCGAGCATCTGTTCGATGACCGCGCCGACCTCGCCGTGGCCCTCGCCGAGGCGGTCGCCGCCGACCTGCGCGGCGCCATCGCCCGTCGCGGCCAGGCCCGCCTGGCGGTGTCCGGCGGTACCACGCCCCGTGCCTTCCTGATCGAGCTGTCGAAGCAGGCGCTGGACTGGTCGCGCGTCACCGTGGTGCCGGTCGACGATCGCTGGGTCGCGCCGGATCATCCGCGTTCCAACGAACGCCTGCTGCGCGAGACGCTGTTCCAGGGCGACGCGGCGCAGGCGCAACTGCTGCCGCTGCGACGCCCGACCGCGACGCCGGAAAGCGCCTTGCTGCCGGTGCTCACCCAGGTCGCCAACGAGGCGCTGCCGCTCGACGTGGTGGTGCTCGGCATGGGCGAAGACGGCCACGTCGCCTCGCTCTTCCCCGATCTGGAGCGCCGCGACATCGGCCTGCAGCCCAGCGGCCGCGCGCCGGTGCTGGCGGTCCGCAGCGCCTCGGCGCCGGAACCGCGCATCACCCTGACGCTGAGTGCGATCTTCACCGCGCCGTCGTTGTACCTGCATATCGAAGGCGCGAAGAAGCGCGGCGTGCTCGACGGTGCCGCGCGTGACCCGCGCTCGAAGCTCCCGATCCGCTCGGTGCTGTCGGGTGCACCGGTCGTGCCGATGCTGTTCTGGAGTCCCTGAGAGGGACTGACCACCGGGAATCGAAGTCCATGCCTGCCCTGCACCCCGTAGTTGCCGAAGTCACCCAACGCATCGTCGAGCGCAGCCGCGACCGTCGCGCCGCCTACCTGGCGCGGATAGATGCCGCCGCCGGACGCGGGCCGCACCGCGCCACGCTCTCGTGCGGCAACCTCGCCCACGGGTTCGCCGCGTGCTCGCCCAGCGACAAGGCCGCGTTGCGCAGTGGCCACGCGCCCAACCTGGGCATCGTCAACGCCTACAACGACATGCTCTCGGCGCACCAGCCGCTGGAGCGGTTTCCGTTCCTGCTCAAGCAGGCCGCGCGCAGCGTCGGCGCCACCGCGCAGGTCGCCGGCGGCGTGCCGGCGATGTGCGACGGCGTCACCCAGGGCCGCGCCGGCATGGAGCTGTCGCTGTTCTCGCGCGAAGTGATCGCGCTGTCGACCGCCGTGTCGCTGTCGCACGACATGTTCGACGCCGCGCTGTACTTGGGCGTGTGCGACAAGATCGTGCCGGGCCTGCTGATCGGCGCGCTGAGCTTCGGCCACCTGCCGGCGATCTTCGTCCCGGCCGGGCCGATGACCTCGGGCCTGCCCAACGACGAGAAGTCGCGCGTGCGCCAGCGCTATGCGGTCGGCGAAGCCACCCGCGAGGAGCTGCTCGAAGCCGAAGCGCAGAGCTACCACGGCCCCGGTACCTGCACCTTCTACGGCACCGCCAACTCCAACCAGATGCTGATGGAGCTGATGGGCCTGCACCTGCCGGGCGCCAGCTTCATCAACCCGGACAATCCACTCCGCGATGCGCTGACCGCGCAGGCCGCGCGTCGTGCCGCGCAGATCACCGCGCTGGGCGACGACTATCGTCCGGTCGGCCGCATCATCGATGAGCGCGCCATCGTCAACGGCGTCGTCGGCCTGCACGCGACCGGCGGTTCGACCAACCACCTGCTGCACCTCATCGCGATTGCCGCGGCGGCAGGCATCGAGCTGCGCCTGGAAGACTTCGATGCGCTGTCCTCGGTGGTGCCGCTGCTGGCGCGCGTTTATCCCAACGGCAGCGCCGACGTGAACCACTTCCATGCCGCAGGCGGGCTCGCCTTCCTGATCGGCGAGCTGCTCGACGCCGGCCTCGCCCACGGCGACGTCGAAACCGTGGCCGGCCCCGGCCTGGCGCGCTATCGCGTCGAAGCCCGGCTGGCGCCGGAGCAGCAGGTCGAATACGTGCCGGCGACCGGACGCAGCGGCGATCCCACGGTCCTGCGTCCGGTTGCCGACCCGTTCCGTGCCGATGGCGGGTTGCGCGTGCTGCACGGCCCGCTCGGAACGGCCGCGATCAAGGTCTCGGCGGTGCCGGAAGATCGCTGGGTGATCGAAGCACCGTGCCGCGTGTTCTCGGAGCAGGGCCAGGTCAAGCACGCCTTCGAGCGCGGCGAACTCGATCGCGACGTGGTCGTGGTGGTGCGCTTCCAGGGACCGCGCGCGAACGGCATGCCGGAACTGCACCAGCTCACGCCGACGCTCGCCGTGCTGCAGAAGCGCGGCCACCGCGTCGCGCTGGTGACGGACGGGCGCATGTCCGGCGCATCGGGCCAGGTGCCTGCGGCGATCCATGTCAGCCCGGAGGCCGAGTGCGGTGGCGACATCGCCCGCCTGCGCGATGGCGACGTGGTCCGCGTCGATGCGCGCAACGGCAAGCTCGACGTACTGGTGCCGGCGGACGAATGGAAGCTGCGCGAACACGCCAGCGCCGATCTGTCGGCCAGCCATGTCGGCATGGGGCGCGAGCTGTTTGCGGTGTTCCGCAATGCGGCCGCGACGGCGGACCTGGGCGGCGGCATCTTCGGTGCCGGCTGAACTGCGCCACCCGGCTCACACGCTCCCGTCATTCCCGCGAAGGCGGGAATCCAGGGACGTTGCTGGTCGGCCTTACGTCCATGGATTCCCGCCTGCGCGGGAATGACGAATATCTGATAACTGGAGAACGCATAGATGGGCCTGCTTGAATCCGTACTGCACGTAGCCCCGGTGATGCCGGTGGTGGTGATCGAGGACGCCCGCCACGCCGTGTCGATGGCGCGCGCGCTGGTTGCCGGCGGCATCCCCGCCATCGAGATCACGCTGCGCACCCGCGCCGCGCTCGATGCAGTGCGCGCGATCGCCAACGAAGTCGAAGGTGCGATCGTCGGCGTCGGCACGGTGCGCAAGCCGCAGGACCTGCTCGACGCGCAGCAGGCGGGCGCGCGCTTCGCCGTCTCGCCGGGCTCGACGCCGGACCTGATTGCCGCCGCCAAGGATTCGCCGCTGCCGTGGCTGCCGGGTGCAGCCACCGCCAGCGAAGCGATGACGCTGTCGGAGCACGGCTTCATCTTCCAGAAGTTCTTCCCGGCCGAAGCTGCAGGCGGTGCGCCGGCATTGCGTTCGCTGCACGGCCCGCTGCCAGAGATCCGCTTCTGCGCGACCGGTGGCATCGGCGCGCACAACGCGCGCGACTACCTGGCCACGCCCAACGTCGCCTGCGTCGGCGGTTCGTGGATCACGCCGTCGCGCCTGGTGGCCGCGGAGGAGTGGGGCGCGATCGAAGCACTGGCACGCGCAGCGACGCTGCTGCGCGCCTGAGGCACCTGCAAGCACGAGCGTGAAGGGCGCGCACACAGCGCCCGTCCTAGCATCGCCCCACTGTCAAAACGTGGGGCTTGCCATGAAACAGCCGTTGCCGGGCATCCGTCTGTCCGCAGTGTTCGTCGCCGTCGTGCTGGCGCTGTCATTGCCCGCGTGCAAACGCGAAACTCCGCCCGCGGCGAGCACGCCTGACAAGCCCGCAACCACAGGCCAGGGCGATCAGGCGACGCAGGCCCGCGCCATCGCCAAGGACGCCTACATCTGGGGCTACCCGATCGTCGAAAGCTACAAGTCGATGTACGCGCAGGCCATCGACGCCAACGGCCCCGACTTCCACGCGCCGTTCAACCAGATCGGCAGCGCCGCCAGCGTGGCGACGCCCAAGGACACGGCGATCATCACGCCGAACTCCGACACGCCGTACTCGTTCCTGTGGATGGACCTGCGCGCCGAACCGGTGGTGATCACGATCCCTGCGCTGGGCGAGAAACGCTACTTCTCGGTCCAGCTGATCGACATGTACACCTACAACTTCGCCTACATCAACAAGGCGCTGACCCAGGGCAGGGCCGGCAAGTACATGATCGCCGGCCCCGACTGGAAGGGTGACACGCCCAAGGGCATCGACAAGGTGTTCCAGGCCGAGACGCAGTTCGCCTACGGTCTGTTCCGCACGCAGCTGTTCGCGCCGGACGACCTGGCCAACGTCAAGAAGCTGCAGGCCCAGTACAAGGCGCAGCCGCTGAGCCAGTTCCTCGGCACGCCGGCGCCGGCGCCGGCGGCGAAGATCGACTTCCCGCCGTACGACGCCGCCAGGGCCAACGACCTTGGCTTCTTCGGCTACCTCAACTTCCTGCTGCAGTTCATGCCGCCCAATGCGGCCGATGCGGATGCGCGCAAGCGCTTCGAGGCGATTGGCGTGGCCCCGGGCAAGCCGTTCGACGAAGCGGCGCTGTCGCCTGTAACGCGCCAGGCCCTGCTCGACGGGATCGCCGACGCCGACAAGGACCTGCAGACCTTCGTTGCCACCAAGGTCAACACCGAGCAGGTGTCGAGCGCCGACATGTTCGGCACCCGCGAGTACCTCAAGGGCAACGACCTCTACCGCTTCGCCGGCGCAAAGCTCGGCATCTACGGCAACTCCGGCTCCGAAGCCGACTACCAGAGCTACTTCGTCGACGCCAAGGGCGCGCCGGCGGATGCCTCGAAGCACGATTACGTGATGCACTTCGGCAAGGACGGCCTGCCGCCGACCAACGCGTTCTGGTCGATCACGATGTACGACGGCAAGAGCAAGCTGCTGGTCGACAACCCGCTCAATCGCTACATCATCAACTCGCCGATGCTGTCCACGCTCAAGCGCGATGCAGACGGTGGTCTCACGCTGTACCTGCAGCACGCCTCGCCGGGCAAGGACAAGGAAGCGAACTGGCTGCCGGCGCCGAACGGGCCGTTCTACGCGATCCTGCGCAATTACAGCCCGGCGCCGTCGGTGGTCGACCACAGCTGGAAGAAGCCGTCGCTTGAACCCACGCGTTGACCACATGTAGCCCGGGTAAGCGAAGCGCACCCGGGGTCCGATGCGCATGAACCCCGGGTGCGCTTCGCTTACCCGGGCTACGGTCCTGTGCGTTGTCGTGGCTACTTCACTTCGACTACCAGTGTCTTCACGACGTTCTTGCCCGAGTTGACGGTGTCGTGCACCACCGGGCCGCTCCACAGCGACTCGCCGGCCTTGCGGGTGGCCACTTCCGGCTTGCCGCCTTCCTTGGTCTGCGTCGCTTCGCCACCGGTGATGAAGTACACCCAGTTGTCGCCGTGGGAGTGCACGCCCGTGCTGGCGCCGGGCGGCATGGTCAGTTCCAGCACGCGGATCTTGTCGTTGTCGACCAGGACCTTGACGTTCTTGCCCGCGGTCTTGGCCATGTCCTGCGCGTTGGCGACCGAAACAAACAAACCCGCACAGGCGAACGCGACCAGGCACGCGGCCGGGATGATCATCGACTTCATGTTGGATTCTCCGTGGCTCGCCGCGAGCGCGAAGGTCCGGGGTCAGGGCATGTCTGCAGGCATGGGTGAAGCCGGAGCAGTCACTCGCGGTTCGGTACATCCCGACCTGCAGCGCACTTCCGCCCCGGGGCCGGGTAGCCGGGCGGACCTCGATGTGGCCCGGCACCTTCCGTCGGTGCCGTTTCGGTTGGCGTCCTCCGCATCGGGGGATTGCAGAGCCAGCCGGCCCAGACGTAAACGCCGGACCGCACCCGGGTAGGCCAAGGCCCGACCGCCTAGTCGCCGATGCCGGACGCTTCGAGGGTCTCGTCCTCGACCTCGACGAAGCGCTGCAGCGTCAGTTTCTCCAGGCGCAGGCGCTGGACCACGGTCGAGAACGCCATCACCGACAGCACCCGCGTCGGGTCGCGTGCCCACGGTGGCAGGTAGCGCGGCGGTACGATCAGGCCGTTGTTGCGGTACGGCTCGAGCACGACGGTGTCGGCGACGGTGACGCGCCCGCAGAACAGCAGCGGCAGCAGCTCGCTGCGACCCTCGTGCAGGGCCTTGCAGATGAAGGCATAAATGCGCAGCACGCCTTCCAGGTAGGCGCCGTCCTTGGTGAAGCAGACCAGGCCGCCGACATGGCCGCCGCGGAAGATGCGCGCGGCGCTGCGGTAGCTCTCGACCTCGCTCTGCCCGGCCTCGAGGAAGCCGCGGAACACCTCGATGAAATCGGCGCCCTTGAGGGCCTGTTCCACCATCACCACGCGCAGCGCGACGCGGCGCAGGCGGGCGATGTCGATCGCACCGGTGATGATCTCGGAGAACGTCGCCAATCCTTCCTGCGCACGCGTGGTTCGCGGCGTTCCGCAACCCAGCGAGGTCAGGTAGGGCTGGTGCTTGCCGTTGAGCGCGGTCAGCGTGTGGATGAACGCCTCGTGCTGGATCAGCTGTTCCAGGTCGCGCTCGGAGAACATCGCCGTGGCCCGCAGCGTCACCCGCTTGCTGCCGGCGGTGGCTTTGGAGGCCAGGTTCGGATCGAGCACCACTTCGACCTTGTCATGGGTGAAGAACGGATCGATGCGCTCGCGCAGGCGGCGGGCGAACTCGGGCGCCTCTATGTCGACGGGGATCTCGGGCAGCAGCCGGTCGTTGATCAGCTCATCGGTGACGCGCAGCAGGTCCCGGGCGACGTCGGCGTTGGTCGCGTCCTGGTTCTGGTAGAGGTGGTCGGGACGGCCGTACAGCAGCGCCGAACAACGCGTGTACTCGGGCGTGCCGATCGCGCCGAGCATCTGCGCGGCGACGCGGTAGCTCCACGCCGACTTGTACAGCCACATGCCCAGCGGGTGGCCGCGATCGATACGGCCGAGCAGGTTGTCCAGGCCCTCGATCTCCGCTTCCATCGCATGCGGTTGCGTGGGCGGTTGCGGCAATTCCGGGCGGCCGACACGCCAGCCGGCGAGGAAGCGTTCCTCCAGTTCCATCGGCCAGTCGATGGCCTTGAGCACCCGGATGCCGCGGCCGAGCTTGACCAGGGCGCGGTCCTGTTCGAACAGCGGGACCAGCGCCGGATCCTTCAGGGCATCGGGCGCGGGCGGGGCGGTGGGCAGGGCCGACATGCGGAGCTCCCCTCAGTCGAGGAATCGTGGCCGCAGCAGCCTGCGCGATGGCGCGATAAAGAAAGGTGACGGCGAATGAGGCAACGGCAGATGGATCACGGCGTTCGCCGGGATGACGGTAAATGCGCCGGGATGACGCGAAGTCGCGTCAGCCCTTCGGTCGCGGCGGCGCCGTCGAACCGCGCACCACCAGCTCGGGGCTGAAGCCCTCGTTCGGCAGCGGCTTGCTCGGGGCGTGCTCGCGGATCTCCTGCAGCAGGCGGTGCGCGGCGTGGCGCGCGATTTCCTGCGTGGCCTGCTTGGCGGTGGTCAGCGCCGGCCAGCTCTGCTTGGAGAACGGGCTGTCCTCGAAGCCGGCGATCGACAGGTCGTACGGCACGTTCATGCCGCTGGACTTGGCCGCCGCCAGCACGCCGGCGGCGATTTCGTCGTTGCTGCCGAAGATCGCGGTCGGCCGGTCGGCCAACGCGAACAGGCGGCGGGCGCCGCGGAAGCCGTCGTCGAAGGAGTAATCGCCTTCGACCACCAGCTCGGGGTCGAGGGTGATGCCGTACTCGCGCAGCGCGTCCTCGTAACCCTTGTAGCGCTCCCACGACGAGCCGTGCGACTTGCCGCCCCAGAGGAAACCGATGCGGCTGTGGCCGAGCTGGATCAGGTGCTCGGTGATCTCGTAGGCGGCGTCGCGGTCGTCGACGTAGATGCAGGCGCTGCCGTCCTGCGGGTCGGCGGCCGCCGAGACGATCCGCACCAGGCGGATGCCGTGCGCGACCAGTTCGGTCACCAGCTCGTTGCGCTCGGACATCGGCGGTGCCAGCACCAGGCCGGCCAGGCGCGAGTGCTGGACCAGGTCGATCAGCTCGCTGGCGAGATTGGGCGAGGACGAATCGCAGGGGTGGATCTGCAGGCCGTAGCCAGTTTCGCGGCAGACCGACAGCACGCCGTTCTGCACGGCGATGACGTAATAGGGGTTGGGATTGTCGTAGACCAGCCCGAGCGCGTAGTTCTGCGCGCTGCGGAGGCTGCGGGCCGACGGGTCGGGCTGGTAGCCCAGGTCGTCGATGGCGCGCTGCACGCGCGCTCGCGTGCTGGCCTGCACGCTGGGTTCGTCGTTGATGACGCGCGAGACAGTCTTGAGCGACACCTCGGCGCGCTCGGCGACGTCTTTAATCGTGGGTCTGCGCACCGAAGCCTCGCGTGGCCGGAATGAACCGCCGCGTCCGGTGACGCGGCGTAAAGACGACTAGCCTAACCACCGCCGCCAGCGAAGTGAATCGCGGCGGCGGCAGCCCTTCATCAACCGTGCTGCGATGCCGCCGCACCGTTGACCACCGCCGGAGCGTGACCAACGCTGTGCCCACGCAGCGCGAAGTACAGGATGTACAGGTAGCAGGGCACCACCAGCAGCAGGAACACCAGCTGGAAGTCGTAGTGCTGCTTGAAGTGCACGAACAGCTGCGGGATCACTGCGCCGCCGGCGATGCCCATGATCAGCAGCGCCGAGCCCTTCTCGGTAAGGCGTCCCAGGCCCTGGATGGCCAGCGGGAAGATCGCTGGCCACATCATCGCGTTGGCAAAGCCGAGCGCGGCGACGAAACCGACCGACACGTATCCGGTGGTCAGGTAGGCGCCCAGTGCCAGCAGCACGCCCAGCACCGCCGAAATGCTCAGGTAGCGCTCCTGCGAGATGAAGCGTGGGATCAGGATCAGGCCCACGACGTAGCCCAGCAGCATCGAGCCGAGGGTGAAGCCGGTGAAGAACTTGGTCTCGTCCAGCGGCAGGCCGAAGGCCTGGCCGTAGGTACCGATGGCATCGCCGGCCATCACCTCGACACCGACGTAGACGAAGATGCACAGCGCGCCCAGCCACACGTGCGGGAACTGGAAGAGGCTCTTCTTCTCGCCGTTGTCGCCTTCGGAGTTGACCTCTTCGGCGCGCACTTCCGGCAGCGGCGAGTAAAGGATCGCCACCGCCAGCAGCGCCAGCAGGCCCGCCATCACCATGTAAGGCGTGTGGATGCGCGCGGCGAACTCGTTGAGCACGGTTTCCTTGGTCGCTGCGTCAGCGCCTGCGACCGCGGCGGCGACGTCGCCCATGCCGTGCATCACCAGCGTGCCGATCACGTACGGGGCCGCCCAGCCGGCGAGCTTGTTGCAAATGCCCATCACCGCGATGCGCTGCGCCGCGCCCTCGATCGGGCCGAGGATGCTGATGTACGGGTTGACCGCGGTCTGCAGGATCGCCAGGCCGGCACCGATGATGAAGATGCCGCCGACTGCGCCGCCGTAGACGCGCGCCGTCGTGTACTGACCGAACACGGCCGCGCCGACCGCCATCAGGAACAGGCCCAGCGCCATGCCCTTCTTCATGCCGGTCTTCTTGAGGATCACCGACGACGGCAGCGCCAGGCAGAAGTACGAGATGTAGAACGCGCTCGGGATCAGGAACGCGAGCGTCTCGCTGACATCGAAGGCAAGCCGGGCGAACGAGATCAGCGGGCCGTTGAGCCAGGTGACGAAGCCGAAGATGAAGAACAGGGCGCCGATGATCGCGATCGAGCCGTAATGGCTGCGCGGCCCGGCGACAGTGGTGGTGGACATGCTGGGTTCCCCTCCCAAGGAATGCGGTCAATGTCGCACGTTGACTCGTACGACATCCGTCGGCCAACGTTGTCACAAGTCGGGACGCCACGCCAGAGGCCCTTTCCCATAAGGCTTTCAGCGCTTCGCCGGCGGCCTCGTCGTGCTGCGACGCAGCAAAAAATGCCCCTCCCAGGCCCGTGACTCCGGCCAATCTGACAATTTCGTAACTTTCTGTTGACAACGTTGTCAGTGGCGAGCCAATCTCGGCCCGTGCCGGTGGGGAGCCGGCGCCAGCGGAGGGAACATGCAGTGGGATTCGACGGAAATGCCAAGCCAGTCATGCCCTCTCGTGAGCGCGCATCCCATGCGCGCCGTCCGCGGGTGAGCGCCGTGGCTCCGCTCGTGCATGCCGACACCCGCTTCATCGCCGCAGATGTCGGCGGCACCCACACCCGCGTCGGCCTGGTCCGCGCCGGTGGCGCCGACGAATCGCACGTGGTGGTGCTGGCGCACCGCAAGTACGTATGCGCCGACTATCCGAGCCTGGCCGCGATCCTGGCCGACTTCGTCGCCGGCCATAACGCCTGCGCCGGCATCGACCGCGTCGCCATCGCCAGCGCCGGCGTCGTCCTCGACGACGCCGTCATCAATTCCAATTTGCCCTGGCGCATCTCGCTGTCGCAGCTGCGCAGCGAACTGCGCCTGAGCGAGTTGCAGTTCATCAACGACTTCCAGGCCGCCGCGCACGCCGCGCAGTGCATGGACCCGGGCGACTCGCTGCTGCTCACGCCGGGCGTCAGCGAAGCCGCGGCCGGCCCGGTACTGGTCGTCGGTCCAGGCACCGGCCTGGGCGCGGCGATCCGCATCCCGCACCGCGGCGGCACCGTGGTGCTGCCGACCGAAGCCGGCCACACCGCATTCGCCCCGGGCAACGCGCGCGAAGCGGCGATGCTGGACTGGGCACGCCAGCGCGGCCAGTCGCACGTGCCGACCGAACGTTTTGTCTCCGGCCCCGGCCTGGTGCACCTGTACGAGGCGATCTGCGCCATCGACGGCATCGAGCCGAGCCTGCGCGCCCCGGCCGCGATCACGGAAGCCGCCCGCCAGGGCGACGTGCCCGCGCGCGAGGCGGTGATGACCTTCTGCGCACTGCTCGGCAGCGTCATCGGCGACCTGGTCACGATCAGCAGCGCCAAGGCGGTGTTCATCGCCGGCGGCATCCTGCCGCGGCTGAAGGACTTCCTGCCGCACAGCCAGTTCCATGCACGCCTGCTCGACAAGGGCGTGATGCACGCCGCGCTGGAGCGCGTGCCGGTGCGACTGATCGAGAACGAACGCCTGGGCGTCATTGGCGCCGCCAGCTGGTACCTCGAGCACACCTGCGAACAGCAGGCAGGCGAATGAGCAAGGTAAATCGCAGCAGAAGTCACAGGACAACGGAACCGGGCCGCGGCGAAAGCCGGGCGCGGACCAGGAAACTGGCTCCGTAACGCCGACGAAAGAATCGGCATCGCGGAGTCGCACACAGCCCGTGGGAGGGAGAGCAATGAAACTTCGCAAGTCAATGCTATCGGTGAGTATCGTCGCGGCGCTCGGCTTTGCCGGCACCGCCATGGCGCAGGACACGGCAACAACCACCGCTGCCGCCTCTTCGCAGGAAGCCAAGGACCTCGACACCGTCGTCGTCAAGGGCATCCGCGGCGCCATCGAGCAGTCGCTCCAGACCAAGCGCGATGACGTCACCCGCGTGGAAGTCATCACGTCGGAAGACATCGGCAAGATGCCCGACAAGAACGTCGCCGACTCGCTGGCGCGCGTTCCCGGCGTCAACATCAGCGCGGCCAGCGCCAACGAAGGTGCGTTCGACGAGAACGACCGCGTCTCCATGCGCGGCACCAGCCCGAGCCTGACCCAGACCCTGGTCGACGGCCACAACATCGCCTCGGGCGACTGGTTCGTGCTCAACCAGACCGGCACCGTGGGCCGCAGCGTCAGCTACTCGCTGCTGCCGGCCGAGCTGGTCGACAAGGTCGTGGTGCGCAAGTCCTCCGAAGCCAAGCTGGTCGAAGGCGGCGCGGTCGGCAGCGTCGACATCCAGACGCGCAACCCGCTCAACTTCGATGAAGGCTTCAGCATCTTCGGTTCGATCGGCGCCGTGTACGCCGACCAGCCGAGCAAGACCGACCCGCAGATCTCGGTCCTGGGCAACTGGAAGAACAGCGACGGCACCTTCGGCCTGACCGTGCAGGCGTTCAGCGAAGAGCGCCACCTGCGCCGCGACGGCCAGGAACTGCTGGGTTACGAGACGATCGGTGCAGGCACCGCGGCGGGCATCGCCCATCCGGACCTGGTCGGCGTGTACTTCCCGGTGCTGATCGGTTCGGCCCTGTTCGAGCAGGAGCGCAAGCGCACCGGCGGCATGTTCTCCGCGCAGTGGAAGCCCAGCGACACCGTCGAGCTGGAAGCCAACTACTTCCGCTCCGACATGGAAGCCGACAACTACAACCGCAACTACATGCTGTGGGGCCGCCGCATCATCAACGGCTCCGGCGGCACCGACATCGGCCAGGTGCCGCTGCCGGGCTACGTCGTGCGCAACAACACCCTGGTGGCCGCGCAGTTCGCCGCGACCCCGGGCCAGGATCATGCGTTCGGCATCTACGACATGATCAACCGCCCGAACTCGGAGTCCTCGGCTGAGTTCTTCAGCGTCGACGGCAAGTGGGACGTCAGCGACAAGCTGACCTTGAAGGGCCAGGCCGGTACCTCGGAAGGCCACGGCAAGACCCCGACCCAGGACGTGATGGAGTTCGACACCGGCATCAACACCGGTGCCGCCTGGAACATCCACGGCGTCGGCGCGGCCGACTGGAACCTGGGCACGGCCAACACCGCCGCCCCGGGCACCGCCAACACCGACTTCCGCCTTGACTGGGTCTTCGGCGACAACGACATCGACGTGGAAGACAGCGAAGACTGGGGCCAGATCGACGGCACCTACTTCGTCGAGGGCAGCACCATCTCCTCGGTCGACTTCGGCGTCCGCAGCGCGCGCCACGAGCGTGACCTGCCGCAGGTCACCGGCCAGGGCCCGGGCCCGGGTGCGTTCGATCCGGCCAACTGGCCGCAGAGCTTCCGCGACTACCCCAGCGACTACGCTGAAGGTTTTGGCGGCAACTTCCCGCGCGACATCTGGTACTACTCGGCCGACGACCTGCACCAGTTCGGCAGCAACTTCAGCAACCGCGACCCGATCAGCCGCTTCCGCTACAACGCGGCGTACGGCCTGAAGGAGCGCAGCGACGCCGCCTACGGCCAGCTGAACTTCCGCGGCGACCGCTGGACCGGCAACTTCGGCGTGCGTTACGTGCGCACCGAGGAAGAGGTCAAGAACTACGTCCAGACGACGGCGCAGGATCCGGAGGCCATCACCACCTCGGCATTCGGCCCGTACAAGCCGATCATCACCAAGAACGAGTACAACGACTGGCTGCCGAGCGCCAACTTCAAGTACGACATCAATGACGAGGCCGTGCTGCGCCTGGCCCTGTCGCGCACGCTGACCCGCGCCGACTTCTCGGCACTGGCCGGCTCGGTCAGCCTGAGCCCGCCGGCGAACGTCGGTGGCGTGGGCACCGGCACCGGTGGCAACCCGAACCTCGAGCCGATCCTGTCGACCAACTTCGACGCGACCTGGGAGTGGTACTACGGTGAGCGTTCGCTGGTGTCGGCTGGCGTGTTCTACATGGACATCGACAACTACGTCTCGCTGGGCAACGTCCGCCAGTCGTTCTTCACGATCGACAACCTGCACCCGCAGGGCGCCGACGTGCCGTACGACCTGGCCGTGCCGGTCAACACCAACGCCAAGGTGAAGGGCTTCGAACTGGCCTGGGAACAGCCGCTGAGCGACAACTTCGGCGCGTTCGCCAACTACACCTACGCCGATGGCGAAGCCGACAACCCGGACGACGGCAACCCGGCCACGGTCGAGACCGACGCGATGCTGGGCACCTCGGAGAACACCATCAACGTCGGTGCCTACTTCGAGAACGAGATGTTCAACGCCCGCGTGAACTACACCTGGCGTGACGAGTTCTTCAGCGGCCTGGATCGCGCGTCTGCCTTCTGGCAGGACTCGATCGGTACGCTGTCGGCCTCGGTGGGTTGGAAGATCAACGAGAACATGTCGCTGCAGCTCGACGCCATGAACCTCAACAACCCGAAGATCGCCTACTTCGCAGAGAACAAGGACCGTCCGCGTTCGATCTACGAGAACGGCCGCCAGTACTACCTGAACTTCCGATTCAACTACTGATCCACCGGTAGTAGTGATGTAAAAAAAGCGGGCCCGGTCATGCCGGGCCCGCTTGCTATGCGACAGTCACCGGCGACGCCGATCATCCATCGGGGCTGCCCGCAGATGAGAAGAGGGATCGATGAAACTGCATCCAGTTCTGACCGCCGTCGCCGGCGTGACCATGGTCATCGGCCTGTCGGCCTGCAAACGTGACGCGACCGCGCCCGAAGGCCCGGCCGCCGCCACCAGCGCCACGCCCGTCACCTCCGCCGCAGCGACGCCGGTCATTCCGCGCCCGGCCAGGGTCGAGCTGGGGCAGGGCCGCTTCGTCCTCGATCCCGATGTGCGCATCTCGGTGGTCGGCGGTGATGCCGAAGCCACCCGCATTGCCAACGATTTCGCCGCGCGACTGAAGACTTCGCGCGGCTTCGCCCCGGCCGTCGGCACCGATGCCGCGAAGATCACCTTCCAGCTCGATCCCAAGGCCGCGCTGCCCAGCGACGAGGCCTACACGCTCGACGTCACCACCAATGGCGTGAAGCTCACCGCGCGCGCACCGGCCGGCCTGTTCTATGGCGCCGTCACGCTGTGGCAGCTGGCCACCGGCGATGGCGCGCAGGGCACCGCCGCGATCAACGCCCAGCACATCGAGGACGCGCCGCGCTTCCAGTGGCGCGGCATGATGCTCGACACCGCCCGCCATTTCCGCAGCGTCGACGAGGTCAAGGCGCTGCTCGACCAGCTGGCACTGCACAAGATCAACACCTTCCACTGGCATCTCACCGACGACCAGGGCTGGCGCATCGAGATCAAGCAGTACCCGAAGCTGACCGGCGTCGGCGGTTGCCGCATCCCGGCCGGTGCTGCCGGGCGCGATGCCAAGGGTGAGCCGAAGCCTTACTGCGGCTTCTACACTCAGGACCAGATACGCGACGTGGTGAAGTACGCCGCCGATCGCTACATCACCATCGTTCCGGAGCTCGACCTGCCCGGCCATGCGCAGGCGGCCATCGCCGCGTATCCCGAGCTCGGCGTGACCGGCAAGGCGCCGCCGGTATCGCCCGACTGGGGCGTGCACACCTGGCTGTTCAACACCGAAGACGGCACCTTCACCTTCCTCGAGAACGTGCTCGACGAGATGATGGCGTTGTTCCCCGGCAAGTACATACACCTCGGCGGCGACGAGGCCGCCAAGGACCAGTGGCAGCAGTCCGCCGCGGTGCAGGCGAAGATCCGCGAACTCAAGCTCAAGGACGAGATGCAGCTGCAGAGCTGGTTCATGGGCCGCCTGGGCAACTACATCGAAACACACGGCCGCCGCCTCATCGGCTGGGACGAGATCCTCGAAGGCGGTCCGCCGGCCGACGCCACCGTGATGTCCTGGCGCGGCACCGACGGCGCCATCGAAGCCGCACGCGCCGGTCACGACGTGGTGCTGGCGCCGGCGCCGGACCTCTACCTCGACCACCTCCAGAGCGACCTGCCGGACGAGAACCCGGGCCGCCTCGATGTGTTCGGGCTGAAGCAGTACTACAGCTACAACGTGGTGCCGCCGCAGCTCAATCCGGACCAGGCCAGGCACGTGCTCGGCGCCCAGGCCAACCTGTGGACCGAACACCAGCGCACCAACGAGCGCATGCAGCGCGCGGTGTTCCCGCGCGTGGCGGCACTGGCCGAGAACGTCTGGACGCCCGACAACCGCCGCGACTGGCAGGACTTCCTGCAGCGCATGGTGCCGGACATGGTGCGCTATCGCGCCAGCGGCTTCCACGCCTCCGACAGCGCTTTCGCCGTCGCCTTCTCCGCGGCGCCGGCGGCGGACGGCAAGGGCACGCTGACGCTGTCCAACCAGACCGCGTTCGGCGACATCCGCTACACCACCGACGGCAGCGAACCGACGACGACGTCGCCGCTCTACAGCCAGCCGCTGAACGTGGCCCTGCCGACGACCGTCGCCGCCAATGCCTTCGCCAACGGCATCGCCCTGGCCGCGCCGCGCAAGTTCGCCGTCGACCTGCGCAGCCTGCGCGCACGCGGCAGCCATGCCCTGGAATCGTGCAAGAAGGGCCTGGCGCTGCGCATGGAAGACGACGCACCGGCCGCAGGCGAGGGCAGCGAGCGTGCCCTGCTGCTGGCCGACGTGTTCGATCCGTGCTGGGTCTACAACGACGCCGACCTCGATGGCATGACCCACCTGGAAGTGCGGGTGGGCCAGTTGCCGCACAACTTCCAGCTGTGGCGCGACGCCAAGCTGGTGGTCACCCGTCCGGCCACGATCCCCGGCGGCGCCCTGGAAGTGCGCGTGGACGGTTGCGAGGGCAAGCCGGTGGCGACGCTGCCGCTGGCCCCGGCGCGCAAGTCCGATGGCCTGACCACGCTGCAGGCGACGCTGCCGGCCACCACCGGCAAGCACGACCTGTGCTTCATCTTCGCCTCGGGCGAGTACAACCCGATGTGGGTCGTGGACGAGGTCGCCCTGCTGCCCTGAGGCACGGCGGCCTGCCCGGGCCGCCCCGGCAGTTTTGCCAGTGCTGCCCTCCGGCTTGCCGGGGGGCGGCCAAACGGTCAAACCGCACGCGCCGAGCGTGACGCGGCGCGGCAAATGCGGGTTAGGATTGGCCCGTTACAGGGGACCCCACACATGCTTGCTCGAAGCCTACTCATGACGGCCCTGCTGGCCGCCACCGGCGCCGTGTCGGCGCAAACCTTTCCCAAGCCCGCGGAGTTCTACTTCGCCGCCGATGCCAACACCGTCAAACCGGTGGTGGCGGTGCGCGAAACCGGCGACGTGGCGATGCAGAAGCTCATCAAGATCGTCGAGCGCAACCCGCATGCCAAGGCCGAGGTCGGTCAGCTCGCGCACATGGCGATGGACGCCGGTCGCGTCGAGCTCGGGCGCCAGCTCTATGGCCGCGCACTGGGTGCGATCGACCGCAGCGACGGCCTGTGGCGTGCGGTCGTATGGAACTACGGCTGGGACCTCTACCGCGCCGGCGACAGCGAGAACGCACTGCAGCAGTGGCGCACGCTGATGGAAGCGCGCGGCGTCACCGCCACCTGGATTCCGCCGACCTTCGCCCTGGCCCTGTGGTCGGTGGGCCGCAAGGACGACGCCGTGCAGTGGTACGCCGCCGCCGTGCGCAGCGAACCGCAGCAATGGAACACGCCGAACCAGTTCGCGCGCCTGCTGCCGGAATGGCGCGAGGAAGAGCGCGCGACGCTCGCCGAAGTGCAGGCCGCGTGGGCCGCCAATCCGCCGAAGTGGCCGTGATGGCGTAGCGGGGGCACCCATCCGCCCCCGTATCCCCGCCAATGGGCAAACCGGCACAGTCTCCACGCCCGCCGCCCGCGCTAGGATGCATTTTTCCCGCGCGGGTCCTCCGGCAATGCGTCTGCTGTTCACCGCTGTCCTCCTGAGCCTTCCCTTCTCCGCCATGTGCGCCGATCGCATCACCGGCAAGCCCTTCGCCACCCGCAGCGAGGTCTACGCCCCGCATGCGATCGCCGCGACGTCGCACCCGCTGGCCACGCAGATCGCGCTGGACGTGATGAAGAACGGCGGCAACGCGATCGATGGCGCGATTGCCGCCAACGCCGCACTCGGCCTGATGGAACCGACCGGCAGTGGCGTCGGTGGCGACCTGTTCGCGATCGTCTGGGATCCCAAGACGAAGAAGCTCTACGGCTACAACGGCTCGGGCCGTTCGCCGAAGTCGCTGACGCTGGCCGAGTTCCAGCGCCGCGGCCTGACCGACATCCCGCCGCACGGCCCGCTGCCGGTGACGGTGCCGGGTGCGGTCGATGCCTGGTTCGCGCTGCACGGCCGCTTTGGTCGCAAGCCGATCGCCGACGACCTCGCCCCGGCCATCCGCTACGCGCGCGAAGGCCACCCGGTGCACGAAGTGATCGCCTACTACTGGGGCCGCAGCGTGCCGACGCTGTCGAAGTTCCCCGGCTTCACCGAGCAGTTCACCGTCG
>Ga0209025_1002670_pt1 | contig 18223 bp, 19 predicted proteins | sample AraplaMF_Col_mLB_FD_184256 | JGI IMG/M metagenome (GOLD analysis project Ga0209025, IMG submission 184256) | Arabidopsis root microbial communities from the University of North Carolina, USA - plate scrape MF_Col_mLB (SPAdes) (version 2) | ecosystem: Host-associated > Plants > Roots > Endosphere... | reverse complement strand
CTATTTCGTGGATCATGATTTGCTGGCCAAACTTGTAAAGCCGCATCAGATGTCGAGGATTCAGACCTTTCTTGATCCAACCAGCGACCCTGATAAGTCATGGCATGTGAAAAATGCAATGAGCGCCATAGGGACAGGCGGACTAAGCGGAAGTGAAGGATTTTACATGGATCGGGGCTTCATTCCGTATGCGTATTCGGATTCCATCTATGTTGTTATTGGGGAAAAGTACGGGTTTATCGGGTCTTCCATCTTGCTTCTGCTGTACTTCATGCTTATCTATCGAATTGTCCTCATTGCAAATATGAGCATGAACCTGGCTGGAGGCTATCTCGTAATTGGATTAGTAGGCATGATCGTCTTCCAGGTGTTCGTGAATATAGGCATGCACATCGGACTTGTCCCTCTAACCGGGCTATCATTGCCGTTCATTAGTTACGGAGGAAGCTCCTTGCTTACGAACATGCTTACGATTGGCTTGGTCATGAGTGTACATGTTCATCGGGATACCATCCCTCTGCAAATTACTGCATAAGAAGCAGGGCTCAAACTTCAGAGGATTTTATGAGCGTTCAAGCGTTTATAACTCAAGTTGCCTCCACATTTGGATATGTAGTACGATAATAAGGAATCTAAGTACTGGGATATTGTAGCACATATTACAGGGGATAGGAGCGCTTTTACATGCTGACGCCACTGAAGGATAAGACGGTCGTTGTGACTGGAGCAAGCAAAGGAATCGGTAAAGGAATTGCGAGAACATTCGCCGCAAAGGGTGCGAAAGTCGCAGTTGTCGCACGCAGCCTGACGAAAGCGGAGGAAACCGCAACTGAAATCCGAGAGAACGGAGGCGTTGCTCATGCCTTCGAAGGCAATGTCGCCGATTTGGAATCGATGAAGAGCGTTGCGAGCGAAACGGCAAGTACTTTCGGGGGGATTGACGTGCTTTGTGCCAATGCCGGTATTTTTCCGAATGCAACGATTGAGGAGATGACAGGAGAGCATTGGGATCAGGTGATGAACACGAATGCACGCGGGACGCTGTTTTCCCTTCAAGCCTGCCTGCCTTTTTTGAAGAAAGCGGAGTATGGCCGGATTATTGTTACCTCTTCCATTACGGGTCCGGCTACCGGTAATGTCGGCTGGTCGCACTACGGCGCGAGCAAAGCCGCTCAGCTTGGATTCATGCGCAGTGCGGCGCTCGAGCTTGCGCGTTACAATATTACAATTAACGCTGTCATGCCTGGTAACATCATGACGGAAGGCTTGGAAGGTCTTGGGGATCATTATCTGAACACGATGACAGCGTCCGTTCCGCTCAAGCGGCTTGGAAGCGTCGAAGATATCGCCTACGCCGCTCTTTTTTTGGCTTCGAGGGAGGCAGGTTATATTACGGGCCAAACCATCATCGTTGATGGCGGTCAGCTTCTTCCAGAGAGTCTGGAAGCGATGGGGCAGAACTGATACATAAAATGATTCAAAACAGGCAGGTTCTTTTGTAATAACCGATTAGAACGGCAAAGGGAGAATATATTGATGTCATACATGGGTTGGAGCTGTGTAATTAAGATCGTTAATAAATCGTGGAAGGGAGCGTGATGAAAAAATAGGAGGATTGTTATTATGAAAAACAGAAAAGCAACAGTAAATGATCATGAGCTCATTTTGAATTTGTGGGATAGATCCGTAACCGCTACCCATCATTTTTTGAAACTTGAAGATAAGCTGGAAATTCGTAAAGAAATCCCTTTGTATTTTCCTCATCTTGATGTGCGTCTTTGGTTTGTTGAAGGCTCTTTCGTCGGCTTTTCGGGTACCAATGAGAATCATTTGGAGATGTTGTTTTTAGATCCCGACGAGATCGGAAAAGGGTACGGAACACAAATCATTCAATTGCTTATCAAGGAGTTTGGGGTGAATTCAGTTGATGTCAATACAGATAATGAGCGTGCAAAAATGTATTATCTGAAAAATGGATTCTCGATCGTAGACGAATCGCAAACGGATAGTAGCGGACGCCCTTATCCGATCTTGCATTTGAAGCTGTCAAAATAGTATGACGAGGTAATCATTTGGCGGAGAATACGCACATACTCCATTTAAGAAGCGATAGGAAATAGATTTTATAAAAGGATGAGTCCAGAAAGGGTCATTTCCCTAGCTTAAAGACTCATCCTTGTTTGTTTTGTTTAGAAAGTATGCTTGGTTCTAGCTTTCCGGTAACCTGGTTTCAAGGAGGATTATATGAAATGATAATAGATGATAGAGAATTCAACGTTAACGGTCTTAGTTATACGATTCGATCTGCGGTGAACAGCGACGCGACAGCGTTATCTATAGTAAGAATGCAAATTGACGGGGAGACCGAAAATATGGATCGCGAACAAGGAGAGGCCTTCATCGATGTCAGCGGATTCGAACAGATAATCAAATTGGACTCCGAGAGCTCAAGAAATTTGTTTCTCGTTGCTGTTATACAGAATCGTATCGTCGGATTTTCGAGATGCGCGGGAACTTATTTGAAACGATTCTCACATAAAGTTGAATTTGGAGTATGTGTATTGAAAAAATATTGGGGATACGGCATTGGCAAAAACCTAATGCAGCAGTCGATTGCATGGGCAGAAGCCAACGGGATTAAGAAAATTACGTTGAATGTGCTGGAAACGAATGAAAGTGCGATTCGCCTTTACAAAAAGCTTGGCTTTGAGGTAGAAGGAATTTTAAAAAAGGATAAGCTCTTGTCAGACGGTCATTATTATAACACGATCGTAATGGCACGATTTTCAGCTGAATAACTTCCACGATAGCTATAACTGCTGCAATTGTAAATTGTATCGTATGAACCCTCTGTCAGAAAAGTATATTTAAGTATCAATACGATGAGGAGGAATGGGGATGCGAATAGCTGATCTGTGTACGTTGCGATCACAACGAGGATGGATGTATGGTCTGATTTTGTTACTAGTAATTAGCTCAGTACCAACCCAAGCTTTTGCTTGGAGCAGTAGTGCTGGGGAACCATTATCAGCAAGCATCAGAATTGATGTGAAGGAGATAACTTGCAATACGGCATCCTGTTTATCCAAGGCATTGAAGAGTGTTAGTCCAGGGAGCTCTATCGTGCTTGCGCCGGGAACATATACGGGTAGTTTTTCCTCAGACATTAATGGATCATCTGGCCAGCCTATTGTAATTCGCAGTGCTGATTCTGGCAATCCTGCTGTACTATCCGGAACTTCAACCTCATCGGGATATGCCCTACGGGTACGAGGCGATTATTGGGAGATACGCAATCTCAAATTTACGAATGCACAGAAGGGTATCATCCTGGATCATTCCAATTATTCGCTCATCAGCGATGTAGAAGTGTACAATACAGGCATGGAGGGTGTGCATTTCCGAGATGGCAGCTCATACAACACGATACAGAACTCAAGCATCCATCACACAGGAAGAACGTCTCCTGGATATGGGGAAGGTGTATACGTGGGTTCTGCTGAAGGGGCTGGCTACAATCAAGAGACGCACTACAACACCATACGCAATGTTGGATTCGGCCCTCATGTCACTGCTGAACATGTTGATATTAAGGAAAGAACAATCGGAACTATTGTGGAAAATTGCACATTTTACGGCGAGGGAATCAGTGGGGCGAACTATGCGGACAGCTTTATCGATGTGAAGGGCAATGATGCCATCATACGCAATAATGTGGGATATCAGGGCAACAACAATGTGATCGTAGATGCTTTCCAGCTCCATGAGGTTGTAACCGGATGGGGAATCAACAATCAATTCATGAATAACACCGTGTACATGGATAATGCAGATGCCTACGTCATTGCTGCATATAATCATTCAAGTGCTCAAGCAGCCAATACGGTTCGATCCCCCGCTGGGAATATGTATAGAGGCAATATAACTGTACATGTAACCGATGTTCAAATGAAATAAGTGGGAGAGCGTTTACAGATATAAATACGTGTGGTATGGTAAATGTAAAATTATGTATTGTATTCGCTTGCATAATATCAACAAGGTGACGATCGGATAGGATTGCGAACTCCCTAGTGTGATGCCTCATTTCCGATCTGCTCAGAATGGAAGCAGAAACCTGTGTGCGATGAAGCAAATAAGGGGGAACGCAGAAATGGAGCAAGATCTTTTGCAGGGTAAAGTGGCTATAATTACGGGAGGATCATCCGGGATGGGGAAGGATATGGCATTCTACTTTGCTCGTCTTGGAGCTTCAGTCATGATTTGTGGTAGGAGCATGGAACGATTGCGTCCAGTCGTAGAAGAAATCACATCGCATGGAGGAAAGGCAAAGGCATATGAGTGCGATGTACGTGATCCCGAAACGGTGCAAGCCATGGTGCATGAAACGGTACAGACATGGGGCGGCATTGACATTCTCGTGAATAATGCGGCAGGCAATTTCGTGTGCAGGGCCGAGGATTTGACCGTGAATGGCTGGAACGCAGTGGAGAATATCGTACTTAACGGAACATGGTACTGCAGTCAGGCAGTTGGAAAACAAATGATTGCGGCTGGTAATGGAGGCGCGATTCTTAATATTGTTGCCAGTTATGCTTGGACAGGAGGTCCAGGAGTCGTGCATTCCGCTTCCGCGAAGGCTGGAGTTATTGCCATGTCGCGCACGCTTGCTTCAGAATGGGGGAAATACGGAATCCGCATCAACTGTCTCGCACCAGGCCCGATTGAAGGAACCGGCGGAATTGAGAAGCTGATGGCCAATGAGCAAATGAAGGAAGCGGTAATTGATAACGTTGCACTGAAGCGATTAGGGACGAAAGAGGAAATTTCTTCTGTCGCAGCTTTCTTGGTCTCCCGCTACTCTTCCTTCATTACGGGTGACGTGATTACCGTGGACGGCGGTAGCTGGCTGGATAAAGGCTTTCTTCACCAGTGGGAACGTACTGGAGCAATGTAAGACAGCATACCGTTCTGATGATGAGTATTACGAGGACATAATTAAAACGACTTCTTTATGAGGAAGTCGTTTTAATTATGCATGACAGGAAACGATAAATCGGAAATGATACAAATTGTACAGCGAGATATTGTTGACAGAAGAAGGATAGTGGACTACCATATCTATGGAGATATTTTCCTAATATAGCACTATATGTGTTTACATTCATAGGATATAAGGAGGTTGCAATTATAGTGGATGTTTGTAAAGTGTTAATTGTTTGCGATCACCCTTTAAAAGCATCTGCATTAAAAGAAATTGTGGAAGGAGTCAGTCTTACAGAGGCAAAGTTATTGGAGGATCTTGATAAATCGGCATTTGACCAATTGCCAAATGTCAATATAGATGTGGCGCTAGTGGCTATGGAAGAATTCGATAATCAATTGGACATCATTTCGACCATAAATAAAACTCTACCCACATCGAAAATCGTTGTACTTTCAGATCATATCTCATTTTATCACATGTCAGAGCTGGGTTTAAGCGGTATTCTTCCTAGGAAATCGAAAAAGAATCAGATTACCAGAATGATAAGTACAGTTATGCATGGGGAAACGATTGTCCCCATCTCCAGCATAACCCAACTATACTCTCCCAATGACCGCATGACAGCACTGACCGTGCATGAACAACGTATCTTGTCTTTTGTCCTCCGCAAATTTACGAATATGCAAATTGCAAAACAGCTTTTTGTAAGTACCAGAACCGTCGAGAATTACTTGAGGCGAATCTATGAAAAGCTGGGCGTCCGTTCAAGAGGGGAATGTATTGAGATGATGAAGAGTAGAAACATTCATCAGTAAAAGTTGTAATACCGAAGAGACTGTTGCGGGATACCGAAGCAAAAAATTCGTTTTCCACCTAATTCCATTTTCGGGATAGTAACCCTTATATTTGAGGTAGGCAGCAAATATAGGTTGAAACTATGAAAATGGAGGGATTTTTAAATGGGTGCTCTGGTTAGAAGAATTGCTCGGTTTTTGATTGATAGATGGAATGGTCTCAGCAGTTGGGCGAAGAAAGCAATTGAGTACATTGCAGGATCGGCGATCGTTGAGGCAATTATGAACGGATTCGATGCTCTGGTGAACTACTTGTCCGGTTTCGGCCAGTCCGTGTTGGAAGCTATTGCACGCATTTTGGGGCTGTAATAAAGAAATCGCTTAGCACGCTACGATTCGCACCAATCATCGCCGGTTCAAGAAAAGAAGAGGCGTCATCGATACTTGTTCATCATCACATGCTAAGCGGGTATGCCGCAGAAGGAATAACTTGCCGGTTGCTTCCTTTTGCCTGGTATTGAAATCCGATTTGCCGACAACCTATATTTGCTGCCGTCACCACATATTACATTATATTGAGGAAGAATTCAAATATGCCACATTCTACTTTAGAAGTTTCTAATTTATCCAAGGCATTTCAAAAGCAATCGTTATTCGAAAACGTAAACCTTCAAATCCACTCGGGAGAAATTTGCGCTCTCGTCGGCAAGAATGGGATGGGGAAGACCATATTTTTAAAATGCATATTAGGTTATGAACCGTTCGATGACGGAGAAGTTACGATTGCCGGTCACCATTTGAACAATCGTGAACAGATTAGGCTGCACTCCGCCTATATCCCGTCTGACGGTCATGACCTATGCGACTTGCTGACTCCCCTGGAATATTATCGATTCATAATCGCTGTTTATCAGTTGCCAGAAAAAGAAACGCTGCTTTACGCCAGTGAGCTTTCTGTACAGTTAGGAATAGAATCCCATCTTGAACGGTTAATGAAGGAATTGTCTTTTGGAACGAAAAAGAAAGCCCTGCTTCTAGGCGCGTTATTATATGATCCTGCATTATTGATATGTGATGAGATATTTGAGGGACTTGATCAATCTTCAGTGGAAGCCGTGATCAGTCTATTTCAAGAACGTGCTAGGAATAATAGGTCTGTATTATTTACGACTCATTTGCAAGACTTGCTCGAAGCAGTATCTACAGTTGTGTACCGGATAGAGAACAATCAGATTATGCAGATAGCCAAATAGCGAGTGAGGACAGAGACGTTATGTTAATGAAGGAATATCGGCAGCTTTATTCGAGAATACTTGGGTATTCGTTTTCGTGGGCGCTGTCGATTATCAGCGCTCTAATTGCAGGTGGATTGGCGTTCGTAGCCTTATTGTATGTAACAGATACAGAGCTTGTTTTGAAATCCATTCCTTCCATACTTTTCTTTTTGCACGTCATTGCAATTTTTATGGAAGACCCGAAAAAAGGGAACATGGGCCACTTGTTTTCGTTTCTAAAGACGACACCTCTAAGAAAAGCACTTATTATTAGGATGAATTATGTATGCAAAGTTTTAAATCTTGATCAAATGCTGTTATATGCAGTTTTCATTCTTGTTTTTCTTTTGTGCCAGGTTGCGTGGGTAGACGTGCTGATTTTGTTTACAAGGCTGTTCATCATGCTCTTTATAGCTCAGACGATTGAGTATGTTTACATATTTTATAAAGAAAAATTTCTTTATCATTTTGCGTTTCCGGTTCTTTTGCTGGTTATCAGCTTACTCGTCAGCAATGCAAAACAACTTCAGTATCACATACAGGTGATTTTCATCCATTATTTCGATATAATAATAATATCTGGATTTGTGTTGACCGCCATCATTTGCCCCATCATTGTGTCCAAATTGCTAGTAGCTCAAAAAAAGTCTGTCCCCGCTGCCGTAATTCGGTTAAGCCGTTCAATGTCTAAGCTCTCCCACATCTATGTCATGCCTTCGCAATGGAAATCGCTTATGGGATATCAATTATTGGCTTACGTACGAAATATTCAAATTTTATCGAAGTATGCTCTTATCGCATCATTGACCGTAGCATATTCTACGTTTAGCTATATGCTGCGAGAGGACACGAACAGCTCGATAAACTTCATGGTAATGGCCTATATTATGAGTATTTACTTCTTCAGTGAGATTCGATTGAATTTTCTACTTGAAAAGCACTCGCTGCTGCGTTTTTTTCCGGTTTCCACATTTGTGGAAAGAAGGATCGTACAGAGCTGCGGGCTGCTGTTTGTCTGTTTATTCGGATCAATCGGCTTCATTTACAGATACATGCTTATGGACATTTCAATCATTGTATTGGCAAAAAGCCTTCTTTACTTAAATTTCTGCTATTTGATCGGCACCCGATTCCGTATTGCAAGTCCCCCTATTTCAAAAGTACATAGGTTGAAACTAGTTGCGTTATACAGTGCATTATGCCTGTTAGCGTTAGTTCTCATTTACAACTTTCATATAATCATTGACGTGTTCATTATTATTGCATTTGGATGGCAGGCAAACAGAAAAAGAAATAAAAGGGAGGAGATAACATGGCGCATCTAATTATACTTATCGGCCTTATTGGTTACATCGTGTTTCGCTCAAGCACGCCTTATCAGTATATTTTTGTCGTTATTATGATCGTTGGCTTGGTTATGGCGTTCATGGGGAACAGAAAAAAGAAAGGCGCAGATCAGGTTGAGCATCATGACAAATAAAGAAAAGGGGGCGGCCTGACCGGCATGTACGCAATTGCAAAGAGGGAATTTTTGACGCTATTCAAAAGCTTTAAATCTGTTGCGATAGTGCTATTGTTTTGTGTCGTTGCTTTCTCAATATCGAATTTCGTGAAAAATAATCCAGGTTTGATGTTCGGAGAGGAATCAAATCCCTATGTATCAGGTATTCGTTTCCTTGTAACGGGGCTTGGTTTTTTATTTGTCTTAACCCTTTCCCACGATACGATTAATCGGGAAGTGGAGAGCCAAACCATTCGATTTGTCGTGACTAAAGTACCGAAGACATCCATCGTTTTCGGGAAATATCTCGGCATTTTATTGTTTTGGGCAGTATGTCTGGCCTGTTCATTCATAGTCATTTTCCTAAGTATCGGGCAGCTTTATGTTTTAGAATATATTCGACTAATCGTGTTTATTTCATTTGCCGTCGGAGTGAACATGCTGTTATCCACAATCATTCCCAAAGGTAGTTATTCGATTTTCGCGAGTTTGCTGTGTGGATTACTGTTACCAGCCGCTGGAATGTGGAGCGTTTTTACGGAAAATCAAGCATCTCAGCTCGTTAAATATGCAACTCCTTATTTTTATCTCATTGAATCGAACTGGAAGTCCTATTTTCCGTTCGTGATTTCCATCCTGTTTGTATATGTGTCCATTTTCATTTTCAGGAGGAAGGACTTATAATGAATGCGCTCGAGGTACATGGTCTGAAAAAGAAATATAAAGATACATATGTCGTTAAGGGGGTTACATTTGAAGTAAAGCGTGGGGAATTGTTCGGATTTCTTGGCAAAAACGGAGCGGGGAAGTCAACGACTATCAATATGCTGACCGGTATTGTTCGTCCGACGGAAGGCAGTATTCATATACTGGGGGAGAATCATGCCCGGATTAACGAAATCAAAAGCAAGATTGGCGTTATGCCGGATGCGGCTAATTATTATTATGACATGACCGCACTTGGGCACCTGATTTATTTTTCTGAATTGAAACGAACAAAATTGAAACGGGATGAACTCGTTGAGCTCTTGGGAAGCGTGGGTTTGCGAGGACATGAAGAAAGCAAGGTAAGAGGGTTTTCGTTTGGCATGAAAAAAAAGCTCGGTATAGCGCAAGCGTTACTCGGCGACCCGGAACTTATTTTCCTTGATGAACCTACTTCTGGACTAGATCCCGAATCGGCAGTCGATATTCAGCAAATCATTCGAAACCTTCATATCCAAGGCAAGACGATTTTTTTAACCTCCCATAATCTCCACGAAGTGGAGATGTTATGCAGTAGAATCGCCATTATGGAACGGGGCGTCATTACCAAATACGGCACGATGGAAGACTTAAGAAAGGAATATCAGCAGCATATCGAATTATTCTGCAAAATCAGTCCTTTGTCTTCCGAGCAGGGGGAAAATATAAAAAAGCAACTCATCGATATCGCAGAGAACCTCGCTGTTTCAGAAAGGGAAATCACTTGCACAATCACTGATGAGGAAGCCATCCCTGATATCGTGCAAACGTTGGTGGACAACAAAGTGCGTCTTTATAAATTGGAGCCGAAGCAAGTTACGCTAGAGGATATTTTCTTTGAAAAATAGTTGCAGCAAAAAATTAAACAGGTGAAACGGATAGAGGCAGCATCAGCGATGCTGCTGTTTTCTTTTTGTGTGTCACTCGACAGCCCTGAAATATGGTATCCTTTGATAAAGCATATGAGCAAGCAGACATATAGGGAGGAGCTGCAAGATGACGAGAGAACAAGAAATCGCGCTGGATTGGGAAGAAGAAAAGATTGATGACCCCGCACATTTTTTGCTTCATCAAGGGATGAGAGGAATTTTTGAGGCTGAGGAAATGATAGAAGGGGACTGTATCATCATCCCGAAATGGGAACTTACGATACGTCCTCATGTGGCGAAGTGGACGGATCAGACGGTCATGCTACAGTTTCAAGTAAGTTCACCGAAATGGGAACGCGATATTTTCGAAACGACGGCGGGTATCGGCAGTAATCTAAAAAATGCATTCGGAACCGCAATAGGCGGCTTTGCCTTCTCCCTCATGGAAGGAATCGCCTCCATGGAGCAGGACAGAAATCCTGAGACGCTGCATACGACTTACGGAGACACCGTGCATCACTGGAAGGCGTATAAAAGCAATATCGTTGGCCTGGGAGAATCATCGCCTGAGATGGAAGAATCCCCATATTGGGAAACGCTTAAGGACGAAATCGCGAAGAGAATCGGCGATCAGAAGCTGTGCTATATCAAAATCTATGCCGCTAAGCACGGAGACGACATTACTGGTGAATGCCGCATAAATGATATTTCGAGCCCGGAACTGGGGCAAATGGTAGCGGATATCGCAAGCAAGTGGCAGGTGGAAGGCTTTGCATCTCAGAAGCAGTTTATTTTCTTACTGCAGTCGGATGACACATATACACCGTATCCATATCAGCCGGAGCAAATTGAGGATGCCACGCATACAGCGGTACGCCTCTTCATGGAGTGCGATACGCAGGAGAAGTACGACAGTTTCCCTGATTTATTGGCCGAGCGATTGCAGGATGCTGATTTAGCCCAGGAGCTATACGCCTTTTTGCCTGAGATCTGTGCAGAGCATGCTTTCGATATGCTTACTTACAACGAAGAGATGCTTCTGTATAGAGGAGATGAATCCTTCAGTGTGTATCGGAATCAATTTTCCAGCTATTTTATGATTTCCTCTGCATTGTTTGAGGGATTCCGTACAGGAGAATTTGATGATGACATATACAAGCAATATATAAGTGTCAGCTCTATTTATAACGTAATTTGCCAAGCGAAGGAGCAGGGTGCGGACTTGGTGAAGGATGGCGGCGTCTTGACGCTTTCTTACGGAATGTCGGAGCAATATCGATTTAGATGAGGAAGAGAGACACGAATAAATTCATTATCCTATTGCATGAAGTTGCATGTAGGGGTGTAATAGGCTGAAGTTAGTTCGAGTGCACTGAAGGTACTTGTCTTTTTCAGGAAAAGAATGCCATACTATGTATATCAATCATGGGAGGTGTTGCAATGAAACGTCGTACCATCACAGCAGAAGATTTGTACCAGTTCGTCTGGTTGTCTGATCCGGATGTCAATCCTACAGACGGAACGATTGCTTATGTAGCGAAGCAGGTCAATGAAGAGAAGAGCGGTTATCGCTCGCGCATACATATCTCGTCAGCAGATGGAACGAAGAGCAAGGTATTTACCCATGGAGAGCAGGATAGCGCTCCGGTCTGGTCGCCGGATGGCCAGAAGCTGGCCTTTCTTCGCAAGAAGGATAAGCACCAGCAGATATGGACAATGGCAGCTGATGGCGGCGAAGCAGAGGCGATTACAAGCGCGGAGTTCGGAGTAAGCGCATTCTCATGGTCGCCGGATGGTTCCCGACTGTTGTACACAGCGAGTATCGATTCTTCCAAGAAAGAAGAGAAGGAGCAGCTTGCGGACGACAGTCAGAAGTCAGCCAAGCAGGTGATCGTAGTTGATCGGTTAAGATGCAAGGCAGATGGAAGAGGCTTGCTGGACGACAAGCGCACTCATTTATTTGTTCATCATATCGAAACAGGCCAATCCGTTCAATTGACTTCCGGAGATTATGATGTCCATGATTCCGTATGGTCACCAGACGGGAAGGAAGTGGCCTTTTCTACGAATCGTGTTGAGGATAAAGAAGTTGACCCTGATCTGGTTCTTAGTCAATTCATTTATATCATAAACTGTGAGGATAGAGTGTGCCGCCGTATAACGGAATCTGGTCTCGTCATCGGGAAGCTTGCATTCTCGCCGGACGGCCAATCGATTGCATTCTATGGACATGACCGACAATACGAGAACGCCACCCTGCTTAAGGTATACACCGTACCAGCAGCAGGAGGAGCACCTGAATGCGTTACTGCCGACCTTGATCTGTACGTAGGCAATGCAGCAGTTACCGATATGAAGGGTCTTGGATCCTCGCCACTCGTCTTTACATCAGATGGTTCTGCTGTATACTCGCTTGTCTCAGCTGAAGGCAATGTACAGCTCGCACGGATCTCGTTAGAAGGTAGCTGTGAATATGTAACGGTCGGTGATCGGGAGATAACTCAATTTACGATCACGAAGGACGGAGAGCAGATTGTATTCATTTCGGCTGATAGGCTGCAGCCTGGAGAGCTATTCATCAAGAATTTGGGCACAGGGCAAGAACAGCTGATTGAAGCCCCGAACGAACGTTTACTAGCGGAACTGACGCTAAGCCAGCCGGAATCGTTCTGGTTCCAGACAACCGATGGTTGGAAGGTGCAAGCTTGGATCATGAAGCCACCAGCAATGTCAGCAGGCGATAAGGTACCGACAATTGTTGAAATTCATGGAGGCCCGCATACGATGTATGCGAATTCCTTCATGCATGAGTTCCAACTACTTGCCGCTCAAGGTTATGCGGTTCTCTATTCAAATCCGCGCGGGAGCCTCGGTTATGGCCAGAAGTTCGTGGATGCTTGCCGTGGGGATTATGGCGGGAAGGACTACGAGGACATTATGGAATCCGTTGATCAGGCGATTGCCCGCTACGACTTCATCGATGAAGATAGACTTGGCGTTACGGGCGGCAGCTATGGCGGATTCATGACGAACTGGGTTGTCGGCCATACGAATCGTTTCAAGGGAGCTGTTACACAGCGTTCGATCTCGAACTGGTTCTCATTCTATGGGGTTAGCGATATCGGTTATTTCTTTACCGAGTATCAGATCTGTGCACAGCCATGGGAAGACCCGGAGAAGCTCTGGAAGCATTCACCGCTCGCCTATGTGGACAATGTGCAGACACCGCTCCTTATTTTGCACGGAGAGCAGGATTTGCGCTGTCCAATCGAGCAGGCTGAGCAGCTATATGTGGCCTTGAAGCGTCTGGGCAAGACAACGCAGCTCGTGCGATTCCCTGATGCGAATCATGATCTATCGCGCAACGGGCACCCAGAGCTTCGTGTAGAGCGTCTGAACCGGATTGTTGGCTGGATGAAGCAATATGTGTAGGTCTCGATAGACCTCTAGCAATCATTAAATCCGAATAGGAATTGGATAAGAACAGATTGGAAAGAATGTGCTTTCCAATCTGTTCTTTTTTATATGAACCTTTTCAACTAAAATGTTAAGCTACATTGCCAACTTATATCTGATTCAATTAATAAATTTAGATGAATAAACAGTCTAGCATTAAAATTTATGTATTTATGGTTAGGCAAGCAGTTGTCGCGTGCGAGCCTGTACTCGAATGTCATCATGTAGCCGGCCAATACGACTACTTAGTTAAAGGTACTCGTTGCAGATATGCAGGAATTGGAATATTTCATATCTCATACGCTGAGTAATATGATCGGTGTTCAAAGCAGTAATTCGATTATTTCCCTTTCTTCTCTGAAAGAAAATAAAGTTGTAGACTGACGATACTTCATTAAGCTATACCAGCAGGATAGTCCAAAGTTTTCGCGAATACCCTACATAAGGAATTATTTACGAAGTTCGTGAATAAGACGGTATGCAAAAGTCTGTTAGAACAAACAAGCCAAAGACCATTAAGAAAGATGTGATTCAAATTCATGTATTAAATCATCAAGTAGAAAAACTAGCTCAAATCGTACGAAAACATAAAGCTATATATGAATTTCTTGATAGAGTTCAAGAACTGAAGATAAATAATTACTATGTTGGCGCGGGATGTATTACTCAGACAACATGGAATTATTTAAGTGATTTGCCCCTCGATCATGGAATTAAGGATGTGGATTTAGTCTATTTTGATGATAGTGATTTATCTGAAGAGAAGGAAGATCAAGTAAAATCACAGCTAGAAAGGATGTTTCCTAATTATCCATTTAAGATCGATGTAAAGAATGAAGCTAGAGTTCATTTATGGTACAAGAGCCGGTTTGGATATGAGATTAAGCCCTATCAGTCAGTGGAAGAAGCAATCGATACATGGCCAACGACAGCTACGTCTTTAGGAATAAGAATAACTTCCGATGAATGGGATGTATATGCACCTTACGGATTGGATGATTTGTTTAATAAAGTTGTAAGACCAAATAAGCGACAAATTACTAAAGAGATCTACGATAAGAAAGTAAGTCGATGGAAGGCGCAATGGAATGATTTAAGAATAGAGCCTTGGTAGTTGATTCAGGAAGAACAGACCATCGCATAACACCATTTTCACGCATCGCAGCCTAACGGCTGCTCGGTCGCTCGAAGTATTTTGAGTAGGCGGAATCAGGCAACAACCCTGCACTGGCTAACTGAACAGCGCAGCCAGCGACTATCTCGCATTAAAACGAGGTAAAACCAGCATAAATTTGTCATTCTAACGGGACACGTCTGTTCAATGGAACGGCGACAGTCTAGGACTTTATTTTCTTGTCCTTAGCTGTCGCTGTTCCTATTTTTCAGGTCAGTCTATAACTTATTTTATGGATATACGCCAATAAGCATGAAACAAAAACCTGTCTATCTATTTATTGCTGAGCAAGTCTATCTCTCCGTTCATGCTCAGGCTCAATATGAATCAGTACTTCTGCCCGCTCGAAACTGCCCTGAATCGTATGCTCGATTTCATCACACAGATGATGCGCGGTTGCAATATCCATTCCAGAAGGTACCACGAGATGAAAGTCCACGTATTCAACAGGGCCGGAGCGTCTCGTACGAAAATCGTGAAACTCAATATACTTATCTTTGTGCAAGAGTATCAGCTGCTGAAGCTGCTGCTCTTCCTCTTCGGACAATCTAGCATCAATCAGGGGAGGAAATGATTCCTTCATAAGCGTGAATGCTTCCTTCATAATGTACACCGCAAGAAGGATCCCAATAATCGGATCTAAGATTGTCCACCCTGTCAGCGTTACGAGCAGCAAGCTTACACCTACGCCAAGTGACGTATACACGTCAGTAAGCAAATGCAGTGCGTTCGATTTCATCGCCACAGAATGCAGCTCATCTGCGGTCTTGCCAACCTTCCTCGCAACGACCAAGTTAATCCCAGCACCAATAAACATAACCGCGATTCCAAGATACGGCATCTCAATTTCTGCTGGCCGCAATAACTTATGAACACACTCATATATAATCCAAATGCCTGCAACGAAGATGAGCAGTGTTTCGATCGTACCGGAAATATTTTCAACCTTACCATGTCCATAGGGATGATTGCGATCGGCTGAACGATTCGATATGCGTACGGAGAAAAACGCAATTACAGACGCTGCCAAGTCCAAGGAAGAGTGGATCGCCTCTGAAATAACGGCAATCGATCCCGTCAGAATTCCTACGACCAGCTTTAATATCACAACAGTTGTATTGCTAAGAACTGATAAAAATGCAACCTTTTGTCCGTTCAAGATCATCACCCTTACCATTATCATCAACTTATTCTTGCCAACATAGTCAACCATAGCAGATGAAAATCGAGTGGGTCTATAGAAACCTTTTTTCACGAAGTCAGATAAATAGGGGCAATTGAAAAAAGTTGACGCCATGCAAAAAGACTGGATCATACCATCATATTCCATATGTTGCGGCATTCCGTACAGAAGTTGTGCTACTATATGGATATACTTGGAAAAGGAGGCATCTTTGTGTCGAATGAAACTCGAATTATGGGAATACCTGTCCCTAAAATAACGATGACAGAGACTGTGCATATCATTAGCGATGTCATTCATACTGAGGGCATGGAGAATCAACAATTGTTCCATGTAGTGACGCTAAATCCTGAGATTACGATGGCCTGCCAACAGGATAAGAACCTGCGAGCAATCATTGACGATGCTGGGCTGCTCACAGCTGACGGTATCGGCATCGTCATGGTATCTCGCTTGAAGGGCAATCCGCTTCCTGAACGGGTGACGGGCTGTGACTTATTATTCAATCTCTTAAGCGAAGGGAATCAGCGAAAGTGGTCTTTCTACTTGCTTGGTGCAGAAGAAACTGTGAGTAAGAGAGCCGCTGAGGTTATCCAGGAGTCTTATCCTCATGTGCATATTGTAGGAAGGCATCATGGATTCTTCCATTCAGAGGACGAAGCCAAGATAGTCAACGATATTGCTGCCGTGAAGCCGGATGTATTAATCGTGGCACTCGGAGCACCTTACGCTGAACGGTGGATACATAAATACAAGCATCAGCTCCATTCCCGCGTAGCAATTGGCGTCGGGGGAAGTCTGGATATCGTTGCAGGGAAGGTCAAGAGAGCCCCTGCTGTGTGGCAGAAGCTGAATCTGGAATGGCTGCATCGGCTGCTTAATCAGCCGTCGAGATGGAAGAGACAATTGATTTTGCCGCGCTTCGCAGTCAAAGCTGTCTTGTACAAAGAAAATAAACAATGAGCGGACATTAGGTCAGAATATATGTAAGAGCAACATTTCAAAATATGCCTTGTGCTATAACATAGTTGACCCTATACATAAGGAGATGAACTATGAACAGCTTACAAGGTAAAGTCGCCGTAGTAACCGGCGCTAGTCGAGGAATCGGACGTGCCATTGCACTGCGCCTTGCGCGTGAAGGAGCCTTCGTTGCGGTGCATTTCGGGAGAAGAGAAGAACTTGCTGAGGAAGTGGTACGGCATATTCAACAACAGGGTGGCTTGGCTTTTAAGATAGGCGCAGATATCAGTCAATTGAGCGGGATTCATGATTTATATAGGTCTCTAGACGACACTCTGCAGAAGCATACAGGGAATAATCGCTTCGATATTCTGGTGAATAACGCTGGAATCGGCCAAATATTGAGCCTGGAAGAGGCAACGGAAGAATCGTTCGATGAAGTAATGAGCATCAATGTCAAAGGGCCTTTTTTCGTCATTCAACAAGCGCTGCCGCGATTAAATGATGGCGGACGCATCATTAATATTTCATCCTTTGTCACCCGAGCGGCGTCGCCAGTCGTCTTTACGTACAGCATGACGAAGGGGGCGATCAACACACTAACATCCGCTCTCGCTAAGCAACTTGGGAAACGCCAAATTACGGTGAACGCCATTCTGCCAGGGATCATTAACACAGAGATGAACGCCGGCACGTTAAGCCAGTCCGAAGGACAGAGGTATGCGGCTGGACTGTCGGCCTTCAACAGATGGGGAGAACCGGAAGATGTAGCTGATATAGCCGCATTTCTAGCTTCAGAAGATAGTCGTTGGGTAACCGGACAATTGATTGACGCGAGCGGAGGATCACATTTGTAATAGCGAGAGCAATAAAAGAGAGGGATACCCACTTATCGCATATGGGCAGCGTGATCCGTTATGGACGCGCTGTTTTTTGTGACATGAGGCGAGATTGTGAAATTGACGCGATATTCATGATTTTGAAATATTTGATGTGATCGTACGCACTCGGGGGTGCTTCCCCATGTAGTATGTTGAAAATAGAAAATCATTTTGACAGGGGGAAACGCAATGTTCTGTCATCAATGCGAGCAGACGCCGTCGGGCGGCTGCATGGTTGTCGGAGTGTGCGGCAAGGACGAGACGATTGCTAGTCTACAAGATACGATCGTGTTTGCGTTGAAAGGCATCGCGGCGTATGCGACGCATGCGCGGCAGTTGGGTTATGTCGATGAAGAGGTTGACGCGATTACGCATGAAGCGCTTTATATGACGTTGA
>Ga0209025_1002666_pt1 | contig 18228 bp, 21 predicted proteins | sample AraplaMF_Col_mLB_FD_184256 | JGI IMG/M metagenome (GOLD analysis project Ga0209025, IMG submission 184256) | Arabidopsis root microbial communities from the University of North Carolina, USA - plate scrape MF_Col_mLB (SPAdes) (version 2) | ecosystem: Host-associated > Plants > Roots > Endosphere... | reverse complement strand
ATACCTATTTTCAATTTCATTTACATCCCCCTATTAAATCAGCATGTAATAAAACTGGCTTTTTACTCATAAATCCTTCAGCATACATAACTCCAACTTCTTTTCCAAACATTTTCTCACGAGCGATAATCGTTTCAACATACCCTTCCGTTAAAGGTGTCTTAACCCCATCACTTCCAGTTGTAAACTGACTTTCATACGCTTCTAACGCTGCTATCTTTTCAGAAAGCTGCTTACTAATATCTATACAGAAATTGGGTTTATGAAAACCATTAATCATATAATAATAAAAAGATTGCGCACGGTGTGGCGGAATTTCTGGCATATATTTACGAACACCCGCTGAAAATACCGCTTCTTCCACAAGTTTTGCACAATTCGCATGATCTGGGTGACGATCTTCATAATATGGTGCAAAAATTAGCGTTGGTTTATATGTACGAATAATCTTTACGATTTCCCGTATATATTCTTCTTTCATATACAAACCACGGTCCGGCATTGCTAAATTAATCCGCGTTTCTACTCCCATAATACCAGCAGCTGTCTGGGCCTCTTTTTTTCTTAATTCGACCGTTCCGTTTGAAGATAAATCAGCCTCTGTTAAATCACAGATGCCAACTTGATATCCTTGTTTCGTATATTTTGCAATGGTGCCTGCCATGCCGATTTCAACATCATCGGCATGGGCACCAAACGCTAATATATGTAATCCACTCATAATTGTTCCCCTCATTTTCTTAACTTTCGGTAGTCCAAATCCCCTCGATCTAATGCGTGCATTAACATTTCTGCACTTGCCATGTTCGTTGCAAGCGGAATTGCATATACATCACATAAACGAAGCAACGCATTTACATCCGGTTCATGTGGTTGTGCTGTTAATGGATCTCGGAAGAAAATCACCATATCTAAATCATTTTTTGCAATCATTGCACCAATCTCCTGGTCACCACCAAGAGGACCAGATTGATATCTTGTAACTTCTAAACCTGTCGCTTCCATAATACGAAGACCTGTTGTTCCTGTTGCAAAAAGTTCATGTTGTTCAAAGATTGGTTTATATGCGTATGCGAACGAAACCATATCATCCTTCTTTTTGTCGTGTGCGATTAAGGCAATCTTCATCCGTTTTCTCCCCTTTAATCGATGATATTCTCTAATCCATATACAAGATGATCAAGATTCATTACTGTTTCGATAGATAATTTTACTCCAGACATAAATGATGCTCGATTGAATGAATCATGACGAACCGTTAACATCTGTCCGTCTCCACCAAACAATACTTCTTGATGCGCAATAAGGCCTGGTAAACGTACGCTATGAATGTGAATCCCATCTACATTCGCACCACGTGCTCCTTTTAATTGTTCTGTTTCATTTGGATGACCTTGTTGTTTTGGTTCACGATTTTGACGGATTAAGTCTACTGTTTTTACAGCTGTTCCCGAAGGAGCATCTAGTTTTTGATCATGATGTAATTCAATCACTTCAACATCTTGGAAATATTTCGCTGCCATTTGCGAAAACTTCATCATAAGTACTGCACCAACTGCAAAGTTTGGAGCAATAATTGTACCTACTTGTTTTTCTTTCGCAGTATCTGTTAAATGTTGAAGTTCTTCTTCTGTAAACCCTGTCGTACCGATAACAGAACGAAGACCATGTTCAACAGCAAGTGTAACGTGTTTTTTTCCGATTTCTGGTGTCGTTAAATCTAGCAATACATCCGCTTCTACTTCATTTAAACAAGTATGTAAGTCCGCATAGATTGGGGCATCTAATGCTGGCATTCCTGGAAGATTTGAAATTTTGTCACCACCATGTTTATAATCAACTGCTGCTACTAATTGAAAATGTGGTGTTCTCTCCATTAGAAGTACAGCTTCATATCCCATGCGTCCTCTTGGTCCAGCAATAATTACTTTAATATCTTTCATTACTCTTTCTCTCCCTCTTCAATACGTGTCCAGCGATCTTTATCACGTATATTAAATTTATTCATTACAATGTTATGTGCTGTTTCTAAATCAATATGTAAGCTATTTGCCATACAGATCATAACAAATAATACATCTCCAAGTTCCTCTTCAATTGTTCGAGCTTTTTCAGTCGTTTTCTTCGGTTTTTCACCGTAATAGTGATTCACTTCTCTTGCAAGTTCACCCATTTCTTCTGTCAAACGTGCCATCATTGCAAGCGGACTGAAATAACCTTCTTTAAATTGACTAATATATGCATCAACTTCTTTCTGCATATCTTTCATCGTTTTTTGTTCCATATTGTTCACCTCTAATCCTTCCTCTTTCATGTTAGCCAATTCATGGCGATTTGACAAATATTATTCCTCTTCCCCCCTATTTGCCACGTATTTTTGGATAGACTATAATAAGGTGAAACTTTCTTTCGCAAACGCTCTTCTTGCAAAAGATTAGCCCTAGCCAATCTGACTCTTACGGATGGTCCGCCCATTCTTAGCTTTATCTCCTACCAACCGTTGGCGCAGGGCAAAGTAAAACTATTTTCTGTATTTTATCGTTTTAGCGGAGCAAAGTAACAATTACATATTAGGGGGCTTACGGCATGAAAACTAACTTGAAGATTCAAAACATTATATTTATTTTGATTGGTTCCGCTATCTTCTCTTTTGGCATCGTAAATATTAATATTGAAAATCACTTAGCAGAAGGTGGCTTTACAGGAATTACGTTATTACTTTATTTTCTATTTTCACTTGATCCATCATATACAAATTTACTCTTAAACATCCCTCTCTTTTTCGTCGGTTGGAAGTTACTAGGACGAACAACTTTCTTATATACATTAATCGGAACATTTAGTGTTTCTTTATTTCTTTGGATTTTCCAACGCTATGAATCATTAAATTTACATTTAAATTTGCAAAACGATATGACGTTAGCTGCATTGTTCGCAGGTGCCTTTATTGGCATTGGCCTCGGAATTATATTTAAATACGGCGGGACAACTGGCGGTGTCGATATTATTGCGCGATTAGCACATAAATATATTGGCTGGAGCATGGGAAAAACGATGTTTATGTTTGACGCTGTTGTCATTGTCATCTCAATTCTCACATACTTATCTTATCGCGAAGGCATGTATACGTTAGTTGCTGTCTTTATCGGAGCGAAGGTGATTGATTTTATGCAAGAAGGGGCATATGCAGCGAAAGGAGCAACCATTATTTCTGACAAAAATGACGAAATCGCAGCCAAAATTCTATCCGAAATGGAGCGCGGGGCTACCTTTTTAAAAGCTGTTGGTTCCTATACAAAGATTGAACGAAATGTCCTTTATTGTGTTGTTGCAAAAAATGAAATCGTAAAATTAAAAAATATTATCACTTCTGTGGATCCTCATGCATTTGTTGCAGTAAGCGATGTACATGATGTAGTTGGTGAAGGATTTACACTAGATGAGAATAAAAACCCTTTACATAATTAACTACATGAATTCTTCAAGCGTAAACCCATATGTGTACCTAGAAAAGCTTTCAAGCCCAAATAAGCTTTTCTAGGTGTTTTACCATTCTACTTTATATACTCCCTCAACTTTTCTAAATCAGCATAAATTAATTCCAATAAGCTTCTATTATAAAAAATTGAAGCTGGATGAAATGTCGGAAAGATATTATACACTTGCTCAGTCCATACAAAATCTGTGCTTTGATTATTTTTCAATTTCCGCACTGGTTGTTGTAATAATTCCCCATGAACATCAGTAATCTTTTTACCTGATCCCACTAAACGCTTTAGTGCAATATTTCCAAGTGTGACAATAACCGGCGCTTGCACATGCTCTATCTCATAATCTAACAAAGGAGCATGTGCAAGTACTTCTCTCTGATTAGGAGTTCGATTGTATTTCTTCTGAATAATTTGCCCGCTCCGCTCTCTTTTCTCTCTCCACGTATAAGGCCGACTACGAACAGCACTTGTAATATATACTTCTTCTCTTTTTAGACCAATATGTTCTAAAAAAACCATTAACTGCTCTCCTGCTCTTCCACTAAATGGAATACCATTATGAATTTCAGTTTCTCCAGGTGCTTCTCCAACAAGCATCAATTTCGGCTTTTCAGGACCTTGTCCACTTATAAATCCCTCTACGGCATAGTTAACACTACGCTCTTTCACATGCATCACTAATGAAGCTGGATATTGCATACTCATCACCTTTAATCTTAATCATTCTACCTATTCTTATTATAACTTTCTCTCTAGAATTCTATTACCGAATTACACGTAGAACAAAAAAACAAATGAAATTAAACCTAGTAAAAAAATTCCCATCTTCTTATTCTATAAAGATGAATTTCATCTCTACAAAAATTCACATTAGAATTCGTTCCAACAGTTAAGTTTGAGTTGCCAAATTCCCCTAAAATCCAAGCATAATAAAAAAGACTATCAAAATTGATAGCCTTTAATCGTCACTACGTTGCATACCCGTATATACTAACACTAGACGAAGCAATTCAAATACTGCAACTGCTGCTGCTGCCACATATGTTAATGCTGCTGCGTTTAATACTTTACGAGCTTGCCCATATTCATCTGTCGATACAATTCCAAGAGCTTCAATTTGCTGCATTGCACGTTTGGATGCATCAAATTCAACTGGTAATGTAACAAGTTGAAACAGTACACCTGCAGCCATTAAAATAATCCCTAGTAACAATAAACCAGTCATTTGTGCAAACATACCAATTAAGATAAAAATCCATGACATATTTGATCCAAAATTCGCCATAGGCACTAATGAATGACGAAGACGCATAAAGTTATAATCATTTGCATCTTGAATCGCATGTCCTACTTCATGAGCCGCTACCGCTGTTCCCGCAACAGAATGACCATAATAGTTATCCGTTGATAAACGAACGGTCTTTGCTGTTGGATCATAATGATCTGATAAATGACCTGGTGTTTCTTCTACAGCTACATTGTATAATCCATTCTCATCTAAAATTTTCCGAGCCACTTCCGCTCCTGTCATACCGGATGTTGAATACACTTGTGAATACTTACTGTAAGCACTACGTACTTTAGACTGTGCATACAACGGTATGATCATAATGATCGCGAAGTAAATTAAATAAAACATCATGAACCTCCAGTGAAGTCTTAATTATTTAGTACTTTCCATTCTATTTTCTTCTTTACACATTGTCAATAAAGAAACCTTACAATCCTTGTCTATATTCGTAATATTATCGATTTTTAGAATGCATCCCGCTGGTACGCTTTGCTTTCTCTCCCTTATATTTTCTCCAGCCAACGTATGTTAATGTAAACAAAATGATCCCACCTGTAATTGTCATAAACCATATGAGAGACGAATCCACTTCATCTTTCTTTGCTGTTTGGAATATTTTTTGTAAATCTTCTTTTATAATCCCTAATTGCGTTTGTCCACTTTTATTTTTTAACATAACATTACGAAATTCATCCAAATACGATAAATGCGCATTTACACGCTGCGATTGATTTTCTGGCAATGCAATCATTAAACTTGGATAAATCACATCAAATTCACGTAGAAATGTATTTAACGATCGTTGGAAACCTTCATTATCTCCTGCTTGAAGTGTTTTTTCAACTTTAGCAAAAGCCCCCATAACACGTCCTTCTCGTTCTATCCAAAGCGGTTGATACTTAGATACCTCCGCATCTACCGCCAGTTGTAATGCTAATACATCATCTATTTTTATTTGACGATCTACACTTTCTTCTCCAAGCGATTGCTGTGCCTTGTCATATGCTAAAGAAATTATGCGAAAATGCATAGGTGTTAGTTTATTTTCCTTTGTGTTCTCTCGTAATACAAATCGCTCTGAAAAACTTCGCAATACTTGCGTTGCTTTCTCATATTCTTCCTGTTTTACAAGTTGTAAGGAATCATCTAGTAGTACCGTTAACTCAGTCCATTTTTCAGCATATATGCGTACTGGAAACAATATAATCAGAAATGCTATCATTCCAATTAAGACTCTTTTCATCCCGGTCCCCCCTATAACTACTAGTACAAAATATGTTAAGGTGGACAAGAATAGAACAGAACAAGGTTGAAAAATATTTTATGTTAATTGTTAAGGGATGAACTCTCGACTAATGAAAGTTTTACTTTATGAATAAAGATTCTTCATTGAAGTTTTACTCTTTTTTCGTAAATAACGATACATAAAATAACAAATCGCACTACCGCATAAAATCAATAATAAAATAACACATGCTGCATGCATAAAAAACTGTTCTGGTAGCATTAAAATAACCGGATCCGTTTCACTATCAAACTGCCAATAATCATTAGTAAAAAGAAGTTTATGAAATAGTACAAAACTCTTTTCAAAATTAATGGCAATGGGTAAAGTAAGCGCAATCGGAAATATAATAGTCAAAATTGCACCATGTAATAAAAACTTCACCTTTCTTTTTCGTAATAAGTACCACCCACCCAATAAAACAATACCAAGCGCCATACACATTCCGTATTGAATTTTCACTAAAATATTTTTCACATCAACAAAATGAATTCTTCCGCTTGTTGACATATCCAGTGTAGGAAACTGTAATGACCCTTGATAAAAAGGAGAAAGATATGTAATCAGCACATCATAGTTTCTCTTAATTTCAGACTCTGTCATATTTGCTAAATCTGGTATATTTAAAAAATGTATATCTGCATAATATATCCATTTTCCATATACAACAATTGTAGTTGCAGCAGCAAAAATAAAAAATGCGATACAGTATGAGACAATAGAATTTATACAGCTATCCAGCACTCTTGGTCCTATCTTATTTGCATTCATTCATTTCCCCCAATTCCTCATTTAAATTCATAACAAAAACTGCTTTCGATTCCTTCTCAAACAATAATAATATGTAATAGCTAGTACAACAATACTTAGCCAAAATGTAAAATAACCAATCTGTTCAACAAACAAATGCATAATACCATATCTCGGCATTTGCCAAAATAAATAGTCGATTACATCATTATGTAATGTCCATATACTCGCTACAATGAAATGCCACTTTTTAATACGGTAAAACGGAGCATACAATAAACCTTGCACGGCCATTGCAAAATGAGAAAATACCAACATATAGCCCATAAACCCAAGATCGCCCTGAACCATAAACATAATACCATTTACAACAACAGCCCAAATACCATATTTCATTAACGAAACGATTGCTAACGCTTCTATTAGTCCCCAATTTTTATTTCGTAAAAATGCGAATAACACGATTACAAAAAATAAACTTGCAATAGGGCTATCCGGAACAAATGGCCAGAATATCATTGAAGTTTCCATCAGTTGTTCTCCATACCAAACAAAACCAAATATTGTTCCTAGAATATTAATAATAAGTAAAAATATTAAAACTGAACGCTGTCTTAATAATGCATACAAATAAGCCAATCTATATGTACAACACCTTTCAAATATAGTAATTCTTTATAAAAACCAGTCCTTTTAAGTAGGAGAGAGCATCCGTTCATGCATAGTAGTGGTCAGATCCTTTACCTCATGCCAAGTGAGAAACACAACGAGAAAACAAATAGCGATTACCTTTTGTTCTTCATAGCAGACACTTTTAAATTGAAAAACAAAATGTATATATATTATAACAAACTTCCTCTTCCAAATAGAAAAACTGACTACAAAAAATTGCAGTCAGCCTTCACTTATTTCTTATTATATTTCGCAATAAATTCTGAAAGTTTCTTTACCTCTTCATCCGTACCTTTAAATACCCCTTTAGGCATTGCACCTTTTCCATCTTTCGCAATCTTTGCAATTTCTTCTGGTTTTAACGTTAAGTTTTGTAATGCTGGTGCTGCTGCACCCCCTTGTAAGTTATCACCATGACATGTTAAACATGTATTTTTTTGCATTAATTTATAACCATCATCATTTTTATCCACCTGTGCCGTTTTAACAATTGCACCCTGTTTTTTTGCAGCTTCCCAGTCATGATGTGCCACAGACTCCCATGTTAAAAAGATGATAGAAGCTATCGCTAATAGCATAAATCCAGTTGCCACTGGACGCTTCAACGGACGTCTTTCAGGGCCTCGATCGAGAAATGGAGCCAATAACAATGCTCCAAACGCAATTCCTGGCATAATAAATGCACCGATTACAGTATATGAGCCTGATGCGTATGAATATTTTAACAATTGATATAAAAATAAGAAGTACCAGTCTGGAAGTGGTATATATCCTGCATCTGTAGGATCCGCCATTCTCTCAAGTGGTGACGGATGCGCCACTGTTAAACATAAATAACCGATTAAAAAAACCGCACCAACCATCCATTCTTTTAACAAGAAGTTCGGCCAAAAAGCTTCTGTTTTCCCTGGATATTCAGAATAATCTTTTGGGATATTCGGTTTACGTGCTACAGGTACTCGTGAATCTCCCACAAACTTCATCCCTTTACCGCGATGCATAATCTCCCTCCTTTAATTCAGTTTTTCTTCTATTCTTTTAAATTAGCAATCTCTTATAGCGGACCAGAAATACCTTGTTTGCGAATCATGATGAAGTGGAAGGCCATTAGACCTAGAAGTGCTGCTGGTAAGAAGAAGACGTGAATAGCAAAGAAGCGAGTTAATGTTTGAGCCCCGACAATTTCGGAGTGACCAGCAAGTAATGTTTTAATATAAGGGCCGATAAGCGGTGTTTGCTCCGCAATTTGAATCCCTACTTTTGTTGCAAATAGTGCTTTCATATCCCATGGTAATAAATATCCAGTAAAACCAAGACCTAGCATAACAAAGAAAATAAGAACACCGACAATCCAGTTTAATTCACGAGGTTTCTTATATGCACCTTGGAAGAAGACCCTAAGTGTATGTAAAAACATCATTACAATTACCAGACTGGCACCCCAATGGTGCATGCCACGAACAATTTGCCCATATGCAACTTCATTTTGTAAATAATAAACTGATTCCCAAGCATTTTTAATATCAGGTACATAATACATTGTTAAAAACATTCCTGACAAAATTTGAATTACAGTAACAAAAAACGTAAGTCCCCCAAAGCAGTAGACGAATGCAGAAAAATGATGCGCCGGATTTACATGTTCGGGTACTTCATGGTCTGCAATATCACGCCATATCGGTGTAATATCTAGCCGCTCGTCCACCCAATCATAAATTTTATTTAACATCTATTTCGCACCCCCTCTTGGCTTTGCTTTTCCTAAATAAAGCGTTCCATCCTTCACTTTAGATTCATACACATCAAGTGGAGCAAGAGGCGGCGTTCCTTTTATGTTTATGCCATCTTTTGTGTAACGTCCTCCGTGACACGGACAAAAAAATTGATTAGGATGCGACTTATCGGAATTCCAGTTAACCGTGCACCCCAAATGTTTACACACTGGCGAAAACGCTACAATGTCTCCGCTTTCATCTTTGTGCACCCAAGCAGATTTAGGTTCTTCGGACTTGTACCAACCATCAACCTGCTTTACCTTAAAGTCAAAGCGTTTTGGTTCTGTTGTAATCTCTTTAACTTGTGCAACAGGAACCATCTCTCCCCCCGCCTCTTTCCTTAAAACCGGATCAAGTGCAAAACGCGTCATCGGCATTAAAATACCAGCTGCCATAAACCCCCCTACACCTGTAAGCGTGTAGTTTAAAAACTGTCTTCTTGACACACGATGTTCTTTCTCGCTCACGAAAATTTCCCCCCTCTATCAGAAATTGTCCCCTCGTGACAAACCAGTATAAAAAATAAAAAATAGGACACTTTCATGATATAATACCCACATGCACAGGTCAATATCATACTACTCATAATCATAAGAACTATCTGTTTATTATTTATTTTCCCACTTTTCAGTCAATAGAGACATTATATTTTTTACATGTGCCTGAATTACTTCTCTTTTCGCTTGATCACTAAATTGTTCTAACGATAGAGATGGTAACCAAAACAAATGACCTGGTAGCATATCTTCAGCCTCTTTCCATCCCAAATCACTGGTAACATACGCAATATGTTTCAGTCCTTGGTCTTGTAAATGGCTTGCCCACTCTTGCAATCGCGCTTGCTCTTTCTTTTGTTGCTCCGCTAAATAAGTAAAAGGAGGTAGTAAGAGTACTCTTCCTTTATATTCTCTTTCTAATTCCATACTTAAAGTTTGAATAAATTCTCCTTGCTCTACAATCCCCTTCATTTCTTTTGCTACGGAAATAGAAAGAAGGGGTATAATACCAGTATCCACATACTCCCTAGCTTGTTCAAATTGCTCCGCATCTTTTACAACCCATTTCATCATAATTCCCTCCTTTACTTGTTATTTCAATCTAAATGACAGAACTTTCACTTTATATCTATTAAACCATACTAAAACGGGTAAAAAAAGAAAAACTACCTAATATAGGTAGTTTTTCTTTAAGTAGTCGGAAATTTGTCAAAATTAAATAAAAAATTATTCCTTATAAGCTTTTTAATTCCTCGGTTAACTTACAAAAAGTTTCCTTATCCTGATTGTCGAGCGCTTCATCAATTTGCTTTAAAAGTCGGTCTCTTCGAAATGAAAATACACTCTCTTCTAAAAATCGTTCCGCAAGTAAACGATCTTTTTCATTTACTTCAATATGCTTTGGTAAGTACGGATTTTCTTCTAATACTGCTACATAATTTGCATTTTGGAACGATGATTTAAAATTAAGCTGAATATAAATGTCCTCATCTCGATTTAAACGGATGTCATGAAACGATTTTTCTGCATCCGTCGTCATAACATTTTGTTTAAAGAAGTGAAACGGTGTATCTTTTACACAATTTGCTGACATCACTAAACCACGAGGACAGTATTTTGCATGTTCTACGAAGTGGACTTTGTGCATTAATTGATCATGACTCATTAAATAATTTAAAATCCATACACATTCACGCTGTTTCAGTTGGTAATTGTTTAAAAACCACTTTACAAAATCCTTCTTCTCGTTTACAGAAACAGGGGTATTCATAGCGCTTAGTCCCTCCTCTGTCTTTCTTTTTTTATTTAGATTCAAGAAGCAGCATGCACTTTCCTTCCAACTTATGAAAAATCCTCTAAATTATATAGCAATTCTTCGATGTGAATTTGTGTCGGGTCCAGTTGTAGTAAGCGTGTAAATACTTCTTTTGCCTCTCTTCGTAAGCCTTCTTCTAACAGGAAATAACCGTACTCTTCCAAGAAATCTGGATGATTCTTAAAAGAAGTATATGCACTCTCATAGTGTTTTAATGCATCAGAATACATTTCTAATTGTTTTTTCGCAAATGCTAGATCCCAAAGTAATTGTGTATCTTGCTCTCCACTATCCATTGCATTTTCTACAGCAGCAATTAGTTCTTCATATTTTTCTTGTTCTTTTAAGATATATGCATATTTTAATATCGCACCTAAATGTCCCGGATCAAGCTGTAATGCTTTTTGAAGCAATTCTTCTGCTTCTGCTAGCTTTCCTATCTTCGCTGCAATATTTGCAAGTTCTACATAAAGAGGTACGGATAATTCATCAATTTTAATTCCTTCATGAAGTGTTTCATAGCTTTCTTGAAGCATCCCTTCTTTTTCATAACATTTAGCTAAATACATATATAAAGAAGCATATTCTGGATCTAATTCTTTTAATTCTTTCCAAGCCCCAATTGCTCTTTGATACTCTTCGCCTTGATAAAGTGTAAATGCATAGCCGAATAAAGAATGAATATCTTTCTGCTCTTCTAGCCCTTCTTCATAATACGTAATGGCTTCTTCCCAGTTTCCAATTGCACTTAACGTTTCAGCTAAACGAAGAGCAATCACAACCCCTCCCATTACTTTATGCTCAGCAAGTAATGACTCATAATAGGCAATCGCTTTTTGCTCTTCACCTTTACTGCTATAGAGTTCTGCTAATCCAAAAGTAATAACAGGCTCTTCTGGCATCATTTCTTTTGCTTTTAATAGTTTTTGTTCCGCAACATCATCGAAACCCTGCATTTGAAATAAATCTGCAACAAGTAATAGAGATTGAACATATAGTTCATCATCTTCAGGAATATCATGAAGTACTTCGATCGCCTCGTCTTCTTTATCTAAATCAATGTATAATTCTGCTAAAAATATTGTAAACTCGCTTTCTTCGGGATATAACAAACGTAGGTCTTCTGTAATAGCTAACGCTTCATCAATAAATCCAAGTGTATGATAGTAACGGGCGATATCATATTTTTCTTCGTCCGTCCCTTGTTTTACCAATTCTTTTAATAGTTCTAATCCTTTTTCCGCTTCACCGTTTTCAATGTAAGAAACAGCTTGTTCAAACTTTTGCATAAATTTCTCCTTTAACTCTTATAATATTCTCTTCTGTTCATTAATAATAAACAACTGTCACCACGTACGCAACTAAAAGGAAACAGCAAAGAACCTTTCCCAACTGAAAAGATTCTTTTGCTTCACAGAGATTCTAACTGATCAAAAAATTCCGGATAGGATACAGCGACTGCATTACCATTTTCAATTTGCACTTCGCCTTCTGCTATACAGGACGCAATTGCAAGCATCATACCAATGCGATGGTCTCCATGACTATCAACAATATTTCCTTGTAATTTCTGATTTCCATTAATAATCATGCCATCTGAAGTCGCTTCAATTTTCACTCCCAGTTTTTGAAGTTCATACACAACTGTATCAATACGATTCGTTTCTTTTACTTTTAACTCCTCAGCATCTTTAATAATTGTTGTCCCGATCGCTTGTGTCGCCAGTAAGGCAATAATAGGAATTTCATCAATTAATCTTGGAATAAGTGAACCGCCAATTTCCATTCCTTTCAGCTCAGAAGTTTCAATTGTAATATCTCCACATGGTTCAAACTCTTCATTTCGAACATTGTGAGTTGAAATACGCGCTCCCATCTCTGATAACACATCTAGAATCCCTGTTCTTGTTGGATTTAAGCCAACATTTTTCAATACAAGTTTACTATTCGGTACAATTGCACCCGCTACTAAGAAAAAGGCTGCTGAAGAAATATCACCTGGAACCTCAATTTCCAATCCCCTAAGCGATTGACCACCTTGTAATGAAACTGTTCGACTATTCACATCTACTTTACATCCAAATGCCCGTAGCATTCGCTCCGTATGATCACGTGATTGTAGCGGTTCGGTTACTGATGTTATCCCTTCTCCTTGTAAACCAGCAAGTAAAACCGCTGATTTCACTTGCGCGCTTGCTACAGGAGAATGATAGTGTATACCTTTTATATTTCCTCCACGTATCGACAAAGGCGTATATTGTCCCTCTTCCCTTCCGTCAATTTGTGCATTCATTTCGCGAAGAGGGGCCGTAACACGTTTCATAGGACGTTTTCCAATAGATTCATCGCCAATGATAGTGCAATGGAAAGGAGTATTTGCTAAAATACCGAGCATAAGACGAATGGTGGTTCCTGAATTACCTACATTTAGTATCTCTTTTGGTTCCTGTAATCCAGCTAATCCTTTTCCATATACATTGACATCGTTACCATCTTGTTCAATCATTACGCCTAATTTTTGAAAGCAAGCAATCGTACTTAAACAGTCTTCTCCTAATAAAAAATTTGAAATTTTTGTTGTACCCTCTGCTATAGCTCCAAACATCACAGCACGGTGCGAAATTGATTTATCTCCAGGTACAGCAATTGTGCCATTCAAACCATTCTTCCGCCTCATGATTCTCCTCATTTTTTATCACCTCTATTACAAATAATATATACTTTTGTACACCTATATCATCGCTATATATTCATGTTGATTTTCTAACATATAAGTTGTTATAAAGAGCAAAAGGTGATCCATACTCTTTTACTCTTTTACTCTCTTGATCTTCCCTTAGCACATGGCTAAAAAAGACACTGATCGGTTCCATGCACGGCCGAATCCTCTCTCTCACCTAAAGATTAGATTTTATGTCAGTTTTTCAATTTATATGTACATATCTTTATTGTACTGCTTTCCGTCTTCATCGCGCAAATATGATCTAAAAGAAAACGACTCCTATAATGAGGAGCCGTGACTTTTCTTAAGAATATGTTTCTTCTTTCTTTTTCTGCTCTTTCACAAGTTCCGTAAGCAATCCAATAATCTCATCATTCTCTTCTTTTAAACCAACAGTAATACGAATACCATCTGGCAATCCAAACGCAGCACCTGAACGAACTATATACCCTTTTTGCATTAATCTTTCAAATGCTTCATTACCAGGGATCCCAAGATCTAAGAAGATGAAATTTGTTTGTGATGGATAGTAAAAAACGTCGTACTCCTGACAGAACGTATAATATTGATTTAGCCCTTCAGCATTTCGTTTCACACATTCTCGTAAAAATTCTTGATCTTCTATCGCTGCCAAACCAACTGCTTGCGCAATAGATGAAGTATTAAATGGTAATCTTGCTACTTCTAATTGCTGTATAAGTTTTTCATTCCCCACAGCATATCCAATACGAAAAGCAGCTAAACCATATGCTTTTGAAAATGTACGTAACACCATAAAGTTTTCATATTTTTCAAGAAGCGGCAATGTTTGAGGATAGTCTTCCGCTCCTGCGTATTCATAGTATGCTTCATCCATAATAACAAGGGCAGTTTTGGGAACTGCCTCTAAAAATGAAAGTAATTTTTGTTTTTCTACATATGTTCCTGTCGGGTTATTCGGATTACAAATCCATACAATTTGCGTTTTTTCATCAATTTCCTTTAACATCGCATCCAAGTCATGAATACCATCCTTAAGCGGCACTTCACGAACCTCTGCCCCTTCAATTACAGCATGGTGATGATATTGTGAAAATGTTGGGTTTGCCATCACAACATTTGTACCTTTTTGTAATAAGGCGCGACTAACCATTTGAATCACTTCATCTAAACCACTACCGAATAAAAGTTGTTCTGGTTTCACATGAAGGTGTGCAGCTACTTTTTCACGAAGTTCAAACGCTGCTCCATCTGGATACAGAGCGGATTGTGTACTTAATGCAGCTAACGCTTCTCCTACACGTTTTGAACAACCAAACGGGTTTTCATTAGATGCTAATTTTACAATTTTAGATAACCCATACTCTCTTTTTACTTCTTCAATGTTTTTACCAGGCACATATGCTTTCAAAGTTAACAATTGCTCTTTTACTCTCATTTTAGTTCCCCCTGTCATTTTACTAGATCAGACCGTAATACAATCGCCTTTTCACAATACATATGCTCTACTTCATGCTGCAACTTTTTTGTCATGACTGTCATCATACGAATACATAAGTAAAGCATTCGATGTATCTATGTCTTTTACACACATCACTCATACATAAGTAAAGCCTTCCAAGCGTCTTCACGATGCCAGAAAACATGCATTTATGTCAGCCATCGATACAGTATCAGTGGGATAGGGTTCCATTATCATTTTTTATTCTTTTCATTAAACGCTCTGCTACAGTCAATATCTCCTCAACTACACGATCCTTACCTGTAATTGCGCCGTAAATTACACAAATCAAATGGATTCCGCATCTCTTTGAAATGCTTCTAATGCAGTATGAACAGTCTCATCAGAAATAGATACGACATTCACTACCCCATATTCCTGCATAAGTACCATACGAATTGTTCCTGCGTTCGCTTTTTTATCTTGCTTCATTACTTGCACAAGACGTTCTATATGTAGGTTCTTTGGCATATGCGGATAACCATACTGAGAAAACCAACGCTGTATTTCTTTATAACCAAGGTCTACCTTGTAAATTTGTTCACTTAAAAATATAGCGAATAACATACCAATCGCTACTCCATCACCATGTGTAATTTTTCCATACCCCATCTCTTTTTCAAGAGCATGTCCTAATGTATGTCCAAAATTCAAATGAGCACGTACACCTTTTTCCGTTTCATCTTGTGCTACAATATTCGCTTTTACAGGAATTGCTCGCTTTAGTATATAAATTAATTTTTCATCCCGTATATCTTCTAATCCTTTTACTTCTCGCTGTAACCAATGATACAATTCAACATCACCGATAAAGGCATGTTTAATTACTTCAGCAAACCCTGAACGCCACTCTTTTTCCGGTAATGAATTTAGAAATGGAGTATGATACAAAACTGCTTCTGGTTGATGAAACGCTCCAATCATATTTTTCCCTAGCGGATGGTTAATGGCAACTTTTCCACCAACTGCGCTGTCATGTGCCAGTAAAGTTGTCGGAACTTGAATAAAGCGAATACCGCGCATAAATGTAGCCGCAACAAAACCAGCTAAATCACCAATCATTCCTCCTCCAAGTGCAACAACTAGAGAATGTCGATCCATCACATTTTCAAGTGCTGATGTATGAGCCGCATAAAAATTTTCAAATGATTTTTCTTTCTCTCCACTTGGAACAATAAATGAAAAAACATGTTTTTCTACTTGTAATGCATTCATAACTGCTTCTAAATGGAATGATGCCACAGATTCATCAGAAATGACCATGATATTAGAAACAATTGGTTTCATATTTCGAACAAGCGTTGTCAAATGTGACAGCGCATCTTTTCCGACATATACATCATACTCTTTAGACTGTGTTTGAATATGTATTTTTTCCATTAAAACTCCCTCGCATATTCATTATGTTTCTTTATATTTTCACGAATACAATCCATACGATCTGCTCCAAATTGTTCTACTAAAGCCGCTGCTAATTCCCATGCAACAACTGCTTCTGCCACAACGCTAGCTGCCGGTACAGCACAGCTATCAGATCGTTCAATACTCGCTGAAAAAGATTCTTTTGTATCAATATCAACACTCTGAAGCGGTTTATATAGAGTTGGAATTGGTTTCATGACGCCGCGAACAACAACCGGCATTCCTGTTGTCATGCCACCTTCTAATCCACCTGCATGATTCGTTCGTCTCGTATATCCTTTTTCTTTATCCCAAAGAATTTCATCGTGTACTTGACTCCCTGGCTTATGTGCTGCTTCAAATCCAATACCAATTTCCACACCTTTAAAAGCATTTATACTCATTACTGCTGCTGCTAATTTCGCATCGAGTTTTCGATCATAATGTACATAACTCCCTACTCCAATTGGCATTCCTTCTACAATTACTTCTACAACCCCACCAATTGAATCTCCACTTGCTTTTGCATCATCAATTGCCTGCATCATCTTTTCAGACGATTCCTCATCTAAACACCGAACAGGAGATGCTTCTGTAATTTCTTTTAGTTGTTCTATTGATTCGTATGTAAACTTTTCTGCTTGCACACCACCAATTTCAATTACATGTCCAGCAACTTTTACACCTAGTTCTGCTAAAAGTTTTTTTGCAACAGCTCCCGCTGCAACTCGAACCGTTGTTTCACGTGCTGAAGAACGTTCAAGTACATTTCTCATATCACGGTGTCCATATTTAATTGCACCATTTAAATCAGCATGACCAGGTCTCGGTCTTGTAATTTGTCTCTTCATCTCTTTTTCTTCTTGTTCAGTTAACGGATCTACTCCCATAATCTTTGTCCAATGAGTAAAATCTCGATTTTCAACAACGAGTGTAATGGGAGAACCAAGCGTATGACCATGTCTGACACCACTAACTATTTGCACTTGATCTTTTTCAATTTGCATGCGTCTGCCACGTCCGTAACCTTTCTGCCTTCTTGCTAATTCTTCATTTATATCATCTGCTACTAAAGGTAACCCTGCTGGAATACCTTCCAAAATTGTCGTAAGTTGCGGACCATGAGATTCACCAGCTGTAATATATCGCATCGGTTATTCCCCCTTTTCTTGTAATTCTTTTATCCCACATTAACGGGCGGGAAGAGGCTCTGACCGCTTTTATGCATGGCCCGATGATCTCTTCCTAAAAAAGAAAAAGTTTATATCGTTTTTTCAATTTGTATAGTTATTCCAAAGTTATTCTTCATTTATAGAAGTTCCACTTTATGTATCAATATATCATACCAACCTTTACTTCGTAACTATTTGAAACTAAAAAAGTGCAAGAGGAGTATTCACACTCCCCTTGCACTTTTCACTGTTACCACAGTAATTAAAGCGTTTACAAATTATTTTAAAATAATTAGTAAATCCATTGATTCATTAATTTTGAGTAGTCTACTAATTCTTCTTCTTTAAAGAAAATACCAATCTCACGTTCTGCACTT
>Ga0209025_1002664_pt1 | contig 18239 bp, 16 predicted proteins | sample AraplaMF_Col_mLB_FD_184256 | JGI IMG/M metagenome (GOLD analysis project Ga0209025, IMG submission 184256) | Arabidopsis root microbial communities from the University of North Carolina, USA - plate scrape MF_Col_mLB (SPAdes) (version 2) | ecosystem: Host-associated > Plants > Roots > Endosphere... | reverse complement strand
CAGCTATCTAGTACAATTACATCTAAGGATAGCCTTAAATTTTCTGTTTGAGGCAAAGATTTAAAGGATAAAATAAAAAAATATCAATGATTTATTATTAGAAGTAGAGGTGTTTTTTGATGAAAAAATGGACAAAGACTATTAACATAAATGCTCCCATAGAAAACGTTTGGAGGTTGCTTGATGGCTCGTTAGCTGATTTGCAAAAGATTATGCCACAAGTAGTTGAAAACAAACCTATGAAAATAACGGAAGAAGTAGTTGGCAGTGTTTATCGCCAAAAATATAAAGAAGGAAAACGTATCGAAGAGTACGATGTAGAAACATTTGAATATACGAATACACCTGATAAAAAAATATTGAAAGTAGGCTTTACACTCGCTAATATGTTTGAAATTACGGCTTACTATGAATTAAATAAAATAAATGAAACAGAGACTTCTTTTACTTACACTGTAACAAATAATCCATTAAAATGGTTCGTAAAATTATTTTTATTGTTTGCTTCGGACAAAGTAGTCGTTGAATTTTTAGAACGTGTCAAAAAAGTAGCTGAAGCACAATATTAGTCACTTATTAACAACTCAAAAAGCACCTACTCTCCTTAACTTTGCTTATACAGGTATGCGTAAAGGCGAGGCTTTAGGGCTTCAATGGCGAAATATCGGCTTTGCTAGTCAGACGATAACTATTGAGCGAACTAGAGGGAATAACGGTGTAGGCTCCGCTAAAAACAGTGAGCGTACCATAAAAGTAGATTAGATGGTGTTACAACAGCTTCAGAGCAATCGGATAGCTGCAAAAGCATTGATCCTTTCACATGGTCGTAAGCTGCATAGTGATATAGCAAAAGATGATTCATTTATCTTGTTATCGCCACACACAGCAGAGCCTTTTGTTTCCACAAGGTTACACGCAATATTTAACCGCTTTGTAGAAGCTGTCGGACTGCCAACAACAACGATACATGTTTTAAGGCTCACCACATGCCACCATACTTATGAATAACAGTATTCCTGTCAAAGTGATTGCCGAACGATTAGGTAATACTCCTGAAATGATCCATACAGTTTATGTCCACCTTCTGCAGGAGATGGAGGCACAAACGGTATCTGTATTTAGTCAAAGTTTAAAGGAAAATGGGGCTAGCTTAAAGCTAAACCCCACTCCTACTTCATTACTTACTTTACCCAGCCTAAAATCATTTCTCTTAGCAATTTACTCGCTGTATTCGCTGTCATTTCTGATGTGTCGTAGATTGGTGCTACTTCAACTAGGTCAAAGCCCACTACATTGACGTTACTTGCTGCAATCGCATGAATTGAAGCTAGTAATTCTTTGGATGTAATGCCTCCGCAATCTACCGTTCCTGTACCTGGTGCATGTGCTGGATCAAGTACATCTATATCAATCGTAACGTAAACATTGCGACCCGCTAAAGATGGTAATACCTCTTTTAATGGCTCAAGCACTTCAAATTTTGAAATGTGCATGCCATTTTCCTTCGCCCATTCGAATTCTTCCTTCATACCTGAACGAATACCAAATGAATACACATTTTTCGGTCCGATATGTTCAGCAATTTTACGAATAGGTGTAGAGTGTGAAAGTGGCTCCCCTTCATATTCTACACGTAAGTCTGTATGTGCATCGAAGTGGATAATTGCTAGGTCATCATATTTTGCAGATACAGCTTTCATTACAGGCCACGATACTAAATGTTCGCCACCCATACCTACAGGGATTTTATCATCTGCTAAAAGCGTCTCGATATATTTTTCAATTTCATCTAACGAGCGCTGTGCGTTGCCGAATGGTAACGGAATATCACCCGCATCAAAATATTTCACTTCTTCTAACTCACGGTCTAAATATGGGCTATATTCTTCTAGACCAATGGATACTTCACGAATACGCTGTGGGCCAAAACGTGAGCCTGGACGGTAACTAACTGTCCAATCCATTGGCATACCATAAATGACCGCCTGAGCATCCTCATATGTAGGATGACTTTTTATAAAAACATTTCCTGAATAAGCTTCATCAAATCTCATTTCTAGACCTCCACTTTTAGAAATTAATCCTTTATTTTCATCAGTTCATCACTGAATTGATTTCCGTTCCGATTAGGTGCTTTTCTGGGGGGCATTCAGCCTCCACTCCAATCAATTTGTCCACATGAAATCTGTTTTATTAACTTTCGATGATGAACCTTTTATCATTACTCTATTAAGGGCTTACAGGAATGTAATGAAACCTCTATCCTTGCATCCTCGTATACATTATTGGAACGTCTAGCATAATTCGATTAAAATCTACAATGTGCTATTCTTTTGTCGAATGCTAGCATTTCAAACAGTACAAAAAAAGTATAGATGTTTTTGAATAAAGTGCAATAGTTTTTACCAATAATTTCGATTAAATATGAATGTTCAAACACATACTATACGCAAGTGTGAGAAAACGAGGTGAAGTCGGATGAAGAGAAAAAGCTATCAACGTAAGCAAAAACGTTCAAAGCGTACACGTAAGGCACTTACCTATTTTGTCGCCTTTACATCCGCAATTGTAGTAGCATTTATAGCTTTACGCGTCTATGTTCAAGTGGCTGGTGCCCCGCCTTTAACCGTACCTAAAGCCTCTATTTTCTTAGATGAAAATGAGAACCAAATTGGGGACCACTTTGCGAATGAACGACGTTACTGGGTTAGTCTTGATGAGATGTCTCCCTATTTAAAGCAAGCAGTAGTAGCTGTTGAGGATAAAGATTTTTATAAGCATGGCGGTTTGGATTTTTCTCGTATCGCTGGTGCAATATTAGTTGATATCAAGGCTGGAAGTAAGGTTCAAGGAGCAAGTACAATTACACAACAATATGCTCGGAATCTATATCTTTCACATGAGAAATCGTGGACACGAAAATTAAATGAAGCACTGTATGCTTATAGATTAGAAGTTTTTTATGATAAGGATGAAATACTGGAAGGTTACTTAAATACTGTTTACTACGGCCACGGTATGTACGGCGTAGAAGCTGCAAGCCGATTTTATTATGGAAAATCTGCAAAAGATTTAACACTTGCGGAAGCAGCAATGTTAACCGGGGTTCCAAAAGGGCCAAGTATTTACTCCCCTATTGCTAATTTAGAAAAGGCAACTAATCGCCAACACGTTATTTTAAAATTGATGACCGATCAAGGTGCTATTACGCAAGATGAAAGAACACGTGCAGAAAGTGAAAAACTTGTCTTAAAGAATGATAGCTGGGTAGCCACAAAATCTGTAGCACCATTTTTCCTTGACGTAGCATGGCAAGAGGCTAGTGAAATTTTAAAATCAAAAAATCTCGACATTAGTGAAGGTGGCTGGACTATCCAAACAACGCTTAATCTAGAACACCAAAAGGCAGCGGAAGAAGCTGTAGCCAAACATATGCCTGCTGATGATCTTCAAACGGCTTTTGTTAGTATGAAATCTAATACAGGATCCGTTACAGCATTAGTTGGAGGTCGTGACTATGCTGCAAGTTCATTTAACAGAGTTACACAGGCAAAACGTCAGCCAGGATCGACCATTAAACCTATTTTATATGCGGCAGCTTTAGAGAATGGTTATACACCATTAACATTTTTAGATGTAGGTGAGACGACTTTCACTTATGATCACGGACGGGCCACGTATTCACCCAAAAATGTTAACGGTCAATTTGCAAATCATGATATGTCAATGGCACAAGCTATCGCTATTTCTGATAATATTTACGCCGTTAAAACTTTAGAGGAGATTGGTTTTAAACCATTTCATGAAATGGCTGATCGATTCGATGTGACTATTGGTAAAAAGGACAATTTATCCATGGCACTTGGAACGACTGAAACAACATTATATGAAATGACGAATGCTTATAATATTTTAGCATCGCAAGGTAAAAAAACTACTCCTACTACTATTGTTACTATTAAAAATGCTAACGGCGATACTATCTACGAAAATAAAGAAGTTAGTAAAGAAACTGAAACAGTTCTCTCAAAAGAAAATACGTATATCTTAACAGAGATGATGACGGGGATTTTCGATCCAGTCTTTAGCGATTATTCTCCGGCAACAGGGATTAGCATTCGCTCTCGTATGACGCATACGTACGCAGCAAAGTCTGGCTCTACTAATAGCGATCAGTGGCTAATTGGATTTACACCTAGCTTAACCGCCGGTGTATGGAATGGCTATGATCAAGGAAAAAATCTAACAGAAAAAGAAGATACTGCTGCTACGAAGCAAATTTGGATCGACTTTATGGAAACTGTCAATAAAGGAACAAAGAACGAGGATTTCAAAAAACCGAAAGGCGTTAAAGGTGCGGTCATCGATGTTGAATCAGGTAAATTAGCGACAGATGCCTGTCCTCAACAACGTCTCATCTATATGGATGCTAAAGATGTGCCAACTGAAAAATGTTCAAACTTTGATATTCTTGATACCGATACGTGGGGGGAATTCTGGAATATGCTCCCATTCTCCATTTTTAAAAATTAACGAATCATGCGGAACCTTTATCCGCTATAAACGTTTTATAAGCGAAGGCTCTCGACAAAGTAACAGACATATACGAAAAAGAAAAGCTTTCTCTTCCCCGGAGCCGTGTCCGTGGGAACAGAAAGCTTTTCTTATTTATGGTTCGCGAAGTAGATGAGCATCATGGGGCATTTGGCTTGGGTTTGGGTTGTTCAAATGCCGCATAGCGCTCATCACATTCGCAGAACCAAGTGTCCTAGCTTACTAAAATGTAAGTTCTTTATCAAGTTTACTTGGTTTCAAACCCACTTTCAACCTTATATGAAAGCGATTATGAAATGTCACAGATTGTTCAATCATTGTAGGTCGATTAAACAAATAAACCTTGACGCAATTGCTCCTCACTTCGTGCCCATAAGTCTGGATTGAGCTCTTCTAGGAAAGAAGCTAACACTTTCTTAGACGGCGCATCCATATGTTCTACAATAATATGACGTTTCATAGATTTATCCATTTTATTCACATGATCAGCTAAAATTTTATAGCCACGACGTTTTTCTCGATTAACTACCATTTCACACGCTGTTACACCTGCATAGTAAGGTCCATCCGCTTTATGGTCGATCGTCACCCACACTAGCCAATACCCTTTCCCACCTTCTGAATCAGCGCGATCCGTCGTAAATTTAATACCTCGTTCTACATCACTGCGAGCATGCATAGCACCGATTTCAACTGATGCCGTCCCCTCTTCTATATCGATAATGACTGGCGATACGTTTTCAAGCGAAAGCGAACCGATACCAAATCCCTTATGTCCGTCTGTTGGATCATTTTTAATAATAGTAAAGCCCATTTTTTGTTTTGGTTTTTCTTCATTTGTCATACTTTAACTACCTCCATTCTGCTATTATAAAAGTAAAGCATCGTTATGCGCATTAGCATCGTAATGAACGCTACTAGCATTGCGCAAATGCCTACATATAAGTAAGAAGTTTATATAATACTTTCTTATAAACTAACTATACAACATTATTCAATAAAGGAGGCAATATTATGCCATACGTAACAGTGAAAATGCTTGAAGGTCGTACAGAAGAACAAAAACGTGCACTCGTAAAAGAAGTAACAGAAGCCGTTTCTCGTACAGTGAATGCGCCGCCAGAAAATGTAACAGTCTTCATCGAAGAAATGTCTAAAAACCATTACGGTGTTGCAGGCGTACGCTTCAGCGATAAATAAAGATAAGAACGGGTAGAGCCATAAAGCTCTACCCATTTTTAACGTATGGTAGCCTTCTAGTGCTTTGTAACGTTTAGAAGCTTGATATAGGCATTTTTTCGGTTCTAGATACGGAATAGGACCGCTACCGGCAACTCGTGATTTCAATACTAGGATGTGATTTATGACATGAATAAATTTAAACTGCCACTACTCATTTGTATGCTCATCGTTGGCCTCTTACTTATTTTTATTAACCCCATTCAACATGCAATTATCGCCCATTTGAGTAAACAATTAAATACAGCTGATTACAGTGCTGAGGAAATGGCAAAAAACAAAAATGCAGATGCCGATTTTGAATTCGAAGCCGTGCAATCCCTTTCCATTGCGGAAGTTTTAAAAGCTCAGACAACCGCCAGTAAAATGCCTGTCATCGGTAGTATCGCAGTCCCTAGCGTGGATATGAAACTACCTATCGTCAAAGGAGTTGGCAACGCCTCTCTTGCAGTTGGGGCTGGTACCATGAAGCCTACTCAAAAACTTGGACAAGGAAACTACGCATTAGCAGGTCATTATTTTGAGGAAAAAGATATTTTATTTGGTCCCTTATACAGAGCTAACATAGGAGATACGATTTATTTAACGGATTTAACGAATATTTATGAGTACAAGATCACAACTAAGGAAATCATCGCTGCAACAGATGTTTATGTTATTGATGATATCCCTAATAAAACTCTTTTAACACTCGTTACATGCGCTGATGAGGGTACGAAACGACTTGCTGTTCAAGCAGAATTTGTCGAACACTATCCATTCGACAATGCACCCGCTAAACTATCAGAAACCTTCTAACATAAGAAAGACCCCAAGATTTTTATGATCTTGGGGTTTTCTTATTGAAAATTATTTCACTTCTGTATTGCGACGACGCAATAAGAATAATGCACCTAGAACAAGAGCTACACCAATTAGTGTAAGAGCTGTTTGGTTTGCTCCATTTGTTTGTGGCAGTTTGCCTTGCGCCTTTAGCTGCGCTTCCATTTCTTTTGCATCTGCTTTGATTTTATCAATATCCAGATATTTATCTACTTCTGCCTGTTCCTCTTTAGATAACTTGTCGTATTTATTGAGGAAATCCTTATATTCATCTAATGTGTCTTTATCTGCTGTAGAAGGATCATATGGCTTTAATTCTTTTCCTTGATCAATAACTTCTTCTACAGTTGGTTTTTCAGGCTTTGTTGGATCTTTTGGATCTGTTTCGTTACCTGAACCACCTGGAGTTGTTGGATCAACCGGCTTTTCTGGATCTGGTGTTGGTTTTTCTGGATCAACCGGTTTCTCTGGATCTGGATTTGGTTTTTCTGGATCAACCGGCTTCTCTGGATCTGGTGTTGGTTTTTCTGGATCAACCGGCTTCTCTGGGTCTGGATTTGGTTCTGGATCTGGATCTGGATCTGGATTTGGTTCTGGATCAGGCGTCCAGCCACCGCCGCCACCTGTTGATGAAGGTTTCACTGTTGCAGAACATGTATCTTTTACAGTAAATGAGCCAATTAAGCTACTTCCCTCATATACATTGTACGTACCTTGTTTAATAGCTTTGTATGGTAATACAACCGTTCCTGCAATACTAGTTGTGAAAACTTCATTGCCATCTTCATCTTTAACGCTATTACCTTTAGCATCTTTTATTGTTATCTTCGCATTCACATTAGGCGTTCCAAGTTTAGTTAGTACTGTTAATGTAAATGTAGGACAAGCAGGTGCTGCTGATACTTCTGCGTTACAACTTTCTGAATATTTAACAGTTATTTGACCAATGAATAGATCACCTTGATATACATCATAGTCACCTGAAGGAATTTCATTAGGTTGAATCGTAATTTGACCTAATTCATTTGTTGTTTGTTTAGTAGCAATAATTGCTCCTGTTTTTGTATCTTTAATTGTGATATTGCTAATATTCGGGCGTGGATTGCCATTTTCATCCTTCACCGTTAATGTGAATAGTTCACATTTTGGCGCTGGTTGAACAATTGCTTCGCAGTCTGTATTTACTGTAAACTCTTCAATTTCACCCGATTCATCATAAACCATATATCTTCCTGGTTCTAGTTTAGAAATCGTTATTTTCCCTTTACTATCTGTAGGTTGAATCGTTTGTGAAATTTCAGTATTTGTATCTACATTCTTAATTGTAACTTTAACACCCTCACGAGGCTTACCATCCACGTCTTTTACAGTTAATGTAAACTCAGGACATGTAGGTGCTTGTTGTACTTCAATTCCACAGCCTTCTTTATAACTAATATCCACCTCTTTAAGGAATTGCTTTCCTTCGTAAAGATAATACTTTCCTGCAGATGGAATTGGCTCTATTTCAATTTTTCCATTGTCATCAGTTTTTACTGTTATTTCTTTGCCGTTTTTATCCTTTAATGTAACTGTTACATTCGGACGTGGTTTACCATTTTCGTCTTTTAATGTGATTGTAAATACTTTACATGAGTTTGTAGGCTGTAATAATGCCCCACATTCCTCTTCGTTAGCATCTTTACCGTACTTCACAGTTACTTTTCCTTGTCCCACTAATTCTCCATCACTATCTACTACTGTGTATTCGCCAGCTTGGATTTTATTTGGGATAACTACTTTTCCATCAACGTTTGTTGTTTCACTGAACTTCTCGATACCATTGCTATCGATCAACGTAATAGTCTGATTAGAAATTGGATTCCCATCAATATCTTTCACAGTTATTGTGAAAATTTCACATGCTGAAGATAAATCTACATCCTCGATATTATCAATAACATATGGTTTTCCATCAACACTAATATCAATGCTTTTATTCATTGTGATTACAACAGGTGAAATTTCAACATATCCTGTTGGAGTAATTTCTCTCAACGTATATTTACCGTAACGAACCTCTTTAAAGGTAATTATCCCACCATCTTTAGTAGTGCCTTCATCAAGCTTAATTGTATTATTTTTATTCCATAGCTCGAATTTAACGCCGTCAAATTCTTTACGTTCTCCTGTTAGAGGATTCACACTGAATTTTTTTAATTGCAGAGTGCCTTTTGTTGCGGATGCGTTAGTATCTGACGAGCTATATTGAAACTTCGTACTTTCCTCGTCTTTATTACTTGTACCTTCTGAAGATGCTCCATCATAATTGATTGATGCATTATTTGAAACTGTTTCTCCTTTGTTACCATCACCCATGAAAAATGTCGAGTACTTAATGATATAGCCTTTTCCATCTAACTTACCTAAATCAAGGCTAAAGCTTCCATCGTCGTTTAACTTAATTTCACTTGGGTCAATAGATACTGCAGGGCCTTGTGGTTGAGAAGCTCCACTAGCATCCAGCTTAATTTCTTGCTTAGTGAAAGTATCCATCAATAATTTTTGATTGCTTGATGGCTTATCTTTCAAAGTAATATTTCCTAACTTCGAATTTGAAGCATTGACAGTTACTGTCCAATTGATAATATCCTGTTCAGGTTTAGTTTCAGCTGATTTTGCAATTAATTCATTTGCTTTTTCAGTAATTTGAGCTGTAGCAGAATATTCATAGCTTCCGTCTTCAGTTGTTGTTAATGTTGCAGTATTCGTATATGCTCCTTTATTTCCTGAGCTTTGACCATAAACATCATCTGAATCCTTTGATTTGTATTCTATTAAGTACGCTTCATAGTTTTCAGTTTCTGCATCCAAATCTTTAAATGTAATTGTAAAGCCTGTCACTTTGTCTTTCGTCAAGATTTCCGTAATATCCCACTTATCAGAACTTAACGAACCATCCTTTATTCCCTCTTCAGTCGTAAGCTTTAATTTTGAAATCGTAATTTGATCTTTTAATGTTTGACCTTCTGGAACAGGAATATAGTGTCCTTCGCCAAGTTTATCTGTAACAGTAGCATTATTTATATCTTTATTATTGATATTGATACCAATACTCCAAGAAAATTCTTGTGCATTATTATCTACAGAAACTTTTTTATAGCCATTGTTATGCGTTGGTGATTGTTTATCTGGCTTGTACTCAGCATCTCTCGATTCTTCATACTTATTGCCTTTATTATCTGTCCAAGTTGCATTTGCCTTATTATGATATACAACCGCAACTCCACCATTTGCTTCAACTTCATATTTAGTTTTATATTGAATTGTTACTGGTTTATTCGCTTGAATTTCGTTGAAATTCATCTTAAATCCTTCATTACCCTTAGCTGGATTACCACCTTGAGAATCTGTGATGATATAGTCTTTAGCATCTACACCAGTAACTTTGTAAAATACCTTACTATCTTTTTTATCGTCCCATGGAGTTAATGTATGTTTTAAAGTCTTGCCATCTTTATTAATTGTTGTAAATTCATCTGAAATTTTAAAGTCTTTTAAAGTCTTTTCAGGATTAATTTTTAATGTCCATGTAATTGTTTTATTTTGATAGTCAACTGTTCCGAAATCACCTCCGGATTTTGTAAATATCGCAGGTATTAATGATATCGAATCATTAGTACTTTCTCCTGTATCAACTCTCGTTACTGTGTTAGTAACTTCACCTTGATTTTTGTCTGTTACAAATGAATCGTCAAGTACTGTGTGGTATACAATTTTAAAGGCCGATGTAACCTTGCCATCAGTAATATTTGACTCTTTATTGAAGTCTAACTTAAATCCATATTCGTCTTTAGTAATAAAAGCATAATCATTTCCTTCTGTAAGAGGAGTTGATTCTTTTTCACTTTGACCATCAGCAGACAATGTTACCTTATATACTTTAAATGTTTCGTAATTAATTTTATGCTTTCCAGTTTTATCAGAGTCTGTTGTCATCGAATCAGTTAGTTGAGCTTTACTAGGATCAATTTTTTGACCTAACCAATTATACTTAATAGTCCATGTAGATTCGTATTTATCTCCACTTTGGGTTTTCTCTAAACTTGGACCATAATTTACTGTCACAGACCCATTTACTGAAGTATCCTCGTTACCTTTTGACTTTAGTGTAGCTGTATTTTTATATTTCATCTCCGAATCTGTTGGTTCGGCAGTTACTTGAGTTTCATAAGTAACCTTATAGGCATAATAACCATTATCTAACTTGATTGGGAATTCAGCCACAACACTAGAATCTGGTTTTCCTGGTTTATTTGGATTAAACCCATTCAAACCTACTTTGTATCGTTCTACAGTAATATCCCCTACCAATTTGTGACCTTCACCAATTACGTCTTCTAAAGTTGCGTCAGTTAATTGTTTACCAGCTGTATTAACCCAAATTGTCCACGGAATCGTTACTGTACCGTCCGCATCACGCGAAATAGTTCCGCCACTTTTTGTTAATACTTCACCACTAGCTGTCGGATCAAATGTAAAGTTTATCTCGACACTTTCAGATCCCCCAGTTGGAATAATCATTTCCTGCTCTAAGTCTTCTTCATTAGCAAAATTATCGAACTTTGCTTCGAATTTAAAAGATATCTCACCATCGATTTCTTTTTCAAGATCGCTATCCAAAGTCACCGTTACTGTTTTAGTACTTGGATCATATTTTGAAGAATAGGCTAGCCAGCCATCAGTTTCATCTAAAGTTCTTGTTTGATTGAATGATCCTCGTGTATATTCTTCAATCATATTTTGAGGTAATTGGAAGGTAAATGTAGAGCCTTTTCCATAATTTTTCCCAGGTGTTACCTCGAATTTATAATTCAGGAAAACCTTATCACCTTTTTTGGGGTTAGGACCTGAATATCCTTCTACATCAGTAGAACTTTGAATTAGGGCACCATTTGAGTTATAAAGTTGTAGACCACCGAACGACATCTTTACGTCTTCTTGCATATTCGATGGGTCAAAGACTTCTGATTCCTCTTCCTGAATTTCTTCGGATGATTCAGGTAAAATCTCCTCTTCATCTACAATTATTTCAGACGGATTTTCTTCACCTTTTCCAGATGGTCGTAGATCACTATTTTCATTAGCAATTTCTTTAGAAATAGGTAAATTTGTACCTTCTAACTGCCCAAGTGAACTATTATCATTTGGTACTTCATTATCTTTTAGTATTTCAGCGTCATCATCACCTGATTCTGTTTCTGCAGCTTGTTTTGCTTCTGCATTTCCATCACCAATTGAACTTGAATCCTCACTGCCATCACTATTAGCAACTCTACCTAATTCATCGATAGAACTTCCGTCAATCGCAAACACCGAAATCGGTGATAGGACTGTTTGGAATACGAATAGCATTAAGATTATTGCTATGTTTAGTTTTTTAAATTTTTGCATATTTCTCTCCTTTTCTAAGTTCAGAGAGTTACCTGTTGGCGTTTGCTGACGACGTTGCATCCTTTCGTCATGTCGAAAAGTATGCAGCAAACAATAGGTTGGCCCCTCTTCACTTCTATTCACTTGTCGTCTATATGAATACACTCAAATAAGTACTTACGAATAGGCACTCACGATGACTTATGTATGTGCGATGTACAATTAGAATATATCCATAGTACTTTGGTGACACCTTTAAAAATAGGCCTCACCCCCATTAGGGTTTAAGTCTCATCATAAAAGAGTATACTAAACAAATTCTAAACAATCCCGGACTTTCTATTTACAAAATTCTAAAAATTTCTATATAGTTTCCACTTTTTTCATCTTTATACAACAAAAAAAAACAGTGAAAATTACTCAACTAGAGTACTTTCACTGTTTTTTACTATTGGTATGTTGGAATACTATTAATTCCATTTATTTTTTATACACACTTTTATACACAAAAAATTTTTTATTATTTTTTTCCCTGCCCTTGAATCAAGGCTAATATTTGTTTCTTTACACCGGGGTGGGTACTGTTGTCCTCTAAGAAATCTAGTGGGAAATATACTTTATGATCTCGCTTCATGCGGCCGGAAATAGAATCGACAATAATAGATTCACGCGATAGCTCTCGTAGCTCTCCATTCTTCATTTCTAAAAAAATAGGAACACGCACTTCTTCTTCTCCTGGTCGATAAAAGTCATAAGGTAAATCTGCCGTCGTATCGTGGACAAGATAATAATCTGGATTTAAATTAGCTTGCTTGAAGAGTTCTTGTAGTTTTTGATATTTATCTAGCTCTACACCTGGATCTAAATCGATGTACTGAAATAGCTTTCGGTTAACAAAGCGGCGGCTTAAGTCACTTAATATAGCATCTTCTTCTTGCATCCAAAGTTGAAAATATGTAAAGAGAATACTCTCATCTAATGCAAGATAGTCCTCTAGCGTAATGGAGTTGCGGAAAAATGCTAAAAAGTGTGTCGGTTCGTGCTTAAATTTATAGCCTGCCAAGCTTAGTTGCTTAGCTCTCTTTAAAATATTATTCAATACAACCTCTGCACTTCGAGATACTGGGTGGAAATAAATTTGTAAGTACATTTGATAGCGGCTCATTATATAATCCTCTACCGCATGCATGCCTGTCGCCTTAATAACGACCTGATTTTTACGTGGACGCATTACTCTTAAAATACGCTCCATATCAAAATGACCGTAGCTGACGCCTGTGAAATAAGCATCACGCTGTAGGTAATCCATACGATCAGCGTCGATTTGACTTGATATTAAACTAACGACCTGCTTATTCGGATATGTTTTTTCAATGACCTGCGATACTTTCTCTGGAAAGTCAGCCGACACCTTTTTTAATACGGCATTCACTTCTGTATCACCTAGCAAAATTTGTCTTGTATAAAATTCATGATCAAGCTCAAAAACATTTTCAAAGGCATGTGAAAATGGCCCATGCCCTAAATCGTGTAATAGGGCTGCACAAAGCACAAGCAAGCGTTCATCCTCATCCCATTCTGGACGACCTGCAAATATATCATCAACTATACGGCGTACAATTTCGTAAACGCCAAGTGAGTGACTAAAGCGACTATGCTCTGCTCCGTGGAATACTAAAAATGTTGTACCGAGCTGGCGAATTCGACGTAGTCGCTGAAACTCTTTCGTACCAACTAGATCCCAAATCACTTGATCCCGTACATGCACATAGCGATGCACAGGATCCTTAAATACTTTTTCCTCTTGTAATTTAGCTTTTGCATAATGTGTCAATTGTACAGCACCCCCGTTTCCTATTTGTTCTATTATATGCGATAAATACAGGACTAGCATACATATTGTCTTTTAATTATAGAGACTATCAACCTAACTCACTGTATTCTCGTATTATTTTAGGTTTCTATTGACCTAATTTCCAAGTGATGAGGCGACGTGAACGTGAACCTTCCATCGTTTCATCGAGGCTTTCTGTCTCTTTGGTGGTTCTTTCCGTCGCTTCGATGGTTCTATCCGTCGCCTTCATGGCTTTCCATCTCTCTGACTCTTCTTTCCGTCACTTCATCGATTCTATCCATCGACAATAAAAATCCAAACAAAAACTATCTTCAACTAGACTAGTGAAGATAGCGTTTTGTTTACTTATTTCTTTAACTTTGCTAAAACCTTTTCCATTAGTTCTTCTTCCGTTAATGCAGCAACAGGACGGCTATTTACAAAGGTAAATGTTTTTTTACGTCCTGGGCCACAATAGGAATGACAGCCAATTTCGATGGTTGCATCAGGATCGATTTCCTTTAATTTTGGAATTAACGTTTTTAAGTTAACGGCCTGACATTCATCGCAAACTTTAAATTCGTTTGCCATTTTGTCAACAACCCTTTCTATATATTATTTTTTTAACTTCTTTCAGCAAATGTCTTTGTAGCGAAAGCAAAGCGTCAGCTACAGAAGTCTCCCACCTCTATAGGTGGCGAGATGAATGCGGTTTTAAATCACTTTTCAACGGGTGTCCAAACATCCGCTGAAAGAAGTTAAAGCCTCCGGCGGATGTCACGGAATTATGCCGAGGCATATTTGATTCAAATCAAAAATCCGTTTCTATTGAACGTATGACTTTCACATATTTAAGTATGTAGCATACGTTCAAACCTACATCGGGTATTGTATCGCATTATTCCCCTTGTATTCAAGCATAATTCCTTCCACATGGATGAATAAAAGGTTAAAAGATTGGTCATGCTAGTTGTAAATAAAAAGTTCCAAATAAAGGTGGGAGGATTTTAATATGAGTAAAGTCAGACAAGATGCTTGGTTAGAAGAAAACGATGAATTGTTAGCAGAGGCGGTCATTCGCCATGTGACAGAAGGTAGTACACAGTTAAATGCCTTTGAAGAAGCTGGTGATGCTTTGAACCGTACTGCTGCTGCATGTGGTTTTCGTTGGAATGCTGTTGTTCGTAAAGAATACGAGGAACAATTATCAGAAGCAAAAAAAGAAAGAAAAGAAAGAATGCGAGTGTTAGGGGCTCCAGCAAGACGCCGTGCTTCTAGTATGTTTACTGTTAATAGCAGTGCCGCAGAGGGTAAATCAATTCCTCTATCTGCGTTAAATCTTGATATTGTCATAGCCTATTTACTACGTTTACAGCACTCTGGTGAAATAGGTAATGAGTCTACAAAATGGAGACAACTAGTACACGTAACATCTGAGAAAAATAAAAAACTAGAGAAAACCATTACACAACTAGAAGAAGAAAATAGAGCTATTCGAAAAGATTACGAGCAATTTGTACAAATTATGAACCGTGCTAGACGACTAGTTACACTAGATGAAGAGGACGAACGAATTGCACCTGTTTTCAAGATGGAGAAAAATGGAAATCTTGTTGTAAGTAGCCCTTATACTCAAGAAAATGGCGATGCGCTTAATTAGCAGCATCGCTTTTTTCTTTGCAATGATCTATCCCGCATGATTGCTCACTGACATCCGACGGAGGCTTTCACTTCATCACTTCGGTTCAAGCATTTTCGTATTTCGGTCAAAAATACGTTGTAAATAAAACCCATATAGCGTTATTTCTTCATCATGAAAAGATTCAGCTCGAATTTCTTCTGCCATATCGTTAAGAAGTTGCTGTAAACGAATAACAACAGCTTCCACCGTTAATGATACGTCCATTAGTTCAGATAATGACGCCATCACATCAGGGACAATATTAGGATACGTAAATTTCGTTTCCTCTCCTTTTAGACTTTCCTCATAAAAGTCACGAATGAGTGCAGCTCGATTTGAACCGCTTCCTTCAACACATAAATAAATTTGCACTGCTACACCTTGACGTAAGCGTCTTTGAGAAATACCAGCAAATTTCTTTCCTTTAATACTTAAATCATAGGACCCTGGACAATAGGAACCTACAATTTCATAGGCTTCAATTTGATCTGCTACTTCAGGGAACAAGCTTTTTACTAAAGCTACCATTACATCATAACCATCATTAATACTAAGCGCTTCTGTTTGCTCAGATAATACAATAGAAATATTCAGTACACCTTCATCAAGCACAACTGCTAAACCACCTGAATTGCGTACAATAGGTTGATAGCCTTGTGCTTTGAGCAAGTCCATGCCCTGCTGCACATATGGTAAACGATGATCCTGAATACCAAGCACAACAGACGCATCATGTACCCATGTACGAATAGTTGGCGGAGAGGCTAATTGCCCAACTAGCTGACATAAAGTATCGTCTGTTGCAAAGGATTCAAGCGGTGATCTTTGCTTCGCGCTAATGGATTGATCGTAAAAACGCCAAATCGGCTGTTGTAAAATACTTTTCATGATTGGAGCTCCTCTATTTACATCTCTTCTCTTTAGAATACATTATCTATGGAAGGTGTCAAATTCGTGAAATGCAATCATGAACTTAGGGATTTTGTACAAACTATGATAAACTAAATTTCGAATGCTATTCACTTATAAAGGAGTGTTTTTAAGAATGAATGAAGCAGCTATTACTTTAGATGGTTGGTACGCTTTACATGATTTCCGCTCAATCGATTGGGCTTCATGGAAACTAGTTTCTGCTGAAGAACGCCAAGCAGCAGTAGAAGAATTCATTGCATATTTAGAAAAATTAAACGAAGCTGATATCGCTAAAACAGGTGCCCATGCATTTTACGCAATCGTTGGTCAAAAAGCTGACTTTATGATTATGACTTTACGTGAAACAATGGAAGAACTACAAGAGCTTGAAGCTGAATTCAATAAATTAGCGATTGCTGATTTTACAATTCCTACATATTCATATGTATCTGTTGTAGAGCTTTCTAACTATTTAGCAGGTGATTCAGACGAAGATCCATACCAAAATCCACACGTGCGTGCTCGTCTATATCCTGAGCTTCCACGTGCTAAACATGTATGCTTCTATCCAATGGATAAGCGTCGCCAAGGCAATGACAACTGGTATATGCTTTCAATGGATGAACGCAAATCGCTAATGCGTTCTCACGGTATGATTGGTCGTGGCTACGCTGGGAAAGTTAAACAAATTATTACTGGTTCTGTTGGCTTCGACGATCATGAATGGGGCGTTACACTATTCGCAGATGACGTACTACAATTCAAAAAATTAGTATACGAAATGCGTTTTGATGAAGTTTCAGCTCGCTACGGTGAGTTCGGTGCATTCTTCGTTGGTAACCTTCTTGATCAAGAAAAACTTGTGAAATTCTTAACTGTCTAATTAAAAATAAAAATGCGAGTCCACCAATCGGACTCGCATTTTTTAATATTCGCTTTCTTCGCTGTTCTCTGATTCCAATATTAAAATGATTGTATGAATAAAAAAACCAGCTAGAATCATCAGGAAAACTAAATACCAATTATACGGTTGCTGATAGTATTCTGCTATCCCAACGGCGATGAATGCACTTATGATAATTGCTACAAACGTACCAAAAGTATGCATTATAACACTCCTTCATGAAGGCAAAAAAATAATTTCCAACTTTAGTATGTCACCGTTTATTTTTAATATACTTGCAAAACATCAGATTTCATCTCAATAAAAAAAATAAGAAAGTGTCATCCATTACGATGACACTTTCTTATTTTCATGCCTGCGCTGTGCTTCAAGACCTTTCATCTTTAACCTTCAAAATTAGGATAATCGTATTGATGAAAAATCCGACTACGATTATTAGTATAAAAAGATACCAATGGAGTGGCTGTCCGTAAAAGCTCCCTACTAAAAAAGCCAGTACAGCACTCAACAAAATACCTACCCAAACACCAATTTCCATACCTCGTCACCTCACATGTATTCAATACACATGCAATTTCCTATCTCACGTTCTTCATTATATTTTCTATTCTCTATTTATCACTTTTATAAAAATTAATCGTATCACCAAAGTTGGGCGGAAATATGTTAAAAAGCATGCCTATTAATAGCTGGGAGATTCCTTTGGGATTAGCGTCACAGATTTCTGGTACTAACGTAGTAGAGACTGTGCGAAGCAACTACACGTTATAGTCATGAATCAAAAAAATTTTTTTCGCCTCTTTTACATACGACTTGTCATTATTAATATATGCTTAGCAATTTTAAACTGTGAATTTCTTTCATCGAAATTGAACATGTCT
>Ga0209025_1002663_pt1 | contig 18244 bp, 22 predicted proteins | sample AraplaMF_Col_mLB_FD_184256 | JGI IMG/M metagenome (GOLD analysis project Ga0209025, IMG submission 184256) | Arabidopsis root microbial communities from the University of North Carolina, USA - plate scrape MF_Col_mLB (SPAdes) (version 2) | ecosystem: Host-associated > Plants > Roots > Endosphere... | reverse complement strand
TTCAGATGATCCGCGAGCGCGGCAAGATCATCTGCGGCACCAGCCCCGGCGTCGCCGGCTTCTCGACCCAGGACGCCAATGGCCGCTGGCAGGGCTTCGACATCGACATCTGCCGGGCGCTCGCCGCGGTGATCTTCAACGACACCGAGAAGGCCGGCTTCGTCTCGCTGACCTCGAAGGACCGGCTGATCGCCCTGCAGGCGGGCGAGATCGACGTGCTGCCGCGCACCACCACCTGGACGCTGTCGCGCAATGCCGGCCAGGGCGTCACCTTCACCACCGTCAACTATTACGACGGCCAAGGCTTCATGGTCTCGAAGAAGCTCGGCGTCTCCTCGGCCGCCCAGCTCGGCGGCGCCTCGGTCTGCGTCGCCCAGGGCACCACCAGCGAGCTCAACCTCGCCGACTATTTCCGCAGGCTCGGGATGAAATACGAGGCCGCCGCCTTCGGAACCTCCGAGGAGGCGCTGAAGGCCTATGAATCCGGCCGTTGCGACGCTTACACCACCGACATCTCGGCGCTCTCGGCCGTCAGGATGAAGCTGCAGGACCTCGACGACCACGTCATCCTGCCGGAGGTTGTCTCGAAGGAGCCGCTCGGCCCCTGGGTCCGCACCGGCGACGAGACCTGGTTCAACCTGGTGCGCTGGACCGTGCTGGCCCTGATCAATGCCGAGGAGCTCGGCATCACCAAGGCCAATGTCAAGGAGATGCTGAACTCCTCCAACCCCGAGGTGAAGCGCTTCCTCGGCCTCGACGGCAAGATGGGCGAGGCGATGGGCGTCACCAACGACTGGGTCGTGCGCATCATCTCGGCCGTCGGCAATTACGGCGAGAGCTTCGAGCGCCATCTCGGCAAGGAGTCGCGCCTGAAGCTGGCGCGCGGCCCGAACGAGCTCTGGAGCAAGGGCGGCATCCAGTACTCGCCACCCTTCCGGTGAGCCTTTTCTCCCGATGATGTGACGGAACCGCCCGGCTTTTCGGCGGTTTCTGTTCCGTCTAGTTCATCGGGAGCCTAAAGCCATGCCCGCCATCAAATCCCTCCTCGCCGGCGCCGCCGCGCTCATGCTGGTTTCAGGATCGGCGATCGCCCAGCCGCGGACGCTCGGCCCGCAGACCGGCACGGTCAAGATCGAGCAGATCTCCGTCGCCTTCCTTGCCTCCGGCGAGCTCGGCGGCGGCACCTTCACCTATCGCGGCCGCTCCTATCCGATCTCGGTCGGTGGGCTCGGCATCGGCGGCATCGGCGCCGCGCGCGTCCTTGCCAGCGGGCGCGTCTATGGCCTGAGCAATCGTGCCGACCTCGCCGGTCCTTACGTCCAGCTCAAGGAAGGCTGGGCCGTCGGCCGCGCCGGCGAGGGCCGGGTCTGGCTCAAGAACGACAAGGGCGTGACCATCAGCCTCGACACCCGCCGCCAGGGCCTAGAGGCAACGATCGGCGCCGACGGCGTGGTGATCGCGTACAAGTAGAGCGAACCGTCAACTTCAGGATGTAAGGCGAGCGGCCGGGCGCTGTCCGGCCGCTGCTGTCGTCGGCATTCCCTGCGCGCCTGCGCTGTCATGCTCGTGAGTGGACAAGTGCCCTAGCACACCCAACCTAGGCTGCCGGGGCTTTCCGTCCCGGCAGCCTCGCACTCCAGGAGGATGACCCCGATGACGAAGGTTCTGGTTCTCTACTATTCCAGCTACGGCCATATCGAGACGATGGCGCACGCTGTCGCCGAAGGCGTGCGCGAAGCCGGCGCCGACGTGGTCATCAAGCGCGTGCCCGAGCTCGTCCCCGAGGAGGTCGCCCGCAAATCCGGCTTCAAGCTCGATCAGGCCGCCCCCATCGCGACCGTCGAAGAACTGCCCGAGTACGACGCGATCATCCTCGGCGTGCCGACCCGCTTCGGCAACATGGCGGCGCAAATGAAGAACTTCCTCGACCAGACCGGCGGCCTCTGGTTCCAGGGCAAGCTGATCGGCAAGGTCGGCAGCGTCTTCACCTCGACCGCAACCCAGCATGGCGGCCAGGAGAGCACGATCCTCTCGACCCATACCGTGCTGCTGCATCAGGGTATGGTCATCGTCGGCCTGCCCTACAGTTTCCAGGGCCAGATGTCGCTGACGGAGATCACCGGCGGCTCGCCCTATGGCGCCAGCACCATCGCCGCCAGCGACGGCTCGCGCCAGCCTTCTGAGAACGAGCTCGCCGGCGCCCGCTATCAAGGCAAGCATGTCACCGGGATCGCGGCCAAGCTCGCAGCCGGCTGAGAACATAGGCTCGGCGCAGTCGGCATCGGCGTGCCTGTCATGCCGATGCTGGCTCTCCTTGCCCCGCAGCGTCCCCTTCCCCAGATTGCCGTCGAGGTTGCGGCTGCAGTTGCGGAAGCAACGCCCCGAAGAGGATTGCCCAATGGATACCGGCGTCGTCGACCGCCCAGAGCAGAACCGCTTCGAGCTCGACATCGATGGCGAGCTCGCCCTCGCCTATTACAAGCTCGACGGCGACCGCGTCGTGTTGACTCATACCGAGGTGCCGCAGGCCCTGTCGGGCCAGGGCATCGGCTCGCGCCTGGCCAAGGGCGTCTTCGAGCAGATCCGCGCGTCGGGCCGCAAGGTCGTGCCGCGCTGCTCCTTCATGGCCGGCTGGGTCAGCCGCCATCCGGAGTATGACGATCTCGTCGTGGGGTGAAGTGGCGGTTCATGAAACTTCCCAAAATGGGAACTTTCACTTGTTCCCATTTTGGGAAAATGCTACAGAGCACTCATGCAAGTGATCTCACGCAAGACCCTGAAGGAATTCTGGGAGCGTGAGCCGCGAGCGGAAATGCCGTTGCGGGCTTGGTATGCCATTGCCGACAAAGCTGCGTGGTCGACCCCGGCCGACATCAAGGCTCAGTTTGGGACGACGGTCGACTTCGTTGGCGACAATCGCGTCATCTTCGATATCGGCGGCAACAAGTACCGGCTGATCGTGCACTTCGCCTATGCTTACCGGCGGGCTCTCATCAAGTTCGTGGGAACCCACAAGGACTACGACAGGATCGATCCGGAGACCGTGTGATGCAGATGGACATTCGCGCGATCCGCACTGAGGCGGACTATGAATGGGCGCTCACGGAGATCGAGCGCTATTTCGACGACCAGCCGGCGCCTGGCACGCCGGAAGCCGCACGCTTCGACGTGCTGGCCGACCTGCTCAAGGTCTACGAGGACAGGCATCATCCCATCGACGCGCCCGACCCTGTCGAGATGATCAAGCAGTGGATGGAGCTTCGCCAGTTGAGCCAGGGCGACTTCGCAGCACTCATCGGATCGAAGTCCCGAGCCTCCGAAATCCTCAATCGCAGGCGCGCCCTGACCATGGAGATGGTCTTCAAGCTCAACCGGGAATGGCACATCCCAGCCGATGTCCTGGTCGCGCCCTATCATTTGGCGGCCTGACGACGGCTCGCGGCGGCATCTCGGTGCGAGCGGACCGGGACCAAGACAGCCTTCGCCGGATCCCCCGCTTACGGCCCGCCGGGCCGTTGCCGCTGCGCCCGGCGGATGCTAGGCCTGCCGCGGGCCGGTAGCTCAATGGTTAGAGCTCGCTGCTCATAACAGCGCCGGTGCCGGTTCGAGTCCGGCCCGGCCCACCACCCTTTCGAAAACGCCCTCACGCCCCGCCAATCAGGATGCCCGCCGCCAGCACCAGCGCTCCGCCGAGCACGACCTGGAAGGTGGCCCGGGCGAAGGGCGTCTCCATGTAGCGGTTCTGGATCCAGACGATCGCCCAGAGCTCGATGAAGACCACGGCGAGCGCGATCGCCGTCGCCGTCCAGAAGGACGGGATCAGATAGGGCAAGGCGTGGCCGAGACCGCCAAGCGCGGTCATCACGCCGGAGGCCAGCCCGCGCTTCAGCGGCGAGCCACGGCCAGAAAGCTTGCCGTCGTCATGCGCCGCCTCGGTGAAGCCCATCGAGATGCCGGCGCCGATCGAGGCCGAGAGACCAACCAGGAAGGTCGTCCACGTATTTTGCGTCGCGAAAGCGGTGGCGAAGATTGGCGCCAGCGTCGAGACCGAGCCGTCCATCAGCCCGGCGAGTCCCGGCTGGACCCAGGTCAGCAGGAACTGCCGGTGAGCGGCGCTGTCCTCCGCCGATTTCGCAGCGCCGTCGAGATTGTCCTCGGTGAGCTCGTCAGCCTTGCTCTCGTGCTCGGCCTCTGCCCGCGCCAGATCGCCGAGCAGGCTGCGCGTCTGCGCGTCCGTGCTGCGGCCGGCGGCGGCAACGTAGAAATCGCGCGCCTGGCGCTCCATCGCCGCCGCCTCCTCGCGCATGCGATCGAGCCCGAGTGTCTCCACCAGCCAGACCGGCCGGCGCTGGTAGAAATCGGCGACGTGCTCGCGCCGGATCGGCACCACCACCTCGCCGAAGCGGCGGCGATAATCATCGAGCAGGCGGCGGCGATGCTCGTCCTCCTCCGCCGCCATGCCGTCGAACACCGCCGCCGAGGCCGGATAATCCTTGCGCAGCCGCTCGGCATAGACGGCGAAGATGCGGCCATCCTCCTCTTCCGAGGCGATCGCCAGCGCCATGATCTCGCGCTCGCTCAGGCTGTCGAAGCGGCGCCGGCCACCGAAGGCAGGCAGGAAATAGGATAGCATCGCGATGTCTCCCGGCATCTTTCACGACCCCGCATCGCCAGTCTGGTCGCAGCGCAACGCAGTGCCGGAATCCATCGCAGAGCTCTCCGCCCTCGGATGGATTCCGGTCCGCATGGCTGACGCCACTTGCCCGGAATGGCGAGCTGCTCCGGCACGAAGCAGATTAGAATAATTCTAAGATAGAGACATTCCCGCGCGGCCGCAAGCCACGCCAAACGCAGACGCCCCCCGCCTTGCGGCGGAGGGCGTCTCGCTATCCGGCGATGATCCGGGCAGTCGTCAGGCCGCCTGTGCCTGCTCGTGGCCATGCTCGGCGGCCCCGCTTTCGCGGAAGCTGAAGCGGGCGATATGCTCCTTGAGCGAACGGGTCTGCTCGTCCGTCAGCGCGAGCGCGGCATTGGTCTCCTCGACCAGCGCGGCGTTCTGATGCGCCATGGTGCCGATGCCGTCGATCTCCTTGTTGATCGTCGAGACGTCGCTCGCCTGGCCGCGGGCGGTCTGCGAGATGCCATTCATCAGCGCCGAGAGGTCGTTGACCGAGGTCAGGATCGAGCCGAACACGGCCGAGCTCTGCTCGACCAGCCCGACGCCGACCTTGACGTCGCCATGGGCGGCCTCGACCAGCTTCTTGACGTCGTTCGAGGCGTCGGCCGAGCGCTTGGCGAGGCTGCGCACCTCGCTGGCGACGACCGCGAAGCCCTTGCCAGCATCGCCGGCGCGGGCCGCCTCGACCGCCGCGTTCAGCGCCAGCAGATTGGTCTGGAAGGCGATCTCGTCGATCATCGAGATCACTTCCGAGATCTTGCTGGAGGAGGTGCGGATGCGCTGCATCGCTTCGAGCGCCGAAGCGACGACCTGCTCGCCCTGCTGAGCCCGCTCCTCGGCGTTCTGCGCCATGCCGACGGCATCGGCCGCGTCCTTGGCGGTCTTCTGGACATTGGTCGCGAAAGCGCCGAGCTGGTTGGTCGCCACCGAGACGGCGTTGCTCTCCTCGCTGGTGCGCTCGGCGAGGTCGGTGACGCCGTCGAGGATCTCGCTGGTGGCGCTGCGCACGGCCGAGACGGTCTCGGAGAGGCGCGCCAGCGTGCTTTCGAACTCGCCGGCGAGGCTGTTGGTGCCGTTCTTGAGCTCGGCGAAGGCGCCCTGGTAGCGGCCCTCGACGCGGGCGACCAGGCGCCCGTCCGAGAGATGGCCGAGGACCTCGCAGGTCTCGGACAGGCCGGTCTGGACCGTCTCCAGCAGCTCGTTGACCGAGCCAGCCAGCGCGTTGAGCTCGGCGTCGGCGAAATTGGCGTCGACACGCCGGCTGAAATCGCCCTGGGCCGCCGCGGCGACGACCACGCCGAAGGCTTCCCCGAGCTCGGCCATCATCTGCCGGCGCTGCTCCTGGGCGCGCTCCTCGTCCTCGACCTTGGCGAGCTCGGCGGCGCGCAGCGCCACCGCATTGTCGCGGAAGAGCAGCACGCTCTTCGAGATGTCGGCGATCTCGTCATTGCCCTTGGTGTCGACGGCCGTCTCAAGCTCGCCATCGGCGATCGCCTTGGTCGCCGCCCAGAGCCGGTTGAGGCGGCCGACGATCTGGCGCCGGACATAGAACAGCGACAGCGCCAGCGCGACGACGAGCGAGCCGAGGCCGATCATGCCGAGCCAGAGCTTGCTGGTCTCGATCAGCGTCTGTGTCGAGCTGGCGGCTGCCTGCGCCTCGCCGCGCGCGCCCTGCACCAGCGCATCGACCTCGCGACGCAGTTGCGCCGCGGCCTGATCGACCTCCTTGAGGCCGCGATTGATCCCTTCGCGGGTGGTGATGTCGCGATTGCGGATGTCGACGAGGCCCTCGGTGCCTTCACCGATCGCGATCAGATCCTCGACCGTGCTGGCCCGCGCCTTGTTGGGCGTGATCTTCTCGGCATCGGCCAGGAGCGTCCGCAGCCGATAGGCGATCCCGTTGAAGCGCTCGCGGGCGAGAGCGAGCTTGTCCTTGTCGTTGATCTGGGCGACCTCGCGCAGCACGCCGACCATCTCGTTGACATTGGCCTGCAGCGTCCGCGCCAGGTCGAAGATGGCGAAGTCGCGGTCCATCAGCGTCTTGACCGCGCCGGTCAGCGCTTCACCCGAGAGTACGCCGAGGTCGTCGAGCCCGAAGGTCACCGCGAACTTGGCCTGCTCGGCCTCGCCGCTGGCCGCCTTGACGAAGGCTTCATAGGCCTTGCCGAGCTTCTCCAGCGTCTGAGCCGATTCCGAAGCGACGCGCAGGCGCTCGCCGGTCAGGTCGTTGATGTCGTTGATCTGGCGCGACAGGTTGTCGAGCGCCGCCTGCGCCTTCTTGTTGTCGACATTGCCCTCGCCGATCTTGCGGACGAGGTCGAACTGCCGGGCCTCGACCTTGTCGAACTCGCCGGTCAGGGCCGCGCGCTCGCGCACGCTCTGGACTTCCATGAAGCGCGGGGCCAGCGCGGTCGAGGCGGTTGCCGCCTGCGACAGCTCGAGCGCCAGCTCGACCACCGGCATCTTGCGCTCGACCATGTCGGCGACCGTGCTGCCGACGCGGCCATAGGAGAACCAGGCGACCAGCGAGGCTGCGATCGTCAACACCGTCAGGACGCCGAGCGCGGCATAGATCCGCGCTGCGATCCCGATGCGCGAGCCCTTCTGGCGCGCAGGCTTCACAGTCTTCGACATTGACGCGGTACTCCTGAAGGCATCCCCGGCAGCGCGGCGCTGGCCAGGAGCGGACACGGACGATGGGCGGCGGCCGACGAGGGTCAGCCGTGAAACTGCTCTTGAAGGAATGCGGGGCGAGAGCTCGCCGGCTCGATCGCGCCGCAGATGGGCGGCAACGCGAACCAGAACACGCCTGTCGGCATGCGACGGCGATCGATCATGCAGGACCTCCCAGCCCCCCGACAGACCGGTCCCGATGGACCAGTCTAGGCAGAATTGCGGCGGCCCGCTTAAAGAACGTTTAAGTTGCCGGATTCTTCTGAATCACTCGGCGATGGCAGTGGTTCACGTCTCGTTAGGACTTTTTGCCGGCATCAGGCCGATGGCGGCACCGGCCGCGGCCGGCCTTCGTCGTCGATCGCGACGAAGGTGAAGGTCGCGTCGGTGACCTTCTCGTGCAGCGTGGTGCGGAAACGCTTGGCCCAGGCCTCGACCTGGATCTTCATCGAGGTCCGCCCGACCGACTTCACCGAGGTGTAGACGCTGAGCACGTCACCGACCTTGACCGGGCGGATGAAGGTCATCGCTTCGACCGCGACCGTCACCACACGGCCCTGCGCCCGGTCGACCCCGGCGATGCCGCCTGCCTGGTCCATGCGCGACATCACCCAGCCGCCGAAGATGTCGCCATTGGCGTTGGTGTCCGCCGGCATGGCGATGGTGCGTACGGTCAAGGTGCCGCAGGGTTCTTCGACAGGCTTCACGCCAGGCTCAGTCATCGTTGGCCTTCCCCTCTTCGATATGGAAGGAGTGGAGCACACGATGCAGGATCGGCGCCAGCACGAAGCCGGTGGCGATCACCACAAACAGCCCGGAGAAGATCGCATAGAGGCCGGCAAAGATTTTGCCGCCCTCCGTCTTCAGCTCGCCGACCGGCCCCATGCCGGACAGGATCATCGCCGCGTTGACGAAGGCGTCGGTCGCCCCCATCCCCTCGCTGGCGGCATAGCCGGCCATGCCGATGGCGAGCCCGACGACGGTGAGCCCCAGCCAGAGCAGCATCGCCCGGCCCATGCGCAAGGCGAAGCGCCGAAAGGGGACCAGCCGTTCATGACGGCGTTCGAACTGCAGCATGGATTCGCCCCGGCTGACCTTGAGCCCAGCTTGGCGCGCCTGCATGCTGCGTCAAGCACTGCAAGGCAGGAGGAGCGCGATGACCACCCCGCCGCCGATGATCTGCATCTCGCTGCGCTATGCCGATGCGCCGCGCATCTATGACTGGCTGATCGAGGCATTCGGCTTCGAGAAGCATGCCGCCTACTATTCCGAGGACGGCAAGACCTTGCTGCATGGCGAACTACGCATGGGCGAAAGCTTCGTCATGCTCGGCTCAGCCGAGAACAACGAATTCGGCAAGCTGGTCTCGCGCCCGGCCGAGCTCGGCGGCACCACGGCCTCGCCCTATATCGCGACGACCGACATCGACGCGCTCTGCGAGCGGGCCCGTGCAGCGGGAGCGGAAATCTGCATGGAGCCGACCGACCAGCCCTATGGCAGCCGCGACTTCATCTGCAAGGACCCGGAAGGCCATGTCTGGTGCTTCGGCACCTATCGGCCGGGCGACAAGCCGGCCTGATCGAGAGCAATAACAATAGAGCCCTCATCCTGAGGAGGCCGCGCTAGCGGCCGTCTCGAAGGATGAGGGCTGAAAGTATCAAGCCGCCGCCAGCTTCGGGCGCGCCTTCAGCATCAGCCAGCAGACGATCGAGAGGTTGATCAGGTTCCAGGCGAGGCCGTTGAGGAAGGCGAGCCGGTAGGACGCCGTCGCGTCGAAGATCAGTCCGGAGACCCAGCCGCCGAAGGCCATGCCGAACACCGTCGCCGACATCACGACGCCGATGCGCACGCCCGCCTCGCGCGGCGGCATGTAGTCACGGATCACCACCGCATACATCGGCACGATCCCGCCCTGGAACAGGCCGAAGATGCCGGTGACGACGAAGAGCGAGCTCAGCCCGTCGAACCAGAGATAAAGGAAGAGCGCCATGCCCTGCATCAGCGAGGACAGGGCTAGCGTCGCCGTGCCGCCGATCCTGTCGGCGACGAATCCGGACGAGATCCGGCTGACGATGCCGAGCGCCATCATCACCGTCAGCATCTCGGCGCCGCGGGCGACGCCGTAGCCGAGGTCGCTGCAATAGGCGACGATATGGACCTGCGGCATCGACATCGCGACGCAGCAGCAGAAGCCGGCCACCACCAGCAGCAATTGCAGCTGGTTCGGCGACAGCCCGAGACTGCCGCGCGCCCCGGCGCTCACCGCCTCGGCGGCCGCCATGGTCGCCGCGTTCGGCCGGCGCCGGAACAAGGGCGCCAGCGGCATCATCACCACGAAGGCGGCGATGCCGAGCCATAGATGCGTGGTGCGCAGGCCGTAGGTCTCGACGCCCCAGTTGATCAATTGCGGCCAGAACACGCCGGCGAGATAGCTGCCCGAGGCGCCGAAGACGACGGCAAGGCCGCGATAGCGCCGGAACCAGTGCGAGAGATCGGCGATCAGCGGCGAGAAGCCCGTGGCGGCACCGAGCCCGATCAGGAAGCCATGCGCCAGGGCGAACTGCCAGAGCGAGCCGGCGACCGAGGCCAGCGCATAGCCGCCGCCCAGCAGCACGGCGCCGAGCACGATCGGCCAGACGATACCGACGCGATCGGCGAGCCGGCCCATGGCGATGTTGCCGATGCCGAAGCCGATCATGGCGCAAGTATAGGGCAGCGAGGCATCGGCGCGCAGCACGCCGAATTCCTGCTGCACCGCCGTCACCACCACGACCGCCGACCAGGAGCCGACGCAGGCGATTGTCCCGACCAGCAAGGCGAGCGCCAGCCTCATCCAGGCATAGGGAGAATCCGGCGCATAGCGCGCATCCTGGGCGTTCATGCTTCCTCGCGCATCGAGCGGAGAATGATTTTCTCTCTGCCCGAGCATTAGGCAGCACGCCTGCTCGCCACAAGCGCATAGGCGGCGGGCCGATGCGGCGCTGATGAGGGGTCTGTCAGCCGCTTGCATCCTGCCGCGGGGCCGGCATGCTGGGTGTGCTTCGGAGGCCCGATGGCAAGGATCTGCATCTATGGCGCCGGCGCGATCGGCTGCTATCTCGGCGGCCGGCTTGCTGCCGGCGGTGCCGATGTCGGCTTCATCGGCCGCCCCGGCATCGACGAAGAGCTCCGGCAGCACGGTCTGACGCTGACGCATTATGACGGCCGCGACTGGCGCGTTCCGCCGGAAGCCATCGCCTTTTCGACCGAGTCAGGGGCAACCGCGACAGCCGATCTCATCCTCGTCACGGTGAAATCGGGCGCCACGGCGCAGGCTGCCGCCGAGCTTGCCGGAGTGATCCGGCCAAACGCCGTGGTGATCAGCTTCCAGAACGGCATCGGCAATGCCGATACACTGCGCGCCGCCCTGCCCGGCCGCAGCGTGCTCGCCGGCATGGTGCCGTTCAATGTGGTGAAGCGCGCCCCGGGCGCCTTTCATCAGGCCTCGGAAGGCGAGCCCGAGGTCGAGGCCTCAGCCGCGCTGACGCCGTTCCTCGCCGATTTCACCCGCGCCGGCTTCGCCCTTCACCGGCACCGCGACATGCTGCCGGTGCAATGGGCCAAGCTGCTCCTTAACCTCAACAACGCCGTCAACGCCCTCTCCGGCCTGCCGCTGCAGCAGGAACTGGCGCAACGCGACTATCGCCGCTGCCTCGCCCTCGCCCAGGCCGAAGCGCTCGCATTGTTGAAGCAGGCGGGCGTCGAGCCGGCCCGCCTGACGCCGTTGCCGGCAGGCTGGATCCCGGCCCTGCTGTGCCTGCCCGATGCGCTCTTTGCTCGGCTCGCCCGCAAGATGCTGGCGATCGACCCGCTGGCGCGCTCGTCAATGGCCGACGATCTCGCCGCCGGGCGCAGGACCGAGATCGACTGGATCAATGGCGAGGTTGTCAGCCTCGCGCAGCGGCTCGGGCGGCTGGCGCCGGTGAACCGGCGCCTGGTGTCGCTCGTCAGAGCCGCTGAAACGAACGAGGCGCGCTGGAGCGGGAAAGCCCTGCTCTCCGAATTGCAGGCGAGCGCCGGCCAAGCCTAGCTCAGCCCTTGCGCTCCATCAGCTCGGCATAGTCCTCAGCCGGAAGCGGGCGGCCGAGCATATAGCCCTGCGCATAATTGCAGCCCTCGTCGATCAGGAAGTCGAGCTGCTCGCGCGTCTCGACGCCCTCGGCCACCACCTCGATGTCGAGCGCATGGCCGAGCGCGATCACCGCGCGGGTGATCGCCGCGGCCTCCGAGGCGACGCCGAGATTGGCGACGAAGCTGCGGTCGATCTTCAGCGTCGAGAGCGGGAACATGTGCAGATAGGAGAGCGAGGAATAGCCCGTCCCGAAATCGTCGAGCGCGATGCGCACGCCGAGCGCCTTGATCCGGTGCAGGACCAGCATCGTCCGGTCGAAATCCGTGATCATCACCCCTTCGGTGATCTCGAGCTCGAGCCGCTCGGGCTCGAGCCCGGTCTCGACCAGGACCTCGTCGATCAGCCCAGGCAGGTCGCCATGGCGGAACTGCAGAGGCGAGACGTTGACGGCGATGCGCAGCGGCTTTTTCCAGCTCGCCGCCTCGGTGCAGGCCTGGAGCAGGAGCTCCCGCGCCAGAGGCAGGATCAACCCGCTCTCCTCCGCCGCAGGAATGAACTCGGAGGGCGGGACCACGCCGCGTTCGGGATGGATCCAGCGCGCCAGGGCCTCGAAGCCGGTGAGGACGCCGGCCGCGGAGAATACCGGCTGGTAGTGCAGATGCAGCCGCTTCTGCGCGATCGCCGCCTCGAGATCCTCGGCGAGATGGTGACGGCCGCTGGCGGCAGCCGAGCCGACTTGCGCGCCCAGATTGACGTCGACCATCAGATTCAGCGCGCCGGTCAGCTTGCCCGCCATGTCGTAGAGCGGTGTCGGCAGCGGCACGAAACGGACCCGCGTCCCATCGGGTCGCTCGGCCAGCGCCTCGACACCGCGAACCTCGCGTTCCTCGCGCAGCGCGATCGCCAGCGGGCAATCGTCGAGCGCCAGGGGCGAGCCATCGATGCGGAACAGGCTATGACTGATGCACCAGCGATCGCGGCCAAGCTCCGGCTCGCGCCCGACGAGCCGGACGGCGGCCTGGTTGAAATAGGTCACATAGCCGTCGGCGTCGGTCGTGTAGAGCGCCACCGGCAAGTGGTCGGCGATCTCGCGAAAGCGGCCGTCCTCGGCGCTGCCGGCCCCCATATCCTGGGATTTGTCCGGCTCCGGAGTGCCGGGGGGCTTGGGAGGCATGCGCACGATCTCGGTATCGACGGACTATGTGAGTCTATCAAAGCCCCAAAACCCGAATAAAGTTTTAAATGGCGAGCGCTTGGTCGCCCACCCAGCCAACTGCCCGATCGAGTCATCGAGAAACGCTTCAAAAAACCAGTATAATTCAAGTCAAATTCTTCAATTACCCTAAGATAACTACAGCTCTCATCCAAATATAAAATCTTTAATCAAATCCGACGGACATCTAAAGGAAATACATCTCTCGGGAGACCAAAGAATTTTGCCGCCGCCTATTTGAACAAGCGTTCGCCTTGCTCGTCGATCAGCTGCCTGGCCTTGACGATGGCAAAGTCCGCCGCCTCCTCGGCACCCGGGAAGCGGTCGGCCCGGATGAAGCGATGGCTCTTCATCTCGCCCTCGATCTCCTTCTCGATCACACCGCAGAGCTGCTGTTGCCCGCCCTCCGGGAACGGCGTCGCATGGATAGTGAAGCCCATATATTCGATACTCTTCAGCGGCCCGGCGGGGGCAGCTGGCTTGGCGTCCTTGCGGCCGAACAGGGATTTGAGAAAGGACATGGGCGGACTCCATATGACCCGCGCTGTATAGCGCAGATCAAAGCCCCTTGGCCAAGTCCCGCGGCATCCCCCACTGGAATCGGAGGGCCGGCGGCGCTCCCTGTGGGGCATGCCCCGCGGCGATTGCGAAATACCCCTCTGGTGTGGCGATGCCGACGTCACCATGTCTTCATCAGACAGGGTGGAATAGAAGCCCGTCCCCCTTTGGCGCTCGTCTTGGCCCGCTCTGTCGCAGGAGCAGCCGCCATGTGCTTCTTCAAGCCACTTCTGCCGATCTTGCTGGCATTGCCGTTGTTGTCCGCCGCGGCATCCGCGCAATCCCCAGCCGGCATTCCTTGCGCCGACCGCACAATTGCAACGACGCAGCTGCATGAGCTCTATGGCGAACGCCGGATCGGCTATGGCCTTGCCGCGAACGGCAGCGTGATCGAGCTTTTCGCTTCCCCGAACGGCTCCTTCACCCTGTTCGCGACCTTGCCGCACGGCGTCAGCTGCCTGATCGCCACCGGCCAGTCCTGGGAACCGCCGCCAGAACCCGACTACTACGCCGGGCGGTGATCAGCCCGCTTGGGGCCGGCTGGTCTCCTGGTCCGCTCCCGGCCCATCGCCCTCTCTCCGACTCCGACCTTACCCTGCTCCGTCGCTTGCCTTCCCTTCAAAATAATACCATACCTAATGGTATTATTTTGGGAGACCTCCATGAACATCTGGCTCGCCCTCGCCGCTGCGCTCGCAGCCGCCACGACCTTGATCCACTTCGTGCTCGGCGGCCGGCATGTCGCCGCGCCCTTGCTGGCGACGGAACGGCTGCACGCCGTGCCGAAGTTTACCATGTATTATTGCTGGCACCTGGTGACGATCGTGCTCGCGGCGCTGGCGCTCGCCTTCGGCCTTGCCGCGAGCGGCCATGGCAGCCGCGACCTCGCCCTTTTCGCCACCGTCGGCGCCGCGCTGTTCTGCCTGTGGAGCCTCGGCATGATCAGCCTGTTCCGCCTGCAGATCGCGCATTTCCCGCAATGGGCACTGTTCGCGGCGATCACGCTCAGTGGCACCATCGGCCTGTGGCAGTGACCGCCCCTGCCCTGCGCCGCTTCCGCCTCGGCGACTGGCTCGCGCTCGGTCTCGCCGCCCTCGCCGAGCAGGGGCCGGCCGGGCTCACCATCGAGGCGCTCTGCCGCCGCGTCGGCAAGACCAAAGGCTCGTTCTACGCCCATTTCCCGGCGATCGAGGCCTATCTCGCCGCGCTCGCCGGGCATTGGCGCGAGACCTTCACACATCGCCTGATGCAGGAGGCCGACAAGGGCGGGCTGCCGCAGGGCCGGCTGATCGCGCTCGACCGCATGGCGCTCGCCCTCGATGTCCGCGTCGAGCAGGGCATGCGCCGGCTCGCCCAGCTCGACGCCGGCGTCGCTGCGACCTGCGCCGAGGTCGACCGCGAGCGCATCGCCTATCTGGAGAAGCTCCATGGCGAGAGCGGGCGTTTCACGCCGCAGGAGGCGCTCGCCCTCGCCCGTGTCGAATACGCCGCCTTCATCGGCTTCCAGCAGCTCGATCTCGGCCTGTCGCCGGACGACCTGCACGATTGCTACGGCACATTCATGCGGCTGCTCGCCCGCCCCGCCGCGATCTGATCGCTCAGGTCAGGTGCAGCACGACCTCGCGCCGGTGCGGGCTGGTGCGATGCTCGAACAGGTAGATGCCCTGCCAGGTACCGAGCGCCAGCCTGCCGCCGCTCACGGGGATCGAGAGCGAGACCGGCAATACCGCCGCCTTGATATGGGCTGGCATGTCGTCCGGCCCCTCGGCGCGATGGCTGAGATAGGCCATCGCCGGATCGTCCGCCGGCGGCACGAGGCGCGCGAAGAAGGCCGAAAGATCGCGCTGCACGTCCGGATCGGCATTCTCCTGGATCAGCAGCGAGCAGGAGGTATGGCACACGAACAGCGTCAGCAACCCGATATCCACCCTCGCCTCGCGCACGAAGCGTGCGACGGCGTCGGTGAATTCGTAGAGTCCCGCCCCGCGCGTCTCGATCGCGAGACGGCTCTGCTGGCCCGCCATCAGCGCGCTTTCCGCTCAGCCGCTCGCGGCTGAGCGATCAGAATTCGCGCCGATGTAACATGCGGGCGCATGTTCTCATCGCAAAAGTGGTTTCCACTTTTGCGGAACATGCGTCAGCGCTCGGTCAGCGCCAGCTTGGCGCCGAGCGCGACGAAGGCCGCCGCGAAGCTGCGTCGCAGCCACGCCATGACCGCCGGCCGGGAGACCACCTTGTCGCGCATCGCCGCCGCGAACAGGCCATAGAGCGCGAAGACGACGAAGGTCATCGCCATGAACACGCCGGAGAGCTCGAGCATGCGCGAGAGCGGGCTAGCCTCGTTGGCAGCGATGAACTGGGGCAGGAAGGCGACGAAGAAGATCGAGAGCTTCGGATTGAGCACGTTGATCGCGACGCCGTCGACCAGCACGCGCCAGGCCGAGCGCTTGTCGGCCTTGGCCTCGACGCTGAGCGCGCCCTGCTCCTTCAGCGTCTGCCAGGCCATCCAGAGCAGATAGGCGACGCCTGCATATTTGACGATCTCGAAGGCGAGCGCGCTGGCGTGCAGCAGCGCCGCCAGGCCCATCATCGCGGCGATGAGATGCGGCACGATGCCGAGCGTACAGGCGAGGGCAGCGAGCACGCTGGCGTTGCCCCCGCGGGTCAGCCCGGCGGCGATGGTGTAGATCGCCCCCGTCCCGGGCGAAGCGACGATGATCAGCGAGGTCAGCAGGAATTCGAGGGACATGCTTCACTCCAGCTCCAGCGACGCCGCCGGAGCCGCATCGATATCCCGACTGCCGAGACCTTGCTAGCCCAGCCCCTCGAAGATGCCGCCGATCACGCTCACGACGACCTCGCCGGTCGCAGCCGCGACGGTGCCGACGCCCTCGGCCACAGCCCCGACGACGGCGCCGACCCCTTCGATCGTGACGTTGCCGGCGAGGTCCAGAACGCCTTCGACGATATCTCCGGCAGCCGAGCTCTCCTCTTCCTTCTTCGGCTGCTGTGGCAGATTGGCCTGCAAAGCCGCCTTGGCGGCCTCGATCTCGTCGGCGGTCGGGATACCGGTCATCTCTGCTCCTCCAGGGGAAGCCCGCAAGGGAACTCAAACTATCGGGCTGACCTTAGCAGAACTGTGGCGGCCAGGGCCGATTTTGCTTGCCTCCCGTGCAAACGAGCCGTAAAGGCGGCATTGCGTCCCTAGGGACCGCCGTAAGCGTCTCACGTCAGGCAACGCATCCACCACGGCCAAGCGCCGCCGGGATGCAAGTGAAGCCATGACGGCGCGGCCTGTCCTTACGGATGTTCTCATGAACCGTTCCCGCAAATTACCAGCGCGCTATGGCGCGCTCGTCACCCCGTTGATCCTGTCGGGCCTGATGACGCTGATCGTCTCGGGAATCTCGACCCTGCGCGTGCTCGGCCCGACGCCGGCCTTCCTGCAGGGCTGGCCCGTTGCCTGGGCCCTGTCCTGGCTGATCGCCTTCCCGGTACTGCTGCTGGCCCTGCCGGTGGCGCGCCGCCTGACGACGATGCTGGTCGCGCCGGCCGGCTGAGGCCGGGCGATGCGCTCAGCGCGTCCGCGCGATGTCGTGGACCGCGGCGAGTAGGCGCTCCATGTCCTGCTCGCTCGTGAGATAGCTGACGGAGGCACGCACGATGCCGGCAAGCCCGCGTGCCTCCATGTCGAACGGCGTATAGGCCGGCCCGTTCGCCCCGACCGAAATCCCGGTACTCGCAAGCTGGTTCTTGACCGCATTGACGTCGAGGTCGCCGATCGTGAAGGAAACCAGCCCGGACCGTTGCTGCCCGAGATCGTGGATGGCGACGCCCGCAATGGCTGCGAGCTCGGCTCGAAGCCGGTTCGCAGTCTGGTCGATCTGCTCCCGGATCGCGGGCACCCCGAGCGCCAAGGCCTCGTGCAGTGCGACGCCGAGCCCCAGCAGCAGGGCGACCGCGTGCTCGCTCGTCTCGAAGATCCGCGCGTCGCCGCGCAATGCGGGTCCCTGTTCCGTCCACGGCGCGGACAGGACATCCGAGAACACCGTGTCGAGCTGCTGCCGGAACGAAGCCCGGACATAAAGGATCGCGGTTCCGCGCGGGCCGCGCAGATGCTTGCGTCCCGCGCCCTTGAGCACGTCGCAGCCGATCGCCCCGACATCGATGGGGATCTGGCCGAGCGCCTGGCCGGCATCGACGAAATAGGGAATGCCGGCCGCGCGCATCACCCGGCCGACTGCCGCGGCATCGTTGATCAGGCCGCCATTGGCCGGCAGCCAGGTCAGGGCGACGAGACGGACGCGCTCGTCGATCATGCCTGCGAGCGCCTCCGGATCGACCGAGCCGTCCTCACGGCAAGGGATCACCTCGATGCGCGCGCCGGACCGCGCCGCCGTGCGCTGCATCGTCGCGAGATTGCCGCCCCATTCATGGCGTCCGACCAGAATGCGATCGCCAGCGCGCAGCGGCGGCAGGGCGGCGAAAGCGAGCCCCCAGCCGGCGGAGCCGCTGGAGGTGAAGGCGATCTCCGCAGGCGTGGCGTTGAGAAGGCGGGCAGCGTCAGCCCGGGCCTGATCCAGCCGGCCCTGGACCGCGACGCTGGCCTCATGTGGACCGTAAAGGGCCTCGCGCCGGAGCTGCTCGGTCACCGCAGCGAGCGTGGCGGCGGACATCAGCGAGGCGCCGGCATGATTGAAGTGGATGCTGGTCGCGCAGCCCGGCGTCGCGGCGCGGAGCGCTTCGATATCGAGCTGGCCCATCACCGAACCTGCGCCAGCTGGTCTGCGAAGGGGCCGGCGGCAGCAGGCAGAGCGGGCATCCCCAAGTGGTCAGCGATCATCATCGTCGAAATCCTTTCGCTCCCGACGATGACAGCGCCGCTCATGGCCGACCAATTCGAAACGTCCCTCGCTGTGATCGATCTGGCTCATGAGTTAGGTCTTGTGTAAGGCTTCATGCTCGATCGCTGGGACCTCATGGCATGCGCTCCTCGCCCGTCCTGCCCCCG